>Ga0182030_10002620_pt1 | contig 38305 bp, 40 predicted proteins | sample 812S3MmetaG_FD_121299 | JGI IMG/M metagenome (GOLD analysis project Ga0182030, IMG submission 121299) | Permafrost microbial communities from Stordalen Mire, Sweden - 812S3M metaG (Illumina Assembly) | ecosystem: Environmental > Terrestrial > Soil > Wetlands > Permafrost | place: Sweden...
GTGCGCGAGGAACTCGTAGACCGCGCCAGCACCGCTGTAGCGCTTCGCGAACTCACTGATCACGTAGCCCAGTCCGAGGATGCCGATCATCGTGAGAATGACGACGAACGGTCCCACGCCGCCGGCGAATGACGCGAGCGCTCCCCCAATGACGGCGGCCGAAAAGATTGGTCCGACGGCCATAGACTGCGCGACGCAGTCGGTCGTAGTGAGCGTGCCGGATCCCTGACCTAGAAGTACTCCGCCGTCGTTTTCCATCTCGTCCCCCATCGATTGAACCGCTTACGTGAGTGCTAACCGTAAGGACTCAAACGAACCTTGTCAAGTACTCGAGGCCGCGGAGAGAAACTTGACGACCCGGGCGCACACGTGTACGACGTCGTCGCGATCGTCCGTGAACATCGATGGCTTGAAGCAGATGGTCGAATACCCCAACGCCAACTGTTCGCGAACACCCTCCAGTGCTTCGTCGAGCGACGCCACGTTGTTCGCGTCTACGAAACGCCCTCGGATGCCACCCACCATTTCAATCTCGGCGCGCTCTCGCCCCTCGAGCGCCAACGCGCCATCCAAAACCCGCATCTCTGCCAAGGTCGGGCGACCGAGCGGATTGAATCCGGATCCGTACGTCGCCAGACGTCGCGCGACGGCGGCGTGTACCGTCGAGCCCCCGAACCAGAGCGCCGGTCCTCCGGGTCGCGCGGCCTTGGGCTCGACCCAGATGTCGTCGAAGTCGTAGTGACGCCCGTGGTAGGCGACCGGAGAGGTCGTCCAGACCCGACGCCAGATGTCGAGCTGCTCGTCGAGAATCTCGCCGCGACGATGAAAATCCACACCGAGAGCGGCGTACTCGTCGTGGTGCCAACTCACCGTTGGCAGCACCACCAGTCGACCACCACTCAATAGATCCAAGGTGCCGAGGTCCTTCGCCGTAATCAGCGGGTGTCGAAGGGGCGAGACAATCGCGCCCAGAACCAGTCGAAGGGTAGTGGTCCTCGCCGCGATGGCGGCGAGCACGATGTACGGACTCGGCCACGATGTCGCCGGATCTTGATTACCCGGCATGGCGTAATCACGGAGGTTGAGCGGCTCGCCGAGTTCGTTGGAGGACGGACCCAGCACGACGTGGTCGCTGACCATCACGCCATCGACGCCTTCACTCTCGGCCCGCACGGCCAGTTCGACGAGGTCCGCGATTGACGGTCGCGGGCTCAACGTCCAGTTCTCGGTGAGAACCATGAGCGCCCGAGCGGGGGCCACCTTAGTTTTTGCGGGCTAAGTAGTCGCCGCTTCGTTCGACCAGCCAGCGGAAGGTCGGGTCGGGCTTATCGAGAAGTTCCGGGTGCCACTGCACGGCCAACACGTCATGGCCGGGCATCTCCACCGCTTCGACCACGCCGTCGGGTGCGGTGGCCGATACCACGAGGTCAGTACCCAACACCGCGAGTGTCTGATGGTGTAAGGAGTTCACGCCGATCGTTTGGGGATAGAGCGACGACAGTATTGAACCCGGGACCACGTTCACCTCGTGCGTGCGCTCGTGTCCGTCGGTGTCCCATTGCGGATGACCGGCGCCGTCGTCGAGTTCGACGTGTTGGTTGAGAGTCCCTCCGCAAAAGACGTTGGCCAACTGCGCGCCTCGACAGATCGCCAAGACCGGCATCTCGAGACGGCGGGCCTCGCGAAACAGCGCCAATTCCCATTCGTCGCGGTCCGGTTCAATGGCCCCGAGGTTCTCGTCGGCGTGATGTCCGTAGCGATCGGGTTCGACGTCCGCTCCCCCGGTGAGGATCAAACCGTCGAGACGTGCGAGCACACCCGCCACGTCGGCGTCGCGCGTCAGTTCGACGGGCAGTCCCCCGGCCGCGGCGACCGACGCCGGATAGTCAGAAAAGTGCAGATCGAACTTCAGTTCGTACATGGCCTTGGGCACGTTGTTGGCGAGCGCGGACGCCGGCCAGCGCCGCCCCGTCATGCCGATCAGCGGTTTCGTCATCTCTCCATAGTACGAAGCAAATGACCCGATTGTGGAACTATTTCGTTTGGCCACGAACGAGTACCCTTTTGGACAACCGAGGAGAATTCATGTCGCCCGACGCCACGGCCGTCGATATCACGTCCCACGACACCTACGTCGATGGGGTCCCGCACGAGATCTTCGCGCGCCTTCGCGCGACCGATCCGGTCGCCTGGACCGAAGAGGCCGACGGGGGCCGGGGTTTCTGGAGTCTCACGAAGTACGACGACGTCCTCTACGCCAGTCGCCACACCGAACTCTTCTCAAGCCGCTTCGGCATTCGCATGGAGGACATGGACGAAGAAGAGACCGAAGCTCGTCGCACGATGATGGAGATGGACTCGCCCGAGCACACCCGCCTGCGGCGCATCGTGGCGCGCCCCTTCACGCCACGCGCGGTGGCCGACTACGAGATCGCCGTGCGTGAGCTCGCTCGCGAAGTGCTGGCGAACCTCGACGGCAAGTCGGAGTTCGATTTCGTCAAGGACATAGCGCGAGAACTTCCGATGAAGATGCTCGGACGCCTTCTCGGACTACCCGACGAGGACCTCGACTGGCTCGTCAGTCGAGGCGACGCCTTGATCGGCAACTCCGACCCCGACTTCACGGACTACGTCGTCGATCAGAGCGATACCAGCGCGTACCGGCTGCTCCCCTTTCGTAGTCCCGTCGCGATCGAACTCTTCGAATACGCCCAACAGGCCCTGGAGGAGCGTCGCACAACCCCGACGCATGACGTGTTGACGGCCCTGCTCGCGCCCACCAAAGACGGCGACACGTTGGATGACCCGACGCTCAAGAACTTCTTCACGCTCATGGTGGCCGCCGGCAACGACACGACGCGCTACACCATGACCGCCGGCGCCCAGGTGTTCATCGAGCATCCCGAGATTTTTTCCGCGCTACCCACCATGGACGACGCTCGGGTGAAAATGCTCGTGGACGAAGTTCTTCGTTGGGCGAGCACGACCATGCACTTTCGACGAACCGTGGTCGAAGACACTGAACTGCGCGGTCAGAAGTTGATGAAGGGCGACAAGGTCGTCCTCTGGTACATCTCGGCCAACTTCGACGAAGAACAGTTCACGCGTCCCAACGAATTTCTCATGGACCGATCACCCAATGACCACGTCGCGTTCGGGCTCCACAGCGCGCATCTCTGCCTGGGCGCGCACCTCGCACGACTCGAACTGCGCGTCATGTTCGAAGAGATGGCGAAGGCCTGGTCGAGCATCGAGGCGGCCGGAACGAGCGAGCGCTTCCGTTCGAACTTCATCAGCGGGACGAAGAAACTGCCGGTTCGAGTTACCTGGCGCTAGAGGAACGGGAGATACTCGCGCATCTCCCAATCAGTCGTGGCACCCGTGAATCGTTCCCACTCCGATCGCTTGACCGCCAGGTGCTGAGCGACCAGTTCGGCCCCGACGGCGTCCACGAGCTCCTGGTCAGCTTCTAACGCGTCGAGCGCGTCACTCAGCGACGACGGCACACCGACGGTCGCGTCAATCGTGTCGAGTCCGTTGCCACCTTCTTTTGGACCGAGCGTCAGTTTGTTCACGACACCGAGACGCGCGGCCTGGAGAACCGCCGCCATCGACGTGTGCACGACGGCCGCGCCATCGGTCAAACGGTGCTCGAGTCGTGATCCCTCCCCGCGCTCGGGAGGAATTCGTACCGTGGCACCGCGGTGGTCGTAGCCCCAGTTGGCCCAGTAGCCCGACAGCGAGGCCGGGCGCAGCCGCTTGTAGGCGTTGACGGTTGGCGCGCACAGACCGGCCAGCGACTGGTGGTGTGCGAGCATTCCGGCGACTGACCGCTTGCCGAGCACCGAGACGCCGTCGTCCTGGTCGGCGTCGTAGATCACGTTCTCCCCCGCGTCGTTGCGAAACGAGATGTTGAAATGGAGTCCCGAACCGCCACGGTCAGAGAGGGGCTTACCCATGAACGTCATCAACAGACCCTGTCGGTGGGCCACCTCACGCGCCAGGACCTTGAAGAGGAATCCCTCGTCCGCGGCGCGCAGGGCGTCGCTGTAACGAAGCGTGAATTCGAACTGCGGGGTGTCGTATTCGGAGTTGACCGACTCGAGCGGGATCTCCGCGGCGTCGCACGCTTCCCATATCGCGTCGAGCAGCCCGTGAGGGTCGACCGAGGGACCGGTCCCGTAGACGTAGGCGCCGGGCGTGTCGAGGGGACGCCATCCGCCGTCGCCGTCGGGTTCGAAGACGTAGGCCTCGAACTCCATTCCTACGAACGGTCGGTAGCCGAGTCCTTGCCAGTCGGCGATCGCGCGACGAAGCGCGTGACGCGGCGAGGGCGCGAAGGGCTCACCGAGGCGCGACAGGTCAGCGACCACGACCTTGGTACCGGGCTCCCAGCCGGGGCGAATGTCATTCATCTCATAGCTGGCGTCGAAGTCGGGCAAACCCTCATTCCAATGTGACCCGGGTGTCTCGGGCGTCATGCCGCGGTCGTACCCGAGAGCCCACGTGCCGGTGCAGTGCCGCACGCCGTGTTCGGCCAGCGACGCCGGGACGTACTTTCCCCGAGCCAGTCCGAGGTGATCGGGCCATAACACTCGCAGACGATTGAACTCACTGGACATCTGGCCCCCTTGGGATACGTTGGGAAACGTAGCACTGTGGCGCGAAGTAACCCACCGGCCAACTTACTAGTCTGGACAACAACGTTTAGATACAAACGACCCTGGGAGCGCAGTGGAATTTCGAAGAATTCTCCTCGACGGGTACCCCACCGACGTCGTGCTCGAGGGTGACTCACTGGTGGCTCGTGACGGGCGCCGCGTGGAAGCCCGGTCCGCGACCCACCTCCCTCCGGTCCTGCCGACCAAGATCATCTGTTGTCACCTCAACCACATATCGCGAGTCCGAGAGTTCGGCGTCGAACTGCCCCCCGCGCCGACGTACTTCCACAAGCCGATCACGGCGCTCAACGCACACGGCGGGGCGGTCGTTCGTCCGTCGAACTGTCACTATCTCAACTTCGAAGGCGAGGTAGCGATCGTGATCGGGAAGACGGCGCGCAACATCACCTACGCCGACGCCGGGCACTACATCGCCGGCTACACGATCGCCAACGACTTCGGTCTACACGACTTTCGCGACACCGACGCCGGATCGATGCTCCGCGTCAAGGGGGCCGACACCCTGTGTCCCATCGGTCCGGGCGTGGTCACCGACTGGGACTTCGCGAGCAAGCGAATGCTCACGCTCGTCGGTGACGACGTGCGCCAGGACGGCTCGACCGATGAGATGGCCTGGGACATGCACTACCTGGTCGCGGATATCGCTCGCTTGATCACGCTGGTGCCGGGCGACATCATCCTCTCGGGCACGCCCGCCGTATCGCGCCCGGTCCAGCCGGGCGACGTCGTCAGCGTCGAAGTCGAAGGACTCGGCACGCTGACCAACCACATCGTCGAAGGGCCCACACCAGTGAGCGACGAGGTCGGCGCGCAGCCAACGGCGACCGAGGAGGTCCGTTCCACGGCTCTCGGCGCCGAATGGGAGTTTCGCGGTCAACGACGACCAAATCCCACTAGCCGAGAAGAATTGCCGTTCCCGCGCGTCCAGCCGAAGTTCCAGTCATGAGTTCGCCGCGGATCGACGTCGACGGGGTGAGCGTCTCGCCCGATCACTACATCAACGGCGAGCGCATCGCCTCGTCGCGGACTTTCGAGGACCGCTCGCCACTCGACTGGACGTGGAAGCTGGCCGACGTCGCGCGCGCCAGTACCGTCGAAGCGGACCTCGCGGTCAGCGCCGCCGAGGCCGCGTTTCCGGCGTGGGCCGCACGTTCGTCCGAAGAACGCGGCGCGTACCTCGATCGCCTCGCGGAGCTCATTGACCGCGACGTCGAACAGCTCGCCCACGTCGAATGTCTCGACATGGCGATGCTCGAAGAGAGCCTCAAGCGCCGAGTGATCGCTCGAGGCGCCCGCAACTTCCGGGCCTACGCGGAATTGGCGCGCCACTACGAATCGCGACGTTGGTCATCCAACGGAACAGCCAACACGGTGCTACGGATGCCGGCCGGACCGACGGTCGTCATCACCCCCTGGAACGCGCCGTTCATGCTCTCCACGTGGAAGTGCGCTCCGGCCCTCGCGGCGGGCAACACCGTGATCTTGAAGCCGGCCGAGTGGTCCCCGCTGAGTTGTTCGATGTTGATGGACCTCGTTGACGAAGCGAAGTTTCCCCCCGGGGTCTTCAACGTCGTACAGGGACTCGGCAACGAGGTCGGTGCCGCGCTGGTCGGTGACCCGAGAGTCCGTCGGATCTCATTCACCGGATCGCCCGAGGCCGGTCGATTCATCGGACAGGCGGCCGCCGAGAACCTCGTGCCATTCACGGCTGAACTCGGAGGCAAGGGTCCCTTCATTGTCTTCGCCGACGCCGACCTCGACGCCGCCGCCGAGAAAGCGGCCGTCATGTACGACGACGGCGGGCAGGTCTGCCTCGCCGGTACGCGACTATTGGTCGAAGCGTCCGTTCGTGACGACTTCGTCGAGCGCTTCGAAGTCGCCACCAAGCGACACGTCCTGGGCGACAGTCGAGAGTCCGCGACGACGATCTCTCCGCTGATCCACCCCGAACACCTCGCCCGGGTCGACGGTTTCGTCACTCGCGCGAAAGCGAACGGCGACACGGTGGTATTCGGAGGCCAACGACTCACACGCGACGGCCTCTGGTACGAGCCGACACTGATCGAACCAAAGTCCAATGACTCCGAGATCGTCCAGCGTGAGGTGTTCGGCCCCGTATTGACGTTGCAGAGCTTCGCCGACGAGGGCGAGGCCGCGAGGCTCGCGAACTCGACGGCCTACGGACTTTCCGCGATCGTCTACACCTCGAGCGAGGCCCGGGCCGAGCGACTGGGGGCCTTGTTGCGTGCCGGAACGATCTGGGTGAACTGTTTTCTGGTCCGCGACCTCACCGCGCCCTTCGGCGGGACCGGCATCAGTGGCATTGGCCGCGAGGGCGGCGACTACGCGCTGGACTTCTACTCCGATTTGAAGACGCTACAGATCAAAGAAGGGACCACCCATGGGTGAAATCGTCGGCGCGGGACTGCTCGCGCACGTACCGACCATCGTGCTTCCCGACGAACTTCGCCGAGAACTGAACAACGGCAATGAGAGCACGCTCTATACCGGACTCAAGAGACTCCGCACGGAGGTCTTCGACGTACTGAAGCCCGATCTGGTGTTGGTGTTCGACAGTCACTGGTTCACGACCGTCGAATTCGTGATCACCGCCGCCGAGCGACGGATGGGATTCTTCACCAGTGAAGAGTTGCCACGGGGGATGTCGAGTGTGCCCTACGACATGCCCGGCAATCCCGACTTCGCCCGACTCGTCGGCAAGATCGCCGACGAGACGGACGACTGTTGGATCACGCCGATAGACAATGAGCACCTCCCGGTCACCTACGCGACGCTGAACTTCCTCTCCTTTTTGCAGGGCGACGAAGCCTGGGCCTCGATCGGCGTCTGTCAGACCGCCGAGAATCGCGACTTCGCAACCGTGGGCCGGGTCGTCGCCGAGGCCGTGGCCCAAAGCGACCTACGGGTCGTGGTCATCGCGTCGGGCGCCTTGAGTCACACCTTCCACAAACTCCGCAACCTGCGCCAACACGAGGCCGCACCCGAAGAGAACATCTACTCCGACGATGCGCGCCACTGGGACCACCGCGTGATCGACGCCCTCGTGCGAGGCGACCACGCCCAGGTCGTGGGCGAGATGGACGAATTCTTGACCGTCCGACCGGAGGGTCACTTCGCCCACTATCAGATGATGGTGCACGCCCTCGGCGGGGCGGCGTGTCGCGCTCCGGGTCAGATGTACTCGGCGTACGAGAACTCGATCGGCACCGGTCAGGCCCACGTATGGTTCGAGCGACCGGCCGACGGATGGACGGGAGAAGGCTGATGACGTTCGCGGGACTCCCGTTTCCGAGGACCGCCAGTGGCGGCGCCTCGATGTTGCCCCCGACACCGTGGCACTACTCCGGAGATTTGATCACGGTCGAATACCGCACGGACCCCGCCAATGTTCGTGCCGTCCTGCCGCCCGATGTCGAGCTCGCGAACGACGATGAGGATCCTGGCGCGGTGGCCTTCATTTGGGCCGACTGGCAGAGTTGTGGCGACGACGGTGCCGAACTGCTCGATCCCGTTCGTTCCCAGTACAAGGAGTCCTTCGTCGTCGTGCGATGTCGCTACGACGGTCAGCTCTACAGCCGCTGCGTCTTCATCTGGGTCGATAAGGACTTCGCCCTCGTGCGCGGTTACCTCCAGGGATATCCCAAGAAGTTGGGGTCCATCCACCAGACTCGTCCCGTCACGGTCGGGAGCGCCGGACCACGGCTCGAGGCCGGTGGCAAGTTCGGGATGACGCTCGCCGCGGCCGATCGCCGACTGGCGAACGCGACGCTGACGCTCGAAGGACCGGCAATGTCCAACGGCTTCGTCAACGGTCACGCCATGTTGCACCATCGCTGGTTTCCTCGCATCGAACTCGACGGCGTCGATTCACTCGATGAAGTCGTGACCATGTCGGGCGTCAACCTCGACCTCGGACCGGTGTGGGGCGGCACGGCGTCACTCGAGCTCTTCGAATCACCGAGTGAAGAGTTGTCCCTGCTCGTTCCGCGAGAGATGATCGGCGGCTACTTCCGATCGGTCGGCACCACCTTCGCTGGCGGTACGACACTTCGGAGTGGCCAATGAGTCGTCGCATCGGTTCGGCGTCGCCCGCCGTCGTGTTACAGGCCGAGAAGGACATCAAGTCACGCCTGAAGGGTCAACATTTCGACTTCACCGCCATGAGCGCGGTCTCCAACGTGTACCGCGCCGGTACCGCGGTGCGCAATCACATGGAGCGAACGGTGCTGGCCGAGTACGACCTCAGTTGGGTCGCCTTCACCGTGCTTTGGATCTTGTGGATCTGGGACACGCAAGAGACCGGCCACGTGGCCGACGAGGCCGGCGTCACCAAAGGCACCCTCACGGGCGTCATCAAGACACTCCAGAGTCGCAAGTTGATCAAGCGTCTCCCCCACAAGGACGACCGCCGACGGGTGTCCATCGAATTGACCTCCGCCGGCGAACGCCTTATCGAGGCACTCTTCCCCACGTTCAACCAACACGAACGCGTCGCGGTCAGCGCGCTGACGGCAACCGAACAACGTGAACTGGCGCGTCTCTTGCGAAAAGTGACGCACGGAATCTCAGAATCCGAGAAGAACTAGTTCGCATCAGGGTCCCTTCAGCGAAGGCCCCCCGGTTGGCGTCCCCCACGGTAGGTAGACGACCACCATGAAGCACAGCAGTGCCGCCAAAGAGAGGACCGTCATGACAAAGGAACTCACGTCCTTCTGGTAGTCGAGGAAGCTCGCGCCATTGAAACCGGCACCGATGGTGAAGAGTGCGCCGAGGACGACCCACGTCGAGAGCGAACGGCGACCAATGCTCAGTGCGCGCGCCACGATGCCAATGACCATGACGGCCAGTAGTAGTCCCAAGAGCGTATGAATCACGAGTGCGACCGCGCCGTGATCGACGGCCCAGCCGACACTTCGCGCCGAACCGCTGAAGAATTCAGAGGGGTTGGAACCCGCGTGGTGCTCGGGAATGGACACGAAGAGATTGACGAACATTCCAAGACCGGATTGCAGACATATCACGACGGCCGCGCCGAAGGCTTGGAGTCGAAGCGCCTGCGTCCTGGTCGCGATCTCCATCACACGATTCTCGCAGAACTCGGTACGACCTGTCGAAGTTCTCTTTGCGTCGGTCGCTGTTGACGGCTGCTTAGCGACTCGCGGCGTCCTCGGTAGGAATCAAATGGCGCGCGGCTCGCGCTTCGTCGACCCGAGACACGGGCGTCGTCTGAGGAGCGCGATGCAACGCGTCAGGATCGTCGATGGCTCGTTGCGCGATGCGTTCGAGGGCTTCCGCCAAGGCCTCGAGCGTCTGGAGGCTTTCGGTCTCGGTCGGTTCGAACATGAGCGCCTCTTCGACGATGAGCGGAAAGTACACCGTGGGCGAATGGAACCCCTCTTCGAGCAAAGCCTTGGCCACGTCGAGTCCGCGGACGCCGTATCTGTTCTTCAATGGCGTCGCAGTGAGCACGCATTCGTGCATGCAGACGCGGTCGTAGGCAGCCGGCAACGTCTCTCGTAGGCGATGTCGCAACCAGTTCGCGTTCAGGACCGCGTACTGCGCGACCCGCGTAAGTCCGTCGCCACCGTGCACGTCGATGTAGGCGAGCGCCCGGGCCAGCACCATGGCGTTGCCGTGCCAGCCGTGCACCCGGCCGATCGAGCGGGGTGCCTTGACCCACGCGAACGTCCCGTCATCGAGACGCGTCGCTTTGGGGCCTGGCAGAAACTCGACGAGTCGCTTCGAAACGGCGACCGGACCGGCGCCCGGACCTCCGCCACCGTGGGGCGTGGCGAAGGTCTTGTGCAGGTTCATGTGCACGATGTCAAAACCCATGTCGCCCGGTCGTACGGCGCCCAGAATCGCGTTCAGGTTTGCGCCGTCGTAGTACAGCAGGCCGCCTACTTCGTGCAGCGCAGCGGCGATCTCGGTGATCTCCTCTTCGAACAGCCCCAGCGTGTTCGGATTGGTCAACATGATGCCGGCGACGTCGGGACCGAGCGACGCCTTCAATTTCTCGAGATCGACCAGGCCGCGGTCATTGGAAGGAATCGTCGTCACCTCGTAGCCCCCGAGGGTCACCGACGCCGGGTTCGTGCCGTGCGCCGAGTCGGGGATCAGGATTCGGCGTCGCGGATCACCGTTCGCGCTGTGATACGCGCGCATCAACAACAGGCCGGTCAGCTCGCCCGCGGCGCCCGCGGCCGGCTGCAGTGTGGCCGCCGCCATACCCGTCACGGCACAGAGTTTCTCCTCCAGCGTCGCCAGTAACTCCAGCCAGCCCTGCGTGAGTTCGGCCGGCGCGCCGGGATGTACCGAGTTGAGTCCGGGATCGTTGGCCACGGCGTCACAGAACTTGGGGTTGTACTTCATGGTGCACGAGCCGAGCGGATACATTCCCAGATCCACCGAGAACTGACGGTGCGAAAGCCGGGTGAAGTGGGCGACCAGGTCGCGCTCCGAGACTTCGGCGATGTCGACGACGTCCGGGTTCAGGTGCGTCGCGGGAATCAGGTCGGCCAACGCGGTCGCGGGCACACCGGTCGTTCGGAGTTGGTAGGCCGAGCGACCCGGCACGGACATCTCGAAGATCGTGGGCTCGGTCTCGTGGCCCAGGAGAGGCGCCGAGGCCGCACGGCCGCCCGAGAGTGCACGACTGGTCATTGGCCGACCGCCTTTCGCAGGACTTCGACGTAATGGTCGATCTCATCTTTCGTGCGCCGTTCGGTCACGGTCACGAGCAGCACGTCGTCGATCTCGCCCTCGATCGACGGGTCGGGCCCGTACGTCAACGCGGCGACCGACACGCCACCGAGTACGCCATCGTTGGCCATCGTGAGCAGGACGTCTGACGCGTCGCGACCCAGGTGCAGCGCGAACTCGCGGAAGAACGGCTGTGAGGAGACGGCCATCACGCCGTCGATCTTCACCAGTTCGTCGAAGAGGTAGTGCGCGCCCTGGGCACAGCGCGTCGCGATTTCGCGAAGTCCTTGCGTGCCGAGCCACCCGAGTTGGATGGCGGCGGTGACCGCCATCAAGGTCTGGTTCGTGCACACGTTCGACGTCGCCTTTTCTCGGCGGATGTCCTGTTCGCGAGCTCGCAGCGTCGTCACGAACGAGCGCCGTCCGTTGGAGTCCACGGTCTCGCCCACGATTCGACCGGGCAGGCGCCGCGTCTGTTCCGTGGTGCACGCGAAGAGTCCCAGGAACGGACCGCCGAAGGCCAGTGGCGTCCCGAAGGGCTGACCTTCACCGACGAAGATGTCGGCTCCCCACTGACCGGCGGTCTTGAGGACACCGGCCGCCACGGGATCGGCGCCGAGTACGAAGAGTGCGTCGTTCGCCACGGCCAACTTTTTGGCGCCCGTCATGTCCTCGAGTACGCCGAGGTAGTTGGGATAGCTCGCGACGATGGCCGCGGCGTTCGAGGCGTCCACGCTCCCCCAGTCAGTGACACCGTCTTTCAACGCGACCTCCACGATGTCGTGACCGGTGCCGCGCGCGAAGGTCGTGGCGACTTCACGCCAGTGCGGGTGCACGCCCGCCGAGATCACCATCTTTTGACGAGTAGTCGCTCCGTGGGCCATGTTGAGCGCCTCGACGAGTCCCGTCGCGGCGTCATAGAGCGACGCGTTCGGAATCGGTAGTCCACTGAGCCGCGCGATCAAGGTTTGATATTCGAAGATCGCCTGCAAGACGCCCTGGGCGACTTCGGGCTGATACGGCGTGTAGGCCGTCACGAACTCCGAACGTCCGGCGAGCATCTTCACGACGGCCGGCACTTCGTGGTCGTAGACCCCGGCACCGGCGAAGCACGTCATTTCGCTCGCCTGGGCTTGATTGGCCGACGTGTACTGCGTGAAGAGGGCGGCCACGTCCGGCTCGCTCATACCCTCGGGCAGGTCGAGTCCTTGCGTGAGGCGAACGGCGGGAGGGATATGAGCGAAGAGTTGGTCGAGGGAGTCCATGCCCAAGAACGCCAACATCTCATCAATCTCGGCGGGTGTATGGGGTAGATAATCGGCCACGTCACTTCACCTTTCGCACGAACGGCAACGCCGCGACGGTGGCGGCGATCTCTCGACCGCGAAGGGCCACCGACGCGACCGCTCCGACCTCGAGGTCACCGCGTAGTAGTCCGAGCCCGATGCCGCGTTCCAACACGGGCGAATAGTTACCCGACGTGAGCGTCCCGACGTTGACGCCGTCGATCAGGACTTCGCCGCCGTCGCGTAGCGGCTGACGGCCCTCGACGATCAAGCCGGTCAGCAATCTCTCGGGACCTCGCTCGCGTTCGCGCTCGACCGCGGCGCGACCTCGAAAGGTCTCCTTCTCCCAGCCGAGAACCCAGCCGAGGCGGGCCTCGAGCGTCGTGGAGGACAACGTCAGTTCGTGACCGTAGAGCGGCAGTGCCGCTTCCAGGCGCAACGTGTCGCGCGCGCCGAGGCCGGCCGGCGTGATCTCGGCGTCCACGAGTCGCTCCAACAGTCCCACGGCCGCTTCGTTCGGTACGGCGATCTCCAGGCCCTCTTCACCGGTGTAACCGGTCCCGGCCACGCGCACCTCGACACCTTCGTAGTCGAAACGCGTGACCCGGAAACGCCCGACGTCGGCGAATCGCTGGTCGACCTTGGCAACCTTGGCGCGCGCCTGAGGTCCCTGCACGGCGAGCACGCAACGCGCCGAGGTCACGTCGACGCCCGGCAGGGCGTCGGTGACCCCCGAGGTGTTCGACGCGTTCGGCATGACGTCGAACTCGCTCTGGCTCACCCACCACACGATGATGTCGTCGACCACGAAGCCGTCGTCGTTCAAGAGATGCGTGTACTGCGCGCGTCCCGGCGCGACCTTTCGCAAGTCGTTGGTGAGCGTGGCCTGCAACGCGTCGAACATGTCGGCTCCGTCACAGCGCACCGTGCCCAGGTGACTGACGTCAAAGACGACGGCGTCGTTTCGACACGCGAGGTGTTCAGCGACCGTGCCCGTGGCGTACTGCAGCGGCATCTCCCAGCCCCCGAAAGGGACGATTTTGGCCCCTAGTTTCACGTGCGCGTCGTAGAGAAACGGGCGTCGATCGGTCACGTCAGCCACTCTAGGCGGCGAAGGAATCCAGAGTTCCGAGACCGTGCTGCTCGAGCAGCGCCACGAAGTCGCGCTGGTAGACAACGAGTAGTTCGACTTCGGGATAGAGCGCGCGGAACTTGCGAACCTTTTGATTCTTCTTCGTGACGAGTCGTTGTTCGAGGACCGTCAGCTCGATGAACAGTCGACGCTCGGGCAGATAGAAGTCGGGACGGAAAGCCTTGGTCGGTGCGCCGTGTTCATTCCACTCGAGCGGGAACTCCACCGGTTCGTAGGACCACGCAAAACCGTAGAGGTTCAAGAGTCGTGCGAACGCCCGCTCGCTGGGATGGGCGAACTGGTCCTGGGGCACCGGTTCGAGGCTGGGGTGCCGACGACGCGACGCGTCGATCGGCGCTGGGTCGCTCACGCCGAACGGGTCTCCCTCTCCGACGTTGCGAGTTGCGATAGACGAATGGTGGTCGTAAGTTCGGCGACCACGTTCGCCAGTGGAACGATGTTGAAGACGCCCTGGCCCCCGCGAAGGAGGTCCACCAGGTCGCCGTCGTCACGCGCGAGCACCGATCCGGCGTCGCTCAGCACGAGACTGCTGGAAGCGAGATCGGCGCCTAAGGAATTGCGCAGGCACTCCACGGCCTGACGGGCGCGATTGAGCGCGACGCCGGAGGTGAGCAGCGATTTTATGACCTTGACTTCGAGGACGTCGGAGTATGAGTAGGTGCGCTTGGAACCGCTGCCTTGGGCCGCGGTGATAGAGGGCGTCACGAGATCGGTTCGCGCCCAGTAGTCCAACTGACGGTACGTGACGCCCGTGAGGCGACAGACCATTGGACCGCTAAATCCGTACGCTGAAGTATCTACCATGTGTCGTTTCCCTCCCGACCGAGGTCTGACCAGACTAACCCGGCGGACTACACGAGTGTAGTTTGAATGGGCCTATTCAAATAACAAATCTGGCCGGCCCAGGGACGGCGACGAGGCCTCGGCGCTCAGACGCGGCGGAATGCGACCGGCGCGTCGGGCCAAGAATCCGGCTCTCACTGCGTCGCGGAGGGATTCGGCCATCATCACCGGGTCGAGGGCCCGGTTGATCGCCGAGGCCGCCAGTACCCCGTCGCAGCCGAGTTCCATGGCCAACGCGGCGTCCGAGGCGGTGCCGACGCCGGCGTCGAGCAGTACGGGCACGCTCAGGCGCTCACAGATCATCGCGACGGCGTGGGGGTTTCGCACGCCGAGGCCGGAGCCGATCGGTGAACCGAGTGGCATCACCGCGACGCAGCCGGCCTGTTCTAGACGTTGGGCGACGATGAGGTCGTCCGAGGTGTAGGCCCAGACCTCGAAACCGCTGCGTACGAGTCGCTCAGCGGCCACCAACGTCTCGCTCGTGTCCGGCAAGAGCGTCACGTCATCGCCGATCACCTCGAGTTTCACGACGTTGGTGTCAAAGGCCTCGCGCGCGAGTTCCGCGACCTTGACGGCCTCGGCGGCACTGAAACAGCCCGCAGTATTGGGCAGCAAGGAAAAGTTCAATCGACCGAGCAGGTCGTAGATCGAACCCTTGACGTTCGGGTCGACCCGGCGCAGCGCCACCGTGGCGATCGACGCCTCCGAGGCAACCAGGGAGGCCCCGAGAACCTCCATCGAGCGGAACCCCCCGGTACCGACGACGAGTCGCGACGGAGAACTGAGTGAGCCAACTTGAAAGAGATCTCCCACGTCCCAAGCGTACTAAGCCGTCTCGGCGATTCATTAAGGTTGTTCAAGTGCAACCCCTCACCGTTCTTTCGATCGCGGGGTCGGACTCCGGCGGCGGGGCCGGAATTCAGGCTGACCTTCGCACGTTTTGCGCCTTCGCCGTGCACGCCACGACCGCACTCACGGCCGTGACCGCACAGAACACGATCGGCGTGAGCGCGGTACAGAACATCGAACCGGCGATGGTCGCGGCACAGGTACGCAGTGTCGTCGACGACTTCGAGGTCTGCGCCGTCAAGACCGGCATGCTCGCCCAACCCTCCACGGTGGAAAAGGTGGCCGAGCTCGCGAGCGAGGGACTACTCCCCCACCTCGTCGTCGATCCGGTGCTGGTCTCATCGACCGGGCACCCGCTCATGGACGCCGGCGGCGTCGATGCCTATCGCGACACGTTGCTGGCTCACGCCGAGGTCGTGACGCCCAATCTGCGCGAAGCGGCGATGCTCTGTGGCGTCGACGTGAATGACGTGAAGAACCACGACGACATGCTCGCCCTCGCGCGCCGACTGCTCGAATTCGGTTCGAGCTGGGCCCTCGTGAAGGGCGGCCATTTCGCCGAGCGATCGATCATCGAGAATCACGCGCCCGACGTCTTGGTCGGCCACGGAGAGGTCTTCGTCTTTGACGCCGAGCGCGTGCCGACCGCGAACGATCACGGCACCGGGTGTTCGTTGTCGGCGGCGATCTGCGCCGGGCTCGCGCTCGGGCGAAGCGTGCCCGACGCCACGCGCGACGCGAAGTCGTTCGTGCTCGCCGCGCTCACCAGTGCCGCCGACTGGAAACTCGGCCGGGGCCGCGGACCGATTGATCACCTGGGATGGGACGCGTGAGCGACGAGCCGCGCGCGCCGCTCACGACGACCACGAGTATCTGGCCGGCCGCCGGAGTGCTGATGTTCGCCGCGGTGGTGTTGGGCGTGTTCATGGTCATCAACCTCATCTCCGATCAGGGTGTGACGTCGACGCCGACGTCGATCCCCGTCGTCGTGGGCGGCCTCGCCAAGGCCCCGTCGTCCGCGGTCCTGCACTACTGCACCAGCGCCTCGGAGGTCCCTTCGAACATCAACGACGTCTTCATCGTGCCGGTGGGCACGACGATCGCGTCATCCGGCACCATCCCTAACGCGGGCGCCGGTGATTTCGACTGCTACCAGCCGCTCGTCACGACCACGAGCAGCGCGTCACTGCTCAATTTCTACAAGACCCAACTCGAAGCCCGCGGCTGGAATCTCTTCTCACAGGGATCGAGCGACGGAAAGCCCCAGTCACTATTGCAAAAAGCTGGCAACGACGGTTTTTATTGGGTCGTCGGCATCTCGGTCACGAAGTCCTCGAACAACCTCGTGCACTGGACCTTCCGAATCTTTCAGAACTCCGAAACGGTCTGAACCAGTTCTTTCTCGGGCACGACCGAATCAGTGCACGCCCAGGACCAGATCGCGAAGTTGAGTGGATAGATCAGGTAGCCGATGCGCGTGGCGGACGCGACGCACATCATCGTGAGAAAGACCAGACTAAGGATGGCGAGCACCTGAGAGAGGGTGAGCGGCCAGTGGCGGCGCAGGTACTTCGCCATGAAATATCCCCCGATGAGGAACGTCACGGGCGCCAGGATATGACCGGCCGGAGCCCAGAGCGTCGTCAAGATGTGCCCCGGCAACGCGCTCGCCGCGGGTGAGGTCACACTCGTGAGCCCGAGAGGGAAGGCGAAGACGTTGGACATGAAGGCCCACGGTGCGCGAATCGCGAAGGGCGCCACCGTCACCACGACGATGGCGACGACCCAGGCGGCGATCCGCTTCCAGTCGGAACGGCTCTTCGAGTCGCGCGCGACCAACAACGCGCCGAAGGCCATGGGCCACGCCGTCAGCTTCATCGCCGCGGCGAGACCGAGACTGATGCCGGCGAAATTGTTCTGACGCCGCTGCAGCGCGGTGACACCGAGCAGGGTGAGCGCCAGGATCGGCATGTCATCACCGCCCGTGGACAAGAACAGCGCGCCCGTCGGTAACGCCAGGAGAAACTGCGCCACCCGGATCTTCTTACTTACTGACGTTCGCAAGAGTCCGAGGGCGAGACAGCTCGCCAGCAACGTGAGGAGTGACATCGCGATCCGCGGGTCGGTCAAGCCTTTGCTCTGATGCGTCTCGGCCGACGGTAGGCCGAAGACGCCCATCAGTGGGAAATACGGGAAGAAGGACTGGTAGGCCGGCAGGCCGGCAATGGGATCGACGAGTTTTCCGTGCTTGTCGTAGGTCGGGTAGAGGTTGCGGTCCTTACTGAGGTTGTCGCCGGCGCGCTGGATCACGCCGACCTCCGGCTGGGCCACTCGCCAGCGCGCTTCGAGCCCCAGCGGAATCGCGACCGAGCCGAGCATCACGAGCCCGAGCAGGCCGATTCGAACCATCGACGTGCGCCGCAGTTTGACTCGACGCAGACCGAACGCCAAGACGGCGCAGGCCGCGTACGGCAGGAACGCCAAATAACCCCACTGCCACTGAGCGCCCTGGCGCGACGTCATACCGAGGCCGAGGGCGAATACGGAGGACAGGCCGTAGAGGAAGGCGTCGCTACTCAGTCCCGAGAGCGCTCCCCACCACGTCAGGAAGCGGGTGCGCGCGAATGAGAACCGCGTCAGCATTGCGCCAATTGTACCCATCGGCGGCTTTTTGTGACGTGCTTTCTAGTCACCCGCGTCGACGCCCGCCCGGCGCATCGGGGCGAAGGTCACCGGGGGCAGCTTCGAAGCCAAGAAATGGTCGATGACGCGGACGCTCTCCTTGGTGCGCTCCTTCAAGAGCATGTGCGACGTGCCGGGGACAATGGCCAACTGCGCATCGGGAATCGCTTCGTACATCGAACAGGTGTGCGCCAGGGTCGCCACGTCGTCGTCTCCGGCCATCACCAGCACGGGGACCGATATGGTCGCGAGGTCCTGGGTCGTGAGCGTCGGCTGCGAGAACGTAATGAGTCGAGTCTTCTCCTCTACCGCGCGAGCGTGTTCGGGGCCGTCCGGTGAGTTCTCGCCGAAGCGCTGCGCCCATTGGGCGAACGCCTCACTGTCGGTATCGAAACTCGACACGGCCATCAGTCCTTCGAAGTGGTAGTTCGCACCCACCGCGACGATTCGACGCACGAGGTCGGGGCGGCGCATCGCCACCATCAGGGCGACGTTGCCACCGTCACTATGGCCCACCAGGGAGACCCGTCGTTCCAGATGTTCGATGAAGGCGATAGTTTCACTCGCCATCGCGTCATACGAGAACGGTTCATCGGTGTCACCGGTTCGACCGTGACCGCGCCGGTCGAAGGCCGCGATTCGGAAGTCCTTCGCGAGGAGCGGCCCAATCGACTTCAACAGACTTGCGCTGCTGCTCATTCCGCCGTGGAGCAGTACGACCGTGGGGCCCTTGCGCCGGGGCAGTCGAGCCCACGTGGGATGGCCGTTCAATGAGATTGTGGTCACGATCGTCATGGTAGGCGCCGCGCAGATGCGACCCTTTTGGACCGTAGTGTTACTGCGTGCGCGCGTTCGTGGTCACGGAGTCCGAGGGAACCCTGTCGATGGGGGTGCGCGACGTCGAGGGCACGCCGGTCGACCCACACGACGTCGGCATCGCGGTCGACTACAGCGGTGTCAACTTCAAGGACGCCATGGTCGCCGCCGCGAAGAGTCGTGTCCGACGCGTGGCGTCGCTCGTCGGCGGCGTCGACGCCGCCGGGACGGTGATGAGTTCGACCGATCCGACGTTGCCCGAAGGGACTCGGGTCGCGGTCCACGGGGGCGCCCTGGGCGTCGCTCGTGACGGGGGCTTCGCGCAGTTCATCTTCTCCCCCGCGCGCTACGTCACCGCCCTTCCGGAGTCGTTGTCCACCCGCGTCGCGATGACCATCGGCACCGCCGGATTCACGGCCATGGAGAGTCTGCTCGCGCTGGAAGACCGCGGACTCGAACCGATGTCCGAGGTCCTGGTCACCGGCGCCACCGGCGGCGTCGGCTCCCAGGCCGTGGCCTTTCTCGCCGCCAGTGGCTACCGTCCCGTGGCCTCGACGGGTTCATCGAGTGAGTCGCAGTGGCTGATCGATCGTGGTGCCAGTCGCGTCATCGGTCGCGATGACGTGGCGGACAACCCGGGACGGGTGCTGGCCAGCGAGACGTGGGCCGGCGCCATCGACTGCGTGGGGGGAGAGACGCTGGCGCAGATACTTCGTTCGCTGCGCTACGGTGCCGCGGTCGCCGCCAGCGGACTCGTCGCGAGCGCCGAGCTCGCGACCACGGTCTATCCCTTCATCACTCGATCGGTCGCTCTGCTCGGCGTCGACTCGGTCGAGGCCACGAGATTGACGCGCGAACGCGTGTGGGCCGCACTCGGTGAGCTGAGCCCCCGCATCGACTTCGAACCGCTCGTCGACCGCGAGGTGGCGCTCGAGGAGTTGAGCGCCGCGCTCGAGGACGTGCGAAACGGAAGAACCCGGGGCCGGATCCTGGTGAATCCAACCCCGGGCTGAACCGAAGAACTTCTGACTACTCGTCGGCGACGATCGATCCGACTCGTTCTCCGATACCGGGGTCCCGGTTCACGAGGACACACGCGTAGGCGAAGGCCACGACGATGAAGCCCCCCGCGACCCACGGGTACCAGTTGTACGGCGGCGTCGGCGGATTCGGCCGCGCGAGGTAGTACAGGGGCACCGCGATCAATATGAACCCGATCGCGGGCAACAGTGCGTGTCGAATCGGGTTGAAGAGGTCGGGGTGAAAGCGCCGGTAGTAGAAGGGCAGCGCCAAGTTACTCAGCGCGTACACGACGATGACGAGAATCGTGCCGAAGGTCGATGACTCCGCGAAGAAGTTGACCGGGTTCATCGACGCCGAGTTCGCGGCCGTTCCGAGGATGTGCAAGAGACCCCACACCCCGATGATCGCCAACGCCGTGCCGAGGAACACGAAGAGGGCGTGTATCGGCGTCCTTCGCTTGTCGTCAACCTTGCCGATGAACTTCGGTAACAGACCCTCACGTCCGGCGTTGAAGATAAGGCGGGCTTGCGAGTTCGTTCCGGCGATCAACGCGCCCAACGTCGAGGTCATACCGGCGAGCAGCGCGAAGAACAGCGCCGCGCCCAGCACGCCTTTAGCCACCGTGATGAAGGGAATCGCGGCACTGGTCAGGTTGCCGACGTTGTCCTTGAATCCCACGACCGTCGAGAAGGCGAACAGCACGTACGCCACCAACATGATGAGCGTTGACAGAAATACGGCCTTGGGGATGTTCTTGCGCGGATTGTCCGTCTCTTCGGCCAACGCCGCAGAGTTCTCCCAGCCGATGAAGAGATAGATGGCCAGCGGGAAGCCAGCCGCCAATCCACTGAAGCCATCGTGGATGTTCTTCGGTTCGAAGGGTCGGAACGATATCGATCCGTGGAACTTGATCAAGGCGATCACACTGACGACCACCAGCACGACCATCTCGAACGCGAAGAAGATTCCCGCGATCCTCGTTGATATCGAGATTCCCCGAATCATCATGAAGACCGCGAAGGCCAAGAAGATCAACGTCCAGATGATCCACGGAACGTTCTCCAGACCGGACACGTTGTAGTTCTTCAAGATGATCTGGAAGAAACCGCCAACGATGGCCACCACCGACGCCATGGCCGCGATGTAGCCCGCGCCGGTCATCAGCGCCGTCGTCACGGCCACGCGCCCGCCAAAGGTCTTGCCGATGAATGAGATGAACCCACCCGTCGAAGGCAATACCTTGCAGAACTCCGACAGCGTGTTGCCGAGGAACAGGATCGCGATGCCGGCCAAGATGATGGTCAACGGCGACGCCAAACCGGCGGTGAACGCCAGATAGCCGAAACCGAAGTAGAAGCTCATCGCCGGTCCTATGTTGGCCATGGTCGCGGCCGCGATGTCCAAGGGACCTAGTTGACCCTTGCGAAGCCGTTCGTGGCCACTATGTTCTGGTTGCTTCGCCCCCAGATAATCGGCACTCAATTCGTCGCTCATTCTTCCCCCTGTAGCACTGTCGGATCGAGAAGTGGATCACTCGACCATCGTCTCCATTGACGTTAAGAAAAGAATGTAGTTGAACGAAGGACCTCAACCGGATAGAACGTGATTATTCCTTCTCGCGGGTAACGAGGCTTAGTAGAACGGACTGATCCAGATCTTGCCGCTATCGCACGGCTGGACGGGATAGGCCGGAGTGACCGGCACCGACGATCCCCCCGTGGCGAACTGCACGCTTATCGTGACCGCATTGTCACAGACCGTATTGGCGGTTGAGACGTCCGAGTAGGCCAGAGAGAAGTTGGTCACGGAGCCATTGGACATCGTCAGCGCGGTGGGTGGTTCATTCGCCTTCGCGGCGGGGAATGGGATCACGTTGTCGTGGCCCGACTCGTCCACGAGGTTGAGTGGCAGGACCGCACCACTCTTGTCCTGCAGGGTGAGAATCGGCCAGCCCTTGATCACGCAGGTCCCGGTGGTGTCCTTGGTCAACGTGATGCTCGCGGTGACCGTGCCGGCCGCGCCCTCACCCTCGTTGAAGAGGCCCGAGAACGAACTGCCCTGACAGGTCGTGACCGTTGTCGCCGACGTCGTCGTCGTGGTCGCCACGGTGGTCGTGGTCACCGGGTTCGAGTGGATCGTCGTCGTGGTACCGGAGGTCGAATCGATGACGTGCCGACTCAACGTCAGGATTACGACGAAGGCGACGAAAATGGCGACCGAAGTGAGGCCACGTCTCACTGACCAAAGTCCTCGGGCCGGATCGTGTCCAGGAACTCTCGCAACTCGGCGACGAGGTCCGCTTCGTTCGGCACGTCGGCGTCGCCGTCGTCATCGTCGTCATCGTCGTCAAGGTCGAGTTCCATGACTCGTCCTTCGGCCGCCATCAGATCGTCGTTGACGAGAATCGGCGCGCCGACACGAAGCGCGAGGGCGACGGCGTCACTCGGTCGCGCACTCACGTTGATCTCGTCACGATCGCGCAGCAATCGCAGGTTCGCGTAAAAGGTGTTGTCGCGGAGCTCGGTGATCTCGGCGGCGAAGAGCTGCGCGCCCAGCGCGACGATGACGTTGCCGAGCAGATCGTGGGACATCGGTCGCGGTGACTTCACGCCCTGCAACGCGTAGGCGATCGCCGCGGCCTCCGGTGCACCGATGAAGATCGGCAGGACTCGCGTACCCGTCACCTCTTCGAGCAGTAGAAGGGGCGTCGAAGAACCGACGTCGACGCGCACCGCTCGGAGGACTACTTCAACCATGTCAAGAGCCTAGACCGGGGCCGGTCGAAAATTTACGTCTAGTGACCGAGGTAGTCCTGGAGCGCGCGCTCGTACAACACCGAGCGCAGTGCGCCGACCTCCGCGGCCAATTCCACCGTGACGTCGCGGGCCTGTTCGCCCGAGAGCCCACTGCCCTTCGATCGCAATGGTGCGGACAGGTCATCGATCAGTCCCACTTCACGTTCGGCGACGCGTCGCAGCGAGCCGAGCAGACGGATGTCGAGTCCGCGCTCGAGCAGCGTCTGGGCGAGCGTCGCGACGTGCACGTCGAACTCGGTGAAGGCGATCTCGGTGCCGAGCGCCACCGGCGCGAGCAGGCCCAGCGCGTGAAGTTGGGTCATCGCCGCGGGTGTCAGTCCCGTCGTGCCCAAGAACTCCGCCATCGACAAATAGTGCTGATCACCCGTGGCGACACTGTTGACACTCGGTGGCACGATCTTCAACACGGGTCGTGGCGAGGGCGTGGCCGGCGGCACGGGAATCGACACGACGTTAGATAGCGCGTCGCGCGCGGCGTGACGGGGACTCGACGGCACCGGAACGTCCTTCAAGAGACCCTGTTCGATCAGTCGCAGTCGCACGACGCGCAGGGGCACGAACTCTTCTTGGGCCAATCGGATCGCCTCGCGCAGGCATTGGACATCGGTTTCGGAGTACAGCCGATAGCCCTTGCGACTGCGGCTCGGCTGCACGAGTCCCTTGTCCTCGTAGTAGCGAATCTTGGAGAGCTCAATATCAGGGAAATACTTTCGGAGTTGCGTGTGCACTTCTCCGATGCGCATTATTCCCTGATTGCCGCTCATTGCGTTGCCTCCCAAAAGACAAGTTTGAACTTGCCAATCTGCACCTCATCAGCCGAGTGCAGTGTGGTCTCTTCGACCCGAGTTCCGTTCACGTACGTGCCGTTGAGCGAGTTGAGGTCGCGCAAGGTGATGCGTCCGCTCGCGGTTCGCGTGAAGATCGCGTGATGGCGCGAGACCGAGACGTCATCCAACAACAGGTCGCTGTTTTCGTGACGACCGACCGTCGTGATCTCGCCCTTCAGTTCGATGCGACTGCCGGCTTCGAGTCCCGTGGCGATCACCAGCTCATCACCGTGTTCACCGTTGGGACCACGATTGGTTCCGGGGTGCAGCACCTCGGCGGCGGTGACGACTGGCACCGCGATTGTTTCCGGTGAGTTGGCATCGTGTTGAGGGGCTCCGCACGACCAACAAAAGCTCGCGTTGGCGTTAAGAATCTCTCCACATCGACGGCAGTTCATCGGCTTCACACTAGTTAACTTCGCGAGTGTTCGTCAGGGTCAGTTGTTGGTGAGGTCGCCGTAACCCGCCGCGTCGAGCAACGCGTCGAAGTCGGCGCTGCCCGTCGTCGTGATTTCGCAGATCCAGCCTTCGCCGTACGGATCGGCGTTGACCGATTCGGGCGCGCTCTTGAGCGTGTCGTTCACCGCGCTCACGGTGCCGCCGACCGGTGCGTAGATCTCCGAGACCGACTTCGTCGATTCGACTTCGCCGATCGGCGCGTGCGCGTCGATCGCGGTGCCGACCGTGGGCAGGTCGACGAAGACCACGTCACCGAGGGCGTCTTGTGCGTAATCGGTGATGCCGATTCGAACCGTGTCGCCGTTCGCCTTCGCCCATTCGTGTTCGTTGGAATATCGAAGGTCGGTTGGTATCAGCATGGGGCAAACTTACAAGATTCGCCGGGCCTGGCGTCCCGTGCGAAGTGCGTGCAGCGCCGGTTTGACGTAACCGATGAGTACGATCCACGAGAGCGTCAGTCCCATGACTCCGATCACCCAACAGATGTCGCGAACGTCGTGCTGCCATGGCCGCAACGCAACGTGGTGGGGATTCGTCGTCAACAAAAAAAGCGGAAAGCTCGTCATCAGGGCAAACGTCGAGACCTTGCCCCACCACAGAACGTCGATTCTCGCGGCGCCCAACGACGCGAGCGCGACCGTCAGCACCGAGACGATCAGTTCTCGCGTCAGTGTCGCCGACGCGAACCACCAGGGCACGGCACCGGCGCCGGCGACCGCGAGTAGACCGCTGATCACCAGGACGCGATCGGCGACCGGATCGAGGACCTTGCCCACGTTCGAGACCTGATGCCAACGTCGCGCGACGAATCCGTCAATCCAATCAGTCGCTCCGAGCGTCGCCAAGAGCCACGCGGCGACGGCCCAATGATTAGTGGCGAATAACAGCCAGAAGAAGAGCGGAAGGAACGCCAGACGTAAGACGGTGATCAGATTCGGCCACGTCAGCCACCCCGCGTCCGCGGCTTCTTCTGGGCTCATCACTGAAGCGTATTAGGCCACCGTGACGGAATCGTCCAAGTACACGTCCTGGACGGCGTTGATGAGCGCCGCGCCTTCGTTGATCGGTCGCTGGAACGCCTTTCGACCGAGGATGAGTCCTTGGCCGCCGGCGCGCTTGTTGATGACCGCAGTGCGAACCGCACCCGCGAGGTCGTTGTCGCCCGTGGCTTCGCCTCCGGAGTTGATCAAGCCGATGCGACCGGCGTAGCAGTTGACCACCTGCCAACGTGTGAGGTCGATCGGATTGTCGGTGGTCAGCTTCGAATAGACCAGCGGACTGGTCTTTCCGAACTTCACCGCGTTGTAGCCGCCGTTGTTGATTGGCTGCTTCTGCTTGATGATGTCGGCTTCGATGGTGACACCGAGGTGGTTGGCCTGGCCGGTCAGGTCGGCACTGAGGTGGTAATCGACGCCGTCCTTGACGAAAGCGTCATTTCGCAGGTACGTCCAGAGCACGGTGAACATGCCGAGCCGATGCGCTTCGGCGAAGGCGTGACCGATCTCTTCGATCTGGCGGATCGAGCCTTCAGATCCGAAGTAGATCGTCGCGCCGATGCCGACGGCGCCCAGGTCCGAGGCCAATCGCGCCGACGCGAAGAGCCGTTCGTCGTAGCTGTTCGGGTAGCGCAGCAAGTCGTTGTGGTTGATCTTCACGATGAAGGGAATCCGGTGCACGTAACGGCGCGAAATTGAACCCAGCGTCCCTAGCGTCGAGGCGATCGCGTTGCAACCCCCCTCGATGGCCAAGTCACAGAGCCGGGCGGGGTCGAAATACTCCGGATTGGGCGAGAACGACGCCGCGGCCGAATGCTCGATGCCCTGGTCGACCGGGAGGATCGAGACGTACCCGGTGCCGCGAAGACGCCCGTGATTGTGCAGCGTGCCCAAGTTTCGTAGGACCGTGGGCGAACGGTCAGAGAGGGCGAACACGTCGCTCAAATAGTCCGGACCGGGGAGGGTCAGCAGCTCTTTGGGGAACGCGGTGGCCTTGTGGTCGAGCAGCGATGACGCTTCGTCACCCAGTAGCGAGGCAATGTCCATGACCCAAGGTTACAAGATGAGGAGAACGGTTCATTCTGCTGCGCTCGCGAACTCGACGTGCGCGCGGCGCGCGCTCGGGTCAGACTGCGAGCATGGACTTCGACTACCGATCATCACTCTCAAGGCGACTCATCGCCGTGCACTCGCTCTACTACGGGGCCTGCGCCTCGATGGACCTCGAGCAAGTTAATCGTGTCGTGATGCCGGGCGTCTTGCCCATCGCGTTCTCGTTGGTCCACCAACTGCTCATCGAAGACGGCAGCCTCGTGTTCCTGGGCGGCCCCGTACCCCAGATGAGCGCGAACTGGGCGACGCGAATGGGACTGGCGATCAACGACCCCGGTAAGGAGAAGACCGTCGAGGAAATGATGAACCAACGGATCGGTGACTTCGACGCGTTCCTCGAATTGCAACGACTGGTCTTTTGCGCAACTGAGGATTTCGTCATCAACATCGATCCCTCAACATTCGGCGACGTCGTCGTGGCCCACCCCTACGGCCCGACGATCGACCGCACGTTCTCGGCGCGAGTCGGCGGTGACCAGGGAATCACGCGGAGTGACGCTCTGGAGTGCTGGATCTACCAACACGCGTTGCGCCATATGGGCGAGATCGAACACGCACGAGCGCTCGTCGGACTCTCCGGGATGACCTCGTGAAAGTAGTGTCGGCGCTAACGCCAAAGTAGGGAGGGAACGATGTCCCAAGTTCAAGGAACGACCACTGACAAGTTTGCTGGTCTCGTCGACCATCTCGAGATGAGCCTCGCGAGCGGTGCGGACCTGGGAGCGTCCATTGCGGTCTTTCACCGTGAGGAACTCGTCGCTGACATTTGGGGCGGCTTCCGCGACGAAGCAAAGACCGAACCGTGGGACCGCCATACCCTCGTGAACGTGTGGTCAACCACCAAGACCATGACCTTTCTCGTCGCCCTGATGCTCCATGACCGCGGCGAGCTCGACTTCAACGCGACCGTCGCGACGTACTGGCCCGAATTCGCCGCTAATGGTAAGGAGGCCATCGAGGTTCGACATCTCATGAATCACAGCGCCGGGCTCTCCGGTTGGCAAGAGACGATCGCGCCCGAGGACTTGGCCGACTGGGACCTCGCCACCTCGCTCCTCGCGGCCCAGAAGCCTTGGTGGGATGACCGAACATTGACGGGGTACCACGCCGTGACCCAGGGCTTCCTCATCGGCGAGGTGGTCCGGCGAATAACCGGCACGACGATCGGACAGTTCTTCAAGAGCGAGGTGGCCGACGTACTCGGCGCCGATTTCTTCATCGGACTGCCCGAAGCTGAGGAGCATCGCGTCAGCCTCGTGATCCCCCCGCCCCCGAGAGTTTTGGCGATGCTCCAGCGGACTCGATCATGGTGCGCACACTCACTTCGCCGCAGTTGGACGCGACGGCGCCACACAATCGTTGGTGGCGCGCGGCCGAGATACCGGCGGCCAACGGCCACTCCAACGCCCTCGGGGTCGCCACCGTTCAACAAGTGATGGCCAACAACGGCCACGTCAACGGTCACCGATTTTTCTCAGAGAAGACGGGCGACATGGTCTTCGAGCGTCAGGTGGGTGGCGTCGACCAGGTCCTCGGCGAGGACATGAGTTTTGGACTTGGCTACGGACTGTCGAGCAGTTACGCGCCGGTCGGCCCGCGCACGTGCTTTTGGGGCGGGTACGGGGGCTCGATCATCATGATGGACCAGGAGTTGGGACTGACAGTCTCGTACATGATGAACAAGATGCGGGTCGGTCTGACGGGCGACACCCGCGGGAGCGAGATCTCGCTCTTGGCCGCCGTCGCGGCGATGAGCTAGTCGGCCGACTTCTTCTTCGACACCGGGGTCGTGCGACGCTTTCGATTCTTTCGCGGCGCGCCAGCGCCGAGTTCCCCGAGGCGGGCCTTGGCGTCGTAGGCGTCCGGTTCCGCGATGACGACGCGCGCGAACAACTCGCGCGCTGACGTGAGGTCCCCCGCCCGGTCGTACACGTCGGCCAACGCGTACCAGAGACGGACGTGTCGATAAGAAGGATTGCGGAGCTGTTTGGTCGCGCCGGCCTTGGTCAAGAGTTCGATCGCCTCGGCGTACAGGCGCTGATCGGCCAGGGACGCCGCCATGACGATTCGACCTTCGGCCAGGACCTCGGCGGTCGGTTCACTCTCTTCGAGTTCGCCGAAGGTCTTGGCCACGGCACGGAATTTGAAGTTCGCCCGGTCACAGTCCATCACCAGTGGCAGGTGTTCGGCGTCGCCGGTGATAGTGAAATGTGCGCGCAGGTGAATCCTCGCCATGTTCCAGCGCTCGGCGCGGTAGGCGGCGAGTCCGGTGAGTTCACGTACCGGGGCGACACCCGGCACGGCGTCCGCGACGATGCGACCCAGTCGCAACGCTTCCTCGTAGCGCTTGCGGTCGTAGGCCTCCGCCGCTTTCGTGAGCGTGAGGACCATCTTCTCGCGCATGTACGACGTGCCGATGAAGGCCTTTCGGACGTCGGCGGCGATGTCGCCCGGCAGCGCGTACTTGACTTTCGCCTTGGCCTTGGCCACCGGCGCGGCGCTCGGCGGCCTCTCGTCCTGCACCCAGGTGGACATTCGATCGGGCTTGGTGCCCGAACTCGGCGTCACCTCCATCGCCTGACCAGTCGACTTGATATTCGCGCCACCCTTTCGAGCGACACCACCCCAACCTTGGGAGCGACCGTAGGAATCGGCCTTCGCGCGTTCGATCTCCTCCGGGCTCAGTTCGCGGGGCCGACGTTCGACGCGTGTGCGACCGGGCGGGCGGTTTCGCGGCGGCAGACTCGGTCGGCGATCGCGCGAATTGGCGTCGAAGCGGCCGTCGGAGCGCGGCGACCTCGAACGCTCGGACGATCCCGTGTGACGTTCGTTCGCTCGAGGCGGGCGTGACGTTGACGGCTCTCTGTGCTGCTCGCCCTCACGAGGAGGTCGCGCGTCGTAGCGCCGAGGCGCTCGCGCGTCGTAGCGCCGAGGCGCTCGATCGTCACTCGATGCTGTGCGTCCCGGGGCTCGGCCGTCTCGACCGGCACTGCCTGGTCGCGGCCGACGCTCAGAACTTCGGCCGTCGCGCTCTTCACGACTGTCGCGGCGAGGAGCTCGATCGCCGTACGGTTTCGAGTCTCGGGCCCCGGCACCCTTCGGTCGCGGCCCACGAGGCGCCGGGCGGGCGTCGGATTTGGACCGATCGATTCGGCGTTCCGCGCCGTCGCGGGGTTCTCGGCGTTCGAAGTCACGCGAATCTGGGTCGCGCGGGGTCTTTCGAGAAGCCGCGCTTGACGAGCCGTTGGCCCGGCCCGCGCGCTTGGGGGCGCCACGATTCGCGCTCGGAGGACGCCCACCGGAGGCGCGACGAGGCGGAGGATTTCGGACGGGCACCGTGCAATGCTACTAGCGACCTAGCGGCTCTTGACTTGTCTTAGCTCTTTGTCCCCACTCACGTAGGAGCATGAGCTCGACCACATTCCAGGGCCGAAGGTGTTTTCCGCGACGCGAATCATCGAAGCCCTCGCGATTGGCGTATCGATGGTGAGTCGATCACGCACATGTCGGCATCATTGAATTCGCGACTCCGCAACGATATGGAGTTGTCGACGGGAATCGGTGGCTGGCTCGTCACTTCTCTTCTCGGAGGTGGTAACCCACGGGCAGGAGTTCGGTGTGATATCGGTCGCGGAAAGCTCCCCAAAGTCCACGGGGTTGCCATAACGCAATGACGACTGCCAGCGAACCAAAGATGACAAGGTACCAAACTCCGTACTGCTGAAGGGACTGCTGAAGCGTGAAGAATATAGCTGATCCAATGATTGGTCCCTCGATAGTGCCGAGACCTCCGATCATCGAGACAAAGATCATCTCCGCGGCCCACTGAATGTTGAAGACGCTCGAAGGTTGAATGAAGGGCTGACTGACCGCGAGAACCGCCCCCGCCGCACCGCAGCCCGCGGCGGCCACGATGAAGATCAATCGGCGCGCCGACTGAACGTTCACCCCGGCACTGCGAGCCGCCACCTCGTTGTCGCGAATCGACGCCAATACCAGCCCCAGGCGACTGCGCAACAGCAAGTACGTCCCGACGACGACCACGAGGGCGACGAACCAAGTCGCGAGGTAGGTGTCGTGAGCCGTCTGCGACGGACTCAAGTACTGCAGTCCCGGCATCAGCTTTCCCGTGCCACCACCGAAGTAGGCGACGGCCCCGATGATGAGTAACGCCGTGTCCGAGACGACCCACGTGGCGATCGAAAAGTAACCGCCGCGCAGACGAAGTAGCAAGAACGTGATCGGGACCGCCAGTACGGCACAGGTGATGGTGGCCAGAGGAATGGTCAAGAAGGGGTTGACGCCCTTCAGAGCGAAGTACAAGGTGGCGTACGACCCAAGTCCGATAAAGGCCTGTTGGCCAATGGAGACCATTCCGGCATAGCCCGCGAGGAGGTTCCACATGGTTGCCATGATCACCAAGATGAAGAAGTTCATCAAGACCGAGGACCACTCAGCGGGCACTATCCATGGTGCGATCGTCAAGAACCCGATCAAGATGATGGAACCGCCCAAGGCGAAGAGTGGCGACGTGCTGGAGCGACGAACTGACGGTCCTCCCTCGCGACGTGGTGTGTCGATACTCATGAGACCGACGTCGACTTGCCAAAGAGGCCCCGGGGCCGTACCGCGAGGACCAGGAGAAACAGCACGTTACCCGCAAGGCGTTGATACTCAGGATTGAAGTGAGCGCCAAAGACCTGCGCCATGCCCAGAGCGATACCACCGACCAGCGTGCCCCATAGCGAGCCGATTCCCCCGATGACGACGGCCTCGAAGGCGAAGAGCAAGTTCACGCCGCCCGACGTGGGCACGAACTGAGTCTGCATGCCGTAGGCGATTCCCGCCAACGCCACCGTCGCAAAGGCGATAGCCGCCGCGATGCCGAAGATATGTCGATAGTTCGCTCCACTGAGTTGAGCGGCCTCGCGGTCGTCCGCCACCGCACGGACGAGACGTCCCGTGCCGGTGTGGGAGAGAAATAGTTGCAGGACCGCCAGCACGGCCACGGCGGCGACCAACACACCGAGCGACACGTAGGAGATATAGAAGATCGACCCGGGATGCCACGACTCGTATCCGAGCGCGCCGACATTGACGGTCTGGGCGTTCGCGGTATAGAACTCCAACAGCAGGTTTTCGATCACTACTGAGAGGCCAAAGGTCACCAACAGCGTCGTGAAGGGATCGCGGTCGATGCTCTTTTGGATCAGCGTCCGTTGCAACACGTAGCCCACGAGCGCGAAGAGCGGTACGACGACGAGCAGCGACCATATCTCTGCGATGTGCAACTGCGGCGTCAGAAATACGGCCACGTAGCCAGCCACGACGGCCATGTCGCCGTGGGCCAAGTTGATGACCTTCATCACGCCGAACATCAACGACAGTCCGCATGCGAAGAGGGCATAGAACCCGCCGACCAAGACACCTTGGATGACGACGTTGATCCAAATCATGCGCCCATTCCTTCCCCGGGGGAGGATTGGGTCAGGTCCGAGCCGAAGTACGCGCGATCGATTTGATCCGTCGTCAATTCGCTGGGCGCGCCCACGAGAGAGGTTCTTCCTTCCAGGAGACAGTGCACACGGTCGGCGACCGCCACACCCTGGGCCACGTCTTGCTCGACGATGAGAATACTGACACCCTGGGACACGATCTCGGGCACGAGAGCGTAGATTCGTTCGATCACGATGGGCGCGAGGCCGAGCGAGAGTTCATCGAGAAGCAGGACTTGGGGATTTGCGACGAGGGCACGACCGATCGCGACCGCCTGCTGTTCGCCCCCCGAGAGCTGCCAGACGGACTGTTTACGCCGACTCGGCATCCACTCAAAGAGATCGTAGATTCGATCGATGGTGAAGGGACCCTTCTTGGCCCGGTAGGCACCCACCAGGAGATTCTCTTCGAGCGTCATCGAACTGAAGAGTCGGCGGCCCTCAGGAACGAGCGAGAGTCCGAGACGAACACGGCGATTCGGTGTCAGATTGGTGAGATCGACACCTTTGAACGAGATGGTGCCAGCCGAAGGATGATGCAGTCCAGCGATCGTTCGCAACAACGTCGACTTGCCCGCACCATTGGCGCCGATCATCGCGAGAATCTCACCCTGACCGAGAACGAAACTCACGTTGTCTACCGCGCACAGTTGTCCGTGGTAGACGCTGAGATCGCGGACCTCGAGCACCGTCTCACTCATGGGACACGTCGGTCGTCAGAATTCGTCCGCCCAAATACACGGAACGGACCGCGTCCGAAGCCAAGACGGCTTTCGGTTCGCCGTCGGCCACGACGACACCGTTGGCCAAACACAGCAGACGGTCGACCGTGGTCAAGAGCGCTCGAACGACGTGTTCGATCCACACCACCGCGATGCCGTCGACGCGGAAGCCCCGGATGATGTGCGTCAGTTCGTTCACTTCGAGGTCCGTGAGACCGCCGGCAATCTCGTCCAGCAGCAACACCCGAGGCGACGTCGCGAGCGCACGCGCCAACTCCAAACGCTTGCGATGGAGTAACGCGAGCGAGCCGGCCGGCCGATTCGCGAAGTCGAGAAGTTCGGTTCGTTCGAGCGCGCCGTAGGCGATTTCGTAGCTCTTTTGACCACGTGTACGGGCCCCCTGTTGGGCCGCCAGGAGGGCGTTTTCGAAGACCGACATGTTCTCGAAGGGACGAGGGACCTGGTAGGTACGTCCGATGCCCGCCCGAGCGCGCTTCGCCGCACTCATGTGCGCAACGTCGTGTCCGTCGAAGCGGATCGTTCCTGAATCGGGTGAGACATCGCCCGAAATCATGGCGAACAGCGACGTCTTGCCCGCTCCATTGGGGCCAACGATGCCCAGGGCGTCGCCCTGCTCCAACTGGAAGGAAATACTCTCTCCGACGACTACTTGACCAAACTTCTTGGATATGTCTTCCAGCTGAAGCAGCGACACAAAGTGACCGTTAGGCGTTGGTGGGCTCGAGGGTACCGTTGACCGGGACGTGCTTGTTGAGGGAGTTGTCGACCACGACCTGCGACCACGGGTACTTGTGGTGGCCCACCAAGTCCGTTGATCCCGCCTTCCACTGAACGCCCACTGGAGAGATGATGCCGATTCCCTTGGCCGGGCTCGCCAGCATCGGATTCGTGCTCTTCGAGTTCATGTCAATCGGTCCGCACATGCCGTTGTAGTTCACGACCTGCAACGCCCGAGCGAGTGCCAAACGATTGTGTGGATTGGTCACCTTTTTCAATCCCTGGATTGCGACCTCAAAGAGTGAGTACGTCGACCCCATTGACTGCACCCATTGACCGTGCCCAGCCTTTTGGTACTCGGCACAGAAATTGTACGCCGACAGTCCCGTCAGTGACGACTTGTAAGGCGCGTACGGGGTAAACCATGCGTCGGTAGCAATGTTGTTCGAAAGTGATCCCAGTGCGTAGGCGTCAGTCGGGAACAACATGACCTTGGCCACCGTGGCGAGCTTCGGGTTGTAGTTCTGTTGCGACGCCTGGGTCCAAAACGTCTGGAAGTCGGGTGGCAGCGGACAGTTGACGAACAGGTCACACGACGCTCCGCCCTTACCGCCCGTCTTAAATGTCTCGATCATCGTCGTATAGTCCGTGGCGAGGTCGGTGTAGGCCCCACCATCGACGAAGGTGTACCCACCGTTGGGGTAAATCGCCCCGACCGTCGGAGCGAACGCCGCGCGAAAAGCGTTGCCGTCGGAGTCATTGGGGTACATCTCGGCGACGTTCGAGTTGCACTTCGTCGACTTTTGTACCCGCAGCCACATGGGAACGAAAGTGCCCACGAACTGAGGTATGCCGAAGAAGAACGAGGAATTGTACGTCGGCCCAGTGCCCGTCGCGGCGCCCTCGGGAGAGATGGTCGCTCCAGTAAAGCCTCCCCAGTACGCCTCCCACGGAACGACCGTTGACACGCATGGAATCTTGAACTGCTCGCAAGTGGTGGCCACGGGAATCACTGTCTCGGGCGCTGAACTGACCAAGATCAGGTCGACGCCAGAGTTGATCAACTCTTGTGTGACCTGTACTGCGACATTGCCTAATGATTGAGTGTCCTTCTCGGTGATCTCGATTCGGTACTTCGTCTTGCCGATCGTGATGCCCTTGGCGAAGTAACTCGATTGGCGTATCTGGTCGAGCACGTAGGCGTCGGGGCCAGCGAAGTCCGCCAGCGATCCGGTCCGTGGCGAGACAAAACCAATCTTGATCGTTTGGGATTTGCTCGCTGCGTACGCGTCGGAAACGCCCCCGAGCGTCAACAGCGCACCCGACGCAGCCATTGCGCCAGCGGCCTTCAGCCCGAGGCGCCGTCCAAACTCGTACCCGCCCCATCCTGGAATGCCACCGGTACCTTCAGACTTCATATCTTCTGTCATAAATATCCCCCACTAAAGTTTGACTGATTCTTAACACACTATTCCGTACATAATCATGAACACTCGAAAAACCTTTATTATCTTGGCACTCGAATACAGACTTAGTCGGTCAGCGTCGATTCGCCCATCGCAGCCAACATCCTTCGCGCGGCGAGACCGCCTCGATCGATCTTCACGCTGACTTCACTTACCTCCATGAGCTCATCAGAGCGCAACTGCAAGATATTAAGTGCGTCGACGTCTTCTTGCACGACACCACCCTGCATATTTTCTAGAAACCGATCAATCTCGTCGTCGCCCACACAAAAGTCCCGAGCGAGCGCCCAAAAGTCAAATACCTTGCCCTCGCGCGACGGCGTCAGTCCATAGAAGATTTTCATGTGAAACGCGTGATCGTCGGAGCCGTCCGGGCGTGGGGGCTCGCCCACTGGCGCGATGCGCGCGTGCAACAGGTAGTAACCGGGTGGCGAGTACTCGATATCCTGCCATCGATCGACTTTCCCTTCGAGTCCCGTCGTTCGCGAGTAGAAGGGTGGGCAGTCGACGGCGTTCATGTGTCGATAGACCTGGACAACATTGGTCTCTTCGTCGATTTCGACTTCGATCGGCGTGGTGGCCACTTCGGGCGTGCCAATCGAACCGCGGTGCAAAAAGGTCTCGTGGGAAAGATCGAGCAGGTTGTCCACGAGGAGGTCAAACGAAGCGTCAATCTCCGCCACGCCCGAGACGGCCGACCACTTTTCGACGTCAGTCAGCCACGGCGTGTCAGGAAGTTTTGCCGGGTCGGCCTCACCGCGTCCCATCCAGATCCACACGAACAGACCCCGCTCTAGAACCGGATACGCGCGAACGTTCGCCCGCCCGGGAATGCGATCTTGACCAGGTACGGCGACACACGTGCCGGAACAGTCAAAAGTGAAGCCGTGGTAGCCGCAGACCAACTGCTCGCCTTCGACGGTACCCAACGAGAGCGGGTAGCCGCGGTGGGGACATCGATCAGCGAGCGCGACTATCTGACCGGACTCACTGCGAAATAACGCAATGTGCTCGCCCAGTATCTGGCGCGAAAGCGGCTTCGTGATGAGCTCACGACTCAGTGCCGCAACGTACCAGTGATCTCGTAAGTACACACCGCTCCAATTAATTAAAGATGACGTCGCCCGAGGGCTGAGAGTGCATCTCGAATCGGCATCGTCAGCGAGGATACCAAAACTGTGATAAGTAACCAAGGAACTTTGAACTAGGGAGTACAAATGAAATTTCTTGATGGCGCCGATTGGCAAGGCAAGATTTCCTTGGACGGTTGGCGCGAAGGCGGCGACGGCGACGCGCCGGTCGTCGAACCTGCAACGGGTGAGGTGCTGGGGCGATCGGGCCGTGCCCACGTCGACGACGTCGCTTTGGCGGCCTCTGTCGCGACCGAAGCGCAAAGGTCATGGGCCGAACTTCCTTTCACCGTGCGAAGCGCGGTCCTTCGCAAGGCGGGACAACTCTTCTTGGACAACGCCGAAGAACTCTCAGAATGGATCGTGCGCGAGTCGGGTGGCATTGGTCCCAAGGCCCAACTGGAAATACAGGTCGCTGCCGAGGAGTGTTTCGAAGCCGCGGCTTTAGCGTCCCATCCCACTGGCGACATATTGCGCAGCGAGTTCCCTCGATTAAGTTTCTCACGTCGCGTGCCCGCGGGCGTCGTGGGTGTGATCGCACCCTTTAACTTTCCGCTCATTCTTTCGATTCGATCGGTCGCTCCGGCGCTCGCCCTCGGAAACGCGGTCATCTTGAAGCCCGACCCCCGCACGGCAGTATGCGGTGGCGTGGTGCTCGCTCGGGTCTTCGAAGAGGCGGGACTACCCCAAGGTCTGTTCGCAATGCTCCCCGGCGGCGCACCGGTCGGTGAGGCACTCGTCATCGATCCTCGCGTGCGAGTGATCGCTTTCACCGGTTCGACCGCGGCCGGAAGAAGTGTTGGTTCCCTTGGAGCACAACATCTCAAGCGCGTGCATCTGGAGCTCGGAGGGAACTCGGCGCTCATCGTCATGGCCGACGTGGACTTGGAGAAAGCCGTATCGGTTGGGGCCTTTGGCTCGTTCATGCACCAGGGTCAGATTTGCATGACAACCGGTCGACACATCGTCGACGCCGCCATCTTCAATGACTACTCCAACCTGCTTGCCGAGCACGCCAACCACCTCCCGGTGGGCGATCCCAAAAGTGGGCAAGTCGCCCTTGGTCCACTTATCGACGCGAAGCAGCGTGATCGCGTGCACTCCATGGTCACCGAAACCGTGTCCGGTGGCGCTACGTTGCTCGCGGGCGGAACCTACGAAGACCTTTTCTATAGGCCGACGGTCTTGACCAACGTGGACACCACGGCGCGCGCCTACTGCGAGGAGGTCTTTGGACCGGTCGCTCCCGTGATCGCCTTCTCGTCCTTGGACGAGGCGGTGTCGTTGGCATCGTCCACTTCGTACGGACTCTCGCTGGGTATCCTCTCCAACGACGGGCTGCGCGCGTTGGAACTCGCGAGTCGCATTCCCTCCGGTGCCATTCACATCAACGACCAGACCGTGGCCGACGAAGCGGTGATTCCATTTGGGGGCACCGGTAGTTCCGGTAACGGCTCTCGGATGGGCGGTATGGCGAATCTTGACGCCTACACCGAGACCCAATGGGTGACGGCCCAGAGCGAACTGCCGAACTACCCGTTCTAAAGACTATTGAGATCGACGTAGTTGCGCGCCAGTACGGTCGCGGTCTCTTTCGTCGTGACCAACTGACGAAGGCGAGCCAACTGCACACCGTTTTCGAAGTCATCGGCGTCGTTGGGATGCAGCATTTGGGTCATGTAGTTAGAGAACTCCTCGGCGCGCCAGACACGTTCGAGACAGGTGGCGGAGTAGGTCTCGAGCAGGGCGTCGTCGTCCCCCTTTAATCGTGCGACGAAGGCTTGAGCGAGCGAGCGCACGTCCGCGAGGGCCAGATTCATGCCCTTCGCACCGGTGGGCGGCACAATGTGCGCGGCGTCGCCCGCGAGGAACAGGCGACCGTAACTCATTGGTTCGATCACGACGCTGCGCATGGCGGTGATGCCGCGCTCGATGATGGGACCTTGATCGACCACTGGCATCTCGTCAGTGGCGAGCCGGTGATTGAGCTCGCTCCATATGCGATCGTCCGACCAAGCGTCGAGGTCCTCATCGGGTCGAACACCCAGGTACAGGCGACTCAGCGTCGGTGATCGCATCGAATACAGTGCGAAGCCACTCTCGTGGCGACAGTAGATGAGTTCTTCGGTCGTCGGTGCGACCTCGGCCAAGATGCCCAGCCAGGAGAACGGAAACGTCCGCTCGTAGTGGCGCTTCACGCTCGCCGGGATCGATCGATTGGCGACACCAAAACTTCCGTCACACCCGGCGACGTAGTCGCACGTCACGTGCATCGTGCCGTCCGGACCATGAAATTCCACAATCGGCGTGTCACTGGTGAGCGACCCGATTGACGTGACCTCGGCGTCGAAATAGATCGCGGCACCCGCGTCGACACGAAGGGCAATGAGGTCCTTGACCACCTCTTGTTGCCCGTACACGGTGATCGATTTGCCGTCGGACAACTCCCTAAGGGGGATGCGATAAGAGTTGCGTTCCACGCGAAAC
>Ga0182030_10002621_pt1 | contig 38291 bp, 43 predicted proteins | sample 812S3MmetaG_FD_121299 | JGI IMG/M metagenome (GOLD analysis project Ga0182030, IMG submission 121299) | Permafrost microbial communities from Stordalen Mire, Sweden - 812S3M metaG (Illumina Assembly) | ecosystem: Environmental > Terrestrial > Soil > Wetlands > Permafrost | place: Sweden...
ACGTTGAGTCTCGAGTCCTCCTCCTACCACAGTCTCACAGAGGGCGGAAACATCTCCAAATCATATCCACTTTTGATACTATTCCTGGCCCATTTGTCGTTTCTCCCCAATCTCCTCCCACTTTCCCTATTCCTGACTTATGTTCCGCGTGTGATGGAATCACTGCTCATCACGAGTGCTGTGATTGTGCCGGACATAGGCCAGTCACTCAACTGGCTTTATTGCATCGCGGCCATCGTGCTCGTGCATTGGATTTGAGCCACTGTAAACATGGTCCCCTCCCATGCTAACTTTCTCCACGCCCCAGCAGGGTCCCCCTAAGAAGTTAAGCGGTCTGCGGTGGCTTTCTTCTATCCTGGATCCTCGAGCGCTGACTCGATGCATACAGATGAGCCGGACCGCATCCGCATACAGATCCCATGGTTCGGCTGGAGATGCGTATCTAATTCTGTCTCCGGTCATCCACTGACAGCACTTAGCACCTCTTATTAGGCGCTCTGCTCTTACATAGCTCCTGGCCTCAAATGAAGCCATATACGATCCTCAGGGCCATTCCTCCAGTTCTGTCTCTAGAAGCGTGTAGGATCTTCGTGCGCCCCCCCTTGGCCCCCGCTTCCAGCGCCAAAGCACCATTCTTTGCATTTCGTTTGGCTCAGACGCCCACGAGGCGATAGCCGTTCAATTTGTCGCCGTCTCGTAGCTCCACGAGGTCCCGTGCTACCTGCAACAATTGTTCTCAGTTGTACCCAACGTTTTCTCCCCCTTCTGTTTCTCTTTCATTGCATAGGATTACACAGGCACGCATTGCAGCTTTTCAGAGCAGTATTACAGACGCAGAAGCCGTTCACTCGGTGCATGTAGATATTAAACCGACGTCGGCCGTTCAGTACCTCCATGTAACGATTGAAAAAGAATTGGGCGTGGATTGTGAACAGCCCTGTCCCGGAGGACTATAGACGCTGGAGGGGCAGCAAAAAATAGAATATCTCTTCCTTCTGTAAGTGGCACAGTTACTCCCCACCATACAAGAAGAATTCAGTTCTCTGAGATCGAGGACGCAATGGACTTTCTATGGTTATACTTTTTGAAGTAGGCGCATGTAAATATGGCTGACAATTCTGTTTCTCTGATCGCAGGCGTCGAGGTTGTCGAGGCTGTCGAGGCTGTCGAGGACATCGAGGACGAAGTCAACATCGTCGCCATGTCTGCAAGGAATCGCTCAATGTCGATCAGCTCAAGAGAGTCCTCGAACACAAACGGAAGGATGGCAACATTGGCAGAGCTCAGCAAGAATATTCCTCCTACTCCAATGGCTGATACTCGCGATTTCGAGCCATGTGCCGCTACTGCATCAATGTTCTTGTATGCTCAGGGAAACTCGGTTGTCTGTTGTCATCATGATACCCTCACTATCGAGAGACGTTTTTCAAGACACACTGAGGAAATACAACTGCTGGCCGTGGATAATGTTAGTGAACGAGGTGCCGGGAGATTAGTGATGAGTTATGATGCCAGTCAGACAGCAATCGTGTGGGATTGTATGACGGGCGATGAGATTGCAAGATTTGCATCCTATGAAAATCTCACCGTGGCCGCATGGATGCGCAATGGCAATGTAGCATTTGGTATGACAAGCCCATCCTTTTGATTGAGCCGTTGCTGATTTCCTGAAGGAAACGCACAAGGAAATGTGATCTTGTTTGAGCCAACAACATCGGAGCACATTTCCGCGAGGACAATAGATCAAATCCCAATCACAGCCTTGGCACCAGCTGCGGATTGTAGAACATATGCTATAGGGTATCTACGATTTGTTTTCCTATTGTGTATAGTTTATGGCTGACTAGTATATAGTTTTTCAAATGGCTCTCTACTCATCGCAACTTTGCAGCCAAGATTTATGATTCTTCATAATCTGACCACTTCAAGGGGACCATCTCCGATCGTCACATTGGCTTGGCACGCTTCTTCTTCTCGCCAGAAGTCTGATATGTTAGCTGCGCAGACGCACGACGGCGACCTCCGGGTGTGGAGTATTGCAAAATCTCCCACAAGTAGCGACACAGCCAAAGTCGTAAGAGTCTTGAAACGATCAGAGAACTTTCAGACAGGTCCAAATTGGCTGGGATGGTCCAAAAATGGTCGCATTGTTCAATTTTCTGAGGGGTAAGTGGCTGTTCCTCATCTCTGCATGAAACAACGCGCGCGCTTAGCATTACGGCACTGACACAGCTTCGCCGCAGAGAAACTTCGTCATGGGATGTGCGAACAAAGCATGTTACCTACGAATCGGTACCAACACTAACCCACGTTAGAGGCCTCGCCATTTATGGCCCTGGTGCGACACTATTTACGTTGGGTCGGAGCAATACGGCGCAGCAGTTTGACCTCAACTCACCTCCTCAGATAGTGGCGAACGTGCAACATCCAGCCAATCTGCTACCGCCGTCGCCTCCCATATCTATTGAAGACCAAAAGAAGCAGGATGATTCGGCACCTACCGCAGCTGTGGAGTATTCGTCGGTGCCGATCAACATTGACGTATCTGAGAGTGATGAAGATCACATGTCTCCGCTGGCTAGGATTGCCAGAGAAATGGACAAGGTTGAACAAGGTCGTCCAGAACAGGACCGTTCGGATACGTTAAGTCCGGTCTCTTCAAGGAGCCTTACGTCTTCGCATTCGAGGTCGTCTGCCGAGTCTCCACAACCATCGCCAGCGTATCGTGGGTACAGGAAGAACCACTCTTCCGTCGTATCACGTGGTGGGATGAGTGATGCCACCACAATGTCTTTTGGCTCATCACTGCACTCTGTTCGGGAGCCTTCAATGGCATCCAGTCGTGAGTCTCTTTCACTGAGTAGTGTCAGCTCGCGGGCATCAAACGCCTCGCAACACCGATCCCGGACGAGAGGCTCCCGTTTACGGCAAGAGGTTCTTCGAAGCCCTGATGAGGCCAAGATCGTCGAACTTTTTAAGTTCACCAAATCCAGGCTGAGCGATGTTCCGTATCGCCATCCGCAAGTTCTAGACAACTCCCATCTTACCAATAATGACCTTCGCCGACAAATGCTTAGTACAATCTTTGGTTGGGATGGTGAGGCTGAGGACTTGATACAAGATGAACTAAGTAGACATCCCCAAGGCTCCACAACTCGTCTTCTTCTTGCCAAATGGTTGGGAGATATCGATACAGATATTATGGCGACGAGCTCAGAATCAATGACCTCGTCAGATTGGATGCTTCTCGCTCTCAGTGGAATTGGCGGTCACGCTTCTCAGGCCAAAGTTGCTCGTGCCTATGTGCAGCGTTTACTTGAAAAAGGAGATGTACACACGGCTGCCACCATCATGATAGGTATGGGAGATCAGAACGATGCCATCGAAATTTATGTCTCGCATAAGCGATACATGGAGGCATTGATTCTGACTTGCCATGTCTTCCCAAATGATTGGCAAAGACAGACGGAATTGGTTAGAAAATGGGGTGAGTGGGCTGTTCAGCACAGCCAACAGCAGCTGGCGATCAGGTGTTTTTCTTGTACTGGATCCGAATCATCTGAGCCATGGTTTTCACCCACTGCTCAAGCCCACACGTTCACTCAACTCCAGTCAAGAGGGATTCCAGAAATCCTTAGCCCGCCTTTGTCACCACCAGGACCTCGAGGTCCTCAGCGTAGTATCGCAAAGACGTCCGCTTTGAAGCTCATCACATCGTTTGGCGATAAGGCTGCTAAGTCGAAATTCTTTGGACTGGGTGACGATGATCGAACTCCTATGGGGGGAGGAGTCACACCTATTGCCGAGTCCGCTCTTTCACCTGGAGGGGACACAGCACACACTGCTTTCCTAAGACCCAGTCATCGAAGTGTATTTAACACACCAGCATCCGCTCGGACTGCAACCCCTGGTGGCTTTTCAAGACAACGGCTTCCTTCGATTGGCGAAACCCCTTCTGATGTTCTTCCTCGCAGAAATATGGATCCCGCGAACTTACCAACTCCCGCTGACTCTGGATCCGAGAAGCTTGATCTCCGCGCTCGTCTACACGATCGAAATACGTCTCAGCCTGAGATTATGCAATTGAGTTCATCTAAGTATGCCCCCACAGGCCGAGCCTCTACCGCCAGTCCAATGATGGAGAAGAGCAAAGAGAAAACTTCTTTACCTTCTCCCTCTCCAGAGTCATTCTCCAGAGTAAAGCGAGATGCTCGAACTCGCAATGGATCGCGTGATCGCAAACCCGATGGCCTTCAAATCCAGTGGCCGCCGATGGAATCTATCCTCACTGGTGATTACATGACGTCTCCTGAGCTATCAGCGACATCTTCCAGATATCAAGCTCCCCGTTCTGTAGCCGGATCGGTTGCTTCGATGTCATCAGCTGCCAGAAGTCCGCTTACCAGTGAAAGAAGTTACAGAAGCCACGGGAATGCAAGTCCTGTCGTCTCTGGTAGGAGTATCGATCAATATATCAGCAGTCTTGAGTCCGCACAGCACCACGCTGAAAAGCAGAGAACTCGGCAGTCGAGCCGTGATAGACAAGACAGAACGGGAAGAGCACGAAGCAGCAGTAGAAGGACCAAAGCTCGAGAACCATCGGAAGACCGAGGAAGAGCTGCCGGTCGCTACATCAAGCCCGCTAAACGTTCCCCTACGTCGCCTCTTCCTATGTCTCCCGAAGACTTGAGGGGTCTAGGTGCGACCGGGTACGGCGACGAAGGTAAAGAATCGACCAAGGCTCGAGATGTCAGCCGCAAACCCTCTAAATCATCTAGTAGGGTCCGCCACACTTCGCCTGAACCTGTCGCTCGTACTAGTAAGCCCGCAAGCCGAACAGGAAGTCGAGCCCCAAGTCGTCGTCGTAGCCCGGATTCTCGTCTTGTTCTTGTGGATGCCCGTGGTAGAAGCAAAGCTAGGGAAGGATCCGCAATGCGTTCACCATCTTCCCCACTACCAATGTCACCCCAAGCCAAATTCTATCAAGCTGATGATGACGATGATATTGCGGATTTGAAGCGGGCTCATGAGGACCATAAGCGCTTCCGATCTCGACAAAGAAGTGTAAGTCGACTTCGAGACCGCGCGACAAGTACTGTACGTGAAGCCTCGCCAGAACGTAGACGTCGGGATCGATCCTCGAGTCGAAGACCCCATGAACGAGAGAGCAGCAGGGTTCGCAGAGAAGAGTCCCCTCAATCAAGACGTGAACGGCGAGGGCAATCACATGCTCGCACAGTATCAGAACAGCAGGCGGACAATATCAGCCAGATCAAGGATGAACGGACGCTTAAGAAAGAAGCAGCTGCTCGTGAACTGGAAGAGAGACGGAAGTCCCTCGCTAGAAGACCTTCTGCGCCTCCCATTATGCATCCCGAGGAACTAGCGAGACTGTCTCCAATGAGCTATCAACCTATAACACCTCCAGAGTTCGATAGATCCGCCAAAATTCCAAATCGAAACCAAACAGCATCTCCTGGAACTACGCGGGAAGCAACTGTTCATGTTGGCCTACCGGCTACACCTAAAGCAATGAAACATCCTAAGTACGACCCAGAACCCCACGAGGTTCCCGATGTGCCCCAGATTCCTGAGAAGTATGATAATCCTCAGCCTCCTTCCTGGGGAACTTTAAATCCTAATTCGAACGACAACTCGTTCGATAACCTCGCTCCCCTGCCACAATCTGTCTACCAATCTCCTCGTCGTCTACCTCCACGTTCAGCTTCAGCCCCAATTCCTGAAGAACCTGTCGGACCACCTTCGCCTCATCCTCTTCCTGCAGGTTTACCAACACATCCAGCTTTCCAAGCAGCGCTACCCCCTAGCACTAGAAGACGGACCCCCCAGGATATCTCTAGAGAAAAGTCGCCAACACTGCCGTCCCGGAAAATCAGTCCTGGCAACTCTCAAGCCGGCACTGTAGGGTATGAAATGCGGAACAACAATCCTGTGTACGCTAGTGGGTCCATGGGCGGGATCGACGAGACTATTGAGGCCAGTGCCCAGCCTCTCAACCCTTCGAATAACAGTCTCACTCCTCCACCACCGCCTCCGCCGCCAGCACCACCGATTCTTAAAGAGCTACAGCATCTAGCAATGCCACCTCCACCTCCTCCTGCACCTCTTTATCGTCCCAATAATCCAAACACCCATTCCATAATCTCTGGCGTATCGTCTCAAGGCTCGTCGGGTGTGATCGAAATTGTAATGGACGACGACCAAGAAAGTCCAAAACAACCCCATTCCGCAGTGGAAGCTCCACCCCAACCACCATTTGCGCGCACTCCGAGCGTAAATCACAACCGTGGTCGCAGCGAGAACGACAACAGTATCAGCGGCCGGTTGTCCCGTGCGGCAGAACGTCTCCGCAGTGCGAGTCGTGGACGAAACACGACATCACCTGTCCTCGACCGAACAAGGAGTCCAATTGAGACCAGTCCATACGAAAGCGTACCACCTCTCTGGAGTATAAACCGCAGCGCCAACAACACCCCGATAATCCCAAGCAGCCTATCGGAACGATTTCCGCATAACCTTAAAGCTGGGTTGAAGGACGTAGAAGGAGGCATGATTTAAGCATACCTGATATCTACTCATTGCATACAACAACGGCGTTCATCTTCATCTTCATTTCATCCGCGCTCATTCGATACCCTTTTTACCATTCTAAATATCGCAAGCTCTTCATCAGATGAAGAGCATGTTTATTGCATTCTAGGGGGTTGTGAAAGTACGAAGAAAAGCTTTCGAAGCTATGAATTTACGATTCTCAAACTTTAGGGGGGAGATTTAATTCCTTCCCATGTATTTTACCTTCTTACTATCCTTGATTTATGGACATTTACATATGCGCCACATTTATGTTTTCAATAATTGTTCATGGTCTATGATGTGGTGCATGCTTTGGGCCGGGAGGGCACAACGAAGCAGGGATAGGGCGTCACAAGGGGGAGGGATCCGTAGATGGATGAATGAATGGAAAGACGCCCCTTGTAATGTGAATGTGCGGAAAGGATTGGGGAATGGAGCAAATCTAAACAAGGAAAAGCTTGATAGTTTACCTATATTTCTTGCCTCACGGCTGGCTTTTTGCAGTAGTTCTTGTTAGATGATTAAATCTATCTTCTTCCTCAAACATTTGATTACTTTTGAACTATGATGTGAAATTAGATCATGAATGCATGAGTCGCCGATGACAAAGCGAATTGCTCCGATTTGGAAAGAATTAGGGGAAGACAAGGATGCACGCCGCGAGCTTGCGTTGCGGGATGAGGAGAAAAGACCCGATTTTTGCTCGCTTACCGGCAGTGTGATATAGATTTAAATAAGCGATTTTTTCTTCGGCTGTAATGGTCACAAAGGTGGAAGACCTCAAAATACCACACATCTTCACGCATTTCGTCGTCAAGACACCACCAACAGTGCCCAGTTCGAACATTGCGGTGGTTCCCCACTCGTGTAGGTAACTCACGATGCTGGTGGGACCCTAAGCAATGAAGATAACTTCTTGAGGGAGGCTTCACTCTGCAGAGAGATCTTCACCGTGGTGTGGCGGTATTGGATTACATTCGTTGCTGTGGTTTGCGTGCAGTGTGTGGGCTGAGTGTCAACCAAATTCTTTTTTGCCTTTTTGGGGTTTATTTTCGATGAGCGGTGACGCTAAGCGATATTAAGCGAGAGTTGTGGAGGTGGGGGAGGTGAAGGGCAGTGCTTGGGATGCCAGATTGTTTTTGCTACCTTGTGTATGGGACCTAAAAGGATATCATGTGGGGCTCACAGCTTTTCCAAAGAGATTTTTAAGAAATGGAACAACTGGGCTCTACGAATGTATTTTAAATACTCTTGTAAAAAATAGTGCACTGACAAATTCTAACAAAATTTATCATTGGACTAACCGCCACCACCATCCTAACCCCATACCACGAACAAAGTTATACAGATGTTATCCAACAAATACTCCCTCACTACCTAAACCCCTCCCAAACTCTCCCAACCACCCTTCCCTTCCCATCAAACCTCACTCCCTCATCCCTCAACAACCTCCTCTTTTTCTCATCATTAACTCCCTCCTTCCCATTCCTCCCCCAGCTACCATGAAACCCACCAATTCCCCCTCCACTTGCCAGTACCCGATGACAAGGCACCTGAGGGGCAAAAGGGTTGTTTTTCAACGCATTCCCAACGGCTCGTGGAGAGGAGGAGAGATGTTTTGATATTGCGGCGTAGGTTGTGTAGTGACCACGTGGAACCTGACATAATGCTGTGAGGACTTTCTTTTGGAAGGGAGTTTTGTGGGAAAGGGCTATTTTCTTGAGGTAGGGCGTTAGGCCTTCTGGTGGGGCTTTTTGCTTGGGTTTTGGGTCTGAGGGCTCCTCGTCCCTTGAATCATCATCCTTTGGGTCTCTCTCCTCCGGGTCCTCCTCCAAATGAACGTCATTCGCTTTCCTCCTCTTTCCATCCTCACCCTCCACGCTCCCCTCGTCATCAGTTGCACTCTTTCTCTTTCCGATCTCCTCAACCTTCCTACTCGCCTTTCCACCCCCCTTAACCTTCCCCCTAACCTCCAAACTCCTCCCATCTAACTCCACCAAATCCACTTCCCCCTCCAATATCCTCGTCCCGAGCGCAATACTAGCCTCCAACTGCTCTCTTGACATATGCTTATAAGCTGGACTCTTGATTTTTTCCATCCAAGGCGTGTCGACTCCGACGACTGCGTCGAGGATTATGCGGGCGAAACAGTGGTCTACGTGGACTGGCCATTTAGGCTGGGTGTGGCATTAGTTTGGTGATTGTTTAGATGATGGTGGAGAAGTATAAAGAAGGAAGAAAAGGGGAGGAGATAGAATGGAGGGAGAGATTGACGAAAGGAAGGGGTGAGGAGGACGAACTTGGGAGGGGGATTTGGATGTTGCGGCCGCGGGGAGGGATTTTTGGAACACGGTTTTCCATTCATTTTGGAGATCTTCTAGAGATTTTTGGGAGTTCGCCATAGTTGTTAGCTCGATTATAATTCTAGATATCGTGTATAGACAGCGGACGGAATATGCCTCCTTCTATGACGTTTGCTTCGATAAAGCTACCAGAGTGTCTATTAAGTCTCGTGGCTTGATTGAGGAGGAGATGTGATATCCTGTTAGAGAGAGACGTGGAAAGAAGAAAGATTTTGAATGTCTGGTTGGGCCACGATAATCATGAGTCTGATGTTGAGGGAAGACGCGTGAAGGGCGCGGGAGGGGAGATGTTCACTTTACGCGAAGCCATCACGAAGTCATTCATTTCAACCATATATTTTAAACTCAATCCATCTTAATGACATATCGATGTTTGATGCTTGATAAGAGTTTGAAAATGATATTGTTTACGGCCTGCTTATTATTTGGTAGGCTAAAATCGTAGGGTTTCACATAGTCAATCAAAAAGCAACCTTCTCCCTCTAAACTAAAGACGGCATACTTATTTTCCAGATAAAAGATAAATCATATTCAACTCCTCAGTGTACCTTGGCTGATATCCTCCGTCGCTCCCTTCCCTTCCCTTCCCTTCCCGCACCGTCTCCTCTCCAGAACCCCAACTTCGGCCCCCATCAAAAAGAAACCCCAATCATCAGCCCTTTCCCCCAAAGACTTATTCGGACCGTTCCCCCTCGGCAGTCATGCACGCACCTCCCCTGAAAACTCTGCAGTGCTACCACTTGTATATGCAACCTTGACATCAGGAACGGGTGGCTCTCGTTTTGGGTTCTTCGGTTGCGGGGAGCCGGAAAGTTTCGTCCGGTGATAAGGCTGACATGCTGGCCCCCACGGCGAGAAAATTCTGCTGCGTCGGTAGATGTGTATTGGGGTTGGGGTTTGAGTTTGAGTTTGAAGATAGATACACTTGAGTGCGACATTAAGCGTGCAGTATGCAGAAAGATCGTTCGGAAGGGAGTTGAAATGATAGAGCGGTTTTTCTTATTGCTTGCTTGGGTGATTTGGACATGCTTGAAGGTGATTGCAGTGTTGAATGCTGGGTGCTTGTTTATATTAAATAGAAAAAGAGGGCGCACGAGTCTTCATGTGGTCATGTTCTGACCTAGATACGTGCAGCGAAGTGGAAGGCTAAAATCAGCGCATCTTGGGAAAAGGTAATACTTAGGTACGAAAATAGACAATGCAAAACTCTGCACAATAAGCTTTTTAATTCTTGAAGGATATCACAATGACGTGAAAACTTTGCTGAAATGAACCATCAAAATGATGCGCTCAAAAAGACATGCCTTCTTGTGACCCTTGCCGACGCTGAAAATAATGTACCGGGAGCCTCCGTCTGTGTTTCTAGAACAGCATCTAGTTGACCTCCTCAATCTTGGAAGCAGCCTTGCCTTTGCCAGCGGGTGCAGCCTCTTCCTCTTCTTCCTCATCACCCTCAAGTGCTGGCATCTCCTCGTCATCATCATCATCTTCCTCTTCCTCACCCTCGCCCTCGCCCTCGCCCTCACCGCCCATGCCGGCTCCGCCAAGCTTGCTAAAGTCGATGCCGCCGAAGTCCTGGGGATATTGTCAGTCAAGTGTCCCACGAGGATATATTGAGCGGCAAGATGTGTTTGATAGCACAACCACATTCATCACAGTGAGGGATTTTCAGTATGGAAATCACTTACACCACCAGCTCCGCCCATCATTCCACCCATGTCTCCCATGCCTGGCATTCCACCTTTAATACCCGTCAGCGTCGTTTCCATATTTAGAACATACGATCACATACCCATACCACCCATGTTTCCTAGATCGTCCTCAGGTGCCTCATCTTGCTCATCCTCATCAACCCACTTATCGAAGTCAGTCTTCAGGAAGTGAACCTTCTTCGCGTCCTTCAAGAGTCTTGGCCAGAACTCCTCCTTCAACTCCTTCTTTCTTAGGACCATCTCAATATTCTTAGCGGTGTGGTTGATCTTGCTCTCCTTAGGGTCGATCTCGGCATAGAACTCAAGCTCCAACGCATAACTTCTCTTGAGCGAGTCGGAATGTCCGGAGAAGCTGAGAGATTGTGGCTTGAGGTCGAGCTTAAGATTTTCCTTTGGGACATCAGGAACGGTGATTGTCAAGTAGATGAAGTTCTTTGCAGCCTCAGTCTTATTTGAACGCTGAGCCCAGAGGACTAAACGGACGATTAGCTTGTATTCATGAAATGCCTAAGTAGATCGAGAGAGGATGTTGTTGGTATTGCTTATTCTGCGATAGGCTGGAGCCTGCAGTGGAGCTGAAGTAGCTCTCTAGAAAAAGCGAAATAGAGAGAAGTTTACCTTCTGGAGTTGCTGCTGCGGCCATTGTCGATACAGATGATGGGAATTGTCAAATCAGTCGGCAAGGAAAGATTTATTGGTTCTTAAGTTGAGAGTGTGGAAGTATTGTTTTATTTGGGAGAAAATAGGGTGGTTTTCAATCGAGCTTCGTATGTGCGCGAAGACGAACAAGGCTGGATAGAATCCTTGCGAAGACTTTGGAATTGGGAAGCAAACGATCCCTGACAACACTGAAATGCCGGATTGATGCCTGAATATTTTCAGAATAAAACGCAATCAGGAAGAAAATAATACAATTAAATCATTCCAAGAATCATCAGCGTATTTTCTGAATATTTAGAATATAGAAATCCAATTTATATACACTTCTTCAATTTATTCAGGTCGTGCCGCCAATTCACTTGCCCCACGTTCTGCGGCTCGTAAAGAACCCCCAAAAGTCAAAAGGACGTCACTTACGCGGGTAATTGAAAGCACAAGCCAAACCAAGCACGCATCTATCCGTTCCTTGGAACCTATTTAGCCACAACTGTCTCTTGGACGATTACTCGCAGATATCTGATTCTATTAAGCAAACTTACGCCGGTGCCTGCGGAGCATAGCCTCTGCGAATATACCCCCGCAATGGAGTCTCTAAAGGCGGTATTCTGGAAGCCTGACCCTCAAGCGCAAGTCAGTATCTCTGCGATAGTCCCAGAAGAGAACTAACGCACGTCTAGGTCAGGAAATGCAATCAGCTTATCAGACAGAATACTCGGAAGCTCGACCGTGATATAGCAAATCTCAAAGTCGTCGAGAACAAGACCAAAACCCTCATAATCCAAGCGAGTCGACGGGCACAACGGAATCCTTCCCAAGCCAAGCAAGCTGCTCAGGAGACTCGAATATTTGCACGAGAGCTTATACGGACGCGGAAGACTTCGCAGAGACTCGTTACATCGAAGGCGCAGTTGAACAGTGTTTCAATGCAGGTCTCGGAGGCATTTGCAGTCAGGAAGATTGAGGGGAGCATTAGGGCGAGTGTGGGGATTATGAAGGATGTTAATAGCCTGGTCAGATTGCCAGAATTGACAGGTACAATGAGGGAATTGAGTCAAGAGCTGGTCAAGGCTGGCATAATTGAGGAGATGGTTGGTGATAGTCTACCGGATGAGATGGAGGAAGAGGATGAGGAAGCTGAGACGGAGGTTGATAAGGTGCTTGGGGAGATTTTACAGGACAAGATGGGCAAGGTCGCGGTTCCACCAGTAACACCTACAACGGTACAAGAGCCTGTGGTAGAAGACGAGGACGAGGAAGATGCAGAGGCTATGTTAGACCAGATGCGGGGTCGATTGGAGGCTCTGAAGAGTTAGATGCCTTGTTCGTTGGGTGAAATGGAGTTTGGGCTTGGGTCACGTCAAGGAGTTTGGCAAAGCTCTTCGAGTTATTATTTGCTCTGTGGAGGCATCAGGAATTGTTCATATTATTCATCCGGAGATTATGGGAGGAGACTATGCATGCCTTTTTTCAGTTCTATCCGTGCCCCAACCTTATAAAGGTAAAATTTTCTCATTCTAATTGGCTCAAGATGAGTTGGATGGAATAACTGCACTGAGGCTAGTTCCTATCGTCAGTATTGCGGAGTTCCATGATTCAGCTTATACCATATTGCGTAATACCCACCACAATCTCCTACTCAAGCCCTAATCGATTTTCAACTCTCAAAATCTTTCAAATTCTCCTTCATTATTTTGCATTGTTTTCGTTTTTACAACCTTGCAACATTTCCAAAACTTCCCAACATGCATTACCGTCGCATCGCAAGCGCCATCATCGGCGCTGTTCTCATCCTCCCAACTATTGCTGCTCCAGCTCAGCAACATGGTAGACCAAATCTTCTGGTGGATGAAAATGGGTTGGGAGCGTCTTTCAAGCACTTTATTGAGGAGGTCAGGCATCGTCACCCTTCATCCCTCCAAATCCCAACTTCAACCATAAGCGAAGCATCGACCGAGATCATCGCAACGATCGGCGCTACACGAAGAACAGATGACTTTCCCGCACCTACAAACTTCGGTCATGGCCCCGTTGTCGTCGGTCAGGGCTATACCCACAAGGGTGGCCCGTCTGAAGAGCAGACGAACACAGTAGTTGTAGAAATCATCGCAACAACCTTCCTCACCTCCCCCACCACCTCCGCAACCGTAGCCCCAACAACAGCTCTCGCTACAGACAGAAACACAATATCCTTCCGACCCCATCATTTCGGCCACGGACCCGTCGTTCAAGGAAAAGGCTGGAGCGGAAATCAGAATCGAACAGCTTCCGTGAATACAACCACTCATGGCTCAGAGGATGAGTAGAAACGTCATGCTCGGGGCTCAGGCATGGGCTTGAAAAGCCGGGTAAGGGGGTGACGGATAACAGTTGGTGTGATGGGGAGTTTTGTCTTTTAGTTGTGGTTATATACAGAAGACGACATCACTGACTGAGTGGAGGCTTTTGTAGTGGTGGTATGGGGAGTTTTTGGGTCTTCTGCGTGCGTGGATATTTATGGGAAGGGATAGGATTGGAAAAGTAGTATCGGAAAGAGAAAGGTGCTTGATTATAGGGGAGTTTGCCTTTATGTTTCCTTTGGTGTCGTGCTGCATACTAGGAGTGATTTAGATCAGAAAATTGTCCCAGAAGGTACTATTTTTCCAAATAATTAAAAATTGAATGTACCATGTAATTTGACACATCTAGGAAAAGTTTGCCTGATTGTAGACGTCATTATTCAAGCTTGCTTAAAACATAATACCCATGTATTATGGCCCGAATTGCCCCTTTTTTAACTCGACCATAAGGGCTGGCACTCATCTTGTAGCTGGTAAGAATGATCACGCCAAAACGGAAACCCGAAACGCCAAAATTACAGAAATATTTATTCCTATCCAGAGACTGAAAAGCGAATGGAATAGAGTCTATTTCTCTATCTAATTCATCCCAATCATAAAATCTATTTACAGATGAAGATCCCTTGCCGCAAATCACGCTCGATTTGAAGATAGATAGTTACCTGAGATTAGAGAGAATAGAGAGAATAGAGCAAAATTATGCTGCTGGTAGGGAAGTGTACTCAAAATTCCAATTGCCGATATTGTGAGTATCATCTTGGCCATCCATCTACCTCGCACGTAAAAATATCTTCAGTATAGAACAATTCCATTTCGTCTTAAAATCTTAGATTTATCAAAAATAAAACCGGACCCTAGCTTCGAGTCTCATGGCATATACTGATGCTCAACAACAAAGCAAACCTGCGTACCAATACATCCAGCAACATCTTTCCGCCCCAGTGCTCTGATTTACTTCCACCCTCTCAGCCGCCTCCACTTACCAATTCCAATATACAGCTTCCCAAGATCAGAAAGCGGCACACTGCATGTTCTACAGCAAACCCCAAACTAAAATTACCAGCCAGCCACTTGTTCATCTGCGAAGGATTGTTCCAATACCGCAGGTCAGTAGACTAAAAATAGGCTTTAGACGGGAGCACATCAGTGGGGCAAATTTTATCCAAGGCGGATGCTTTATGCTTATTTGCACCAAGCCTTGGCTTCGGGGGATTAGTTTGCGGGTTCAACTTGGTTGAAAATCTTGAGATGTGGTAATTGGTGATGGTGGACGGTATGCTGCTGTAATCTAAGACTGCTACACAGAGCAGATAATTCTATGCATCTGATCTCTTGTGTGTTGTGTGAGATTATGCAGCTGCATAATTATATATCATCCACCCAAAAGGTCTTCAGACAAGCGCGAGGAGCAGTAGATTTTAAGTTACAGTTCTGATGTGGCTTGTTGGGCTTACGGGGGTACAATGCGGGTAATTGGGTGCTAAGCAATTGGCCTCTTTTAGACTTTTGATGTCAGAGTTCACATCTCAAACAACACTTCAAACTTCTCAAGGATTTTAGAATCCGCTCCTGATGCTCAAATACTGCTATATCTATAATCTGAATGGTGGGTTGAATAAGCTTTACAAGTTTCATCCGCGATTGAAGATTAAAGTCTTGGTGTCCATGAGGCTTGCAAGCCTCGACTGAGCACTCCCGATCATGGTGATTGCTCTGCGGGCCGGTTGGCTCAAGTTGAAGAAGGTACTGAAGATAACAAAGACGGGAAGCTCTAAATGAAGAGATATTGTCGTCTCCTTTACAGGAAAAATTCGGCTGATGGCTGAGGCAAGGTAGGACGAAGCAATTTGGGGGCTTGATATTGAGGAAGGAGAATCGGTCGAGGGCTCAGTGATAACAAACATCAGGTCAGTTCAATTGAGATGAACAAGATTTCAGGTGTAGCGGATGTTGGAGAGCTTATCCCTTAGTGAAGTTAATGGAAGCTGCTTCAGGTCGTTTCCTGGAAGTGCTGTCGCCTGCAAGGCGTCAGGATTGGACTGAGTTCCATTTCGAGAGGATAGTTTATGGGGACCACTATAAAACCCATTGCTAGAGCCTCAACGCAAAGATTTCAGAGTCGCCGACCAACTTCTATCCGCCTTGGCGTCGAACGTGCCGGTTTGACTATTTTGGCTTTACATTCTCGTTCGGAGAGGCTCTACAACATCTTCTGCGCCATCAATTCTCCGAATCTGGCCATCAGTCTTACCTGAACTCAGAAATGATCCGATTGAGGCTGAGATTAGATCCGGTTACTGTCGGCAGTGGTAATATTTGATGTATCACAAACCTCTGCAGGACTTTCAATAGCCTTGGCACAGCTCTCATATTACTCACGCCTTTAGCTTGATCTCTTCAAGTCAATTACCGGCCTACTAGCTGCTTGGCTCTGTATGTCAATATGTGGGGCAAGATTGTGGTTGTTCGGAGCTCCCTTCCTTGAAGAACCAATGTCAACTTGGGGGGTTCTAACCCATTTCTTTTCCACTAACTACCTGATCCTCTTTTAGTATGATGAAGGCGTATGTCAAGCCTCGATCATGGTCAGTAGATATAACCTAAGCCCAGCAAGATCTCTTCTGCGAATCAAGCCACTTTCATGTATTTAGGTTTCACATTCTCTCTTTTATCTCTCTCGTTACTTCTTCTGTTTCATTCTTAATCCAGTCTCATGCAAAATAGTACATTCAATCGTTCGGACAGTTATCTATTTACCGCTCGTGGGCTTTGCGTGGGCTGGGTACGACCTTCGGTACGACATTACGTTGGACAAAAGGGCAGCTGCTGTATTGTCAAGCCTGCCCACCACATGAGCTTATCAGAGTTTTTACGTCGAAGGCACCAATGTGAGACTACTTTTGGGTCCTTGGTATTTCAATACCACGCGCATGACTGATGAAACGTGTATTGTGTTCTGCAACACGTAATATTACATCTATGCCGCAACGGAGTATTCAGAAGAATGTTACTGGGGCAATTCAACAACAACCGCAGGAATTATTGCAAATCCACGTGATTGTTTTATGGGAGTGAGACCCCATTCCTTGCTGGTTCCAATATTCTAATATTGATACTATGCAGTGCTCAGGCAATAGTAATGAGACTTGCGGTGGGCCCGATAGACTTTCGATATACTGGAGCTTGGAAATTCCACCTACCGGTCCGTCAAAGAACCGGGGTGTTAGTGGGTATGGATTTTTTGGGTTGCTATACGGAGGGTAACAATAGATGTGCACTTAAAACCCCTGCCTATGGGATAGGCGGAATGACCGTCGCTGGATGCGTATCTGCATGCAACACTGCAGGCTATTCAATGGCTGGTGTTGAATATGCTGAGGAGTGTTACTGCGGAGATTCTATTTCAAATAGTGCCACAACAGCTCTAGGAGGCATTAGCGATTGCTCAATGACCTGTCAAGGCAATAACTCAGAATATTGCGGGGCTGGGAATTGATTGGATATCTATAAGCTTGGCTACGCTGGATCATCCTCAATAGTATCTTCAGTGGTCATTTCGCCTACAAGTTCATCAAGCTCCAAGACGCCTTCAGCAGCGTTGTCAACTTCCAAACCAGTCGCCTTGACACCCTCTACTTCAAGTATAGCAAGCACTACACTATCTTCGAGTTCAGTGGTTTCGAGCAGCACTCTAACAAAGCTAGCATCGGCAAGTAATGTCAGCTCATCAAAGGCCCCGACCTCATCCATTTCTGGACCGACGACTAGTTCCCAACTTGATGAAGCCACTAGCACTACTTCTTTGGCGTCAGCAACGCCCACTCTGGCAGTTAAGCAAAAAATTGGATCTTATGCGTTCCAGGGCTGCTATACCGAGGCTAATGGAGTTAGAACATTGTCTTCAGCCTCGTATTAAAATTACACTGGAATAACCCTCGAGTCTTGTTGCAGCAGCTGTTCTGTATACACATACTAGGGTGTCGAGTATGGTGGAGAATGTAAGACCTTTCGACCATTTCCGTTTATTCTAGAATAGCATGTAAATAAGTCATTGTGGTAATTCACTTGGGCCAGTATCAGTTCTCGCCACCACTCAATCTGACTGCAGGTTCGTCCCACAATCTCTCCCTTCCTCGGTGATCATTGCCGATCTATAAGTTCTGAACAATGTCCTTTCTTGTGCCTGAAATTATCTACAGTTCCCACTGATCATTTCATAGTTTCGTGTATCCAGTGAATGATTACGAACACTGTGGTGTGGGAATAGATTGGAGATGTACATGCTGGCTTCAGCTGTGTCATTTTCAAGTATGAGCTCTTTAATCTCGCCTTCAACTTTTTTGACAACCCCCACCCCTTCAATATTATCGTCGACGATCTCAGTCGCCAGCTCATCTGGTTTAGTACCAACCCTGATGTCGTCTTCCGTTTCCGCTTTAGCCTTTCCTATGAGCCCAGTCACAGTTCAAACTGTCGGTAACTATGTCTTCAATGGGTGCTGGACTGAAGGCATTGGTGTTCGGGCCCTCACACCAGGCGCATTTGCCGCCGATACTATGACCGTAGAAACTTGTGCATCAAATTGTGCTGGTTATACCTATTTTGGTGTCGAATACGGCCGTGAATGTATGGGTAAAGCTGTTATATTCAGGAATAGCAGGATGCTAATATTTCTCAGGTTACTGTGGTAATGCTGTTGCCGCAAGCTCCACCAAGGCTGCCGCTGGTGACTGTAGCATGATTTGTGCTGGAAATGTTCTGGAATACTGTGGTGCAGGAAACAGGCTCGACTTGTATGTTCTCAATGGAACGGCTATCCCCACATCCTCGACGGCCGCAGGTTCAAATACCGGTACAAGTGCTGCTACCACTTCTTCCCGAAGTTCAAGTACTACTGGTCTCCCTAATGGATGGAAATATGCTGGCTGCTACACTGAGGGAATAAATGGAAGAGCTTTGAGCAATCAAGAAGCTGGTGGAAATACTAACACCGTCGAACTGTGTATTAATACTTGCGTTGGAGCTGGATACACTGTTGCCGGACTAGAATATTCCTCGCAGTGTTTCTGCGACAACTCTCTTCATAACGGAGCGGCTCTTACTGACGCTTCTAAGTGTAACATGGCTTGTTCTGGAAACCTTAATGAGATATGGTTGGTATTTCCTACCCTCTATTTGACGGTGCTGAGGGAGCTGAGCTCTTGAAACATCTGTGGAAATCCCATACTAATTACATGATCAGTGGCGCTGGAGATATTCTAAGTATCTACAACACTGGGAACCTGACCGTCTATCAAGCTCCTACCTCCCAGTCGACCGGCCTTCCCGGTTCATGGACTTACCAGGGATGCTATACCGACGCTAATACCAACGAAAGAGCCCTGATATGGCAGAGCATCCTAACGACTAATAATTCTGCTACAACATGTCTCAATCTCTGTGCGGAATACGGATACATGGCTGCTGGTACGGAGTATGGAGATGAATGTTATTGTGGAGACGACTCTCACCTCATAGCTTCTGGTTCAACAAAGGCTGCTGACACTGATTGCCAGGTAATTTGCTCAGGAGACCCCAGTCACTATTGCGGAGGCGGAAGTCGACTTTCTTATTACAAATGGACTGGAAATCCTATAAACATCTGGCACACCTTACAAGGAAATGCGGCTGGGTCATATCAATTCTTGATTGGTGGAGTTGTGGTGCCTCTTATTACTACAACTGGCATCAACGACAAAGTAGTTTTCATGGAGAAGGCAGGGACTGGAGCCCCTAATACAACTGGCACTTATGAACTTGATCTGGCTTTCATCGACGACTTTGCCATGGCTTGGAGACCACTGCACGTCAAGAGTGATATCTTCTGTTCTGCCACTGTCACTCTTCCTGATAAGGCTGGACGACAGCTCAACATTGGAGGGTGGGCTGGTGCCTCAACGTATGGTGTGAGAATTTACTGGCCAGATGGATCACCCGGTGTTCCAGGAGTCAACGATTGGCAAGAGAACGTAAATGAGGTCTCTCTTCTTGCAGGGCGTTGGTATCCCTCCGCTATGATTATGGCGAATGGCTCAGTACTCGTCTTGGGAGGGGAAGTTGGCTCGAACAGTGCCCCAGCTCCATCTTGCGAAATCCTGCCACCTCCACCTGGAGGATACGCCAAGTACCTCGATTGGCTTGATCGTACCGACCCTAATAACCTCTATCCGTTCATGTTCGTTCTTCCATCTGGCGGCATCTTCGTCGTCTATTACAATGAAGCTCGCATCATCGATGAGGTAACATTCGACACTGTCAAGACCCTCCCAAACCTCCCAGGATCCGTCATCAACTTCCTCGCCGGCCGCACCTATCCCCTGGAAGGTACCGGAGTTCTCCTCCCCCAATACCCCCCATACTCTGACCCAGTCACCGTCCTAGTCTGTGGTGGTTCTGCTAACGGTAACGCTATGGCAATTGATAATTGTGTTTCGACCCAACCCGAAGTTGCTTCTCCAACCTGGACCATCGAACGCATGCCCTCCCAACGAGTCATGTCCTGCATCTGTGCCCTCCCTGATGGAACCTACCTCATTCTCAACGGGGCAACTGAAGGCGTCGCTGGCTTCGGTCTGGCCACTGGTCCCAACCTCGGTGCTATCCTCTACGACCCCTCCCAGCCGGTCAACCAACGCATGTCCATTATGGCAACAACCATTGTCGCCCGTCTCTACCATGCTGAAGCCATGCTTCTCCCCGACGGTCGAGTCCTTGTCTCGGGCTCTGACCCCGAAGATGGTATTCACCCAGAAGAATACCGCGTCGAAGTGTTTAATCCCCCATACACACTCTCCGGTGCTACACCTCCGTCCTTCAACATTACATATAAAGATTGGACATACGGCCAAACCAACATCTCAATCACAGCCGAAATTCCTTCCGGTAATTTAGGCGGTGTCCGTGTCTCGATGATGGCGGCCGTGTCCTCTACACACGGCAACTCGCTCGGTCAACGGACGCTGTTCCTCACAGTCTCTTGTTCTGGGGCTGCTGCATCAGCAACCTGTATATTGACTGCTCCTCCAACACCACATGTTGCGCCACCAGGATGGTATCAGATCTTTGTGCTTGATGGCGCGATGCCAGGGAGGGCGAGCTGGGTACGGATTGGTGGATCGATTGCTGATGCTGCGAATTTGGGGAATTGGCCGAATCATGCGGATTTTAATACGCCGGGTTTGGGGGCTGTTGGGTCTTAAACTTAATTGGCTGAGTATGAGGGTGCTCTTTGAATATGGGGTTTGCTGAGCTGGTGGCTATAGATTAATTTGATAAAGGCCGATGTTAGAGTAATATTCTCTAATGTTTTGATGATCAATATATCTACCTGTAGATATAATTTATAGTGATCAAACTTTTTGTTTCGTGACAAAGTCATATTCAGGTTCGTTGTGACACGTGTGTATGTATTATTTTGGTCAAAGCTCGTCTGACTAGGTATCACAGAAGTGAAGCTTGCTCCAGCAAAGCCAGTTCTCACCAACTATCGTACATCTTTAGAGCCTTAGCGCTCAAATGCTCAAATATGTAACCATCAGCTAGGTATCTCATTTTTAGAAATCTCCCCTTACGCCAGCCATGCAACGCTTTTCTCTCGCAAAGATCAAATATCCTCCCCTCCTAACCTCATTCATCATCGCCTTCATCATCATAAATCTGCACCTTCGCGTACTCCTCAGGATTCTTAATAGGTTCTAAGACCACATAGATACCCTCTCGCTTCTTGACGAATCGTCTCGCGTTGTTGTCTCTGGCACGACCTTCTTCGATGAGTTGACCTTTGATTGATGGGGTGACTTGCTTGCCGTGCGAATCAGTGAGCCAGGACATGGGTACGTCGAATTTTTGATGGCTGTCCGGATCTGATTTTTGTTAGTATACTGCATCATGGGCACAAGGAGATGGTTTGCATACCTAAGGAACTGGCCTTTGGACCATCACCCATGAACCAAGCTTGAGGTACCATGTGCGCCTCCTCAATATGATCCTTCCACTCCTTCTTAGTCTTAAACTCGGTCTTGCAGCTTACCATCTCCTTAGCTTGAATTTCCTCATCTGTAGCCTCATGCTTCGTAGCACATTTCCCCCACAAGCAGGTGTAGAAGCCTGAGGCCGATTTCTTGCCATGGACTTTCAAGACATGGATCCGGAGAATATCAAGGTTTATCAGTTCAGCAAGACAGCCAGACCATTCGCAACGGAAGACATTGAACTTGGGTTCAGCGACAGGAACTTGGAGATCGGCGATACTTTGAGGGACTTTGAAGGGTCGGCCACGTTTCTTGGGTGCATCGGTAGAGGGTGCGTCTTCTTGAAGGGGCTTGGAGAAGGGACGACCACGCCTTTTGGGAGTAGGGTCATCTGATTGCGTGTCGTCTTGGGAGATTTTGAAAGGTCGGCCTCGTTTCTTAGGGAGGGCCGGAGTATCGACAGAGGGCGTAGTGAGAGACTTAGGAGGCCGGCCACGGCGAGGAGTAGAGCTGCCTCCTTCTGAGTCTGGACCAGGGAAGATCGGTTGTTGTATGGGGAACGGTGATGGTATTTGGACAGATAATGCTGATGGACCAGGGGAGTCAGAGGCGGGGGTGCTAGCATGACGCAGTCCGCTTGGACGAGCAGGTCTGTGGTTTCCGCTCTTATCGGACTCCGAATCAAATAGTGAATTTCCCCTCATGATACCCTTCGGAGCCAGGCCTCCACGAGAGGGTTTGGCGCGGTTCTTTGGTCTCTCCATTGTTGGTGGCACCTCCACAAAATTGCTTCCTGGATCTACGAGATCCCAACGAAATGTAGATAGATCGGAGTTATTATCCACGTATGTGAATTGAGACTGGATAATCCTAAGATGCGCGTTCAAGCCTGGCACATCTGGATCTGAGCCTGCAGCTGCAAGAACATCACGTGCTATGGTCTTGGGATCATATTTTGATCTCCGTCCGGCTTGCTTGGGGTCGATTGGTTTGACTATGTCGACAAAGTCCCGAAAAAGATTAGGCGATTCGATCTTTTTCGGCCCTAGAAGTTTTCTATTGTAAATAGATGTTGTCGAAGAGTCGTTTGAGGGAGGGAGAAGGAGTTGAGGTAGCAAGGGTGATTTCTCGTTTGCGATTTGAGGTGTGTCAAGCGAAAACTCGACGTGCCCGTAGCAGTCCATACAACGCTTGTTCAGTTGGGAGATACCAACATTCTGATCTGCTGTTCTTTTGGAAAGATCGGCTGGAAGCCCACTGATCTCTGTGAATACTCTTTTCGTTGATGCCATGTTGGTGATTGAGGTGCGGAAGGGAAACATCAACAACAAAGGCGTTCGATTTCACAGCGGGTGAATGGCATCGAATGTGGATGTCTCCATATTCACTTCAAAAAGTAAACGTTGAACGATATGGCAGGAAGAGCCAGTTTTCTTCCCTGTGGGAGCAGGATACAGCCTGTCTTTCCCTTCTTCTTTGAATTATATGTCAAAATGTCATTGAGGAAGGAGCCTTTCTTGTATAAGAGCTTCCCCTCGTCTTGAATTCCTCTTACACTTTCAATCATTACTTTGTTTCAAACAAACGCAATCATACCTCATTGCAGCAGCATGTGCAACTTGCTTGGGGCTTGGACTTGGCTGCTCAAATTAATCCTCATAAGTATTGCACAAATGTTTGCTCCTAATCCGTTAGCTAGACCTCCAAAGTAGCCCAAAAAACGCTTGGAATCCTATATTATGTTGGAGATTTGGGTTTAAATTTGTAATTGCTACTATTAGTTCTCCCAATTTCTCACTGCCCATCAGATATTTCTCTTCTGGCTTGGTATTTTAGGGTGCGATGCCCAGCCATAAAACCACCTCGGAGTCGCACTACCGAGCGGCCCAGGTTCCGGTAGCCCTGCCTTTCCCTGCTTCACCAACATCTTCGAATACTGCCTTGGTACAGTATGTTTTGCTTTATGACTACGAATAGCGCGCGAAATCTTGATTCCGTAGGTTTTCCCAATTACCACGAACGCAGTATAGACGTGCAGTGAGACTGACAGTGTCCACTTCAACCGCCCAGCGCTCTCTCCTCTTCGAATTTCGCGATGAGGAGGCTGACATCCACTGCCAGGTTGTTTATCCTATACTTCTCTCTCCAAGGTTTCTGATTCAGGAGTTTAATTGCCTGCCGCCGAAGGCTAGGATCCCAACAACGGTACGTTGTTGTAGGGTGGGCAATGAGACCCGTCTCGAAACAGAACGATCCTGCTCTGAAGTGTAATTCTGATCGAGGATGACGAAGGATTGTTCGCGACCATCCCACGATTCGCTCAAAGTCTGGCATAACGTTGTCGTAAATAAATTCGCTCATGGAAAGGTGGTCGGCCAGCCTAATCATAAGGGACTCCGAGTAGACTCCTAATAGAAGCGCATGAAAAGCATTAGGTAAATCAATATTCAGAAGTGAGATCTCGAACAAGGGCCCAAACGCTTGCTGCCACCGTCGGTGTTCTGAAGCGTGTATCTGTTGCTCTGATCAGTTGCAGCAGATGCCTCGCCATCACTGATTATTCTTTGTTTTTCTTTCTTCCTTGTCGCTACTTGACCTTTTAAATAGAACTAAGTCCGAGTCTTGATTGAAAGCAGGGTGGTCGAGATAAACAGACCAGCGTACTATAAGATCCAGGTACAAGCCTGCGTCTTCGAGGCTTTCCAAAAATTAAGACATGATTTTGATGGCAAGTGCGACCCCTTTCCTACATTCTTTCAAGCTTGGTATTTCTTGACCATCGGCCATCGAGAGGTTTTGTAGTTCGAGGCGTTTAAACTCAGGAATATCTCGTCTTCTATGAAGTGTGGTGCAAGCGACTTGGTACTGCTGTTCCGTTCTGGGTAATGCCCGAAGAATTCAGCAATAACACCAAACCCCTTACTCGAATGTATCATTGACTTCTGGGTTCTGAACTGCATGGCTTCTATGCAAGAAACGAGAACGCAAGTAACCAAAGCCGTTTGTGTATCTTGTTTTTGCGACATGCGAACCGTGTGCGTCCCAATGCCTTGCAAATTTTTTGTGATAGTGACCCAGAACCGGTTCGTGGTATGTGGCAAGAGTGCGCTCTTCAATAGGATCCCGCAAAGCAAGGGAGGCTGTTGGTGGACTAAACTCACGAGCGCCTTATGTGCCCAACTATGTCCTTGTCGTCAGTATCGTGAAATATCAGATTGTTCTGAATGATCGAACAAAAAATAATTCGCCTTTAAACTTGTACACCACGCTGGACGAGGAGAAGAAACAAACATACTATTTTCAATAACCTCCAAACAGCGCCCATGGTGACAACCCCATGATGGATGAACTTTTGATTCTGACTGGATTGTAATAATAGACGGTGCCACTGAAATATCATCCAGTGCTGAATGTTTTCAGGAGCCTATCAGTGCGATGGATCCAATGCTCCATTGTCTTGAAACTGGTTGTGTCTGGATATTGCATACAGCAGATTAATTTTTCGAGAAGGACAGTCTAGGAGCAACTTCCTCGCGATAGCCACGAAAACAGCTCCACTCACCTTGATCTTAGATTCTAGGATCTCTTTGTGGCTTGGGTTCTATCATTGAGTGGCCGTACTATGGGAAGTATTGTGACCAGAACGTTGCCCTCCCGACGAAGCTCGTTGTTATAGCCTTCAAAGAAGTAATTACCACTGCTGTACTGATTTCAGGATCAAGTGATCAAACTGCTTGCAGCCAGACATTGCATATGGTACAGAGAAGAAGACTGCAATTCTTTGGTTATACATAAATTTGCATGCATCTGAAAAATCACCTTTCTGGCTGTAATTCATCGTATTTCAATCTTCTTTTCTAGGTAGAGAGCTAGGTTAGTCGTCAATTAACAAGGAGTGGCGATATTGCACTGAAAAAATTGACCTTACATGTAATAAAATCAGCTCTAGATATAGGTTTGCCCGTCCTTGTCCTCTTCGGTCCAGGTCAATGGGACAATCAGACAAATTGATCATGAGCTTGGGGAAATAAGGGAGGATTAAGGTAGATGAGACTGGGAGTTAACCGCTGATCAAGATGGGCTGGAACGGCTCGTAAGGCTGGATGATATTGTTCATCAAGCCAGTGATGATTCGCCCGCATTGAGATGTCACCATTGACGCGTTTGAGACCCAGGACCATACTTTAATTGTGGAGTCCAAGAAGATAGGGCCTGGCCTCACTGCAGGGCTGCACCATATTTTACCATTTTGGGTATGGTGGATCCCATCAACGTATCCCTACAATTAGCTTCAGACCGGATTTCGAAATAGGGGAGAGAGTTAAGCAACAGAGGCACATCACAAATCTAAGCACCTAGTATTTGCAACATCAAACCTGAAGTTGCAAGCACGAGCATCAACAATATCTAAATTCTTTGATTGACAGATTGCTGCTCTAATCATCAATCTTCGCTTGGGTATTCTATACCATCCCTGACTTTCACGCCCTACTCAGGGGTTATTATTATTTGACGCTCAGCCAAGACGCTAGACCTTCCAATACGTCAGTTAAATGTTGAGGATCTACCCGAAGATAGAGCGACCTAGTTTATTCGAACGCCTCTAGCTTTCACTTTAGTTCTCTAGACTACCGAACAGGCCAACGAAATCATCATTCGGTTCTGTTCATGGTTTCCGGCTCTTTATTGTTGGTCGATCTCCACGCGGAATCCTGTGTCGCTATGATATACTGCGAGCGGACCACAGTCTGAGGAGGTGACTGATGAGCTTGCTGAGAAGTGCTGCTGGGTCCCATGTAAACATCTTCGATCCTGCTTGAATATTTCGCGGGGCTTGTCGTGTGGACTGGTAATACAGGGGAGGATTGAGTTTCTCTTGTTCGCCCAAGATAAGTGTCTTGATAGTGGACGAATTGGACAGAGCCCGGCACAGAAGAAGTGGGACTCATCACAGGCGTGGGGGCCGCCGATGTCGATGGGGACAGAAAATTGGAGACTGGGACTACAGAGGCGACTTCATTGCTGGGAGGGTGTCCAATTGTATCTCTCCAGCTCGTTTGGCGAGTACCCTTGGAACCTTGCGGCTTCGTGACAGGTTCGTGTGACACTGCTTCTGCTGATGTTGGAGAGGCAACCTTCTTCCTGGGTCTCTTAGTCACCTTGGCCTGGCCCTTTGCCTGGCTTTTCGCTCTAGGGCTCCCCAGCGGCGATGCTGAGTGAGGCGCTATCGTTGCGTCTACGGGAGACTTTGAACTTTGGCGGGGCTGTTCGCTCTTGGGTGCTGGCAGGACTGCAATGTATTAGAGAGGAACTATGAGGAAGCACGGCATTGATTTACCATCTCCAATCCTGAAATATTCCGAGAGTCTTCCGCAAGCGCAGGTATCAAAGCTGTGACCACAACTTTGGAGAGGCCGTCCTGGCTTGCGAACTTCGACAAGGATTCTGTCGGTGTGCTGGCAAGATGTAGCTCGATGGCCACGAATACATGGCTCTGAATGGGTGTTAGAACAGCTTAAATACTCTGAACTTCAGGAAAATGGCCCCAGATCCAAAGAAAACAATAATTACCGCATGAATATTTACAGCCGTTGATGATAGGCATGGTTTATGTGTGGGCCATATCCTAAGTCTATGAACGTCTCCGATTTTCTCTTCAGGAAAGACCAATCTCGCGATTGATTGTGGAATGCTTCCTGCTAGAATCGACTCTTCCAGACTTTCCTATAAGCTGGGATGGGCAACGCATTAGGAAGTCCTAGGTGTTGATATAAGAAGAAAAGTGACAACTGGAAGCTTCATAACATACCAAGCATACTGTTCATCCTGCCTCCAACCACGATTGTCGCCTATTAAGGTTTTGGCCAATCAATATGAGCTTCATTCGTGTTGTTCCTCTTTCCAGGGATTATAATGCGCAAGTTTTTCCGCTGAGCAAGTTTGCGCTCATATTTGTCCTGCCCTCGTTCCACATGCTTAGAATTGTGCCACTCCTGATTTTCATTCGAGTTTTATTGGACTGACCCAAAGAATCTTATATTCATTGTATTTCGGAGCCTATACGTTGTTGATGGGATTCCTAATATTCGTGTCTATGATATCGATGGATTATGCTAATACATGCTATCCCAACATCACATTATTTGTATTTCGAAACGTTTAAATTTATACAAATTTGGGTTTTTACTATTGACTGAACTCTAAAGTTTCTCATACTTCGTCCCATGCCATCGTGAGCGGACTCTCGTCTGAAAATTCACCATCCTCGACGAGATCTGGCCAGTATGATTTCTCAGTCTTGTAATTGATTTGGAACTGTTTTAGCATGTACTTGAACCACTCATACGCGAATATCTTCCAGATCGAAGCTGAGTAGAAGAGACTACGATTTCAGTGAGTGGGTAGATTGGACTTGGAGGTTCGAAACATACATGAGAACAATCGTCGTACCGAAGGAAGCTTGAGCAACACGGCAGGCTGCTTGCGTCTCTGGTTGAGCGATGGCGCAGCTGTGCGTAAGGTACCATGGGGTTCGGCTTGGGTGATCGTTGTCGGAGTAGTCAGAAGATTGCTGGGCGGCGATGCTGAAAAGCCAGAATAGTAGGGCACAGCTCTGTAAGAATACAGTTGTCCATTTATTGACGATAACCATACAGACCAAGATCGTTCTGGTAGTGAAGATCCAGAAAGTGATGATCGCAGCGCCCAGGTTAAGGTCCGTAAAGCTGGGAGTCATGGACTTAGCTGTGCTATCCAAGGGGATTTCTCTTCGAGGGGACCTCATTTGGGCATTACACTTACGCTTGTGACCAGATGAATGGGATTTCCGGAGGCTCTTGGTAGTTTGCGTAGAAATAGATGCGAAGCTTGGGGTCGGAATTGAATCCTTTTGCACCACCTTCCTCCCACAGACTTATACGAGCAGTATCCGGGTATTCGAAAGCAAAAAGAGCAAGACTCGCAGCCACCAGGAGGCCTTCGACGAAGATAAAGCACAGGCTACTTCGAGAAAGCTTCATCCACGTCAACATTCTGGTCTTTATACAAGTATAACTTGTAACTTTCAAAGCACCTGAAAGATGTACGTCCCAGAAAACGTGAAACTGAATCAGCAAAGTTATTGAAAGCGTAGACTATTGATCGAGGTATAACTGACAACCTTCATCTGATGGTGATGATTTTGATAAAAAGCTTAAGCCTCCCCTCTTTTCAGGTATTGGCAAGGCAGTATGTTGAGTTAAGATGGTCAGGTGTGATTTCCTGGAGTTGAAACAGGCAACTCTCTGTCTCAGATAATGGTCCTTGGAGTACAGGGATTCTAAATTGAGAGCAGGATATCCGTTTAAATACATTCTTGGAGCTCATTTGAGCGAGTTGCCTAGCCAGCTGAGCACTTAGCAAACAATAAAGCTATGCTGGATTCAGATTGCTGGTTCCAGGATCCAGGTCCTCCTAGGCGATAGAGGATTCTTGAAAGCCAAAAGAACCACCCCTGAACCGATCATGCTGGTTGACAGAAGAATTCTCGGTGTTCAAATAGTGTAGGAAAATTCGAAGAATTTGGATGTAGCCGTTACGCTGGCGGAAATCCTGGTTAACTAAATAAGACTCTAGCCCCTCCAAATGACCCCAATAGGTAGCTTGGCAAGGCTTGACATGTGCCAAATCATAGATTGGCCTCATCTCCACCCCAGCTTCCAATGGCCCGCTCCTTGCGCGGGTTTGAGCATCTTGGGACGAATTAGTGGCAATGTTGTATTCATCATCGTTGCAAACCATCCACCGCAAATAAAGGACACATGTTACTCCTTGCAACATCGTTTGGTATGAAGGGTTAAATATAACCAACTGTTGTTCTTCAATCGACTTCTATGAATACCTAAGCCGAAATGGATATGTCAACTATGACAACCTCAGCTGCAAGCCTGGCTACGCAGGCTTCTTCTACCAGCATGGCCATGCCAACAGCAGCCTCAACATCTATGTCCATGGGAGGTTCAGGCGGCTGCAAGCTCTCCGTGAGGAAACTCCTTCCCGTGCGAATATGCAGAACGGGGGAGGATATTGTAATAGCGCCAGGCTGACTCATCTAGATGCTACTGAATTGGACCACAATCGATGCTTGTTTCCTGTTCTCAAAATTCCACATTCGATCTTCACTTGGGTTCTTCGCTGCCTGCCTTGGCGCTGCTCTCCTTGTGATTTCTCTCGAATTTCTCCGGAGGTTGCAACGGGAATTCGACAGATATTTACGTTCGAGACACGCGTATCTTGGAGATCAGAAATATGTGGCTGCTGAGGAGATGGAGGAGAAGCTGTTGGTTAAGGATGAGGAAGGGGCTCCCTCTTCAACAGGATCTAGGGTGACCGTGACGGTAGTGCTGGAACAGGGGGCTAGAGGCCTCATTCACATGGTTCAATTCGGGGTCAGCTATTGCATTATGCTACTCTTTATGTATAGCAATGGTACGTACCTGTTACCCAGCTTCATGCTCTTCGTATTGCAGCATTAACTCTCGTCTAGGTTACATAATAATATCTATCTTGTTTGGTACTCTAATAGGATTTGCGCTCTTCACCAGAGATACCCTAGAGTCATATAAGCCTGAGCTGTAAGTGCAATGGATATAGTGCGATGGTTGGTACTAACAGGTGATGATAGTGAAATGGACGATAGGGACAAGACTTGCTGTTAGATATGGCTAAAGAACACTCAAAATGCCATTTTCGAACCTAGGAACGGATCACGACAATCACGAGGCCACGAATGGTGCGTTATAATGACGGGACTGGATAGGTAGAGTAATGAGTGTATCATTGTCTCTCTAATCTGGTCATCTCGTGATCATGATGTCAATAGCAATTGCCATCCAAGTCGCGGATCTTATTGAGAGCTTCCCCAACTCTGTGTGGCCCTCTAGTGTGATGGAAAACCACTGCCATAATTGTATGCATAGATACATAGTATTCCCAGGCTGCATGTGCCCAATACCGTGATAAAGGTCCCGCAACCCAATGACGCTAAATCCAAAATCGTTATAGTTCTCATAGAGGAAGATATCTTGCCCTCGAGTTCAAGAAGCATCGCCTTCCTCATCAGCGCCACTGGTGTCGGGGTCTATGTGACCCAGAACTCCATTATCACCATTCGTCCCAGCCCCATTACCATAACCAGCTATCCGCTCGGCTTCTTTCTTCTCTCGTAAGGCCTCAGTCTCCTGTCGTAGTTTTTCCATATTCCACGCATCATCCTCATCCTCATCTCCATCGTCTGATTCATCCTCGTCACCACTAGCATTCCAATCACCTTTCTCGAACATAGCACGACCCGTAGCTTCCTTTGCGAGTCGTGCTTGATCTTCGGCTGCTTTCTTGTCCATGCGTTCCGCTTTCCATTTCGCAAATGTCTCTGGTGTCACAGGAGTAAGCGTCCCAGTAAGCTTGTGTCGTTCAGATTCGAGGAAATCTTCTAGTGTGAGCGTTTTAAGGGGCGATTTATCCATAAGAGCTTTCTCTGCAGCGCGTTGTTCTTTCGTTTTTAAGACGAACCTGCGTAGAATCAGTATAAATCAGAGTAAAAGAATAGAATGACCAACCCAGGGGGTAATTTGTGCTGGTACATGCACTTATCGCCTCCGTTAGGACATGTCCAAAACCAACCGTACTTCCCCTCCTCCACGGACTCAATGAAGAATTTGCAAACTTTGTCAGTTGTAGTCTTCTGGTTGCCCTTCTTAGATAACACCACGGCCTTAAGCTTCTCCTCATCCCAGTCTTCAGAAGTTTCCTGTTTCTTTTTGGCTTCTTCTTCTTCCCGAGTGTCTTGGTAGAGGTCTTTCTTCTCTGCTTTCCGCTCGACGTTCAGATCGTGAGAGAATTTGCACTTTCTCCCCTTCTCACAATGACCCTTCTTATAGAATTGACAGAGGACGGTTTTTGGATCGACACCAAAAGGAACCTTCTGAACCTGCACAGGTTTGAAAAGCTCCATGGCTTCCTTCTTCGCTGCCTCCGACGCAGCCTTTTCCCTCTCCCTCTGCGCCTTCTCAGCTGCCCTCTTCTTTTCCTCGGGAGTACCGCCAGCCTTTGCAGATATTGTCATTTGCTGAATCTGCTTTTGTGTTTGCGCGCCCTTCTTGTTCTTCATACCAAATGTCCTGTCTTCTACGATCTTCGTAGCAGAAGGCTTCTTGCCCCCGCCTTGCTTTTCGGGTTTTTTGGGAGGCATTCTGAAGGGTATAGAGATGTAATAGTTGGAATTAAAAGGCGGAATATGGTCCGTAGATAGAGCGACGAATTCGGTTTATCTCAACGTCCAGAAATGACCGTGGGTGAGCTACTGAGAGATGCTCGAGTGACTTATAGATGATCATTGAAAGCGCACGGCAAAATCATGGATGGTCAAAGTTCAATGTGGGGTTGAATCATGATTGGATACTTTAGCGAGTGCCTACAGTTTGAGCTCCAAACTGGCCTCATCGCTATATCTCGACCTTAAAGGTAGACAACCAAGAAAGACCAGCAATAGAGAGAGTCACAGCCTTCAAGGTATGTCGAACCAAGCCCATCTCAAATTATCTATCAAAGGTGTTTCTTGTAATTGTGCTAACTTTCTCTAGGTCTCACAGCTTAAAAGTCCCTCCGAATACGACTATCCAGGCAACTTCGTCGAAAAGTATTTCTCGTCCACTGTCAAAACAAATTCCGCGTCTATCAATTTCGAAGCAAGATGATCTCCGACGATGATCTCTATCGACTTGCGATCTTCCTAGGGTCCGCCGCTATGCTTCTCATCATCCTGTACCATTTTCTCGAGGTCAACGCAGTTGAAGAGCCAGAAGAAGGCAGTAAGGCTACAGCTGCAGACTCTAAGACGAGCAGTAAGGCCGGATCGATAGCGAGGTGAAGTGTTGGATGTGGGCATGCAATGAGTGAAGGAGGGATTGGGCAGGAGCTTGCCAAAAAGGGTCTGGAGATTACATTCTTGAAAGTTGGCATTTTAGGCGTCAAGGAAGGACCATTGGTAGCCATCGAAGATGGCGTGAAAGCTGGATGGCTTTATTTGGTGCAAAAGTTGTGAACCTGGCATCGCAATGTATAGGTAAAACAGAATTGAATTTGTACAATAGTCGAGGAGAGCAACGGACACAAAATAGCCACCATTGCTTCTAATTTTCACCACACTATAAATATTGGAGACACGAGATCCACCGACCAGCTGCTTTGATAATGAATGTGCTTTCCTCTTTGTAGTCCTATGGCAGGTAAATAGTGACAAATGGTGGCCTTTACTTGAGAATAAAGTCACGTGATGTTACGGTTCAGACTAGCGCGAGCGCTTCTTTCCTGTTCCTTCCAGCCCAGCCTCCTTCCCCTTCTCCTTCTTCATCGGAAACATCAACAACAAATCTTGACCACAAAGCCCGACTTTTTCATCTTCGAAACACTCTCTCATCATAAACACCTTTCCGCGATCAATAAATTCATCAAAGCGCGCCTCAGCCAACTACAAAAGCCGCTTTTCTTGCCATTTTTCGAGTCGCAAATCGCGATACTCAGCCTCAAGGTACCACGCGATTACAGCGCATTAAGTTCAGAGTCAGCTAGCCCTCCTCTCCATCGCTCGTCCAACATCGAGCGACTTGCGATCGAGCGCTCTTCTGCCTCATACTACTGATCCTAACGGTCCAAACCCCAGCCATCTTACCTTCCAAACGCATACCTCATAATACCGACAATATGTCCGGAAAACTCGATCAATCACTCGATGAGATCCTCTCCACCAACAAGTCTGCTGTTCGTGGTAAGGGTCGTCTCAACCGCCGTGGTCGCCGTGCTCCCCAGGCCGGTCGAGCCACTGCCGTTGTTGCCCCGGTAGGAGGCATTAAGAAGAACCCCAAGCAAGCCAAAGGTGCCGCCAAGGCTATTCCCACGGGTCCTTCAGGTGGAACTGGTGATAGCAAGATACAAGTCAGCAACTTGGTAGGCAGCCCTTCAGATTCCCTTGCGCATAGCGTCTACTAATACATGTACAGCCCAAGGATGTGAACGAGGGTCAGATTAAGGTATGTTACCGATGAGGCTACTTCGGCCTTTGGACTCTACTCGAATCCTTCATACCACCAAACGTCATCGTGATCGCGAATACTAGTAAGGAGTATTGTACATGTACACCGGGGAGCCTCACCTAGACCGTCTCCTCTTTTCACTCTTGCTCGCAGTCACTTTGAAGCACTAGTGGATTGAAGTTGAGCTTGTCAGTCTTGCACAATATCTATGATTCTTTGGTAGCCTGGCAAGCACCTGTATCAGAACATAGAGCAGACGATGATGGCGTTTTTTAAAGGCGCTTTATGCCTACAAAGCTGTACGGAGTTGGGAGATTCAACGATATGTGGTTTTCAATCCGATTGAGCTTCAGCGAGCGAGCGAGCAGTGGAGCAAGCAGCACAGTACAGTACAGCATACCAGGGGTATTATTTCCCCATGAAAGTCATCCGACGTCTTTTTCCCTCATTACGCACTCGGATGTCAAAACCAAACTTTACACGATCTCCACCATCGAATCTGTCACTCCATTGGCAATCGAATTTCGAGTCCATCCAACAAGCCATGCGCAAAGTATTAGGCACTACAATGATGGAGGTGCCAGCAAGGATCGGGATCTGGAGCAGGATTGTTGTGCCTGCGATTCGAAATGGTTCTGGGCGATTTCCCATTTTAGCATACTTCATGGACATGCTGACTGACTTACTAACGCCCACTGCTCGCTCGCTGCTGCTGGTTGAATTTTTCTGTTTGGGGACCGATACGAAGACTTGTGTCATTTCTTTTGTGCCGAGTCCGACGTCGACGTTAAACGTTCACAAACTCGATTTCAGATAACTAATAAACCTTTGGGACAAATAGGAATATTTTGTCAAGTCAGTTGGCCCAATCAAGAGAGTTGAGATCTCGTATGGACCAGGAGGAGTTAGTCGTGGCATTGCTACAATCTCATTCGCCCGACCTGAGGGTGCTACGAAGGCTGTTGCTGCTCTTAATGGTCTCCTCGTTGATGGTCGACCCATGAAGGTTTGTTACACCACCCAAAATCATACTCTTAGACTAACCTTCGCAGATTGATGTCATCTTGGATGCCCGTAGAGCTGCTGCTATTCCTCCTCCCAAGGGACTCAGTGAGCGTATTGTGTATGATCCCCTTCTGACAGCAGCCTTATCGATCACTAACTAACCTGCCATCCAGCCAACCGAAATCTCAACCGAAATCCGCTGCTGTTACAAAGGGTGCTGCTACTGGTGCTGGTGGCCGAGGCAAGAATACTCGTGGTCGTGGAGGCCGTAACCCTCGCCCAACAAAGAAGACTGCTGAGGAACTCGACTCGGAGATGGCGGATTACTGGGAGAACGGTGCTAATGCTAATACTGACACTGCTGGTGCAACAAACGGTGCTCAGCCGGCTGCTGGAGACGCTGCTATGGATGATGAGATCTTGGTATGTTTATGTTGCTACTTTCCTATTCAACATCTTCTAACTATACTGTAGTAAATTCAATGCGATTCGCAAGATGGAGTGACTTTGGGGGACGGTGGATAATCAGACTGGACCCGACCATTTCCTTTTTCCACGCATCGAGCTTATTGCGTTTGTATTACTGCTACTGGCTTTCGAAATTGGACTGTGGGGGATTTGAGCATGGGTTATGGCATGGATGAAACTGCTCTGGGTCATATCATAATACTTTTCCACGATGTGGTTAAGCCGAGTTTCCTAATTATTCGAGGATCACCAATATTGCGTCAGAATTCATCGAATAGATAGTTATGAAACCACAACTGGCCTGGTCAGCTTTCCTTTGTGAATACCTAAATTCCGTACCATACTGCTAGAACATCTGAGTTCTGGGAATAAATGATCGATGTATACATTATGTTTACCCTTCAAATAAAGATCGATCTGGTCTTTGAATAAGGTCTTTTGCTAGAATAGAGCTGGCAGACACTTGACGAAAGTACTAGGGTTCACTCGTTTACGTCGATAATATACCCATTATAATTGTTAGATTATTTTTAAATTTAAAAAGAAAACTTTAATAAAGCCATTTTCTGATCCGGAGGGCGTGCTGCCTCTTATGCAATCGCGGACTTCTCGTGCATCGAGGACCTTTTTCCCTCAGGGGGGCATTAGCCCACGTTAAGCTTCGTCATTTTCGAGAACGAATTCTTCTTCTTTTCTTTCAAAAGTCCTATTCATTGACTCGAGACTGGGCCGCCCACGCGTCATGTATCTTCTTTCCTTGCTCATGACGTAAAATTCAGCCTCGTCTATAGCCTCCTGGTGGCAGCAAAGGGCACGAATTAGCCGACATAATTTGTTGGGAAGAGCATAGAGACGCGTGATCACCAAGAAAACATTCTAGACACGAGTCCCATCTCAAATTCTTCAATTCTCACATAAGACTCATAAGTAGGAAGGAGAAGGGACTTGGCGATACTAGATCATTTCCCGGATCCCGAGGGCACGCTCTGCCCCTCATATTCCTCGTGGTGGCTGTGCGATCCCCATCGGGAACTCTGATGCATCCTTCTTCGCATTAGCCAACATTTTGCTTCGTCATTTTCGAGGTGGGTGATTGGATTCTGCCCTCTTGAAGCCACAGGTGGCCTTTGTTCTTTTGCCAAAGCCACAAGGTTGCAATCCGCTTCAGCTGAGGCTTGGCGCGGAGGCTTTGAGGAACCCCAGAATATCGAAACAAAACCGGGATCTCTTTGTTGAGCAAGTGCCATCCAGTCTTAGGCGCCTCAATTCTTGTCCCTCCTTGCACAGGTTGCAGCTCTTTTCACTTTGTTGGTTTCTGTTAGTCTAAGGTGAAGGTTTCAGAGGGGGGGCATGGGTGGCATGGGGGGCATTGGTTCTTTGTCACAAGAGAACACAGCCTTATGTTCACCGAAGGCAATGAGAATATGACCTTCTCACTCTCCGACATAGTATGGAACGAGGCGCTCTTTTTTCTTTGGCTGCCACATAAATAAATCCACCACTCCCATCTCCCCAATTCCTCCTTCTCCAATACCTTTGCTGCAGAACATACTTGCATAGTCACCAATCACTATAATCACAACATTTGCCTCTTCTGATCTTTAACTTCACTAAAGCTCTTTGATCCTCACCGTCACTGGGTACAAATCACACACGCTATAGGGAATACAAGAAGCAAAATGGGTCACAAAGTCGAATGGTTCGAAGTCAGGAAGGGTCGTCCTGTCCAAGTTCGCGGGAATCCCCATAACAAATCATACCGCGAAGCCTACGACGACGAAGGACTCAGAGCAGATGCACTTGATGCCGAGAACGCAAGCCTCCAGCACCGACTCAGTGTTGCCCAGTCAAACGAACACACCTGGAAGAACAACTACACCATTATAGCCAATGAGCACGGGCGTTGCAGCCATCTCCAAGCAGAAGATGCAAACGAGATTGCGGACTTGAGGGACCGGAATGAGAGACTGGTTGAGAAAGTACGCTCGCTCAGAAGATCAAGTCAGGACGTGGGCGACCTCCGCCGGGAGAACGAAAACTTGCGTGCAGAAGTAGAGATTCTCAGGAGGGAAATACGGCTACGGAATGATTTGATTCGAGACTCGAATGAGAAGTCAGCATTGGATCAGAGAAGGATTGCGGAGAAGGACAGCAAGATTGTTAGTTTGAAGGCATACATTGCGCGCAGGATAGGGGTTTATTTGGATTGAGATGGTTTTGATGATACGTTTTGTTTGGGTAGTGACGGACGGAATTGCCAACGACTTCTAATTGGCCTCGCCATTTTCATGAGATGGAATATTTTCCGAGGAGTTCAGGAGTAAGTAGAGCCTTACTTCCTACACTTCAGGCTTCCACTGACCTCACAAGCACCTGATGATTTGAACGAGAGATACTTCTTCTCTTGGGGGCTAAAGCCGACATCGCTGGGGAGGAAATCAGATTGACATAAAGAAGGATTCATAATGTCTCACGCCACTTAGGCAGCACCATAGGAATACAAGCATTTTGCATGAATTCTCAATACAGAAATAGATATGAATAAGGAGCCATCCGATCATCAGTTAGACACTCGGGACCTTTCTGAATATGTACTCCAACTGTGTCACGCCTCACCTTTCAGTCCCGTGAGAGAATCTGCACGTGGTAGTCATCGAGATGCAGAAGCCCGCTTTTTTTCCCAACAGGACAACGCATAGTGACCATCCCATCATTGCAAGACAAAATGACGGACATGAACAATTACCAACAGCGCCAATAGGCACCACCCGGCATCTCACCATGGTTGCCATCCAATAGTCGGGGGAAAGGAAAGAGGCTCTGTCGGCAGCGTTTGACTGCGCCGCCTTGCGCAGCCCACCTGATCACTCAAAATCAATAGGGCAACCTGGCTGTGTCAAGGCAGACTACCCCCCCATTGCGTTCCCCCCAAAACAAAACTATCCAATGAAAGATTGTCATTGATTGACATTGATTAGAGTTTTTTAAGTTACGCGCGCCATTAATGGCTGGGATTGGTCTTTGCGATGACTCTTTCTGGCACTTTCTGCACTTTCTGCACTTTCTGCACTTTCTG
>Ga0182030_10002622_pt1 | contig 38289 bp, 29 predicted proteins | sample 812S3MmetaG_FD_121299 | JGI IMG/M metagenome (GOLD analysis project Ga0182030, IMG submission 121299) | Permafrost microbial communities from Stordalen Mire, Sweden - 812S3M metaG (Illumina Assembly) | ecosystem: Environmental > Terrestrial > Soil > Wetlands > Permafrost | place: Sweden...
ATCCTCGGCGCGCTCAAGCACCAGTTCATCGACAAGCAGTCCGAGTTCGCACGGATGGGGATCGGACGCAGGGGGCAATCCTGAGTCCCCAACACGCCCTTTCCTGCCCGCCGGCGGCGTCGTTTCACCTAGGCAGCAGAGCGATCATGCGGAGCTGCCATGTACTAAGCACCAGATCCTTTGGTCGCCGCGATCATTGCCGCAGTGGCAGCCCTCGCAAAGCTCCTCTTTGATGGCGCGCACTATATAAATTCGACTGTCTAAACGGCTAGGTGTAATTTCGACCATCCGCGCTGCGGCGCGCGAGCAACGGTCTATCGCGAATTACCCTGATTACCCATTGCACGGCCGAAAACTGAGGTAGACGAGCATGTCAATTCGTACTGGAAAAATGGTCACGGTCATGTTGTTGCTGAGTGGGGCGGCGGGCTCTGCAGAGAACACTGGCGGAGCGCTAGGCTCAACGTGGGCCGACGCCGCCAAGATGCCCGATCTGTTCACCGGAATGTGGATGACCACTGCCGCCATGGTCGAGGCCAAACCAGAGCTCGATGTTCCCTACACCGCCAAGGCGCAGAAGTACGTCGACAGTTATAAGTTCAAGCGCGACATTCCCTATGCCCAGGAAGGCTGTCGGTCGCCTGGTTTGCCCATCGCCATGCGTTCGGGGCGGATCAAGTTCATGTACTCGCCCGGGTTGATCGCCATTTATATGCAGGGGGTCGGTCACACTCGTTTCATCCGGATGAATCAGCCGATGGGCAAGACCTCACCCAAGTACTACGGCAATTCGGTCGGGCACTGGGAAGGAGACACCCTGGTGGTGGAGACCGCGGACTTCCTGCCTGAGATCTCGTTCCAGTATGGAATCGGCAAGGGCCCGCCAGACGACGGGACCTCCGGCCCGATCGGTCCCGGCGCTGCTGCTCGCGGCGGCGGTGGTGCGCCCGGTGGTGGTTTCGGCCCTCCGGGCGGCGGTGCGCTCGGCGGTGATGCCGACAGTACTCTGGCCGAGATCACGAAATCGATACCGAAGGCCATCTGGGGACCGCATGGTGAGGGCATGCACATGGTGGAACGGATGCGCTTGGTTGATCCGGATACCATGGAACTGAAACTCACGTTGTACGACGACACTGTGTGGACGAAGCCCTATTTGGTGCAGACACGCCACTACAGGCACATTGTCGAGGGTAAAAGCGACAGTCGGTTCAGCGCCCAGCCGGAAGAATGGATCTGCACCGTGTCCATCACCAGCTTCGACCCGGATACCAACACTTACAAGGACAAGGATCCGGAAGAGATGGTGAAGTACTTGGACAAGCTGGGTCGGTAATTTCTGAGAGTGCGCAGTCTTGACCTGACAGGGACTGCACACTCGATCGTTGTCTCTGCAGCCACGAATTCCTCTCCATAGGTACTTCGCGCCTGGGCTGCATAGTCTTTGAGCCATGCGATGTCTTCCGCAGTGAGAGGTGGGCTAACGCCTGCCATCGCTTCCTACAACGGACTTTGCGGGGTTGCACTCGAGATCAAAGCGCCGCCCGGATGGATCGAGTCCATAGGCGGATTGGTTCGACAGCCTCGACGCGCAAGCGGCGGCGAAGGTAACCACCGCAAAGCTGCGGACCATGGCGCTCACGCGCGATTTCAAGAAGACCGTTGTTGCTCGAGTCGAGCGCGATCCCGCGTTCGCGAAAGCGCTGCTTGACGAGGCGGCAACGCTGTTTCTGAGTGGAGAACCAGTGACGGCACGTCTCATGCTGCGCGATCTGGTGAACGCGACGCTGGGGTTTGAACGGCTCGCCAAAGCGACCGCAACGCCCAGTAAGAGTCTTCATAGGATGCTGTCGTCCAAAGGCAATCCAAGCATGGATAACCTGGCGGCAATTTTTGACGCCATAAGGAAATGTCTCAAAGTCAGCCTCAAGGCGCAAACGGTGAGCTTGCAGAAAGTGGCGTAACGATCGTGGCGTCTGCGGAAATAGAACTGGCGAGTCCAATTAAAGAATCCGCTCACCGTGCGCGTCGATTACTAATTCACCGTCTTCTTTGGCGAACGGTCCGCGCTGCGGCAGCGGCAAGATATCCAGCACGGTTTCCGAGGGTCGGCACAGTTTGACGCCCCAGGGCGTCACGACGATCGGACGGTTGATCAAGATCGGATGAGCAAGCATCTGGTCAATGAGCTCATCATCGGTCCAATGCGCAGCGCTCAGGCCGAGCTCCGCATAAGGAGTTCCCTTTTCGCGCAGCAGAGCGCGTGGGACGATGCCCATGCGCTGCAGAAGACTCTGCAGTGTCGTGCGGTCCGGCGGTGTCTCTAAGTATTCGATGACAGTCGGTTCCACGTCCGCATTGCGAATCAGCGCAAGCGTATTGCGCGACGTGCCGCACGCAGGGTTGTGATAGATCGTGACGGTAACGGCCTGCGAACTCATGGGATCCGTGTTTCTACCGTCGAGATGAGCTCGGGTGGGGACGCTACGCCTGGATACGATCAAGCTTGCGAACTCACCGGTCCGCGTCCCCACTGCCGGGCACCACACGGCCCATTTCATACCAACCTTTGCTCGCATTGACCACCTTGACGACCAACAGCATTACTGGCACCTCGATCAATACACCGACCACCGTGGCGAGTGCGGCACCTGAATTGAAGCCAAACAGGCTGATGGCGGCGGCCACGGCAAGCTCGAAGAAATTTGACGCGCCAATTAACGCGGAGGGACAGGCCACGCTGTGGGATTCTCCAGCGCGCCGGTTGAGCCAATAGGCTAGCCCTGAGTTGAAGAGCACTTGAATCAGAATCGGGACCGCCAGCATGGCAATGATCAGCGGCTGCTTCAGGATCGCCTCACCCTGGAACGCGAATAGCAGCACGAGAGTGGCCAGCAGCGCGCAGATGGACCAGGGCGCGATCCGTGCTAGTGCCGCGTCGAATGACGCCGGTCCGCGCTTGAGCAGCGCCCCGCGCCACAGCTGTGCCAGCGCGACGGGCATGACGATATAAAGCACCACCGACGTGATCAGAGTGCTCCACGGTACGGTGATTGATGAAATGCCCAATAGCAACGCAACCAGTGGGGCGAAGGCGAACACCATGATGGTATCGTTCAGCGCTACCTGCGACAGCGTGAATAGCGGGTTGCCACCGGTCAGGCGACTCCACACGAACACCATCGCCGTACAGGGCGCTGCGGCCAGCAGGATTAAGCCGGCGACGTAACTGTCCAACTGGGCCGCCGGCAGGTAGGGCGCGAATACATGACGGATGAACACATAGCCCAGGAGCGCCATCGAAAACGGCTTGACGGCCCAATTCACGAACAGCGTGATTCCGATGCCGCGCCAGTACTGGCGCACCTGGTGTAGTGCGCCGAAATCGACCTTCAGCAACATCGGGATGATCATTACCCAGATCAGGAGGCCGACCGGCAAATTCACCTGCGCTACCTGCAGGCGGCCCAGGGTTTGGAAAACCCCCGGCAGCCACTGGCCTGCTGCGATGCCGGCCACAATGCACAGCGCCACCCACACCGTGAGGTAGCGCTCGAATACGCTCATCGGCGCTACGGCCGGGGTCACGCACACCCTCTCGGCAGCGGTATTCATCGTTCGCTACTCGCTGCGGTGATTTCTTGATCTACCCCAAGGGCCTCTCGCACGGCTGGCACTAACCGAGCCTGGATCTCGTCACGTATCCGCACAAAGCTCTCCAGCGGTTCACCGTGGGGATCGTGAAACGGCAGATGAATGCGCGGCACCGGCCGCGGAAAGACCGGGCACGTTTCCTTGGCGTTGTCACAGACCGTCACGACCAGGTCGATGGGTTCGTTTGTGACGGCGGAGATGTCCTTCGAATAGAGTCCCTCTGTAGGCAGATGCGCAAGTCTCAGGGCGGTGATGGCCTCTTCGGCCACCTGCGGCTGTGGACGTGTGCCGGCGGACAATACACGAACCTGATTACCCAGCTCATGTCTGAGAATCGCTTCGGCCATTTGCGATCGACAGGAGTTGCCGGTGCAGAGAATTAGAACTGTCTTTGGGTCAGTCATGGTCTAGCGGTGGAAGTGGGTGTGGCCCAACGGGCCCGGTTGGGGCATCAGTGCCATTTAATTCTTACCACTCAGGGTGTCGGTTACGATGCTTGCAGGAAGCGGGAAAAACTTCGCCTGGACGACGGCTTCCTGACCCTCACGAGATAGGACATATCTGATGAATTCGCCAGTCAGCTTATCGAGTGGTTGGCCTGGTTTTTGATGCACATAGATGTAAAGAAAGCGCGCGAGCGGATAGGTGCCGTCCAGGGAATTCTTGTAGGTCGGTTCCACAAAACTACCGGCGGTTGCGCCCAGGGGAACCGTGTGCACTTGGGAGGTTTTCCAACCGATCCCGCTGTACCCGATGCCCGACGAATCATTGGCGACGCTATCCACAACCTGCTCCGAAATGTCCTCTTGTACCGTCGTCCTAAAGTCACCCTGCTGCAGGACATGCTCCTTGAAATATGCATTGGTTCCAGAGACCTTGTCGCGACCGTAGGGGGTAATTGCCTTGTTGGCCCAGTCTCCCGAGAGTCCAAGGGATCCCCAGGTTTCAAGCGACGGCCCCCCTCGTTTGAGCGTGCTGGAAAAAATTCCGTCTAATTGCTGTAAGGTCAATCCGCGCACCGGATTGCTCTTGTGGACATAGATGGAAAGGGCATCCAGGGCTACCTTGTAGAAGGTTGGCTTGTAGCCATACTTTTGCTCGAAAGCTCCGACCTCATCCTGCGTCATGAGGCGACTCATGGGTGCCAGCTGAGATCGGCCCTCGATCAAGGCGGGAGGAGCCGTCGCGGAGCCTTTGTCCTCGAGTTCAATCGTGACTTGCGGATAGATATCTCTGAACCCTCTCGAACACAACGCCATGACGTCCGTTAGGGTATCCGACCCAACAGAGACCAGGTCTCCGCTCACGTTGTCCACCTTGGTGTAACGAGGAATGGCGGAATCGACCGGGAAAGGGCTCCAGAGAAAGTACCAGGCAAGCCAGCAGCCGATTAGCATCAGGCCGACGGCTGTCAATAGGGCTCGGAGACTGATCGAAAAATCGATATCCGTGCGCGGCGGCGGAACATTGGACTGTTTGTCGGCGGGGGTGTTCATCTCAATTACTTTGGCTAGTCCGTTAGGATTCTTGGGTTGGCGTCACTCCGGCGGGGATCGGCTTACGAACCCGGTGCGGGCGAATGGCCAATGTCGTCCAGCTCACGCTGCAGGGCCAGGGCATCCAGTTTGGCGATGGGCAGACTGAGAAACAGTGAGATCCGCCGTTGCAGTACCGAGAAGGCCAACGCGAATGCCCTGCGCCTTTGAGTCTCGTCACCTACGACCGCCGCCGGATCCTCAATGCCCCAGTGGGCGGTCATCGGCTGCCCGGGCCATACCGGACAGACCTCACTGGCCGCCTTGTCGCAAACCGTGAACGCGAAATCCAGAGCTTGTGCCTCTGGGTGAGCAAATTCATTCCAATCCTTGCTGCGCAATCCGTCGGTAGGCAGACGAGCCTGCTCGAGTCGCTCGAGAGCCAGCGGATGCACGTGGCCAGCCGGATGGCTGCCTGCGCTGAATGCCAGAAAGCGCCCCTGCCCGAGACGGTTGAGCAGAGCCTCGGCCATGATGCTGCGCGCGGAATTTCCGGTGCAGAGAAAAAGGACGTTGTAGATGCGGTCAGCCAAGTAAGACTTCGCCGCTTGCAGAGAGAGGCGACCTGGTCATGCAGACCGCCGAGGCCGGACATAGCGAGCGAGGCGCGGCACTTTGGCTGATTTCTTTGGGCACATAGGGACGTGAATTTGCTTCATGCCGACTTCTTTTTAGCCGAGGCGCGACCCTTCGCGGCACGCGCTCCTGGTTTGCAAACAGGCGTAGCGCAGGCGCCGCTTTCCGCCTGGCCGCAGCAGTTCTCCGTGAGATAGGCCACCAGCGAGTTCATCGCCCCAAAATTAGTCGCGTAAATGATTTGACGACTCAATCGCCGTTGAGTGACAAGCTCGGCACGAAGCAGCTGCTGCAGATGGAAGGTTAGGGAGGAGGGCGGTATGCCCAGTCGTTCGGCAACGAGGCCGGCAGACAGTCCATTCGGACCCGCCTCGACCAGCAGCCGAAAAGCGGCCAGTCGATGTTCGTGCGCAAGTGCTGCCAACGCCGCGATGGTCTTATCCGCTGTCATACGCATCTCCGACAATTCGACTAATGTCGAAGGTATGAGCGACAAATGGAAAAGTCAATGACTATCTACGTACTGTCGCCACAACCTTGCGAACGACGTTCGACGATCTGTCGAGCGGATGAATCTCGGTCAGATTATCGGCCGCGACTGACTAAACTGACGATGCTACGCGCAGAAGTTGCGGACATTCACGCGGCTTACCGCTTCAGCTAACTCCCGCCGACTCCAGTCAGTCATGGTGCAAAATCGCGGGCAGCGAAGCGGGCATTCATATGCAAGTTCCGCTCGCGCTCTGCTGTTGCATGTAACAATCATTTGAAGTATTGTTACATGTAACAAATGAGGAGGCAACCATGGCGTCACGACTAGGCGTCGCCCAGCGTGTCCAAAAGCATCGCAAGGCGCTCCGAGCCGCCGGTTTACGGCCGGTGCAGATATGGGTACCCGACACACGACGCGCGGGCTTTGCGGCCGAATGCCGTCGTCAGTGTTTGGCGCTGCGCAAGGGTCGATCCGAGGCGGACCACCTAAAGTGGCTGGCAAGGGTCGCGGATACGGAAGGCTGGAAGTGAGGCGTGGAGACGTCGTTACGATTGTTCTACCTGGCGCGTATGGGAAGCCGCGACCTGCCCTGGTTATTCAATCCGATTTGTTCGATGCACTCGGATCCCTAACCGTATTGCCAATCACCAGTGAACTGAGGGTGGCCCCCCTGCTGCGAATACCGATTGAACCGACTGCGGACAATGGGCTGCGGAAAAAATCGCAGGTCATGATCGATAAGACCCAGACAGTGCCACGCGACAAGGTCGGCTCGACGATCGGCAGTTTGCACCCGGACACATTGGTCGAAGTGAATCGCTCAATGGCAACGTTTCTGGGCATCGGGTAAGCACTCGACGATGATCGGGTCCCAGCGGGCGGGACATGCCGCCGCGATCTACTATTCATTGGTCGAGTCCTGCAAGGCGAACAAAGTTAACCCGCTGCCTTACCTGACCTACGTGCTCGGCAACGCACGCAAAAAGTCGATCACGCTGCCGACACCGGATGAGTTTACGGCCTCGAACATCGCCCAAGTCGGCTGATGCACTCTTTAACAATCTGGAATATCATCGGCCGGGACAAAAGACACGGATTTACGGACGGGTTCGGCTATGGCGGGGTCGCGCGGACGCGGCCGCCCAGATTTCTGCGGAGCTCGTCCATGTAGACGCGACGTAATTCCAGTTCTTAAATGGGGGGACACATGCGAATTAGAATTGCTGACCTAGTGTGCGCGGCCATTTGCGTCCCATGCCTTGCGACGCTGGCATTCGCGGGCGAGGACGAGGCTGCGAGGGCCCAGAGCGCCTCGCAGGACGCTTTTCTAGTGGCTCAAGCCAATCCGCTACCGGCGACGACCGAAAGAGGCTCGAGCAGCGAGCTGGAAGAAGTGACCATCACAGCGGAACGCCGCAATAGCGATCTGCAGGCCACTGCGGTATCGGTGAGCGTGCGCTCGGGTCATGAGCTGACCGAGCAAGGCAGGTACACGACTCGGCAGATCCTGGAAGATATCCCGGGAGTAGTCGCTGTCGACAATAGCTCCGTCAATATCGGGAGCTCTGACGTACAAGGCAACAACATCACCATCCGTGGGGTCTCGTCCGGAACCGACCGTGCTGTCGGCGGACCGAGCGGGATTTCTCCGGCGCCTGGTACGGCGGTGTATGTGGACGGCGTCTATGAGGGCGTCGGCAGTGGCTACGATATCGACCGAGTCGAGGTTCTGCGCGGGCCGCAGGGAACTCTGTACGGACGCAGCGCGACTACCGGCGTGGTGGCTTTCCACACGCGCAATCCAAGCTTCGATTCCTATGGCGGAGACGCCCAAGTCGAGGTCGGCAATTACGATCTGCAGCATTACAGCGCTGCGGTCAATTTACCTGTCAACAGCACGCTGGCGGTGCGGCTGGCGGGCGACTACCACAATCAAGGCGAGGGCTTTTATGGCATCGCCGGCGGCGGGATGGCCGGCAGCGGCGATCTGGCCAAACGTACCGATGGGCGCGCGAAGCTGTTGTGGGCGCCGAACGACGCCTTCTCGCTCCTAGTGGGCTTCGCCTACGAGAAAAATCAGGCCTTTTCGGGCGGCAACTCGTATACCGCCGCCGTGCCCGGGCTCGCCCTTACGACACTGAACTCCTCCCCTTTACATCCGGGTCTCAAGGAGCAGCGCGAGCTCTGGGCAGAAGCCAATTGGGATCTTGGGCCGGTCAAGATCACCTACTTGCCCGCCTTTCGTGACTGGTATCAGAACGATAACCTGCTCGTGGCAGCCAGTTTCATTGAGAGTGGTGTTCCGCTGACTCAGATGCTCCTATCGCCTAAAGACAATTTCCACACCCAGGAACTACGTGTCGGCTCCAAGGACGACGCCGCCGTGCAATGGCAAGCCGGGGTTTTTTACTACCGCAACACACTGACCAAGTTCGGTAACGATTATCTGGAGGCGCCCGACGGGGGGGACCTGGCCACTCTCGCGTATACGGACGACTCAAAGGACACTCAGAATCTGGGATTTTTCGCTGAGACGACCATACCGCTAGCCGCCTCCACGCGGGCGACGCTCGGCGTGCGCTACGACGATACCAGGGTCCGGGTCAGTGAGTTCTACTACGACGACCTGTACGCAACGTGCGGAACAGCTGTCCAGTTCACCGCACCCTTGCCTCCCGGAGCCACGTGCACCGGGGTGGGGCAGGCGAGCGTGCCGTCGCCGCCAGGCGCTTCGCTCAATGACGTCCTGCTCACGTTCCACAATTTTGATTACAAGGCGCGTCTCGAGCAGGATCTGACGCAGAAGAACATGGTGTACGCGATGATCTCAACCGGATTTCGACCGGGAGACGCGGGTATCACCAGCGGAAAACCAAACTTTCTGTCTGCGGAGAAATTGACCTCGATCGAGGGCGGCTCCAAGAATCGCTTTCTCGAGGATTCGTTGCAGATCAATGCGGACGTCTATTACTACAACTATCGAGGATTTCAGACCTCCTACGTCTCTAACCCCTTCGCGATCAATAATTCTGTTAACGTAACCGTACCTGCCTACTACATTGGCGGCGAGTTGGAAGCGCTGTATCGGCTGACCGCGCACGATCGTTTCGGACTGAATTACGACCATGTCGAATCGCGCTGGTACGGCAAGCCGGCGGCATTCGCCGAGTATCAGACCGAGGGAGTACGTGCGCTGACGCCTAACACGGTCAACGCCAACTACGAGCACGTGTTCAACTTGCCCGGCGGCTCGACCTTGATGGCGCGCATCGACGGCAGATACCTAGCGGCGCACCTGGGTTCGAACTTGCAGGTGGATTATTTGGCGCTCGGTTTCCAAAAGTACGTGTACCAGGACGCGCAGACCATCGGCGATCTCTCCGTCAATTGGGCGAGCAATGGCGGACGCTACGCGGTCTCAGCGTACGTGCGTAACTTCACCAATCGGCAGTACATTATGTACGCCGCTGCGGGCACGCAGAACGACCTCAACGTGAGTTGGAATGATCCGCGTACGTACGGCGCGCTGGTATCAGTGCACTTTTAGCGCCGGCGGACTGACCCCTGGCGACATTTGGTATGCGTCCGCTAATCCGCGTATTCACGGCCGGGGCATGATAGGCGACAGTTCACGGCGGGTAAGTAGCCAGGAGGTGAAGAGTGAACGCGACGCGGTTGTCGCCGTCGAGGCGTCGTGGAAGACACTATCCCGGTCGATCTCAAGGTGTACCTTTTCCGACGCTTGCGTTCGGCATGGCAGGGGATCTATGTCGCCAACGGAGGATACGATGCTGAGCGGGGCAAGCGTGCGGTCTCCGAAGAATCTGCCGATGCCGTGGCCTATGGCCGGCTCTTCCTCGCGAACCCCGATCTGCCCACGCGCTTGAGTCGCGGCGGACCGTTGAACGTGCCCGATACCAAGAGCTTTTATGGCGGCAAAGAACGCGGCTATATCGACTATCCGGAGTGGGCCGCGAGCGGAACCTGAACGAGGTCTACGCGACCTGCACGGCTGAACAATCAGTGGCGCGGACATTAGTGCTGTGGAATATTCACGCCTTGCGGGGTGAATATTCCACATCTCGCCCGACCCGATACTCGTAAGTCACTGTTCGCAACAGATAACTCACGGAGCAGAGTCCCGAAACAACGGACACACGGGTCAAAATAGAACTCTTGGATCTATGTCAATTCTGACATATACTGCAGGCCCTGAGCCCTTAAAGACAAACTTCTTTCGTGGCTCCACGGTCAGGTCAAGACTCCGCCGTTTTCCAGGGCGGCCCGAATCGAGACCGGCTTTCTGCTCAGGCGTCTGCAGCAGGGTGAGAAGATAAGCATGCCGCAGTCGCGGTCAATGGCGTCGATCGCAGCTCGGTGCCATGAATTGCGGGTCAATGACGAGGGCCGAGTGTGGCGGTTGATGTATCGTCTTGATGCCGATGCCATGCTGATTCTGGCTGTCTTTGCCAAGAAAGCTGAAAAGACGCCTGACGAGATCGTTCGAATTTGTCGAAAAAGACTGAGGGACTACGACGATGCGAGCCGAGAAGCGAAAGCACCTCGAAGCAAAGGGCTGGAAGGTCGGGAGCGTTAAGGAATTCCTGGATCTGTCCGACCAAGCGGCGCTATACATTGAGCTGCGGCGCAAACTTGCACGCGGATTGAAGGCGAGGCGGCACGCTCGCGGCTTATCGCAAACCCAATTGGCCAAGGCAATGCGGTCCAGCCAGTCGCGCGTGGCGAAGATGGAAGCCGGTGACCCGACTGTCTCGCTCGATCTCCTAATGCAATCGCTTCTAGCGCTCGGGGCCTCCAATCGCGATCTCGGTCGGATCATCGGCTGCGGGTAACCAAGATGACGGCGTTATGCGCAGCCATTTTAAGTTATTTAAGTGGCTGACGACGCGATGCCTCCGAGCGCGGTGGGCAATACCCATGATCCCGTCTGCGGAATGGTCGTGGATCCGTCTGGCGCCAAGAGCCGTGCGCAACACAATGGCCAGAGCTACTACTTCTGTTGCAGCGGCTGTAAAGCCAAGTTCCAGGCTGACCCCACTCAGTTCGCGAATCCGACCGCCAAATCCGCGCCCAGCGTCCCGAGTGCTGCGAGCGCACCCGTTGCCCAGGGCACGATCTACATCTGCCCGATGCATCCGCAAATTCGGCGCAACGAGCCCGGTCATTGCCCGATCTGCGGAATGGCGCTCGAGCTCGAGGGCATCCCTGACATAGAAGGCGCGAGTCCCGAGCTCAAGGATATGACCCGGCGCTTCGTGATCGGCGCGATCCTCGCGACACCCATCTTTGTGCTGGAAATGGGCGGCCACCTGCGCTTGCTGAAAATGAATCACTTGGTATCCATGGCGGCCTCGATGTGGATTCAGTTTGCGCTGGCAACACCAATCGTGCTGTGGTGCGCTTGGCCCTTCTTCCAACGAGCCTGGGCGTCGGTCCTGAATCGCTCGCCCAACATGTTCACCTTGATTGCTTTAGGCGTTGGGGCGTCTTATTCGTATAGTTTGGTGGCGACATTCGCCCCCGGACTGTTCCCTCAGGGCCTTCGGCAGCATGGCGGACTTATCCCGGTCTACTACGAAGCCGCGGCGGTGGTCACCGTTCTCGTCTTGCTAGGCCAAGTGCTCGAATTGCGGGCGCGGGCGAAGACCGGCGGCGCCATTCGGGCGCTCTTGAAATTGGCGCCTAAGACCGCGCGGCGCATCGGCGCTGATGGCCACGACGACGAAGTGCCACTCGCTCAAATCCACGTGGGCGATCGACTGCGGGTGCGACCCGGTGAGGCAGTTCCCGTTGATGGCTCCGTGACCGAGGGAGCGAGCTCGGTCGATGAATCGATGGTGACTGGCGAGTCAATGCCAGTCGAGAAGGCGGCGGGCGCCAAGGTGATCGGCGGCACGATCAACGGCACCGGTGCGCTGATAGTCGCCGCAGAGAAGATCGGCGCCGATACCATGTTATCTCGAATCGTGCACATGGTCGCCGAGGCACAGCGCAGCCGTGCGCCTATCCAACGTCTCGTCGACGTCGTCGCCGCATGGTTTGTTCCGGCTGTGATGGCCGCGGCGATTCTGGCGTTTGCCGCCTGGATAATCTGGGCGCCGGCGCCGGCGCTTGGACTCGCGGTGGTCGCCGCCGTGTCGGTACTCATCATTGCCTGCCCGTGCGCGCTGGGTCTTGCAACTCCGATGTCCATCATGGTCGGCGTCGGTAAAGGCGCAAGCGCCGGTGTCCTCATCAAGAATGCCGAAGCGCTCGAGCGCTTCGAGAAAGTTGATACCTTGGTGGTCGATAAGACCGGCACGCTCACGGAGGGTAGACCGCGCGTCACCGCGGTCGTGGCCGCGGCCGGCTTCGATGAATCGGCCGTGCTGTCGTTCGGCGCGAGCCTGGAGAAATCGAGCGAGCATCCGCTCGCCGCCGCCATCCTGGCTGCGACCTGGGAACGCAAGATCGCACTACAGGAGGTCGCAAATTTCACTTCTATCACGGGCAAGGGCGTGACCGGGACCATCGGGGATCGGCGTGTGGCCGTCGGCAACGCCGCGCTGCTCAAAGACCATGGTGTGGTCAGCGCCGATCTCGAAGCGCACGCCGAAGCGCTACGAAAAGACGGCGCGACGGCCCTGTTCGTGGCGGTTGATGGCAAGCCGGCCGGTATCATCGCGGTAGCCGATCCGATCAAGGCGAAGACGATGACGGCGCTCGATTCCCTGCGCAGGGAGGGAATCCGGATCGTCATGTTGACCGGCGACAATCGCACCACGGCCCAAGCGGTCGCCGCCAAGCTCGGCATCACCGAGGTGGAAGCGGACGTACTGCCCGATCGAAAGAACGCCATCGTCCGGCGACTCAAGAGCGAAGGCCGTGTGGTCGCGATGGCCGGGGATGGCGTCAATGATGCTCCAGCGTTGGCCGAAGCCGATGTCGGCATTGCGATGGGTACGGGCACTGATGTGGCCATGCAAGGTGCCGGCCTCACACTCGTCAAAGGAGATCTCGCCGGGATCGGACGCGGGCGAGCGCTAAGTCGCGCTACGATGCGCAACATCCGCGAGAATCTCGTGCTGGCGTTCGTTTACAACGTCGTCGGGATACCCGTGGCGGCTGGCGTGCTATATCCCGCTTTCGGACTTCTCTTGAGTCCCATCATTGCAGCGGCCGCCATGAGCTTGAGCTCAGTGTCGGTGATCGGCAACGCGCTTCGTCTGCGAGTTACGAAAATCTAGACATGCGTGCGTGGCGCTCAGAGTTCGTCAGGGACTCATCTTGTATTCAAAAGGGCTAGATCGCTCTGGGCTTCGGTCTGAAAATCCGCGTGTCGGTGGTTCAATCCCACCCCTGGCCACCACTAAGCTACCGACCTTCCGATACTTTTTCATCGAGCAGCGCGTAAGCCTTGAAGGTGCCGGGATCAGCATCGCGCATGTGATTCAACCGCGACTCGCAAACCCAAACCCCGCCGGCGACCGGGGACACCGCGGTTGGAAACTCGAAGCCGCTCTTGAGCACGGTGATCGTGGCGGCGTCACCATGGATGATTAGTTGTGACACCCGTCCCTCGCGGGGCTCCGCGAGGTAGATGCGCCCTCTGTCTGCGCGCATGCCGTCAGGGGCATTGATCGGCTGTGATAGCTTCAAATCTACGAGCGCCCCTGCTGAGCCGTCGGGATTGCTCGGGATTCGATAGATGTGATTGGTGGTCGTCGAGTTGGCGTATAGATCTGCGCCGAGAAAGGTGAGCCCATTGACGTTCTCCAGGCGCTTGTCCTGGAGCCATATGCGGAGGGCAGGAGCCCCGGGCGCGAGCCGCATGATCCGGCTATTGAACGAATCGCTGGCATATACTGAGCGATCGGGGCCGACGGCGATATCGTTGCAGAGATTGCGCTCATCGGGAAGCGAGTAGCTGGCCTTGAGTCGGCCGCTGCCGAGGTCATAGGCGCGCAGCGCCGTGTGACCCGCGAGCGGACCCGCTGCAGGCGCTTCAGTCTGCTGCATGATACAGGCCCAAAGAGTATGCGTCTCGGGATCGGCGAGTACACCGGCGGAACTGACTCGGCCCTTGCCCTTCACTTCGATCCATCGCTCGGCCCGACTGGACGTCGGCGCCGAGCGATAGATGAACGGCTTTAGCGCACTGCTGAAGATCACCGTGCCGTCCGTCAGGGTGGTGATGCTTTCGGGGAACACCTGCGTATCATCGACCGACACTTCACGCGGCGCCGCCGCGGCTGCGACGGCCAACGCCCCGGCAGCACCTAAAACAATGAGTAGCGCCGCGCTGCGCGGTAGGTCATTGAAATAAGGACACTTCATGCGTACCCCGCACTTCACCCCGAAGTTAACCGCCCCGGTTCTCGGCGAGGTTCGACTGGTAATGGGACGCCCCCGACGCGAACTCGATAGGTTTCGTAATGTTCCAGCTGTTGGATTCTAATACGATTGCGTACTGCACGCGATCGTGACCATTAAATACATGGTTTGAATGGGCATCGAAGCTTGACGACGGAGAGTCGAAGTGCACCGCACAAAGAAGCGACATCCGCCGCGGCGCTGGGTCGTCGAAGTCGCCACACCTGGTTCAATCGTTTCCACAAACTGCTGGTGCATTATGAGAAAACCCATCGCTCATACCTTGCGCTCAATATGCTCGCCGCCGCGACCATCAGCTTTCGGTGTCAACCAGCGTCACGGGTTCACCAGCGTCCGGCAAGCGCAATTTGGGCTTTCGGAGATCAACTGGGGTATTTTGCCTGGCGGCGGGACTACCAAAGTGGCCAGCGAGTTGCTCTCTTTCCGGCGAGCCATGTATCAGGCGCTGCTGGGCGAATCCGTCGACGGGCGTCGCGCTGCTGAATGGGGACTGGTCAATGAATCGCTGCCGCTGCCGCTGGCGCAGGTGCATGCCCGCGTCGATCAGGTTGCACACCTGCTCCTGCAGAAGAGCGCCGTCGCACTCAAGGCAACCAAGCACGCCCTAAGACGCGTGCGCGAAATGACTTACGACAACGCGGAGGATTATCTGATTCGGGCCCAGGAAGTCGCCAATTCGTTCGATGCAGAGGGTCGGAAAGAGGGAATTCGGCAATTCATCGATGACAAATCCTACAAGTCGGGATTAGGACACTACGCCAAGACGCATGCTGGCTCGACGTGAATGCCCCTCGCCTACCACTGGCCCGCAGCGCCGTTGAGCGGCTGCTTCGGCCCCGATCCATCGCCATCGTAGGGGCCTCGAGCACGGCCGGATCGCTGGGTCACTCGGTCCTGTCTAACCTGGACCGGTTGTCTTTCCCGGGGGACGTGTATCTGATTAACCCCAAGCGCGATCGTATCGGAGTTCGCGCATGCCTTAAGTCCGTCGCTGATCTGCCAGCAGGAGTCGATGCGGCGGTCCTGGCCATTCCCCAGTCTGCCGTCCTCGAGGCGGTGCAGGCACTCGCGGACCGGCAGGTAGGTGCGGCGGTGATTTTCTCGGCGGGTTTCGCGGAGGGCGGCGCTCAGGGGCTTCGGGATCAACTGGCGCTCGCGAACATCGCGCAACGCTCCGGCATGATCATCGAGGGACCCAATTGCCTTGGCTTCGTCAACAACGTCGATCACGTAGCGTTGACGTTTGTCGAGACCCAAGCCCGAATGCTGAGCAAGCCAGGCATCGGGCTCGTCTCTCAGAGCGGAGCCATGGCTGCCGTCGTCGGCGTCAATCTCGGGCAACGCGATTTGGGGCTTTCTTATTCCATATCGACTGGGAACGAGGCAGGCAGCACCGTCGAGGATTACCTCGCATTCCTGCTCGATGACCCGCACTCACGCGTGATTGGAATGATTGTGGAGCAGTTTCGCTGCCCGCGACTCTTTCTCGAGCTTGCGGGGCGCGCCAGGGCACTCGGCAAGCGGATTGTGCTGCTACATCCAGGCCGCAGCGCGGCCGCGCGCCAATCGGCGGCGACCCATACCGGGGCGATGGCGGGCGACTTTGCGCTCATGCAGACCCTCGTGAGGCACGCCGGGGTCGTCCTTGCACCTAGTCTGGAGGAGTTCGGTGACGTGCTTGAACTCGCGCTTCGCTGCTCTTACGCGCCGGATCGCGGAGCATTGGTTATCACAGATTCGGGTGCATTCAAAGCGCTCACACTGGACCTGTGCGAGCAAATCGGCCTCGATCTACCGTCCGTCAGTGACGCCGACGCACCGGGCCTTCGAGCCGCGATACCGAGTTTCGTTCCGGTCAGCAATCCCCTGGATATCACGGCTCAGGGTCTGGTTGAACCTGAGATCTATCAGCGTGTATTGAAGGCTGCCTGCGAAGAGGAGCGCTTCGGGATCATTCTCTACACGCTGATTCAGACGGGCCACACCACTGCCCGGATCAAGTTCCCCCCGATACTGAGGGCCATACGGGAACTCAGGCCCAACAAGGCAGTCGTCGTTGCCGGACTCGACGAGGGCGCTGCGGTGCCGGACGAGTTCATCCAGGAGCTGAGATCCCTCGATACGCCCTATCTTCCAACGGCCGAACGAGCGCTGCGTGCGGTCGGCGCGCTGATTCGTTCCGTACCGGTGTCACGAGGATCCGATTCGGAAGCGCAACCGCTCAGGTTCGCGCCAGCCTTGCAGCAGACGGGCGTCATTCCGGAGTATCGCTGCAAACGGCTCCTTGCCGCGCTCGACATTCCGATCCCTTCCGGTCGCTTGGCACATACCAAACATGAAACCCTGTCCGTTGCCGCGGAGATCGGTTTTCCAGTCGCGCTGAAAGCCCAATCTGCCCTTCTCTCCCATAAGAGCGACGCAGGCGGTGTAGTTCTGAATCTCCGGACCCCGGGTGAGGTGGCGGACGGGTGGGACCGGCTGTTAGGAAATGTGGCACGCGCTCGACCCGATCTTGCGCTTGATGGGGTACTCATTGAGCGCATGTGCAGGCCGGGCGTAGAGCTCATTATCGGCGGCCGCACTGATGCCGCTTGGGGTCCGATCCTACTCGTAGGATTCGGTGGCATACATGCGGAAATATCAAAGGACGTGCGCCTTCTACCCTGCGGACTCTCCGAAGAGGAGATTGCCAGTGAACTGCAACTGCTGCGCAGCGCGGCGTTGTTCGACGGATTCCGCGGCTCCCCCGCTCTTGATATGAAGGCCGCGACGAGGCTCATTGCGCGGCTTGGGCGCCTCCTCCATGGGGAGCCACGCCTGCGCGAGATCGATCTGAACCCCGTAGTCCTGTACCCAGTCGGTCAAGGAGTCATCGCGCTCGATGCTCTGGTGGTCGTTGGCGAGGTATCTCCTTGACGAGAATATAATTGCGAAGAGCAGGTCGGGGATCCGACTGTGGACGCGAACGCCGGGCTTGTTCCCGAACCTAAAGATTGACCCTCATTCACCGCGTTGATGGCGGCCTGAAGGAAATGTAGGTCAGGATGGTGCATCGCTGCCGACGCGCCATCCTGATTTGATCACCAGCGCGGACGTGTCCGCCCGTTGCGGCGAATGACCGGCCCGCGGCGGCGTCAGTCCTGCGGCTCAGGCACCAGGCTCGGATCGACGCCGTCCTTCGCACCGGTCTGCAACTCGCAGTTGTACTCGTGGAAAAGCGTCATGTCCGGACGCCATGAATAGTCGCGCATCCACGACCACGGGCGCGTGTAGTACGTCGGATCATCGAGCGTGAATTCGACCTCCAGGAACCAGTGGTCGCTCTTCACCTTGCGGATACGCATCGTGAGCTTCGCATTCTTGGAGGCCGGCGTGCCATCGACATCGAGCCAGAGCCCGTCCTTGAAGCCAGTCGTCTCCACGAGCAGTGTATCGCCATCCCAGTGCCCGACTGAGCTGCCCATGTAAGCCGCCGGCAGCGCCTTCGCCGGATCCAGAATGATCTGCACGAGCCCGTGATATTCCTCAAACGCGAGGTCTACTCTATCCTTCGATTGGAAGATGTAGAACGGCATGTTCAAATCCAGCTGCCAGGGCTGGCCCGGTGGAATGCAGCGCGCCGACGCGTTGATGAACGGCGTGCCGGTCTTGAGCGATTTGACACGCCGCTGCATTACCTTGCGACCCGCGTCGCTGAACGGCAATTTGTAGCCGAACATGTCGGTCGTGATCTGAAACTGCAGCGGCGCTTCGTGGTACCACGTGCCATCGATATTGTGCGGATCCGCTGAAGGCTGCGGCGCATCGGGAGACAGTGGCGGTGGGGCAAACGGATTACGTCCATCACCCCCACCTTCAGGAGGCCCGCCTGCGCCAGGAGGCCCGCCTGGTGGGCCTCCTGCATCGGCGGACGGTCCCTGTGCGCCGGGCGGAGGGCCGCCGGGCAGCTGCGCAAACGCCGCACCCGCGTGGACGACGAGTGCCAAGATAGCGGCACGCCACCAGATACTTTTGGTTTCCAAACTCATGCTCGATGCCTTTCTGGTTGTGCGTGGGTGGGCTAGGGCTTCACGGCAGCACCATCGTCGCTGCGCGTATCGAGGCAGACGTTCTCCGGAAATGGATCATCCGGTTGGCGCTGATAGGTCACGACCGTCTGCCAAGGTCGTGTGAAGTACTTCGGATCCTCGATGCTGATGCGATCCTCTAGTGAATCTGCGCCTTTGAGCCGGATGCGCTCGGTGGTCTTGAGGTCATAGCCGTGCGGCACGAGATTGTCGATCAGCGTGTTGTCCCGGAAACCCTCCGTCTGGATCACCAGCGTATCGCCTTCCCAGTGCCCTTTGGAGATGGGTATGGCCCTGCCGACGAGCGCGTCGTCCTCGGAACTGCCGGGTCCACCCGCGATGTTGACCTGCGGCTGAGTCAGGCCGCCCAGGTCGACTTGCCGCATCAAGCGATTCCACTCGAACTGAAAGCCGACCCATCCTGGCCGCTGCCAGATGCGGAAACGCTCCGGCGTGAGCATCAACCGCGGTAATCCCGGCGATGCGCAACGCGCGGTCGCATAGTCGTATTCTTCGTAAGCGCGCTTGGCGAGGTTGCGTTTGTTCGCCGCGTAGCGCTTGCGGCCGACATCCGTGAATGGAATCGATCCGCCCTCCGGCTTGAAGGCCGACTGCGGGGCGCTGATCTTCCACGTACCTTCCAGATTGACGGGATCGGCCGCCGGCGCGCGCGCCGACAGCAAGGCGCCAGCCATGGCCAGGCAGAAAACTGCGCCCACCGAACTCGGGCCTCGTACACGCCCCCTGATTTTCATTCGCTTTGGCTCCTGATTACTTGGCTGAATCGGCCGGTTGGGTGGCTAGGCGGCCCGCAGGTCCAAGCCGACGTGAAAATCCCTTGGCGTGAAGCCCTGCTGGGAGAACATTGCCGGAGTGGTGCTGGTCTCCGTGATGTTTTCGAGCTCGCCATCCGGGCGCTTCATAACAAACACTACCGATCAACGCGGCGAGCGAGACCCACCGGAATTCTTTAATAGTGCCTCTGCGGAAAGGGACTTCGAAAAGCCATACCCGGCAGCGGCATGATGGCCTTCATCCGGCCGGGAACTCGGGTCGTGCACTCCCTGATTTTCGCGTTGGCTCGTATGATTACTGGGCTGTTTCGGCCTGTTTGGCGCCGATGGAGGAGGCGAAAGGGGTCCCGGGCCCGACTTCGGCATCCTTGAACTCGTGTCCATTCGGGAGCTTCATGCCCGCCAACATTCCGCCGATATGCCCGCTCGTCGAGGGGTGCCAGGTGATTTCCATCTTGTCCCCGACCTGGAAATCCTTTGGATTGAAGCCCTGCTTGGAGAACATCGCCGGAGCGGCGGCGGCCACCGTCATGACTTCGATCTTGCCATCCGGGCCCTTGATCATGAACACCGCCGAGGAATGCGGTGCGCCCCAACGAAATTCCTTGAGTGTCGCCTCTGCGGTCAAGGTCTTCGTCATGTCATAACCGGCAAAGGAATGATGGGCCCAGACTGGCGCCGTTATCGCCATGGCCAGCATCGACCATACAAACCGCTCTGGGCATACTGCGCCCCTCTTCATACTCGATATCCCCTGCCGTAGAAGCGTAAAGGAGAGACAACGCGCCGTTCCCGCCAAGGCCTGACCACCCTGATCAGCGAATCTGACTTCGCCAACTGCGTCACTTCCAAGTCGCGGCTTCCGCCAAAAAATTGCCCGTGTACCCACCGACCAGCGTCAACGCGCGAGAAATTTTAAATCCAATTAGCATCCAGTATATAGAGATCTGTCGGCTTCATCTCGATGTTCTCGTCGGATCAAGGCCGAGCACTTCGCCAGCCAGTATCGGTTCTCGCGTCGCTATTCCCGCGCTTTATGTTCGAACAACCATTTGGCCGGGACCAGTAACTGACCCGCCTCGACTGGCGCGAAATTTTAAAAGCCAGGGCCCCCAGTATCTGTAGAGAATTGTCCGAAGCCGGGCTGCAGCATTCATCACGATTGTTCTTCCACTCCTACGGCTTTTTCAACGCAGAGCGCTCCAGCTCAAACTCGCTTTACACTACTGGCTCCGCTTGACGTGCGCGCACGGTACTTTGTAGAGTGAATCATTCACATAAGGGGTTTATCAGATATGTGTATGCGACTGAATGCAAAAACGAAGAGCGCTCGAGCATGCGCGCCCCTCCTGGGGGTGTTGATACTATCCGTCGGGCAGTTTTCGCGCGCCGCCGACATACCCCCGCTTCCCGATTTACCGGCGCTTTCCGACCAGAAGGAATGGGATGCAGCCATCGCAAAGTTCTCCCAGGATCAGGATCCGAAGCTGGCCGCAAATCGCCGTTTGGTCATGGAAGCTGAACTGGAATTCGCGAAAGCGCTGCGCTACGGCCATGTTCGAGAGGTCTTTAACCATTACATGGCGCCCCAGTACGTCCAACATAATCCGAATATAGCGCCAGGCCGCGAAGGAATAATCCACTCGTTCGAATCCGGGGTGGCGCCGCCCGAGATCAAGCCCAAGCCCGGTGAGAAACCGCATAAAAACTCCGCTATCCCCACGCTGGTCATGGCGGAGGGCGACTATGTGGCGCTGGTTTTCGAAGTTGAGTTGCCGGATCCCAAGGATAGCTCCAAGACGTACATCTACGATCCGACCACTATCTTTCGCATCGAGAACGGCCAAATCGTGGAGCACTGGGGCGGTCCGCCCAAGGGTGCTATGTAGCAACCTGAGGCAAGGCCTTCTTATTTTCCGGTGATCGGATGCAGGACGGCAAGCCGCTGCCGACGTACGGTCCTGATATTACCGCCCGCGCGGACGTGTCCGCCCGTCGGCCGCGGTGACTGGGGTGCCTTGGCTGCGCTGGCACGACCTGCGGCACACATGGGCGAGCTGGCATATCCAGGCCGGAACATCGCTGCATACCCTGCAAGAGCTCGGCGGCTGGCGCTCGTACGAGATGGTCAGGCGCTACGCCCACCTCTCCCAACCAAATCGGTTCTCTCCGGACGGGCTAAACGTGCATTGCGTTTCTGGCTAACGACGCGGATGCATCGTCAGAGCCCGGCTGCTCGCGCGATCAGAAATATCCCTGCGACGACAACGACAGCCCTCGATGGCTTGCGCGACGTGCTCACCCACCGGTGCGAGTCGTTCGGCGGTGATGGCTGCCGTCACGACAGCCATCGCGCGAAGATCGTAAGCGATGTGCAGAAGACGGCTGCGGGGCAGTCCCGGCTTGCGCTCGAAGCGTTGCTTAGATTTACGAAACCGGTCGTTGGCCGCTGTCCGCTCTGGGTCCGAACTCGGACATTCCTTGGTTCGAACTGGCGCGTAGTCTACCGGCGGATTGACGTCTACGCTTAAGTCTACGCCGCGACCTCCAGACCGGGGAGACTTCGGAACTGATGCGGCCAATTCCAATACGCCGCGGAAGAGACTGTGACGCTCGTCGGGCTTGCGCTCCGCGCCGGATGTTCTGCTCGCAGAGCTCGAAACGTTACCGCGGATCAGTAAGTGATATCACTTATGGCATGTTCATGTAACGGGGAGTATCCAGTGATTGACAAGGACGGAGGCATCTATCGTGCAGCGATTGGCGGTTTTGACCAGTGGGGGCGATGCGCCGGGTATGAACGCGGCGATACGTGCGATCGTGCGCAGCGCGATCGCAAGAAAGTTCGAAGTCGTGGGTATCCGTGATGGTTATAGGGGATTGGTCAAGGGAGATTTCAGACCTATGGCACGACGAGATGTAGGCGGCATCATTCAGATGGGCGGCACGAAGCTCGGAACGACACGCTATGAAGCGCTGAAGACCGCAGAGGGTCAAGAACAGGCTCTGGCCTCGTTGCGGAGTCACGACATTGCGGCGCTCATCGTCATCGGGGGCAATGGCTCGCAATCGGGTGCAGCGGCGCTTCATGCTGGCGGTGCGCCCGTCATCGGTGTCGCGTCGACGATCGACAATGATCTGTACGGCACGGATATCAGCATCGGTGCCACGACCGCGATCGACGTAGCGCTTCAAGCGATCGATTGCCTGCGGACTACGGCCTCTTCGATGAGGCGGGCTTTCCTGGTGGAAGTCATGGGACGCCATTGTGGGTATCTTGCGCTCATGGCAGGCATCGCGGGCGGCGCTGAAGTCATTGCGTTGCCGGAAGTGGATACGGTGCCCGTGAGGGTCGCCGAGCAGCTGAGCGCCGCCTACGATCGTGGCAAGAGTCATGCCATAGCAGTGGTCGCGGAGGGCGCCAAATACAATGCCGATGCATTGATGGCGTATTTCAACGAGCATCGTGAGCGCCTCGGATTCGAGTTGCGCGCGACCAAGCTAGGCCATATACAGCGCGGCGGTGCCCCGGGTGTTTTCGATCGGATGCTCGGTACATTGCTGGGCGTCGCGGCGGTTGACGCTGCGGTAGAGCGCCGGTATGGAACGCTCATTGGCATGCGAGACCGCCGGCCGATCAGCACGCCGCTTGATGATGTCGCCGGAAAGACGAGGCCGGCGGAGACCCACCTCCTCGATCTCGCGAATCAGCTGGCGATGTGAGACAGGATAGACGATTAGATGTGTTACTAAAGGACGTATATACGGCGCATTGCCAATACCTTTCTTGCGGCCGCAGGCTATCACCGTAGCACGTGAGTGTCGCGCTAGAGCGCATGCCGAGGGGCGTTGGGCAGCACAGGTAGCCGACGATGCGATGATTCTCGACATTGGACCTGCGACCGTACAAAGATTCGGGAGGCTCCCGGAGTCAGCTAAAACGATTATCTGGAACGGACCGGTCGGCGTGTTCGAGATCGATCGATTTGGCGAAGGGACCAATGCCATCTCTGATCGCGAACAGCAAATCGCTTTCAATTGCAGGCGGCGGGACATTGGCCGCAATCGAAAAGTACAATGAGACGACCTTCATTCAGCATCTTTTTAATCCATGACTGCTAAGATGCGGGCCGCAAGCTATTTTCTTCATTAACCAGGGGTGTAGTTGTAGCGTGGTGTTAGGTCCGGCGAAGAGGTTATCGATACTGAGGCAGCGATGGCTGACGATATACCGTCGCGACCTTGGCTTGGTCGGTCTCAAGCCCGTGCATGACACTGCCAGCGCGTTTCAAGGTTGCATCCACTTGATCGGCGCGGCCCAAGGGATGGTCAGTTACGAGTGTTTCGCCGTCCGGTGATCACGGCTCCGAACATCCTGCCGTTCACTGGACCGGCGCCGGGAGCCCCCGGAATAGCGCCGACTTGGTGCAGCAGCGCAAAGGATATGGTCGGCTGCGCGCTCGGCGCATCCCGCCTCTGGTTCACAATGGGCGGCGGTATCCTCAACGAAGTGTACTATCCCCGCGTCGACCTCCCGCAGATCCGGGACCTCGGATTTCTAGTGGCAGACGGGCATGGTTTTTGGGTGGAAGTGAAGCGCCAGTGGCGGTACACGATCGAAGCTTTTGCGCCAGGCGTGCCCGCTATGCGAGTCGTTCATCGCCACGAACGCTTTGCCCTCACGCTGCGAGTTGTGCCCTGCGTGGAGCGCGACGCACTTATGATCGATGTCGTTCTCACCGGCGACGAGGACTTGCGCCCGTACGCTCTGCTGGCTCCTCATCTCGGTGGTACCGGGATGAGCAATTATGCCGAGGTGGCTCAGTACGGCGGACGACGGCTGTTATGGGCGCATCAAGGGCCCTTCGCACTGGCGCTCGCCGCAGTCGCCGGGGACCAACGGGATGCCTGGGGACGAGTGAGCGCGGGCTACGTGGGTGAAAGCGACGGTTGGCAGGACTTTGCGCGCAACGGTGCCATGACGTGGGAGTACGCGTCCGCAGGTCCCGGCAACGTCGCGCTGCTCGGTGAGTTGCCCCGCTCGTCGGTGCTCGGCCTCGCCTTCGGCAGTAGTGTCGAGTCTGCCGCGACCCTGGCGCTGAGCGCACTATTCGAGCCTTTCGACAGCATCCGGGACCGACACGTCGCGAGCTGGACTAACTGGCATGCCAGATCGCAGGTGCCGGCGCAATATCTGCGCGGCCTGCCTACGCGCTGTGTCGAGCAGTTTCGGGTTTCCGCCATGGTGCTGCGTGCCCATCAGGACAAGACTTACCCAGGCGCGATGGTGGCAAGCCTTAGTGTGCCTTGGGGCGACACCAAAGAGGAGCGCGAGGGCTACCACCTGGTGTGGCCGCGGGATCTAGCGGAATGTGGGGCCGCTCTGCTCGCGATCGGCGCGGACCGCGAGGCGGGTAATACATTGAAGTACCTGATCGCCACGCAGCTCGCGGACGGGCACTGGAATCAAAATCAATGGCTGGGCGGCAAGCCCTATTGGAGCGGAATCCAATTGGATGAGACCGCGCTGCCGGTATTGCTGGCGGCGTTCTTGGCCGAACGCGGCGCACTCAGGGGAACCGAAGTAGCCGACATGGTTCAGCGTGCTCTGTCGTTCATCGTACGCAACGGCCCCTCGAGCGATCAGGACCGCTGGGAGGAGAGCGCGGGCCTCAATACGTTCACTCTGGCCGCGAGCATCGCCGCCCTCGTTGCCGGAGCGCCCTATTTGGCCGCCGACGCGCGCGAGCTAGCATTGAATTTTGCGGACTATTGGAACTCGCGGCTCGAGGATTGGACAGCCGTGAACGATACTCCCCTCGCGCAGCAGATCGGGATTCCGGGCTACTACGTGCGCGTGGCTCCTCCGCAAGTCGTCAACAACCGGGCTGCCTTCAATCGAGTGTTGCCGATCAAGAACCAGGCGCTGGATCCGGATCTACCAGCCGCCGCTCAATTTGGCGTCGATTTCCTGCAGCTCGTGCGCTTCGGTCTGCGCCGCTGGGATGATCCACTGATCCTCGGCAGCGTTCGGCTTGCCGATGCCTTGCTCAAGGTCGACACTCCCTATGGTCCTTGCTGGCGCCGCTACCATGACGACGGTTACGGCGAGCACGATGATGGCAGTCCATTTGATGGCATCGGTCGCGGTCGGGCGTGGCCGCTGCTCACCGGAGAACGCGGTCACTATGAGATAGCCTGCGGCAATGATCCGTTGCCTTATATAGAGGCGATGTCCCGGATGGCTTCGCCTGGCGGAATGCTGCCCGAACAGATTTGGGACGCCGCCCCGGTTCCGAGGCGACGTCTAAGTATCGGCCGGCCCACCGGGTCAGCAATGCCGCTCGCTTGGACGCATGCCGAATACCTCAAACTCGTCGTGTCACGTGCGCTCGGGCATGCTTTTGGCCGACCCGAAGCAGTATGGGAGCGTTACAAGGGCGAGCACTGCAAAGCAGTGCGCGCGATCTGGTCCGAGTCTGCACCGATCAGCGAGTTCGCCGCAGGTGCTTCGCTCATCGTGGCGTTGCGCCGGCCGGCCATTGTGCGCTGGGGGTTCAACGGCTGGCAGGACATCGTCGAACGCTCGACTGCCTCGAACAGCCTCGGGCTGCACGTGGTGCTCATCGATACCGCGTCCGTTATGGCTGGGCAGATGCTGGACTTTACTTTTCGGTCGATGCCAGGCGACAACTGGATCGGCGTCGATTACCACGTCCAAATGAAGTGGTCCACCTGATACATCGGTTTCGTACCGTGCGGCCATACGGTGGAGAGTTTTCCAGGCAAGAAGTCGATGACTTGCGCAAACAGCGTCTTGCCGAGATTCATAGCTACCCGTGCGCCGCAAAAGCACCCACGCTATCGAAATGGCCGCTTCGGCGCCCAAATCGGAGACACCCGAAAATCGCTGTAAGGCGCATGGCAGCTCAGGCTTTCCAGCAAGTCCCTGTCAAGTTAACCGGACAGTAGTGATGCGGATCCAATCCTTATCCGGCCGGCGACTTTCCGGCCTGCCACAGGGATGGCCCAGACCGTGCTCGATGTCTGATCAATCGATCTACTGAAAAGAGAGTGAGCCATTTTAGGAAAATGACATAACGGTAATAGGGGGCATAGACCTGTAGCAGCAAGTGCCAAAAGCGAATAGCGGTCACTCGGTGCTGCTGATCTGAAGGTCAATCACCCGACGCCCGGATACGCCGTCGCCAAGCGCTCTCCTAGCGCGATCGCCGGATCCGCTTTTGGTTCGGCGCCATGGACGCTATACATGCCCAGCTACAGCGCGACAATCCATACAATCCGGCTTCCGAGCCCTGATCGGAATGCCGTCATCCTAATCGCCAGCCTCCTGTGCGGTGCTATCGTCTTGATCCCACTGGGATCAAGCACCGCTGCTCTGCGGCCCCCTCTACGTTTCCGCCGCCTTTTGCATCCGTACTTTCCGGCACCCTACACAGCGAGCGTTCTGGGGCGGATGCGTATTCAACGGTGGATCGAGCCAGTCTAAAAGGAGCCCATAGATTGTTTACTGGCTGTCATTGCACGGCTTGCCGCGCATCGGCATCACACTACCGGTGAGAGAATGGGCCGTACTTAAGGGAAAACCCCAATACCGCCGGTCCCCGAGAAGAGCTAAAAACGGACAAGCGCGGATCAAGCGCATTGACGCGGAGGGTGACGCCCATATGCAGCCACAGGACTTGAGCAGTTTCGATTTCGCGCGTCTTCGCGATCTTATGGTAGACCGCCAGATCGCCAGTCGTGGCGTGCGATCAAATCGGGTACTGGATGCCATGCGATCTGTGCCGCGCGAGGCGTTTTTGCCTGAAGATTTGCGGGAATTCGCCTATGAGGACTCGCCGCTACCCATCGAGCAGAATCAAACGATCTCTCAGCCCTACATCGTTGCAATGATGATTGAGGCCTTAGCGCTCGAAGGCGGTGAGAAGGTACTGGAAATTGGCACCGGCTCGGGTTACGCCGCAGCGATTCTTGCGCAGATTGCCGGGAGTGTTTATACAGTCGAGCGTATCGGTCAGCTCGCTGAGAAGTCTGCAGCGAAGTTCATTGAGCTGGGACTAAAGAATATCCATGTGCTGCATTCCGATGGTACGCGCGGCTGGTCGGATCACGCTCCGTACGACGCGATCGTGGTGGCAGCTGGCGGACGCGAGGTTCCAAAATCGCTGAAGGCACAACTGAAAATCGGTGGCCGGCTCGTCATTCCTGTGGGCACTGATCGGCGAGATCAGGAACTGGTACGCATGATCCGCGTATCCGAGCATCAATACAGGACGGAGGATCTTGCGGATGTGCGCTTCGTCCCGCTGGTGGGCGAGGAAGGTTGGCCGGAGGAGGAGCCGGGTGGCGCTCGAAAACATCCCGCTGCGGTCAAGGCCAGCGATGGAGCTTTGGCGAAAATAATTGCCAAATCCTGTGAGAAGTTTCAAGCGATAGATTCCGCAGATCTTAATCCGTTGCTCGAGCGTATTGGCTCTGCGCGCGTCGTTCTGCTCGGCGAGGCATCACACGGCACCTCGCAATTCTATTGCATGCGGGCGCGCATTTCGCGCGAACTCATCGAGCGCAAAGGATTCTCGTTCATCGCAATCGAGGGTGACTGGCCAGATGCGGCGCGGATCGATCATTACGTTCGGCACGCCGAGTTCAAACCCTCCGAGTGGACGGCGTTTGCGCGTTTTCCAAGGTGGATGTGGCGTAACCGGGACGTGCGGACCTTCGTGGACTGGCTACGAGGGCACAATGCCAATCTCGAGCCGGCGAGGCGGGTGGCGTTCCATGGTCTTGACCTCTATAGCCTCTACAACTCAATCGATCTGGTCTTGAAATATCTGGACGATCGCGATCCGAAGGCCGCAAAAATTGCACGGCACCGTTATGCATGCTTGACGCCTTGGCAGACGGACCCTGCGACTTACGGCCAAGCGGCCTTAAGCGGGGGATTCGAGACCTGCGAACGTGAAGTTGTCTCCATGCTCGCGGATCTGATGCGCAAGCAACGAGCGTATGCCGCGCACGATGGCGAGCGGTTTTTGGATGCCGTGCAAAACGCGCGTCTGGTGGCAAATGCCGAGCGCTACTACCGCATCATGTACTACGGGTCTCGCGCCTCCTGGAATCTGCGGGACACCCATATGTTCGAAACCTTCAAGTCGCTGCTCGACTTTCATGGGCCAAATAGCCGGGGGATTATCTGGGCTCACAATTCTCATGTGGGCGACGCCGCGGCGACGGAAATGTCTGCACGCGGTGAATTCAACATAGGGCAGCTGTGCCGGGAGGAGTTTGGGAGCAATGCCTATTCGATCGGGTTTGGAACCAACAACGGCACCGTTGCGGCGGCCTCGGACTGGGACGGGCCGATGGAAATCAAGGTCGTTCGTCCAGCGGTGCAAGGCAGTTACGAGCGGCTGTGCCACGAAGCCGGTATCAAGCGGTTTCTGCTGCGTTTGCGCAGCCCGATAGCGGCGGACCTCGCGAAGGGTCTGTCGCGCCCGCAGTTGGAGCGCGCGATCGGCGTGATCTACCGGCCGGAGAGCGAACTGCAAAGCCACTACTTTGAGGCGGAGCTGCCGCGCCAGTTCGACGAATACATCTGGTTCGATGAGAGCGAGGCCGTCACTCCCCTGAAGACGGCTGAGCTTGAAGGTCTTCCGGACACCTATCCATTTGGCGTGTGAACTAGCCGGTGGCCATGGTCAACGACGCTCAATATGTTCTCGCCAAGCTTGCCTGGATGCGCGCCGAGCGCATCTGGCCCAATGGAGGCGGGTATCTTTGGACGGATGCGTTCGGTGTAGTACTGCTCGTCTCGCTCTACAGCGAATCAGGGGAGCGCCAGTATTTGGAACAGGCGGAACGGGTTGTTGCGTAAGTCGTCCGCGTGCTGGGCCGCTCTCGCGGTATTCGCATCGGCGAAGCGCCCGACCGCGATCCGCCGGGCCATTCTGGCGGCATTGGAGAAAGGCGATGGCTGATCCACACATCAAGTCAGAATTGAAGACAGACCTGTTCGAGCCCGTGCGCTTAGGCTCGTACCGACTCGCCAACCGCATTGTCATGGCACCGCTGACACGCAGCCGCGCCGGGGAAGATGGCGTCCCGACTCCTCTGATGGCCGAGTATTACTCGCAGCGAGCATCGGCTGGACTCATCGTCGCCGAGGGAACCAATGTGTCGGCGCAGGGCAGAGGCTATGCACTCACCCCAGGTCTTTTCACGGGCGAGCAGGTGCAGGGGTGGAGGCCGATCACTTTTGCTGTGCACGCCCAAGGCGGTCGGATCTTTCCCCAGCTCTGGCACGTGGGGCGCATGTCGCATCCCTCGTTGCAGCCCGGCGGAGCGCTGCCCGTTGCGCCGTCGGCCATTCGGCCGGAAGCCACATCATTTACCAGCGCTGGTTTTAAGCCATGCGTGACGCCGCGCGCGCTGGCAACCAGCGAGATTCCGGCGATTGTTGAGCAGTACCGACAGGCGGCCCACAATGCGCTGTTAGCGCAGTTCGACGGCGTCGAGATACATGCTGCCAATGGCTATCTGCTCGAGCAGTTTCTGCGTGATAGCACCAACAAGAGAACCGATGCCTACGGCGGGTCGCGTGAGAATCGCGCGCGGTTGCTGCTGGAGGTGGCCCAGGCCGTGGTCGAGGAGTGCGGCGGCGAGAGAGTTGGCATACGGCTGTCCCCTCTGAACCGGGGCAATGGCGCGGACCTCGACAGCGATCCGGCCGGAACCTACGGCTATGTGGTCGAACGGCTCAATGCGTTCGGGTTGGCTTACATCCATGTCATCGAAGGGGCCACTCAGGGACCGCGCGAGGTTCCAGGCGGGTTTGATCTGCAGGTTCTTCGACGAGCCTTCAATGGCCTCTATATGGCCAACAACGGCTACGACCTGGATCTTGCTCTGCAGGCGCGCCAGCGCAATCTGGCCGATCTCATTGCTTTCGGGCGGCTGTACATCGCCAACCCCGATCTCGTGGAGCGGCTGCGTAGCAGCGCGCCGCTCAATGTTCCAGAGCGCGAAACGTTTTTCGGTGGAGGCGCCCGAGGCTATACGGATTACCCCACGCTCTCGTTCAGATCCGTGAAATAAATTGTCTGCAACCTCTTTTCAGCTTGGCGGCCGTGGGCTTCGGTATTTCCGTATTTCATTCGGCTCATAGACGGCCTAAAAGGACTAGAGACAACGGATGGCTTAAAGGCTAAGGAGACGGCAGCAATGAAAAGGGATGACATGGAGCTTCGGCACGATGTGTTGTCCGAACTCGATTGGGATCCCCGTTTCGATTCGCGCAACATCGGCGTCGCGGTGAAGAACGGCGTGGTAGCCTTAAGCGGTCATGTCGGCTCGTACGCCGAGCGACGGGCTGCCGAGGAAGGCGCGCAGTCGATTGCCGGCGTCACGGCGGTCGCGAACGATATCATCATCGAGCTCGGCTTTGAGGCAGTACGGACGGATGCGGAGATTGCCGAGGCCGCGGTTGTTGCGTTGAAGGGCAATATCTCGGTGCCAGCCAACGACATCAAGCTGGTCGTTCGCGACGGCTGGATCACGCTTGATGGGCAAGTGGCGATGTGGTACCAGAAGAACGCCGCCCAGAATGCGCTCGCAAACCTTCGCGGCGTCAAAGGGATCATCAATAACATCACTATCCGCGCGTTCGCGTCGGCTGCCGAAGTGAAGGGCAAGATCCAGGATGCGATCCGGCGTCGTGCGCAGAGCGATGCGCAGAACATCGATGTAAAGGCCGCCGACGGTACAGTAACGCTCGAGGGTCGCGTGACTTCGTGGGCGGATCGCCAGCAGGCCGAGATGGCGGCTTGGCAGGCCGCCGGCGTCTCGAAAGTGATCGATAACCTGAGCGTTTACCCGTAGCCAATTGAGGGCACCGGCGGCTGTCTGAGCTGCCGCCGGACCCGCCTTTGCCAAGATCAGCAGCAACATGTGCGGTGAGACGGGCTCTTTACAATCATTCGGGGACTGCGTGCTGGTGATCGCGGCCGGTCTGCCGCTGGCTTTGCATGCCGTTGGCCCGATCGCGTTGACCGATTCGCCGCGCAGTGATTAGACTTGGCGTTCACACGGTGAATGGTCACCGGTGACTTACCGGCAACGGCGACAGCGAAGGCATCTCGGCCCATCGCGAAATGATTTTCGCAGGGCAAGTATTTCAACGTTCAGCGCAAAACGGCCGCGCGCAAATCAGAGGGCGAATTCAGGCGGCGAGCAAGGCTCTGAGCAGCGTCAACAGCTCCTCGGCATCGACGGGCTTGCTTGCGACCCGCAGATTGGGATCGCGGGGCAACTGCGCGACTGCTGTGGACGTATCGCCGGTCATGAGCACGGCCTTCAAGGGAAGGGCGAGGGATTCGCGCAGCGCAGTGATCACTTGAGTGCCGAGCTCCCCATCGCTCAGATGGTAATCGGTCACCAGCACATCGATGCCATTGGCCTCTCGAGCATGTCGTATCGCCTCTGCCAGCGAGCCGACAGCGGTGACGCGGTAGCCCTCCACTTTGAGCAACATGCGCGTCGCGGCTCGCACAGCTGCATCATCTTCCACCAGCAGGACGCGCGCACTGCCGATCTGCGGCTCGTAGGTCCGCTGACGCCCCGAATCGTGGGGCGCCAGCGCAGCCTCACCGCGGCTCGCTGGCAGTAGCAGCGAGAAAGTCGAGCCCCGTCCCACCTCGGAACGTACGTCCAGCTTGAGGGTAAGCAGATTGACTAATCGCTGCACGATACTGAGCCCCAAGCCGTAGCCTTCGCGCGAGGCGTTGCTCGGCACGCCGACTTGGTAGAACTCATCGCAGATATAGGGTAGCTGATCGGCTGGAATGCCGATGCCCGTATCGAGCACCTCGATGCGAATTAGTGGCACCTCGTGCAGGCAGCGCAGTCGCACGCAGCCTTCGCGGGTGTATTTGATAGCGTTTGAGACCAGGTTTCTCAGAACTTGGCCCACTAGCGATGGATCGCTGTGAGCCGTGTCCTGGCAGCAGTCGATCTCCAGTTGCAGACCTTTGTTGGCAGCAATACTCGCAAACTCCGTGCGCAGCTCCTCGAACAGGGCGGCTACCTTGAAGTCGGTGGGCTCAGGCTTAATTGCGCCGGACTCGAGCTTGCTAATATCGAGCAAGGCATTGAGGAGCCGTGACATCGCGCCGATCGACTGTTCCAGCTGCGACAAGGCTTCGGCCGCGTCGGCATCTCTAGTGAGCCGCCGCAGCGTACCGTTGATGAGGGATATGGCTTGTAGTGGCTGGCGCAGGTCATGACTGGCTGTGGCAAGAAAGCGACTCTTGCCTTGGTTGGCTCGGTCGGCACTCTCCCGCGCCTGATCGGCAAGTTCGCGCGCGGCCTCGGCCGCCTTGCGGGCCAACATTAATTCGGACTCGACGCGCTTGCGGTCGGTGACGTCGCGAATGGCCGCTGCGATCAAAATAGGGTCGCGCTCCTGGATCGGGCTCAGGCTGATTTCGACCGCGAACTCGCTGCCATCTTGCCGTTGTCCAAAGAGATCCAATCCCGCACCCATCGGGCGAACACGTATATTGCCGGTATAGCCCTGTATGTGCTCAATGTGACTGCGGCGAAATCGCGCTGGCATGAGCATCTCGACGTTTTGGCCGATAATCTCCTCGCGCGAGTAGCCAAATAGGGCGGATACCTGCCGGTTCGCAAACTGAATGATGCCCGAGGCATCGATGAAGATCATGGCATCCGGCGCAGCATCCAGGGCGCTTCTGGCGAATTCGGCGGGAATCGTGAGCATGTCGGCAGAGCACCCCGTCCCAATTAGAAGCAGTAGGTCCGCTGTGACCGAGTGACTGCTGACAATTCCGGTCCGACCGTCATTGCTGGCCGCATCAAGCAGCCTCCGGTCAGCTATGTGCTCCCAGATCTCGCCCCGTCTCTCAACATAATGCTAACCTATTGCGCAATCAGGACTGGAGCCCCGGAAAGTACTGAGAGGGTTGGCCTTTACTTGGTACTGATGGGGGTTCCCACGCCCACCATCACGGAGCCGGATTGTGCGGATATCGCTCAGTTTGGCCGCTGAGCCTGAAAAGACTCCTCGAATACGACATGCTCAAAACGCGTAAGGCAGGCCGGACGACATCACGTCGCCCGCGGCTCAGGGTCGGCGGCAAAACGCCGCCTCCGGTCAAATCCGCTCCTCGTTCAAGCGCGTCGCCGAAGCGGGCAGTTCGGCCTAAGAGGGGCAGCTTTCTTGTAGCGGGGCTCGGTGCGTCTGCCGGCGGCCTCGAAGCGGTCAAGGAACTACTCGCGGCGCTGCCTGCCGATACCGGCATGGCATTTGTGCTCATTCAACACCTCGACCCCACGCGTAAAAGCATGATGGTCGAATTGTTGGCGCGAGACACCGCGATGAGCGTCTTTCAGGCTGCGGATGGCATGTCCATTCAGCCCAACTGCCTATATGTCATCCCCCCGCAAACCGATCTCTCGGTTCACGACGGGCTGCTGCGACTTTCGCAACCCTCGGTGCGCCAAGGTGCGCACTTGCCGTTTGATTTCTTCTTGAACTCGCTAGCCGACAACTACGGCAAGTATGCGGTGGGCGTCATCCTATCGGGAACGGGTAGCGACGGCAGCGTCGGCCTCAGAGCGGTGAGAGAGAAGGGCGGACTCGTCATAGCACAGGATCCCGGCGAGACGGCCTATGACGGGATGCCCCGCAGCGCGATCGCCACGGGGGCCGTTAACCTTGTGCTGCCAGCGGCGAAAATCCCACGAGCTCTGATCGAGCACGCGCACCACCCCGAGCGCGGCATGAGCGACAAATCCGTACCCGACGACCAGCCGGATGCATGGTTGACCACAATCATCACGCTTCTACGCTCGCGCGTGGCTCACGATCTCACCCACTACAAACAGGCCACACTAGTTCGTCGCATCCGGCACCGAATGGTGCTCGCAGGGGTCAGGGAGATTAACGATTACATCAAGACACTGCGCGAGGACGGCGCAGAGCTCGACCAACTCGCGAAGGATCTGCTGATTCACGTAACGTCCTTCTTTCGCGATCCGGGCGCCTACGAGGCGTTGGCGAAGACAGTCGTTCCAGAATTGGTGCGCCAGCACGCGCCAGATCAGCCGATCCGCATCTGGGTCGCCGGTTGCAGCACCGGCGAGGAGGCGTACTCCCTCGCCATGCTGTTCGTGGAGGAACTCGCCGCGGCGAAGCTAAGCACGAAGCTGCAAATCTTCGCGTCCGATGTGAGCCCAGAGGCCGTCACCTACGGGCGCAATGGCGTCTTTCCCGAGTCGATCAAACGCGATGTGTCGGCGGATCGGCTCGTGCGCTTCTTCACGCATGAGAACCAGGGCTACCGAGTGCGCCGTGAGCTGCGCGATTGCATCGTCTTTACGGTTCAAGATCTACTGTCCGATCCGCCATTCTCGCGTCTGGATTTTATATCGTGCCGTAACCTGCTGATCTATCTGCACGCCGAAGAACAGCTGAAGGTCTTATACCTGTTCCATCGCTCGCTGCGCCAAGTTGGGATCTTGTCTCTTGGCACTGCGGAGACCATCGGTAAGCTGACTGACCTATTTGAGCCGATTCCAAATACGGTCCGGGTTTTTCGCCGCATCGGTGGCAGCGAGCGGCAGGAGCGGGTGATTGCATCCAACATCGGTGAGCTTGCCCGCTCGCTCTGGCCGCGCGTCGTCGGATCAGTTGAACCGAAGCGCCCCAATCTCGGCGATGTCGCGCAGCGGTTGCTGCTCGAGACGTTTGCGCCGGCTGCTGTTCTGGTCAATCGTAAGTATCAAGGACTTTATTTCGTTGGGCCGACCGATCGTTATCTGCGGGTCGCGGCGGGCGACCCCAGCCGGTTCTTGCCGGCCATGTTACGCGACGGACTTACAGCGAAGTTCCAGGCAGCAGTCCGCCAAGCAAGCCGCGAGCACATCCTCGTCACCGTTCACGGGGCACGGGTCAAGCGCAACGGCGGCCATGTGATGGTCAGCATCTCGGCGCGCCCCGTTGCGCACGAAGGGGAAGAGCTGCTCTTGGTGAGTTTCATCGATGAGCCTGCGAACAAGATCGCGCGCGCGCGCGTGGCGCCTGTCGAAACATCGCGCGTCGAGCAGCTCGATCAGGAGCTTGAGAGCACGCGTCAGGAACTGGAGAGTACGATCCACGAGTTAAACGCCTCGAACCAGGAACTGACAGCGATCAATGAAGAAGCGGTGTCGTTGAATGAGGAATTTCAGTCCACGAATGAGGAATTGGAAACTTCGAAGGAAGAGCTGCAGACACTCAACGAAGAGCTCACTTCTGCCAATAGCCAGCTTCAGGAAAGCCTGGAACAGCAGCGCAACGCCAGCACCGATCTTAAGAACATCCTGGACAGCTCACAGATAGCAACCTTGCTACTAACTAGAGATTTAAAGATCCGTCTTTTCACGCCCGCTGCCGCTCCGCTCTTCAACCTCATTGCTACCGATCTGGGACGGCCGCTGGCGGATTTCGCCATCCGTTTCACCGACCTGGATTTGATCGCAGATGCGCGTGCAGTGCTCACCGACCAATCGCCTGTCCAGCGCGAGGCCCAAGGCGTTTCGGGAAGCTGGTACCTGTGTGGCATCTCGCCCTACCGGGCTCAGGATGACCAGATTGCTGGGGTCGTCATTAATCTGGTCGATATTTCCGCCGTAAAGACGAGCGATGAGAAGTTACGATTCGCGCACGCCTATACCAACGCCGTGATCGGCAGCATTCACGAGCCGTTGGTCGTTCTGGACCGCGAATCGCGCATCGAGGCCGCAAGTGCATCGTTTTATGCTCTCCTTGGCGGCAGGCCCGACGACAGTTTCGGGCGTCCACTCGTAAGGCGCCACGCACATCAGCTCGATACCCCCGCGTTGCGCGCGCTCCTGGATCGCAGCGTGAGTGCTAACGAGCGCGCCGAGAGTTGCGAGATAACAATGGACCTGCCAGCGCTCGGTCAGCGCACGCTGGTCGCAACAGCTCAGATGATACGCGGCGCAAGTGCGGCCGACGAAAGAATGCTGGTGTCATTCAGTGACGTGACCGAACTGAGGCACGCGGAACAGGATGTTGCCACCAAGCAAGCGGCGGAACTGGCGAACCTTGCCAAGTCTAGCTTCCTCGCCGCCGCCAGCCACGACCTGCGCCAACCATTGCAAATCTTGAGTCTGTTGCACGGAGCGCTCAGACAGCGGATCAAGGATCAGGAGTCTCTTCGGGTACTTTCTAAGGCTGACCGCACACTCGAGGTCATGTCCGGCACGCTGAACACCCTGCTCGACATCAATCAACTCGAGGCGGGAGTGATTCGGCCCGAGCTAGTTGCCGTTTCAATCAACGAGATCCTCAACGTGTTCAAAGCAGAGTTCGCTGAATTGGCTGCGCGCAAGGGATTGCGCTGGCGGGTTGTGCCGTGCTCTCTGACGGTTCACAGCGATCGACATCTGCTGGAGGAGATGATTCGGAATCTGCTGTCGAATGCGGTCCGCTATACCGACGCCGGCTCCATTCTGCTGGGCTGTCGGCGGCGCGGCGACAAGTTGAGCGTTGAAATCTGGGACACCGGCATTGGCATCGCAGACGAGCAGCTACCTCATATATTTCGGGAATATCATCGAGCCTCAAATCGGCTCCAGCAGGACAGCCTCGGCCTCGGTCTGGCGATTGTGAGGCAGCTGGGAGAACTGTTAGGCCATCCGGTCACAGTACGGTCTGTGGTGGGTAAGGGATCCGTCTTTTCCATCGAACTACCGCTGGCTTCACAAACTGCAGGGGTGACAAAGAGCTCGACCGAGACCGATGACGGCACTGGCAAGCGCCGAGTCGGCACTATTCTGCTGGTCGAGGACGAAGAGTTGGTGCGTGACTCACTCGAATTGTTACTCAAGAGGGACGGGCATCGTGTCACCGCGGTTGCAAACGGGGAGGCCGCCCTGGCGTTGGTCGCAAAGCGTGTCGTGCGGCCAGATCTGGTGATCTGCGATTACAACCTCTCGGGTGCCATGAATGGAGTGCGGACCGCGGCTAGGCTGGGTGAAGCCCTCGGCTCGCCGCCCCCGGTGATCATCTTGACCGGTGATGTCCGAGTTGCCATCTCGCGAGATATAGCGTCACACGGGTATCTGAGCCGAAAGAAACCGATGAAGGCGCAAGCGCTGTTGCAGGACGTTCAACGGCTGCTTGGGGCGCTATCGCCACCGCCGGAGGCGGCGCTCGCTGCAAACACACCCGCCGAGCTGCCGCGCGCTACGTCAGCCGCGACGATGTATGTGGTCGACGACGACCGCGGGGTGCGCGACATGATGCAGCTGCTGCTGACGAAGGCTGGATATTCGGTCGAGACCTTTGCGAGCGCCAAGGCATTCCTCAGTGGCTATCGACCCGGCAAAAAGGGCTGTCTGCTTACCGATGTGCGTATGCCCGGCATGAACGGATTCGAGCTCCTGGCCCAACTCGCGGCCGCGGCCTATGCTCTGCCAGCCATCGTTATTACCGGCCACGGCGACATCGCTATGGCGGTCCAGGCGATGAAGGCAGGGGCGGTGGATTTCATCGAGAAGCCGACGGATCCGGCCGCGCTGTTGATCTGCGTCGATCGAGCATTGCGGCAGGCGGCAAGTCCAGCAGAGCGCTCCTCGTGGCGTAAGGCGGTCGCCATGCGCATTGCCGGCCTGACCAAGCGTGAACGCGAGGTGATGGATCTCGTCGTCGCTGGCCTTGCGAATAA
>Ga0182030_10002624_pt1 | contig 38255 bp, 36 predicted proteins | sample 812S3MmetaG_FD_121299 | JGI IMG/M metagenome (GOLD analysis project Ga0182030, IMG submission 121299) | Permafrost microbial communities from Stordalen Mire, Sweden - 812S3M metaG (Illumina Assembly) | ecosystem: Environmental > Terrestrial > Soil > Wetlands > Permafrost | place: Sweden...
TGCCGGCGTTGCGCCGGGGGGAAACCGGCGGCACACCCGTTACACCGTTACATTACCTATGAGAAACGGCGCTTTCCGACCCGTTACGTAACCGTTACATGCCGTTACACGGGTGCGGCACAGGGCGGTGGCGGACATGCCAATGGCGGCGACCGGCTTTGCGCCGGGGGGAAACCGGCGTTACACCCGTTACACCGTTACATTACCTATGAGAAATGGCGTTTTTCGACCCGTTACATAACCGTTACGTGCCGTTACACTTGGTTGCGCCTTGGGGAAACCGCTTGCACACCGCTACAACGCTACACCCGTTGATTATCAACGACTTACAACTTTCCTCCCCCGTTACATTGTCACGCTGCCTGCCGTTTCCATTTGCGACCTGCCATTGGAGCGGTTTAGATAACGGTGCAGCCAGCAGGGCTGGCAAAAGCGAGGCTCCGCTGGAAACCCCAACCACAACATATTGTGGTTCATAGTCGCAGAGGCGAACCAGGCATCACCCGGGTAAATATCTCGCCGCGCATGAGACTGGCCGAAGTCATCAAGCGCATCGAGGCCATCCCAATGGGTGGCACGGACTGCACCCTGCCGATGGTGTGGGCCGCCCGCAACAAAATGAACTGTCGGCGTTTATCACCTACACGGACAGCGAGACGTGGGCGGGCAACATCCATCCGGCCCAGGCCCTGCGCCAGTATCGTGACGGGTTCGTTGGCGACGCGAAGGCGGTCGTTGTGGGCATGACCTCCAACGGCTTCACCCTCGCCGACCCAAACGACCGGGGTATGCTGGACGTAGTCGGCTTCGACACGACGGTGCCGGCGGTAATCGCGGACTTCGTTCGCGATGGTGGGTAATCCCACGCACACCGTGGATCAGATGAAGCTGCAGCGTGTGGGATGGGCAGATGGAAGGGCGATCTGCCCGTTCTAATCGGGTGCTTGCTCAATGCGCGGACAAAAAACTGCAAAATGTCTGTTGATTGGGATACCATACTAAGGCTGAACATGAAATCATTCACACAAACCGTTCGCGAAGGCGAAATCAAAGGACCGCAACAACACGGATTCGATCTCAATATCTGGAATAATGCTTTTAGTCAGCAAGGGAAAGGCAACGCAGAGGACGAGGAGCTACACGCCTCGGGTATATGGTTTCATCAGCAATTGTTACAGTTACGCTCGATCACGAACGACGCTTCAACAGCCTTCCAATGGTCATCAACGCGAGATCGTTTGTGTGCGTTTGTGGGTTACGCAACTCTCCAATGGAGGAACATCTTGGCTTTCACCGAGAAGAAACTAAAAAATGCCGAGAATAAGCCAACCTTCATGAGCGAATTAAGGAAAGTCCAAGTAAGCAGCCCGTTTTTCGCCGAAGCTGATCCGGCCGGAGCTGTAGAAAGCTTAGTAGATGGATTGAGATTCCCCTTGAGCCTTGATTTTGAGCAGTCTCCCCTCTCCATTCCCTTTGGAGACGGCGGCATTGAGGAACTAAACGCATTTATACAATTGACGCTTGTCGGCCAGCACTACGACTTGCTTACTCAACGCTGGCTCGACTGTTTGTGGAACGACTACCGTGTTTTGTCGAACAGCGAGATGACAAGGATTGAACCCCGTAGCACCGAACAGGCAGCACATCAAGCGATTTCTGCCTTCCGGCATGAAAGCTTGCTCCATGAATCGAGCTATCGTGCTTTTTCCCTTTGGAAGCATTCTCTCTCCGACGAGGCAAAGCGACAGCACCTTGGCCGCCGCAGATTATTGAGCGTTTATAGGCGGGGTGATCGGTTCCGGGTGAAAGACGTGCCCGCAACTCGATTTCCGGAGATGGGAGGACTGCTCGGCTTTTTCCGACTGGCCGTCACACCAGCATACACGGATAGCCTTTTGGAAGTGAAGTTTCCTGCTTTGAAAGGGCTTACCGTTGCTCAAGTCATGGAAGCTTACGACCTGCTGTCGCAGTTCCCGGGCCAGATAGGTCACTTCTTGCCTTCGGTCAGAGGATTAATCACCAGTCCGGAAGAGTTCCCTCGTTGGGCCCCTCTATTCTCGAGAGCTGAGTTGGTAGGCGCATTTAAAAATGCCCTGAGCATAGATGCGTCTTCTGCCGAGTGGCTTCTTTCTAAAATGACTTTCACGAGATCAGTGCGCGAGGAGCTTTGGTTCCAGCCCTTCGTTCCTATTGCGAAAGATGAATTGGCGCTTGTGACGCCCGCAGTTGAAGGAGTGAACTTTGCGCGATTGCTTGATTGGCTTCTGCGTTCGACTCAGGAAGCCGATGCGCAAATAGGGCCGCGATTTGAAAGATATATCCATCGAGAATTGCTCGACGTAGCACCTAAATCCAAACTGGCCTCGATGATGTGCGTCAGCCCGAAGCCGAAAATAAACTTTCACACAGCGGATGCCGATGAAGAAATTGATTTGGCTTTCATGCTTGGAAACAAACTTTTCATTTGCGAATTGAAGTCAAACCGATTTCCGTGCGAGCCGCTCGAGCACCTCAATTATCGACTAAAACTTGACGAAGCAACAAAGCAGGCTTCGCGAAAGGCCGATCTTGTTCGCTCCAACCTGGAGAGTTTCTTTGCACAGGCAGATTTTCCGCAACGCTACCCCTGGAACAAAATTGCTGTTCATCCGCTTGTGATTTCAGCATCGCAACTATTTTCTGGCTGGGAATGGAAGGGCGTTCCGGTGTGCGACTGGTTCATTCTCCGGAGGTTTTTAGTGGAAGGTGAATTGGAACTTTTAGCGCAATCGACAGAGACCGGAATGCTAGAGGCGGGCTTCGTGCGGAAGTTTTACACTAGCTCGGAAGAGGCGGTTGAAACTGTTTTTCAATACTTTTGCCATGCTCCTCAGGTTCACATTCTTGAACCTTTTGTCAAAACTGTGGATCGTCCGTTGACAAAGATAAATATCACAGATACCCCAACGGTTCTCGTAAATGTGTCTGTCCAGTTACCCCATGATAATCTTCGTGCGCTATTAGCGGGGATGCCTAAAACCACGTAACGGCATACAGCCGCGCAGGATGTTTGGGTGAGACGCGGCTGTCTTTCTAAGGCAAAGGTCAGGTTGCCTGCGTTCTGTTAAATTGAAAAGCTCACTGCTTCAAGGAATTCTAAAATGTCCTGTTGGCCGAACAGTTCAGGCGGCGGCCTGCAAAGCCGCAAAAGTGGGTGCGACCCCCGCACGGGATTCCATTTTCAAAAGCCGCGAGAGGCGCGGATAGCCCTCACCAATTCGGGCAACACAATCCCGGCCACCCCAGCCAGAGCAAAATGCGCGTGCGGCGTGAATGGTGTGGGTTGCGGATTGATCTCCACCACGGTCGCTCCGCTGTGCAATGCCTCAGATGGCAGGGCGGCCGCCGGATAAACAACGGTGGATGTCCCAATGGAGAAGAAGAAGTCGCAATGCGTGCTCGCGATCGTGGCCTCTTGCATCTCCTCTTCCGGCATCGGCTCTTTGAACCAAACCACATCGGGGCGCAACAGGCCGCCACAGGCCGGACATTTCGGCGGGATGTCGCCCGTGTCTTTCCAACTCGAAACAATCGTGTTTTCGTCCGAGCATTTCGTGCGCGTGATATTGCCATGCAGCTCGATGACGTGCCGGCTTCCGGCGCGTTGATGCAGACCGTCCACGTTTTGCGTAATGAGATGGAACCGCATAAAAAGGCCCTCCATTTCCACCAAGGCGAAGTGTGCTGGGTTTGGTTTCGCATCGGCGACAAGTTTCCGCCGCCACTCATACCATTCCCAAACGAGGCGGGGATTGCGTCGGAAGGCGCGCGGAGTGGCCAGTTCTTCGGGACTGTATTTTGCCCACAGGCCGGTTTGGGCATCGCGAAAGGTGGGGACGCCGCTTTCCGCGGATACGCCAGCGCCTGTGAGCACGGTCACGCTTTTGGCAGTGGCAAGGCGTTGGACCAGTTCAGCCGGAATCGTCATGGCTGGATTGTTGCGTCTTTTGAGAAAACCAACAACCACGATCAATTCCGTTTCTCCGGGCATAGGTGTTGAGAGAAACTCGCTGATGGCCGCGTGCAAACGCCTTCCAAACCGGAATACAGGGCGCGATACCCTGATGCCCGACCCGCCTTCGCTCAGCGAGCAAAGGCGGGCAGGCCAATTTGGAATGTCAACGGGACAAGCGAGCCTGGCCTCGGCGCTAACGAGTGCGTGCCTTCGGGCAAGTGGCGCAAGTCCGCGGCATTCCGCCACTTTTCGAAAATTAGAAAAACTTCGGCATCCACTGACCGATGGAGTAGCCCAAAAAAATCGCCACAGCCAAGTCACCATCGCGCCGCGATTCGCCCGAGGCCATTCTTCTGCCGAGAATTAAGCCGGTGCCTGCGAACAAGGTGCATAGCGTCCCAATGAGGGCCATCAGGTGGAAAAGAGTTCTCCCATCTCCGGAAGCAACGACCGGGATGATAACGCAGAGGAGCGTGAACGCTGCCACAGCGGCAGCGAGGATCCATCGCGGGAGGCCAAGCCTGGCGAGCGCTGTGAGCACCAGCCAGACAACGACCCCAATCGAGATCTGCAAAGGCATGCGATGAAGGTGCGGGCTTGCGCCAAACCACCGGCCCGTCGTGAGCACAACCGCCAGAAGGAGGACGCCCGGGACAAGAATTCCGCGCGCCCGCGCCAACCGGGGATCGAGTTCCGGCAGACTCCAGATCAAACCGAGCGCGCCCGCCATTCCGCATATAACGCCTGCCAGTCGCCACAGCCACGACCGTGGAGGCGGAGGCGGTGTTCTTCCGACTGCGGCGCAGGCCGCTTCGACGCCGGCATTCACCAGACGCGGATCAAAGATCTCAAGGACATGATCAGACCAGGGAGACAACACCAAGCGTGCATCGGAACGCGCCTTGAGGCTGGCCAGGGAAACTAATTCCTCGAGATCGCCAGCCAATAGAAGCAGCGGCGGCCCCCGCTGGCCCAGGCTGGGGTTCGCCCCTGCGGCAATAAACAGCTTCGGACTCAAGTCGCCATTCTGAACGCTCGCCTGGCCAACGCCCGCCCCCATTGAGTGGCCGACGAAAACATCCACGCGGCCAAGCGCCCGTGTGATGTCGCGCATTTGAGCCACCATTTCGCCGCCGGAACAGCGCAGTCGTGACTCCCCATGTCCCGCCAAATCCACGGCGTAACAATCAAATCCGGCCGCGGCCAGGGCTTCGCCAAAACGAAACATCGTCTCTTTTGACGCAGTGACTCCATGGGCGAGTAACGCCACGGGGTGTGGCTCGGAGGTTTTCGGAAATATATGAATCGTCGGGGTGTTTCCAGCGAGAATCACTTTTTCCACCCCTACGCCCGGTTCAATAACGTGCGCCAGCAGTACCCCCGCGACGAGGCTGGCAACGGCGGCGGTGACAATCCACCTGCTAACGCCTGGAGCACGGGTTTCTCCCGGCGCGGCAATTGAGTCTTGGGACGATACAGTGTCCATGAACCGAGCGTATGCGAGACAGCGTCTTTTGAAAAGTGCGGGCGGAGGCTGATCAGTCATGATACCTTGGCGAGATTGAATGGCATCGCGCCATGAAAAATACATGATCCGTTTTAGCGCCAAACTGCTGCGACCAGCAGCGACCGGGAAGGCCGGCTCTTGGACCTTTCTGATCCTGCCAAAGAGCGCCAGCGCGAAACTGCCGTCGCGGGGCATGGCGACAGTCGAAGGCACCATCAATGGCGTCCCCTTTCGAGCCACGCTTGAACCAGATGGCCAACGAAGCCACTGGCTCAAAGTGGATCGAAAGATGCGCGAAGCTGCGGGTGTAAACGCGGGCGACATCGTCACGCTGGCGATCACGCAAACGGCAAAGGAAGAGGAACCGGAACCGAGGTTGCCGTCCGATTTGCGGAAGGCTCTCGCAGCCGCCCCAAAGGCGCGGGCCACATGGTCGGACATCACGACCCTCGCGCGAAGAGATTGGATCCACTGGATCACCTCCGCCAAACAGCAGGAGACACGCACGCGTCGGGTCCACAATGCTTGCGAGATGCTCGCCGCCGGGAAGCGACGCGTTTGCTGTTTTGATCGTTCGGGATTCTACAGCAAAAGCCTCAGCGCTCCCAAAGCGGCGCCCGAATAAGTCCCCGAACGGACTGGGTCCAAAGTGGCGACCCTGACGAGATTTACAGTTTTCTCCTGTTGAAATCCTGTCGCTCCGACCATTTTTCAAACAAGTCCGCCGCGGGTGCGGGCCAATTAACATTTTGACCGCGCCCGATGGGGTGGCTATTCTGGTGGAATGGACGATAGTCATTCAGCGGCGGCAACGGGGGATTCGGTCGGCGATTTTGTGCCGGCGCCGCCTTCGTGGAAGTTCGCCACCAGCGTCGGGAGTTCCCTGTTGGGATTCTTGGCGACCGCGCGCGGGTTGGCCGCGTTTGCGCTCATTACCTTGGGCGTTATCCTGTCCAAATTCGGCGTGGCCCGCGACGTCACATTTCCAGCCATTTACCAGGAACAGGCGCGCAGCGGCAAACGGGCGTTGCCGATGATTATCTTTCTCTCGGTCGCGCTGGGCCTGGTGGTCATCGGGCAAACGATCTCGTACTTGAAGTCCTACGGCGCCTCCTCTTTGCTCGGGCCTGTCATGGTGGCGGTGGTGGTTCGGGAATTAGGCCCCTTGTTGACGGTCATGCTCGTCCTGGCGCGGTCCGGCACGCGCAACGTCATCGAGCTGGGCACCGCGCGCTCCCAGGGAGAACTCGAGGCGCTCGAAGCGTTGCGCATTGATCCGATTCATTACCTGGTCATGCCGCGCGTCATCGGCATGGGGATGGCAGTGTTTTCGCTGACGATTTATTTTATCATCGGCACGCTGGTCAGCGGCTATCTGTTCGCGTTCATGACCAATATCCCCTTGCGCCCGGATGAATATCTTCACCAACTCACCGACGCCTTGAGCGGGCTGGATTTCATCGTCCTCGCCCTCAAGTCTTCCTTGTTCGGTGTCATCATTGCCGTCATCACTTGCTACCACGGGCTGGCGCAGCCATTGCGATTGGAGGAGGTTCCCGCGGCCGCTATTCGCGCGGTGGCCCAATCCGTCGTCGCATGCGTCCTCCTCGACGCGTTCTTCATCCTCATCTACATGTTTGCCTGATTGATTATGGAGAAGCCTGACATCAAGTCCTCAGCCCCCGTTGTCGAGATGACCGCTGTGACTGTGGGGTTGCGCGAAGACCCGGACCAGCCCGCCTTGGACGATGTGAATTGGTGCGTCAATCCCGGCGAGTATTGGGTCATCGGCGGGCTGCACGCCTCCGGCAAATCCGATCTCTTATCCATGACCGCCGGGCTGACGCGCCCATTGCGCGGCAGCTTCCGGCTGTTCGGCAGGGAAATGCCCGTCGAGGGCGACCAGTTTCTTGCCGGACTGCTGCGCATCGGTATGGTCTTTGACGGCGGCCAGTTGTTCCATCACTTGACCATCCAGGAGAACATCGCCCTGCCGTTGCGGTATCACCGGGAGATGGCCGGGGGAGACTTTGCCAAAACTGTCAAAACTATTCTGGAAATGACCGGCCTTTCATCCCAGGCCGCGCAATATCCCGGAAGGCTGGGGCGCGCCTGGCAGAAACGCGCCGGGCTGGCGCGCGCGCTGGTGTTGCGGCCGGAGGTCCTGCTGCTCGACAATCCCCTGGGAGGACTGGATTGGCGGCATGTCCAATGGTGGCTCGATGTGTTGGACCAGTTGTCCGCGGGCCGGGGCTTTTTCGACGGGCGGCCCATGACGCTGGTGGTTGCGGCCGAGGATTTGCGGCCGTGGAAAAGCCGCGCGGCCCACTTCGCCATTTTGCAGAAGCGCCGCTTTTGTGCGCTGGGCCATCATCCGGAATTGGGGCGCCTGACCGATCCGCTCGTCAGGGAATTGCTGGCGGAAACCCCCGCCGCCAAATGAATTGAAGGAACTACAATGCCATTACAAGATTTAACACCCCAACTTCGCACCCGCCTCAGCCGCATGGAAAAAATCATGGGCTGGTTCATTACCGCTGCCATCGCGCTGGTCGTTCTGGGTTTCGGCTACTACCTCTACCGCACCGCCGAACAGCGCGGATGGTTCGAAGTCCAGGCCCCTTTCTGCACCTACGCCGACTCCGGGGAGGGACTGACCGTGGGCGACCCGGTGAAGTTGATGGGCTTTTCCATTGGACGAATCACCGAAATTTACCCCATGCCGCCGAGCCACCGAAGGTCCGATTATAACGTAATGATCAAATTCCTGGTGGTGGGGACCAATTACAATTACATCTGGTCCGGTAATTCGCGCGTCCGGTTTGTCGGCACCGGCCTTATCGGCGAAAAGCACCTCGACATCAGCAAGGGCACCAACGGCTACAACGTGTACATGAATTATCCCGTCAAGGAAATGTCGCTCGCCGACATCAAATCCTCCCCGCGCTTGGCCAAATTGAGGCTTGGCCAGGAAGTCTTTCAAGACACGGAGCTGGAGTTCAAGCCATGGGTCGCTCTGTCCACCAACCTGGACAAAATCGCCGCTACGGGATTGACGAACCTTTGGGTTATTGACGCCACCTCCCGCAGCAAGGAGATCACCGGCGTCTGGAACGAAACGGCATTTCATTACGAACCCTTCGAGGGCACCAATGTCTATACCCTGCCCCCGGACGAATCGCCCGCGATCATGGACATCGTGCAGGGCATACTCACCCAGGTCCAGGCAGCGCTCCCCAACTTCCTCGCCCTCACCAACCAGCTTGCCGCCACCTTGTCCAACACCGAACAACTGACCTCCAACCTCAACGCCGTCGCCGCCGAAGCCCGCCCCGCCGTGAGCAACGTGGCCGTCATCACTGCCAACCTCCGCGACCCCCACGGCTCGCTCGGTGAATGGCTCATCCCCACCAACCTTAACGACCAACTCACCGCCACCCTCGTCAACGCCAACGGCGCGATCACCAACGTCAACATCACCCTCACCAACGTCAACACTAACCTCGTCATGGTCTTTGAGGACATCGGCAAGTCCCTCGACAACCTCGCCGACATGACCGGCGGTTTGGCCAAGCAAGTCGAAGCCAACACCAACATCCTCACCGAAATCTCCACCATCATCGTCAACACGGACGATTTGATCCAGGGCCTCAAGAAACACTGGTTCCTGCGCTCCGCCTTCAAGCCCGAAAAGACCAACACCCCGCCCGCGACTCCGCCAAAACCGGCGACGCCGGCAGCGGTCAAGAAGTAGCAGGCGGCCATGACCTACCAACGAGAAATCCAAGTTCAAACGGGCGGGCATAACGAGATGCGCGACCTCACCGGCGAAGTGGCCCGGATCGTGGGCGAATCCGGCGTCCGCTCCGGCGTCGCGCACATTTTCAACATCGGCAGCACCGCCGCGATCGGCACCATTGAATTCGAGCCGGGCCTCCAGGAAGACCTTCCCAACATATTGGACAAGCTCATTCCGCCCAGCCGCGACTACGGCCACGAACACGCCTGGCACGACGGCAACGGCCATTCCCATTTGCAGGCGACCCTCCTTGGCCCCTCACTCACCGTCCCTGTCAAAGACCGCAAGCTAATGTTGGGCACCTGGCAGCAAATCTTCCATCTCGAGTGCGACATCAAACCCCGCCGCCGCACCATTGCCGTGACAGTCACGGGCGACCCGTGACCGTCCGCCCGCCTTCAATGCGGCCGTGAACGCGGAGCATCATGCAGGCCAAACCGGCCTGTCCCGCCATAGTGCTTGGGGCGGCGCCGGAATGCCCATGGGGAAGTTGCACGACGGGCAGGCCCACTGTTCAAATCTCATCGCCCCAACTATCCAAATCCGCGATTTCTCTTCTGGGGACGAATTGGCGGCCGTTGGCAAATCCATGTGTTGCTAAACGAATTGCAGGCGCGTTTCCTTTAAATGGCGGGTTTCCAGCAGCAAGGCGATTTTACGGATGATGTTGCGCCGCAGATCCAGTTCCACCGGCAGGTTCGGATCCTGGTGCGCTTCATTGATGCGCGTACCGACAACGAATTGGACGATGTCGCTTTGCAGCATCAGCAAGACGAGTTGGTGAGCGGGATTATTGCGCTTAGGCTCGACGGGATCTCCGCGTTCCAGGATTTCAGCCACTTTGGCCAGGGTCACGGTGCCTTCGGTCACCAAGTCCACGCCTTCCATCGCCGCCGGAGGAGGGAATTCGGGGTCAACTTGCGCCAGGTCCATGGTGAGCGGGCGACCCAGCAGGCGGGAGACAATGCCCGCGGTGGTTCCGCCGCAAATGACTTTGCGGCCGTTGAAGGTCTGCACGAGATGCGCCAGTCCGCCGTCGCGGTCGCGGTCGAACGGCGGGCCGGTGATGACCAGCAGGCGGCGCGGGCAGCGGTAATAAATCGTTGCGCAAGTGATATCGTCCTTGGCCTGGCCGCCGTCGTTGATCAGGGACTCGGCAACCAGGTTGCGCGAGAGTTCCCGCGAGGAGATTTGGTTTTCCGAGGCGACTTGCCGACCCAGATATTCCGAGACGCGCTCCGCTCCCCAGCCCAGCGGCAAACCGCTGTGTCCCAACCCGGATTGGCTCACGCCGTCGGAAAAGAACACGATGCGGTCGCCAAGCTGCGTGTCGAATTCGCTGTAGCGGATCACGCGGTCCTTCCACGCCTCCAGCGTGAGGCTGGTGCGCTGGATCGGCACCGGCGACTGCCCGCGCAGCAGGAGGAGCAGGGGGTTGCCGTGTTCGATCACACGCGTTTTCCCGTCCTCATCCAAATCCACGATGGTGAAGGTTGAGTAGCTGATCCTGCGCTTTTCGCACACGGGGAGAGTGTCCATGATGGTCTTGGCGCTTATTCGGACGTCCACGAACGCCGTGGCGTAGCGCAATGCCATCGTGGCAGTGAGATTGGCCAGCACGCCAGCCTTGACGCCGCTGCCGAGACCATCGGACAACACGCTAATAATGCGGCCTTCCTCCTTGATCTTGCGCGAAAGGAAAACATCGCCGGCCACCCTCTGGCCGTGTTTGGCCTGGCGGCAGAAATCAACGTCTATAAAGCGTTCGCCAGTCATTGTTCTCCTTGGGTTCGTCCAGCTTTGGCGGCAAGAATGAATCAATGATCGAGTTGAGCGTGATTTCCGATTCCGCCGCGTTTTCGCCGAGCAAGGAGGCAATTTGCTGGGTCGTCGCCAGTTGCTTCTCGATGACTTCACGCGCCTTTCGGATGACCTGTTCTTTCCGCACCGCCGGCTTGGTGATGTCCTGGATGATGCCGCCCACCAGGCAATGCTTTTCGATGCTGAAGATCGTCGTGTGCAAAATTGTGTTCTGAAAGCGCAGGTCGCGATCCAGGATGTCCTCGCCGGTTTTCAACACGTTGTGGAACAGACTGGCGAACGGCAAGATCTCGGCAAGCGCGGCGCCTTGCATCGCGGTAGCGACGTTGCCATTGGGCGGTTTGTCTTTGGCGAACAGATTCACGAAAGCGGCGTTGAACTCGATGACGCGCATCGCGTCGTTGATGATGACCACCGCGGACGGCATTTTTTGGATGAGCGCGTTGGCCTTCTTGTGGGCGAGTTGGCGCATGTACGTCACGCACATGGCGCGTTCGGCCTTTCGGCCAATCAGGGCGATGCCGAATTCGCGGCAGGTGTCGTAGCCGCACCCGCCGCAGTTCAGCTCGTCGTCAGGCGAAAATTTCCCGACAATGCGCAGCGCCTCGCGGATTTGTGAATCTGGATAGCGCACCGGCGCCACCGGGGCGACAGCGAAATCCGCCGGAGAATCCAGCAAGGGGGAACGCGGCAGGACCGCATCGGTTGGTTCAACCGACCGCAGAACGCGGTGGCGTTTTACCACCGTCGCGTCGCGCCGTTGCACCTTGGGGCCGTTCACACAGCCTCCTTCGCAGGCCAGAAGCTCCAAAAACAAACCGTGGTCCGGCTCCATTTCCTCGACGCCGTCGAGCGCCTTCCTGATTGCACTAAGGCCCGAAAACGCCATGAGCGAGCAGTCGTTGACCGCACAGACCGATTTCATGCCGGCAATCATGCCCCCGTCCACGGGAAACCATGCGCCCTCGGCCGAGTGTTCGGGGATGAAACGGTCTTCCGTTGTTTCCACCAACCTCTCCGGGGCGATCTTTTCCTGTTCCAGCCAGCGGCGCAAATCTTCAAAGGTCAGTACCACGTCCAGCAACTCCGGATGCTCCGCGGCTTCCAACTTCTTGGCGATGCAGGGTCCAATGAAAACGATGCCTATGTCCGCGCCGAAATGTTGTCGCAGCATTTGGCAGTGCGTCAGCAGTGGCGACAGCAGCCCGGTGAGCAAGGCCGCGCCGCCCGGTCTTTGCCGTTGCAGGTAGCAAACCACGGTGGGGCACGCCGACGATACCAGGACGCGCCCTGGATTTTGGCGCAGCAACGCCGCCGCCTGAGCTGAAACCTGCTGAGCGCCCAGCGCCGTTTCCGACACGCCGGCGAAGCCGAGTTTCCTCAGCGCGGCAATGATCCGCGCCGGTTTCACACCGGGAAATTCAGTGACAAACGACGGGGCGAGCGAGACGAACACCATTTTGCGCAACCCGATCAACTGCCGCGCCTTGGCAAGGTCGTCACGGACTTTCTTCGCGCCGTTCGGGCAAACCTCGACACAGTGGCCGCAGACGATGCACAGCTCCGGCACGACCGAGGCGTAGCCGCCTTCGACTTTGATTGCCTTGACGGGGCAGTTGCGAACGCATTTGTAACAATCCTGGCACTCGCGCTTCTCCGTGTAAATGGTGTTCAAGTAGTTCATGCCTTTGTCCTGGGCATAAAATGGTTCAGCAGGGCGATAATCACGATGGGATCCACTTCGTGGTACATCTTGCCGTTGATGGTGATGTTCGGCCCCGACTTGCAATGCCCTTCGCACAGATGGCCCTTCAACTCAACCGACGGCGGCAGGGGTTGCGTGTTTAAGAAGTCCTGAAGAACTTCGATGTTACGGTTGTTCCCGCGTGAGAAGCAGGAACTGCCCATGCAAATCGTGATGCTGCTGACGGGCTGTTCAGGCATGGACCAGCTCCTCCCGGGTCACAGACCCGGCGTTAATGCGGTCACGCCGGCCGCCCGCGCCCCGCCCCGTGTGCCGGCCGATCTTGTGGAAGCGCCCCAGCAAGCATCCATGACAGGCTTCGGCTGTCTCCGCGATGCATGCCTTGCCAGGGTATATTTCATAGAGCGCGCGGTATTGCGGCGGAGTCAGGTTCGGCATCAACACATTCGCGCCTCGCTGCAAACCCAACTCGCGGCCGTCCAGTCTGTTGATCGTCGCCAGCGCCGTCGTCGCCGGAATGTTGGCGTCAGGCTGCGCCAGCCGGGTCAATGCAACTGCCTTGTAAACCATCAATTCGGTGTTCGGAACCTGTTCGCCGTTGACCGCCAGATGGTTGTGCAGGCCGTGGGCCAGCGGCGTCGCCGGGTGCGGAATGAACGGCCCAATCCCGATCATGTCCAGATCCAGCTCGCGGAAAAGCGCAATGTCTTCCACCACGCTGGCGTAGGTCTGGCCGGGAATCCCGATCATGATGCCGCTGCCAACTTCATAACCAAGTTTCCTCAATTGCCGCAAAATGGCGATGCGGTCGCATTTTTGATCTCCAAGCGGCGGATGGATCGCACGGAACAAATCGCGGTCCGAAGTTTCGAAGCGCAGCAGATAACGATCCGCGCCCGCCTCGCGCCATGCGGCCAAATCCCCGTCGGGCCGCTCTCCCAGGCTCAAGGTCACCGCCAGCGGTGTTTCGTTCTTAATCCGCCGGACGACATCCGCCAGCATTTCCGCGGTAAGGCCGTAGTCCTCTCCCGCTTGCAGGACAGTCGTGCCATATCCAAACTTCACGGCCTGTTGGGCCGCGGCAATTATGTCATCCGCCGTCATTCTGTAGCGAGTGAGATTTTTATTCCCGGCACGCAAGCCGCAGTAGGCGCATTGCCGCGCGCAATAACTTGAGATTTCCACCAGCCCCCGCAGATGCACCGCGTCCCCGACATGCCGCCTGCGCGTCTCGTCGGCCAACCGCCACAGTTCCCGCAGCCGCTCCGGGTTTTCCTCGCGGAGCCAACTGAGAATTTCCGATTTGTCCATCGCTTTTGTCATGCTGGCACAGCTTTCTTTTCGCCGGGATCGGCGGCCTTGCCGGGCAAGCGGCGCGCGTCGCGAAGACACTCCAGCGCCGCCGGGAAGGGTTGCAGCGCGCGCGCGAAAATTCCGAGGCTGTAGGCGATGGTCAGTCCGTAGTTGGTGATGGGCACGCCGGCCTGCTGGCAATGCAAAATCCGGCTCAGCATCTCGCGCCGGTTGGTCATGCAGGCGCCGCAGTGAATAACCAGTTTGTACGGGGCCAAATCGTCCGGAAAATCGCGTCCTTGCACATGCTCGAATTGGATTCTCTCGCCAGTATATTGTGTCAGCCAGCGAGGTATTTTCACGCGTCCGATGTCCTCGCCGATGGGATGATGCGAGCAGGCCTCGGCGATGAGCACGCGATCACCGCTCCGCAGTTTTTCGATGGCGAGCGCGCCCCGCACCTGTGCAAGCAGATCGCCCTTGAAACGCGCCATGAGAATTGAAAAGCTGGTCATCGGCACATCGCGCGGCGTGTCCGCTGCGACTTTCAAGAACGCCTGGGAATCGGTGACGACGAGCTTGGGCGGCGTTTTGAGCCGATCCAGCGCGCGGCGCAGTTCGTGTTCCTTCACGACCAGGCAATACGCGTCGCTATCGAGAAGGTCGCGGATGGACTGCACCTGCGGCAGGATCAGACGCCCCTTGGGCGCTTCCTTGTCCACCGGCACCACCAGCACCGCAAGTTCGCCCGGCCCGACCAGATCGCCAAGGATGGCCGGACTCTCTATAAAATCAGGCGGCGCACAGTCAAGCAATGCTTGGCGCAATTCAAAAATCCCGGTGCCGCGAGTCGCTGAAGTCCGCACCACACGCGGAAGCGGAATCGAATTCGCGCCGGCGTCCCTGGTTGGTGATGCCATTGTTGGCACGCTGCCGGAAACAGGCTGGTTTGCTTGAAGAAACGCGGGGCCGTCGGATTGGCGCTCACCATCAGTTGCCGCCTTGTTGCCGGCACCCTGCAAATCCACTTTGTTGAGTACCACCACCACAGGGATTTTGCGGGCGTTCAACTCGCCCAGAATTTCCTTCTCAAAACCACCCCACGCCCCGGCTTCGGCAACCAGCACGGCAAGGTCCGTACGTTCCAGGACTTGCCGGGTTTTTTGCACACGGAGCGCGCCGAGTTCGCCAGTATCGTCAATGCCGGCGGTGTCAATGAACAACACCGGGCCGAGCGGGAGCAGTTCCATCGGCTTTTCCACCGGATCGGTCGTCGTGCCCGCGACCGGAGAGACAATCGAAACCTGCTGCCGCGCAAGAGCGTTGAGCAGGCTCGACTTGCCGACGTTGCGCCGGCCAAAAAAAGCAATGTGCAGTCGCAGACTTTTAGGCGTGGCGGTCATGGCCGTTCCCTTCCGGTGTACCGAGGCGGCAAACCGCTTCGGGGGCAATCGAAGCATCAAATTCGTCCGCGGCAAGCCAGCCTTGCGCAATCACCGTTTCGCGAAGACTTCGTTTGTTATCCGCCGCGAACTTCATTCCTTCGCAGGCGCGCTCGTAGCCGAGCAGCGGCAGCAGAGCGGTCACCGCCGCCGTGGAATTTTCCACCATTTCACGGCATCGGGCTTCATTGGCCTGAAGCCCTGCTATGCAGAAACGGCGAAGAATATCATCCGCGCGCGCCAGCAAATCCAAGCTCTCCAGCAAACAATGGGCGACTAGCGGCAAGAACGGATTCAGTTCCAGATTTCCTGCCGCGCAAGCCATTGCAATCGTCGCGTCGTGACCCATCACGAGCATCGCCGTCTGGCTCACCGCCTCGGGAATCACCGGATTCACCTTGCCCGGCATGATCGAAGAACCGGCCTGCCGGGCGGGCAGGCGTATTTCCCCAAAGCCCGCCTCGGGACCGGACGAAAGCAAGCGGAGATCGCCGCAGATTTTCAGAAGTGTAACCGCATGGGCCTTGAGAAAGCCCGAGACTTCCACGAACACATCCGCGTTCTGAGTGGCATCCATGAGATTCTCCGCGCGCGCAAAACCGATGCCGGTTAATTCGCGCAATTGTTCCACTACCTGAAAAATATAATCCCTTGGCGCGGCGATGCCGGTGCCGATGGCGGTGCCGCCCAGGTTGACGACGCGCAATCGTTCCTCGCACTTGTAAACGCGCCAGCGGTCCCGGTTGAGGGCTTCCGCATACGCGCTCATCTCGCGGCCCAAGGTCGTCAGCACGGCGTCTTGAAGCTGCGTCCGGCCTACCTTGACGACACGGGCGAATTTTTTTTCAGCCGCCTGAAACGCCTCCTGAAGCGCCAGCACATTTTGCTCCAGCGTGTGCAGCAGCCGGATCGCCGCGAGCCGCAGTGCCGTGGGGTAGGTGTCGTTTGTGGACTGGTGCAGGTTCATATCGGCCAACGGCGAAACGCGATCCCAGGCGGCATGAGTGCAACCAAGCAGTTCCAGCGCGCGATTGGCCAGCACTTCGTTCACGTTCATATTTGTGCTCGTGCCCGCGCCGCCCTGCAACGCATCCACAACAACATGCTCAACCAACTGCCCGTCGCCCAGTTCGCGGCAGGCGCCGACGATGGCCTCCGCCTTCGCGGCGTCGTCCGCCCACGCGCCCAACCCGCGGTTGGTCAGCGCGCAGGCCAGTTTCACAGTGCCATAGGCCCGGGCGAGTTCGGGATGGACCGGGCGGCGGGCGAGAGGAAAATTTTCCAGCGCGCGCGCCGTGTGAACGCCATGCAGCACCCCGGCGGGAATCGCCATCTCCCCCAGAAAATCCCGTTCGATGCGGATGGCTGTGTTCATAGGCGTATCAAACAAAGACGTCGCGTTCGTTTTTGCGTACGCGACCCACCAGTTCCCTCGCGGTTGCGCCGACCTTGCCCGGCATGGTGCCCAGTTCGTGATCAACGAGTTTTTCGCCGGCGCGGCGCGTTTCCGGCGAGGCATAGCCCATCAGGTATTCCGTGCAGCTTGACAACGCGTTCGGGCTGCAATGCTCCTTAATCAGACCGGGCTTCGCCAAATCCATGAAATCAGCGCCGGTGCGGCCCAGCCGGTAACAAGCCGTGCAGAAAGACGGCGTGTAGCCGAGCGATGCGACATCCCGCACGACCTCATCCAGCGAACGGTGGTCGCCCAGTTGAAACTGCTCCTCGTCGTGGCTGTCGCCCAATTCCGCGTAGCCGCCGGGATTGCACCGGCTCCCGGCGGAAATCTGCGACACCCCCAGCGCGAAAGTCGCGCGGCGGGTCCCGGCGTTTTCCCGCGTGGACATGATAATGCCGGTGTACGGCACGGCGAGGCGCAGGATCGCCACGATCCTCTTGAAGTCCGCGTCAGAAACGGCGTGGGGCGGTGAACTGGCGGACTTGGAACCCACGGCCGGCTCAATGCGGGGCACGCTGATGGTGTGTGGTCCGACCCCGAATTCTTCCTCCAGATGCCGGATGTGCTGCTGCATTGCAAGCATCTCGAACTTCCAGTCGTAAAGTCCCAAGAGCACGCCGATGCCCACGTCGTCAATGCCGGCTTCCATCGCGCGGTCCATTGCCGAGACGCGCCAGTCGAAATTCGTTTTGGCGCCGGCGGTGTGGATTTTGGCGTAGGTCGCGCGGTGGTACGTTTCCTGGAACAATTGATAGGTGCCGATGTTCGCAGCCTTGAGCTGCTCGAACTGGCCCACCGTTAGCGGCGCGATGTTCGCGTTCACGCGGCGGATTTCCCCGCGGCCGCTCTTGGTCTTATAGATCGTGTCCACCGCCTGCAGGACGTAGTTAAAACCCTCCTTGGGATACTCCTCGCCGGAGACGAGCAGCAGGCGCTTGTGGCCCTGGTCAATGAGGATTTTCACCTCGGCGGCGATTTCCGCCTGCGTCAGCGCGCGGCGTTTCAATTGGGTGTTCGCGGCGCGGAAGGCGCAATAGGAACACTCGTTCTTGCACAAGTTGGAAATGTAAAGTGGCGCGAACAGCACCAGCCGGTTGCCGTAAATCTCGTCCTTCACATATCGCGCGGCGGCAAACATCTCCTCCTGGAGCGCCGGTTCCTGGTTTTCCATCAGCACGGAAACCTCCTCCGCATCGAGACCATGCATCAGCCGCGCCTTGGCGAGCACTTCGCGCACCCGGCCGACATCGGACCGCCGCGCGGCGGCGAGCGTTTCGGCGATCTTCGCCTCGTTGATGAACGAAGTCGTTTGCGTGCGAAGCGGGGCAGCCTTGGTGGCCTTTCCTGTTTTTCTATCCAAGTCAGTCATTGCGGTCATAATTGCCTTTCTTGTCTTTCTTTGAGTTTCTTGTGAAGTTCCGTGCGGGCGGCTCCTGCGGTGCATTGCTGGATTTTATTCCCGTCAATGCTAATGGTCGGGCCTTGGTCGCATTTTTCGAAGCAGAACGAGGCGCAAACATCCACCTGATCCTGCAATTTCTCCCGCTGCACCTCATCCAGCAGCTCGTGAATGATGCCTTGTGATCCTTTCAAAAAGCAGTTTGTCCCGGCGCAGACATTCACCTTCACCTTTTCCGCCGCGGGACCGTCGCCCAATTCGATCTCCTCGTCTATAATTCGCCGGCGGCTGTGATAATGCGTGTGCAGCAGGCGATGGGCGTTCTGGCCGCCGATTTCGCCCAAGTGACGCTGGTAACATTCCGTAACGAAATGATTTTCCTGCGACTTGTGCAATTCCATGTTCTTGTCCGCGTCGTATAGCCCTTTCGCGCGCAGCTTGCGGATGTCCGGTTCCCGGGTCACCGGCTGGCCTGCGCCGCCGATGCATCCGCCGGGACAGGCCATGACTTCGATGAGGTCGAGATCGCATTTGCCCCGCCGCGCCTTCTCCGCGAGCGCCCGCGCGTTTTTCAGCCCGTGAACGATGCCCAGTTTCAAAGTGATCCCATCCACGGGCACTTCGACGATGCGTAATCCGCCCTCGCCGCGAACCGCATGGAAGTCGGGGTCCGCCAGCTTTTTGCCGGTGAGTTTTTCCGAAGCGTAGCGGAGCACCGCTTCGCTGACGCCGCCGGAATTGCCGAAAATCACGCCCGCGCCCGTCTTAAAACCCATGGGCATGTCGAACGACTCCGGCTGTAATTTCGTAAAGCGCAAACCGGCCTCTTCGATCATCCGCGCCAGTTCCTGCGTCGTCAGAACATGGTCCACCTCGGCCACGCCGTCCTTCACAAATTCAGGCCGTTTGGCTTCAAACTTCTTTGCCGTGCAGGGCATGATCGAAACCACGACAATGTTCTCTTTTTTTGTTCCCAACTCTGCCGGCAGGAGTTCCTTGCACAACGCGCCGAGCATCTGCTGTGGCGATTTGCAAGTGGACAGGTTGGGCAGCAGTTCGGGAAAATACTGCTCCGCGAATTTCACCCAACCCGGACAGCAACTCGTGAACAACGGCAGCTTCCCGCCCTGGGTCTTCCGGTTTAGAAACTCGTTCGCCTCTTCGACCACCGTCAAGTCGGCGCTGAACGAGGTGTCATAGACACGGTCGAAGCCGAGCCGTTTCAACGCCGCAACCATCTGGCCGCGCGTGGATTCGCCGGGCGCCATTCCAAATAATTCCCCGATGGCCACGCGCACGGCCGGCGCGATTTGCGCCACCACGGTTTTTGCCGGATCGTTCAGCGCTTTCCAAACTTCCTCGGTCTCCGATTTCGGCGTTAGCGCGCCGGTCGGGCAGACGGCGGCGCATTGGCCGCAATTGACGCATTCGCCTTCGCCCAGTTTTTTGCCGAATGCCGGCAGTACCGCCGCGTCGTGGCCGCGAAAGGCGAAATCTATCGCCCCGACGCCTTGAATCTCCGAACAGAACCGCACGCAATCCCCGCACAGAACGCACTTGTTCGGGTCGCGCACGAGCGAGAGCGAGGTGCGATCCACCGGCGCCGGCTCATGCACCGGCTGGAAACGGACATTCCGGATGCCGAGCTTGCGCGCCACGTCCTGCAACTGGCACGAGGCGCTTTTGGGGCAGGTCGTGCATTCACGCTCGTGGTTGGCCAGCAGAAGTTCGATGGCGATCTTTCGAATCTCCCGGATTTCCTCGGTCTGTGTGCGGACTTTCAAGCCGGGTTCCGGCGGCGTCGAGCAGGCGCCCTGAATGCCGCGCCCGGCGATGTCCACCAGGCACAGGCGGCACGCGCCATAAACGCTCAGGTCGGAATGATAACAAAACGTCGGCAGGTCAATTTCGGCTTTGCGGATCAATTCCAGCAGGTTCCGCTCGCCGTTGATCGGCACTTCCAGCCCGTCAATGTTCAAGGTTTTTGTGGTTGCAGTGGGAATCATGGTTTTCTTGGGTCAAATTTTAGTCTCACACTCCGACTACGGCCTCCAGCTTGCAGGTGTCGGCGCAGGCGCCACACACGATGCACTTGAGCGGGTCAATGACATGGGGTTTCTTCTTTTCGCCGCTGATCGCCCCGACGGGACATTTCTTCGCGCAGGCCATGCAGCCTTTGCACTTCACGGGATCAATGCTCGGCTTGGCGAGGGCTTTGCACTGGCCGGTCGGACAGTGTTTGTGGAAAACGTGCGCGTCGTATTCGTGGCGGAAATAACGCAGCGTCGAAAGCACTGGGTTTGGCGCGGTCTTGCCAAGGCCGCACAGCGAGCCTTTCTGCACGGCCAGCGCCAGTTTCTCCATGAGCGCCAGCGTCTCGCCTGTGCCGCGGCCCGCGATAATGTCATCGAGCATCGCGAGCAACTGGCGCGTGCCTTCGCGGCACAACACGCATTTGCCGCAGCTTTCGCGCTGGGTAAAATCCATGAAGAAGCGCGCAATGGCCACCATGCATGTCTTTTCGTTCATCGCCACGAGACCGCCTGAACCCACCATGGCCCCGACGTTGCGCAGTGAATCGTAATCGAGCGGCAGATCCAGATGTTCCCGGGTCAGACAGCCGCCCGACGGGCCGCCGATCTGCACGGCTTTGAAACCGTCCGGCTTCACTTTGCCGCGCCGGTCGGTAATGCCGCCGCCGATGTTCAAAACAACATCCCGCAATGTCGTGCCGAAAGGCACCTCGACCAGGCCGGTATTGGCGACATGGCCGGTCAGAGCAAACGTCTTTGTGCCGGGCGAAGCGGTCGAGCCGATCTGCCGGAACGTGTCTGCGCCTTGATTGATGATGCGCACAACATGGGCCAGCGTCTCAACGTTGTTAATGATGGTGGGTTTGCCCCACAGGCCGCTCTGCGCCGGGAAGGGCGGCTTGGGCCGGGGCATCCCGCGCTGCCCTTCAATCGAGGCGATCATCGCGGTTTCTTCTCCACACACAAATGCGCCCGCCCCCTCCATTACTTCGCAATTCAGACTCAGTCCCGAACCGAACGCATTGTCGCCTAGAAAACCCATTTTCCGCGCGTCCGCCACGGCGCGTTTCATGCGGGCTACGGCCAGCGGATATTCCGTGCGGACGTAGATCAGCGTTTCATCCGCCCCGATGGCCCGAGCTGCGATCATCAAACCCTCAAGCACGCTGTGCGGATTGCCTTCCATCACGCTGCGGTTCATGAACGCGCCCGGATCGCCTTCGTCAGCGTTGCAAATCACGTATTTCTTCGCGCTCTTCTGTCCGCGCGCCGCCTCCCATTTGCGGCCGGTTGGAAAGCCGCCGCCGCCGCGCCCCCGCAAACCCGACTTCGTGATTTCCTGCACAATCTGCTCCGGCGTCATTTGCAATACCGCCTTTTTCGCCGCCGTGTAACCGCCGTGGTGCAGATATTCGTGAATGTCCTCCGGATCAATTGTCCCGCATTCTTTCAGCACAAACCGCTGCTGGCGCTGGTAAAACGGAATATCCTTGATTCCCTGGCAGTGCTTCTGGGTCCCGGGATCCACGTACAAAAGCCGGTCCACAACCTTGCCGCCGACCAGCGTCTCAGTGACAATTTCGGCAACGTCCCCAACCTTGACCTTGTTGTAGAGGATTTCATCCGGTAATACCGTGACCAGCGGTCCCATCTGGCAAAAGCCCTGGCAACCGCTCTTGTTCAGCCTCAATTCGTGCGGCGACTGTTCCGGCTTGAATTCCGTGGTCACGGGGATGCCCGCCACGGCGATCTGCTCGGCAAAGGCCCGCACGACGCCGTAGGCGCCGTTGGCCACGCAACCGGTGCCGGCGCAAACGATGACGCGCCGCTGGATTTTCCCGCCGTTGCCCGCTGCCGGGCTTGGATTGTTCAAAGTTTGGGTGTTCATTAGCATTTCTCGCTGGCGATGATGGCTTCGACGAGTTTCACGCCGCTTTCCGGCGTCATTTGGGGATGCACCTGGCCGTCCGCCACGACGACCGGAGCAAGACCGCACGCGCCGAGGCATGCGACTGTTTCGACGGTGAACAGCATGTCGTCCGTGGTGTTCTTCTTGCCTTCCAGTTTAAGGTGTTTGCGAATCGCATCGAGAATGGGCATGGAATCCTTCACATGGCATGCGGTGCCGTCGCATAGGCGCACGAGATGCTTGCCCTTCGGAGTAATCGTGAAATGGGAGTAGAACGTCGCCACGCCAAAAACGCGCGCCGGCGATATATCCAGCGCCGTGGCGACGTAGGTGAGCACTTCCTCGGGCAGATACCGGTATTCCTCCTGCACAGCCTGGAGAATCGGCACCAGCCGCGAGGGCTTTCGTCCGTGCTGGTCCAGGATGGTGAACACTTTTGCAAATTTTCTGCCGTTGCAGTCAGGCTTGAGTTGGGTACGCATGGGTTGTTTTTCTTCTGGGGTTAATGTGGCAACGCCGCAATTGGGGCGGTTTTGAATTTGGCTCCCTTGCCCGTATCTCCGGCTGCCAGGGTGACGGCCAGTTTTTGGGAAAGCGAAGCCAGCGAACAGTAAAGGTCCTCGTTATGCACAATGACGTGCTCGGGCGTTCGGAGGCGGATTGGCGCAAAATTCCAGATGGCACGGATGCCGCCCTCAACCATTAAATCCGCCACCGGCTGGGCTTTCTCCGCAGGAACGGTAATGATGCCGATGAGAATGTGCATGCGCTGGGCGAGATTGGGCATTTTCTTCAGCGCCAATACTTGCTTGGAGTGAATCCGGGTGCCGATTTTCGACGGATCCACGTCAAAAGCGGCCACGATCTTCAATCCGCATTGTTCGAACTTGCGATATCCGAGCAGGGCCGAACCCATGCTGCCGGCCCCGACGAGGAAGGCATCATGGACGTTTTTCCAGCCGAGAAATTGTTCCAGATCCCCGATCACATTGGACAGCAAATAGCCAATCCGGGGACGGCCAACGACGCCGACGGACTCCAAATCCTTGCGCACCTGCGTGGGATCCAAATCCAAATCCAGTCCAATGTCCGTGCAGGAAACCGTTTCGCGCCCGCCCGCCTGCCATTCCTTAAGAAAGCGATGGTAGAGTGGCAGCCGCCTCAGGGTCGGCTCCGAAACCGCCTTCAGAGTTGTCCCATCCGGGCGGTTAAACTGGATTGGCAGGCTCATATCGTGAATAATTTATCAATAATTCTTTCTCTATTAAAACGCCCCAACGGTCTTTTGTCAACCCGGGGCCACGCTTGAATATAAAGTATAAGCCGTAGTTAAGAGGCCTATTACAAGAAGCAATCTTGCTATGGGGATCTCCAAATGCAAACCCCACCGATGCATCGTTGCCAAATGGAAGGCCAAGAAGGCCAATAGGATCACGGCGGTCACACGCTACGACCAGTAGCGCGCGCCGATGCCGTGATGGTGGTTTGGGACGCTGAATTTCAATCTCTCTCGAAACAGTTTGCGCAACCCGATCATGGGATGGACGGCAAGAGCCAAAACCAAACCAATCTCCAAGACCGGCAGCGCAACACCGAGTCCTTGCGTGAGATTGACCGCTGTTTGAAACCGGCCCGGCCAAAGACCCAGGGCATTGATGCACAAATGCAAGACAAGGAACGCGCCGAGGAGGATTCCTGTGACGGCAAGCTATCGGCGCGGACAAACGCCGCCGCCGCACGTGCAGTCGCCCTCTTTTGTCGGCGTGGAAAAATTCAACAACATCAGCTCATGGGGCGTCAGGTTTGTCTTGTGCCTGGAGTGGCAACTGCCGCCGCATTGACAGCCACCACGCGGCAGCGCCCTTTCGAGATAATTCATCCAGTTGCCGCCTTTCCAGTGCAGGCGTCATGCGGGCATGGCGGGCTGCGGCGGTTTGGTTGCACCACGGTTGCGCCGATTTGCAACGCCGATTCGCCCCACTTCCAGTCGCCGCCGCCCGGCCCGCCGGTGAGGGAAAGCATCTCGCCCAGCTTCTTCGGCATCGCGGCAGCCGGGGCTTCAAATGCCAGCGCCGGGTCGGACATGGACTCATCCATTTCGCGGTCGAGCACAATGTTGAAATCGAGCGCCAGATTGGTTATGGTGCCGCGACAACTTCCGTGGACGCGCGTCAGTTCGTAAAAGCAAACTGATTTCGCGCCGCTGCCGGCCACATTGAACAGCACGACGAGATCTTCACCGGCAACGCGGTCCAGCTTGACCAGCCCGGCGACATCCAGTTGCCAGCTCTCGGTTTGGCCGGGGAGCATCGCTTTCACATGGCGTGCAATCAAACCGTCAGTCCCGGCCAGTTTCAGCGGTTTGATCCGTTCGAAACGGTCCGTTGTCCCGGCGTTGGTCTTCTTATAGATAAGGAAGCCCATGGTGATTCTTCAGCGCAGCCACCAGGCTTTTTAGCTCCTCGTCGGTTACGGGAGCTTTGCGCGCGGCGGCGGTGTGCCGTATCTCCTCCAGTAGCTCGGCCTGCAAATCAGCCGGCAGTTCCAGGTTCAGCCTGTTGAGCCTGTGGCGGAGCAGGCCGCCACCGGAGTGACGGCCGAGATCCATGACAGTGGGTGAGTGGCCGACTTCACTGGCGTCGAACGGCTCGTAGGTTTCGCGGTTTGCCAGCAGGGCGCTGCAATGAATGCCGGATTCGTGTCGAAACACCGTTTCGCCCACGACCGGCTTGTCCAATTCGAGCGGTCGACCGGAGGCACGCGCCACCAATGCGCTCAAGGCGCCAAGTTGGCGCGTGTCCACTCCGCAGTCCCGATTCAACGTCAGTCGCGCCGCCATCACCACTTCTTCGAGGGGGGCGTTGCCGGCGCGTTCGCCCAGGCCGTTGACCGTGACGCTCGCGCAATCCGCGCCGGAAGCCAGGGCGGCAATGGTGTTGGCGGTGGCCATGCCGAGGTCATTGTGTCCGTGGAATTCCAAGCTGATCTCCGGCACGAAGGCGCGCAGGGCGCCGATCAGATCGCGCGTTTGCAGCGGATTCAAAATGCCGACCGTATCCGCAACACGCAATCGAGCAAGTCCGGCTTCCTTCGCGGCAAGCGCGAATTCGATCAAGAAGCCGGGGTCGGCGCGGGAGGCGTCCTGCGCACCGACGGAAAGATACTGGAACGCCTCGCGAAATTCGGCAGCCAGTTCCGCCAGCGTCCGGAATACCCACTCATGATCCTTCTTCCAGGCGCGCAGGTGCATCTGCGATACCGGCAGCGAAAAATGCGCTCCGTGGACACGACACTTGGCGGCGCCCAGAAGGTCGGGACGTTTCGCCCGGCACCAAGTGGTCAGGCGCAACGGCAGGCCAAGATCGCAAACGGCGTTGATGTCGTCAACCTCACTCTGCCCCATTGCCGGGATGCCAATTTCAATTTCCGGCATGCCGGCCTGGGCCAGGGCGGTGGCGAGGCTTAATTTCTCGGCGCGCGAGAATGCGACGCCGGCGGCTTGTTCGCCGTCGCGCAAGGTGGTGTCTATGAGATGTATCATGCCCTTATTCAGGCAAACAACGTTGCCGGGGGCAACCCGGTTTTTTCCTCCAGACTGTCCAGGATCGCTTCCGCGGTTTCAATGGTGGCCTGTTTGTACCAGAGGTTTTCGGGATAAACGACCATCACCGGGCCGCTGTCGCACAGGTTCATGCAACCGGTGCTGGACACCATGACGTCATCCAGCCCGCGGTCCTGCAATTCGGTGGTCACGTGTTGCAGGATTTGGATGGATTCCTTTTTATGGCATACGCCCTGCGCGCCGGTGGAACGGAAACTGCCGCAGACGAATATGTGGTGGTTGGGTTTGCTCATGTATTGATTGAGTGTTTTGAGTGTTGAGAGTTAGAGGTTTGGGATTGAGTATGAAATCAGCCGCAGCCGGTGCCCGTCCCTTTGCACGAAATGCCCGCGCCGCAGCCGGTGAATCGGCGCTTCATCGAGGCCGGGATCGGTTGCCCGGCGAACACGGCCTTAAGCCCTTCCTCGATCAGACCGTCCATCTCGATGACTTTCAGTCCATGAGAGGTAAGCGCCTTCTGTGGCGTCGGGCCGGCGGCATTGACGAGAATGGCGCGGCAATCTTTCAACGAACCCGCCAACGCTCCCCAGCGCGCTTCCCCGCCGCCTTCATCGGGTGTGCGGCGGATTTCGATAAGCCGGAACGTGCCGGGCTGTTCGGCGTTCACCTCGAAAATAGCCAGACGATCCGCTTCGCCAAGATGCTGGTTCACCAGGGCGCCTTCGAGTGTGGCCACGGCAACATACGGCCGCGTCGCGTCTTCGGCGGGGTTCAGGCTCCGGTTTGCGAAATGCTGCAGCGTCGCAACCTGTTCGGCGGTCACGTTCTCACCCACGTAGCCCACGGCGTCGGCCCGGCATCGGGAGCAGTGCGACATTTGCGGAAGGTGCAGGCCCGACTGCAGTCGCACCCGTGCAGTGGTGAGGGTGTCCGGTTGCGGCAAATCCTCGAACACGGCCCCTTTCACCGGTATGAGCGGCATGCAATTCATGATGTCCGCGCCCATGCCGCCGACCTTGCGCGCAATCTCCGGTATGTGCTCGTCGTTGATGCCCGGAATGATGATGCTGTTGATCTTGACGACGATCCCCTTGGATTTGAGCCGGAAAAGAGCTTCGGTTTGCCGGGCAATCAGCACGGAAGCCGCTTCCTCGCCTCGCAAGGGGCGATTTTCATCGCGAATCCAGGCATAAATCTCGCTGGCGATTCCGGGGTCAATGGCGGTTATCGTTATGGTGACATGGCTGACTTCCAAATCGGCCAATTCGTCAATGTAAGGTCCGATACCCAGGCCGTTTGTCGCCAGACACAGCATCATCTTCGGATACTTGCCACGGACAAGCCGAAGCGTTTGCATTGTCTCCTCCGGGTTTGCAAAGGGATCACCCGGCCCGGCGATGCCGACGACGCTGATTTCGGGCTGCCGTTCCAGGACATGGTCGAGATAGGCGAGCGCCTGCGGAGGAGTCAGCACGCTGCTCGTGACTCCGGGACGGCTCTCATTGACGCAATCGAATTTCCGATTGCAGAAGTTGCACTGCATGTTGCAGCGCGGAGCAACCGGAAGATGAATGCGCCCGTATTTCTTGTGCGCGTCCTTGCTGAAGCAGGGATGGTTGTTAAAGTCAATCTCGGTCGTGTTCATAAATAAGCGTAACCGACGTCTGAGTCGTCCTGTTTGACTTCGAGCAGCGCGTTGACAATGCGGTCATGAAGCTCCTGGGCGCCGCGATAGCCCACGTGCAGCACGCGCTGCCCGCCAATTCGGTCATGAATCGGAAATCCAACGCGGACCAATGGGACGCCCAACGAGCGCGCAGTTTGATACCCTTTGCTGCTGCCGATCAGAAAATCCGGCTTGAGCGACGGAGCTAGTTCCGAAATCTCGGCAAAATCAAATCCCTCCTTCACGAGGGTTTCGGCGGGAAGCGACGGTGCCGCTTCTCGCAACGCTTTTTCAAACAGTCTGCTGCGTCCGCCGCTGGCGCACAGCACCGGCGTCACGCCAATCTCGCAAAGGAACGACGCCAGCCCCACAACCAAATCCTCTTCGCCATAGACGACGGCGCGCTTTTCAAAGACGTATTTATGGCCGTCAATCAGACTGTCCACGAGACGTCCGCGCTCACGCGAATATTTGACCGGCATTTCACGCCCGCTCAATGCGGCCAGCAGCGCGAAAAAGGCGTCCGTTTCTCGGATGCCAATGGGGAGTCCGGCCAAAAGACGCGCAACGTTGAATTTCATTTGGAGCGATGTGCCGGCTGTCTCCGTGTCTGCGAGCGTGCGTCCAAATTCAATCGAGGCTGCCGCAGAGCCGGTCGCGGCGATGGCGGCCAGCGGCGTGCCGCCGGATTGGAGCTTCTCGTATTGCGACCACGTCTCGCCGTCCATTGTCTCGGAGTAATCCGGCAGCAGCGTATAATTGAGGCCGAAGTCAGTAAGAATTTCCTTCAAGTGCCGCAAATCAGAGGCGGATACCATGCCGGGAAAGAGATTAACCGCGCCGGTTTTCTTGCCGGCCTGGCCAAGCTGTTCCACCAGCGCCTTCACCGCCGCGTGGAATCCGTCAATATGCGTGCCGCGATAACTCGCCGTGGAAACCGTGACAATCGGCGCGGTAACGCCCTCGCGATGCTTCTCTCGCAGATCAAGCAGCAGGCGCGGCATGTCTTCGCCAATGGTCTCGGCCAAACAAGTCGTCGCCGCGCCGATGAGTTGGGGTTGATATTGGCGCAGAACATTCATCATGCCCGTCTGGAAATTTGCGCTGCCACCGAAAATCGCGCTTTCCTCGTGGAAATTGGAGGATGCGATGTCCATCGGCTCTCGAAAATGACTGATGAGGTAGCGGCGGATATACGTCGAGCAGCCCTGGGAACCGTGCAAAAAGGGAATGCATCCCTCGATACCGCGGAAGACGAGGCATGCTCCCAGCGGCGTACATAATTTGCAGGCGTTGCGGGTGGAGGAGAAATTCTTCGAGCGCGGTTCATCCGTTTCCATCGGAGGCGGGGTGATCAGCCCCGGGCCGGCAGTGGCACCAGAGTCTTCGTCTCCAGGCCATCGCCCGCGCACTATGGGGATTGCGGTCATGCGGTTGTGGCCTCCTTGACGCGATTGGCCCGCCGCGGCGCGAATTGCCAGACCGGGCTTGCCACGCTGGCGTACACCTCTTTGGCGAAATTCAACATGCCGATGAAACCCGCCAGCGGCTCCTTTCGCTCATGGTTATGATCGCAAAAACCAATGCCGAGTTTGTAGGCAATGGGCCGTTCCTTCACACCGCCAATGAACAAGTCCACGTCCTTCTCCAAACAGAACTTGGCCAGTTCGAGCGGGTTTGAATCGTCCACTATGATCGTTCCAGGATCGGAGATTTCCTGGAGTTGGCGATAATCCTCCATATCGCCGGTTTGCGAACCGACCACCGCCGTTTCCATGCCGAGCAGGCGCAAGGCGCGTACCAGCGAAAACGCCTTGAACGCGCCGCCGACGTAGATTGCCGCCTTCTTGCCGATCAGCTTTTGCTTGTAACGTTGCAGTTCGGGATAGATCGTCGCGATTTCTTCCCGCACCAATTCCTGGGCGCGCGACATAATGGTAGGATCATCGCTGAAATACTTCGCCGCTTCGTATAGCGCCGCGCTCATGTCCTCGATCCCAAAATAGGAGACGCGTTTGAAAGGGATACCGTGGTCGCGTTCCAGCATTTTCGCCAAATGCGTCATGGAGCCAGAGCATTGTACCAGATTCAACCTCGCGCCGTGGCAGCGGCGGATGTCCTCAATTCGCGAATCCCCAGTGATGCAAGCCACGACCTCGATCCCCAGGCGCTTGTAATAGTCGCGCAAAATCCACGTCTCGCCGGCCAGATTAAATTCGCCGAGAATATTGATGCTGTGCGGGCCGATGCCGGTCGTGTCGCCCGTTCCAACCAGTTTATATAATGCCTCGCACGCGGCGCGGTATCCGTCCTTCTTCGTGCCCTTGAAACCCTCGGAATGCACCGGCAACACGGGAATCCCGGTTTTCTCCGCGACACGCCTGCAAACGGCGCTGACGTCATCGCCGATCAGACCGACGATGCAGGTCGAGTAAATGAACGCGGCTTTGGGCTTGTAATGCGTGATAAGTTCCAGCAGCCCGGCTTCAAGTTTCTTCTCGCCTCCAAAAATCACATCCATTTCCTGAAGGTCGGTGGAAAAACTGTTCCGATGCAGTTGCGGGCCGCTGGAGAGCGCGCCGCGAATGTCCCAGGTGTAAGCGGCACAGCCGATGGGGCCGTGAACGATGTGCAGCGCGTCGCAAATGGGATACAACACCACACGGGAACCGCAAAACACGCAAGCGCGCTGGCTGACCGATCCGGCGGCGCTGGCCTTGCCGCACGCCATGTCGGCGGCCGGCACGCCATCAGTCTTGCGCACCACTTGCGGCTCACGCTCTGGAAGAAGCTCAATCATGACGGTGGGGCGCTTTCCGCAAGATTGCGTATGCCGGAGGCGTCCATCCGCAGCATGACCCACTCATTGAGGACGCGCGCCCCGAGGTTTTCGTAGAATTTCAGCGCCGATTCGTTCCAGCGGAGCGCGATCCACTCGAAACGTCCGCACTCCCGCTTCATGCCTATGACGCCCACCGCTTTGAGCAACGCGCTTCCCACTCCCTGCCTCCGATACTGTGGGCGGACATAAATGTCCTCCAGGAAAATACCGGGCCGCCCCACAAAAGAGGAAAAGGTGTGAAAGTAGATGGCATAGCCGATGCGCACCCCGTCCATGGTAGCAATCAGCGCGGCCGCCGCAGGATACACGCCGAAGAGCCAGTGCCGAAGGGATTTTTCCGTGGTTTCAAGGTCGTGTTCAAGGGTTTCAAACTGCGCCAACTCGCGAATCATCCACATCAAGTCCCGCACGTCGCTCTCGCATGCACGCCGGATGGTGAAATTCGCCAGCTTGGTTGCCGGCGGCTGCATGGTCATTGTTGCGCTCATTGGATCAGTTCAAAATATTCGTCGGCGCATTCGCGGTCCTTGTGGTCCAGCATCGCGTCATTCATCTTCTCCATAAGCCGCAATGCCCCCATATAGCCAACGCATGGGAAATAGCGGTGGCCCATGCGATCCAGCACTGGAAAACCGAAGCGGACAAAAGGAATGTTCTCCGCGCGGGCAATGTACTTGCAATGAGTGTTGCCAATGATGAGGTCCACCGGCGCATTCTTGATCCATTGATGCAGCGCGAACAAATCTGAGTTCTGTTTCACCACCGCTTCCGGCGCCTGGTCCTTGAGAATGTCCCGCACACGGTGCTCAAAGTGGTTTCCGGGCGAACCGGTGATGACATAAGCCGGTTTCATGTCCAAGTCCGCCAGGAACTGCGTCAGCGCGATGACATGGTCAGGATCGCCCGCGATCGCGACGCGTTTCTTGTGGAAGTATTGATGCATGTCGCTCATGGCATCCAGCAGGCGGCCGCGCTCTTCGCCGATGGTCGCCGGCACATCCACGCCGCCGTAATTGCGGAGGGCATGAATAAACCGGTCGGTTTCTGTCATCCCGATGGGCAGTTCCAGAAACGCGCAGCCCACGCCGCATTTCTCGTCGAGCTCCGTCGCCGCCGGATGCGACGTGAAATGGCCAAGGGCGATGGTGCAAGTGCTCTCTCCGCTGGATTTGATGTCCTCAATCGTGGCGCCGCCGCGCGGGAACATCCGGTAATGCCCGTCCTGCGGCAAATCCAGCACGCCGCTGGTGTCGGGGAATACGACGGCGTGGATGCCCATCTCGGCGACAATGCGTTTGAGTTCGCGGATGTCGGCGGGATCAACAAAGCCCGGAATCAGGTTGAGTTGAAACGGCCTGTGGACGCGCTTCTCCGCCAGATACCGAACCATCGCCGTGGTCATGTTGGCAAAACCGGTGACGTGCGATCCGACGAAGCTCGGCGTGTTGGCGTGTATCACGTACTTGCCCGCGGGGATCGTGCCATCCTCGGTGGCTTTCCGGATCATCATCGGAATGTCGTCGCCGATGACTTCAGAAAGGCAAGTCGTGTGGACTGCCACAATGTCCGGGTTGTAGATCGTGAAGATGTTCGACAGCGCCTGCGTCATGTTGGCCAGGCCGCCGAACACGGATGCGCCTTCGGTGAAGGAGCTAGTGGTGGCGATGGCCGGTTCCTTGAAGTGGCGCGTCAAAGTGCTGCGATGATAGGCGCAGCAGCCCTGCGAGCCGTGGCTGTGCGGCATGCAGCCGTGAATGCCCAGCGCCGCATACATCGCGCCGATGGGCTGACAGGTCTTCGCCGGGTTAATACGGAGCGCCTCGCGCGGTTTGATTTCGGCTGTGGTTCCTTCGAGCATGGTATGGGGTGTTTCTTTGTTATTTCATCGAATCGTCATTCCGGGCCGTCGGCAGCCGCAACGGCCGCCGGTCTGCGCCAGGACTTGGCCTCGCCGTCTTTTCTGGAGCCATTGACGCGCGAGGGATGAACCAGGCTGGCGGTCAGTTGCGGTTCCCTTTCCCATATCGGCGTGATGAACTTCCAGATCTTCGTGTTCACCATCCGGTCCACTTCACGGTAGAAATTCGCCGCCCCAGTGAAGGCCGCGTACGGCCCGCTGTAATCGTAGCTATGCAGTTGCTTGCACGGCACCCCCATTTTTTCGATCACGAACTTGTCCTTGATGCCCGAGCCAATGATGTCCGGCTTGTACAGTTCAATCAGTTTCTCGATTTCATGGTGGCTGATGTCGTCAATAATGAGCGTCTGTTTCTTCATCTCGGCCATCATGCCATCGTAATCGCGGAAGGTGAATCCACCCGCTTGCAGGGCGGCCATTTGCTCCGGCGTCCGGCTTGGTTTGAAGCGCCCGGGATCTGGCTCCACATGGAGTTCTTCGATGTTCCGGCTGTCGGCGTCTATCTTGATCGTCGGCAGCACGCGCCGCCCCTCGTAATCGTCGCGGTGCGCAAACTCGTACCCCGCGGATACCGTTTCCATCCCGATGTCGCGGAACAAATCCTGATAGTGGTGCGCCCGCGAGCCGCCGACAAACAGCGCCGCCGTCTTGCCCTGGCACCGCGCCCGGATTTCGTCCTGCACCGGTTTCAACGCGATCATCTCGTGCAGGATGACCTCCTCGACGCGGTCGGCCAGCTTCTTGCTCTCGAGGAACTTCGCGATCTTCCGCAATGTCTTTTTCGTGGCCTCGGCGCCAATGAAATTGACCTTAATCCACGGGATGCCGAATTTTTTCTCCATCATGTCGGCGATATAATTGATGGAACGGTGGCACATGACTCCGTTGAGTTGGACAGTGTGCGATTTTTTGACCTGCTCATAACTCACGTCGCCGCTCAAGGTGGAAGTGAGATGAATGCCGCACTTGCTCAGCAACGCGTCAATTTCCCAGGCATCGCCGCCGATATTGTATTCGCCCAGGATGTTCATGTTGAACTCGGCTTGGTCGGCGGTGTCGTCCAGGCCGATGATGTTCTTGAACACCCCGTTGTTGGCGATGTGGTGGCCGGCGGATTGACTGACCCCCTTGTAACCCTCGCAACTGAACGCCATCACGTTGATCCCAAGTTCCTCCTTCATCTGACGCGCGACGGTGTGAATGTCATCCCCAATCAGGCCGACCGGGCACGTCGCGAGAATCGCGATGGCCTTCGGATGGAAAATCTCGTAGGCCTCCTTGATCGCCTGCCGGAGTTTCTTCTCGCCGCCGAATATGATCTGATCCTCCTGCATGTCGGTGTTCATGCAGTACTGCATGTAATTGACTTCGCCGGGTTTCGGACGCGCCAGGTTGCGCCGGGTCATCCAGGCGTAATAGCCGCAGCCCACCGGGCCGTGAGTGATTTGGAGCAGATCGTAAATCGGCCCCATGACCACGCCGCGACAGCCCGCGTAAGTGCAGCCGCGCTGGGAGATGATGCCGGGAATTGTCCGCGTGTTGGCGGCGATTTCCGGCGGCGTCTCGGGATCGTTGGAGAGGATTTGTTTCGCGCGCTTCTTCCGCGTTTTCGGCGGGTAGATCTTCAGCATTTCCTCCCGAACTGCGTTCGGGTCGGGCGCCACAACCAGGTTGGTCGGTTCATTCATGCTTGGTCCTCTCGGTTTTCAGTTCACTGCCGCCGTGCCGCGCTCGCCGGTGCGGATGCGGACGGCCTCTTCAATGGGCACAACAAAAATCTTCCCGTCGCCGCTCTTGCCGGTGTGGTTGGCGCGAATGATGGTTTCAATCAGCTTCGGCACCGATTCGTCCGCCACGGCCACGGCCATCATGCGGTTCGGAAGCAACATCGGGCCGTCATCCTTTAGCCGCGCAATAGCCTCCGGCGCGCCGGCTTCCGCGCCTTGCATGACACCAACATCCACGTTGCCATTCCCGCGTCCGACCACTTTCCGGGCGGTAAACGCGGGGTAACCAGCCTCAATGAGCGCCTGTTTGGTCGCGTTCATCATGTTCATTCGGATGATGGCAATGACTTGTTTCATACCCAGGCATCCTTGCTGCTGTTGCTCACCGTCCAGGTTTCATCAACCTTCGAGATGAATATCTTCCCGTCGCCGAACACGCCTTTGGTCCCCGTCCGCGCGGACTTCAATATCGTTTCCACCACCAAGTCCTTGTCCCCGTCCGCTACGACCACCAGTAATTGCTCCTTGGGCAATTCGTCGTAAGTGATCTCGCCGATCTTGATGCCGCGTTGCTTGCCGCGCCCGAACACATCCATCTTCGTGACCCCAGGGAAACCGGCGTCGAGAAGGGCCTTCATAACTTCGTGGACTTTTTCCGGTCGCACTACGGATTGAATCATCGTGGGCATAATATTGTGTGATGGCTGCGCGGGTTTAGTTGTAGAGTCCGAATTCCATCAGCAGTTTTTCCAGCTCCGGCATCGCCAGCGGTTGCGGGATGACGAAGTTCTTATTCTCGTCAATCGCCTTGGCCAAGGCGCGGTATTGATCGGCTTGACCGCATTGCGGGTTCCATTCGATCACCGTCTTGCGGTTGATCTCCGCGCGCTGCACGTCGTTGTCGCGTGGGACAAAATGGATCATCTGCGTGCCAAGCTTCTTCGCGAATTGCTCGATCATCTCCCTCTCGTTGTCCACCTTGCGGCTGTTGCAGATCAGTCCGCCGAGCCGGACCTTGCCATTCGTGGCGAATTTCAGGACCCCCTTGCAAATGTTGTTCGCCGCGTACATCGCCATCATTTCGCCCGAGCAGACGATGTAAATTTCCTCAGCCTTCCCATCGCGAATGGGCATCGCAAAGCCGCCGCAGACCACGTCGCCCAGCACGTCGTAGAACACGTAATCCAGACATTCGCTTTCGTCGTAGGCGCCGAGATGTTCCAGCATGTTGATCGAGGTGATGATGCCCCGTCCCGCGCAGCCCACACCCGGTTCCGGCCCGCCGGACTCCACGCACAGGCTGTTGCAAAAACCGCCGCTGCGGATGTCCGCCAACTCCACGTCCTCGCCCTCTTCGCGCAGGGTATCCAGGACGCTCCGTTGCGCCAAACCGCCAAGCAGCAGGCGGGTGGAATCCGCCTTCGGATCGCAGCCTACCACCATCACTTTCTTCCCCATTTCGGCCAGGCCGGCCACGGTGTTTTGGGTGGTGGTGGACTTGCCAATGCCGCCTTTGCCGTAAATTGCCACTTTTCTCATATTCATATTTTTTGAATTTCTTTTGGTCGGCGGGTTCTAAATCCGCCAGTCATCTCCCCTTGCAGGATGGATGCCAACCCCTCGAGCCACCTGCTTTCACGCCCGGAAAATCACACAAGCCGTTGCAAGCCAATGGGTTGGCAAATTCGGAAAGCTCCGCTTCCAAACGGGGACCCTTAGAAAGAGGCTACTTCTAGGTGGGAACGCAGCGGGGAAGCTACGCAAATGTAACTACTGACTTGGTGGAACTGCCGGTTGCGTGTTCAGCGGGGAATCAAATGGATGTGCGGCGCTTTTACAAGTGCCACAACCTGCGTGCCAGGCTGCAACGCCAGTTCCTCGCAAGCTTGTTTGGTCAATTGCGCCACAAGCGCAAAGCCGCAATCCAATTCAACCCGCATCAGCGCGCCTTCGCGGGTCACCGACTTGACGACCGCTGGCAGACGATTGCGAGCGCTGCTCGGAACGTCGCCGCCTTTCAACACAACGACATCCTCCGCCCGGATGCAAACATAAACCTCCCGAGTGTTTGCCGGCAGATTTTGCGCTGCGGAGACAAGCGCGGTCGGGCCGGCCACTACATTCACCAGGTCGCCGTCCATTTTCACAATCCGTCCCTCCAGAATGGTTTCGACAGCAAGCATGTCCGCCACCGCCAGGCTCGCCGGTCGGCTGAAAACATCCTGCACAGCACCGGTTTGCTCAATCTTGCCGTTCACCAAAACCACCATTCTATCCGCCAGCGCGAGCGTTTCAAAACGGTCGTGCGTGACATAAAGCATCGGGACGCCGAACTCGTCACGCACGCGTGCCAGATAGGGCAGGATCCGCATCTTAAGTTTCAAGTCCAGGCTGGCCAGCGGTTCGTCCAGCAACAACAGACGCGGCGCCGCCAGCAAAGCGCGCGCCAGAGCGACACGCTGCTTTTCGCCGCCGGAAAGTTGCGTAACGCCGCGTTGTAACAACGGTTGGATTTCCAACACTTCAACAATCCGATCGAACGGAACAACGCGCTCCTTCTCCCCGCCGGACCTGCGGCCATACAGCAAATTCTCACGCACGGAAAAATGCGGGAATAGTGCTAAGTCCTGTGGAACATAGCCAATCCCGCGCTGACGAATGGGAACAAACACCCCGTGCGCAACATCCGTCAACACCACATCATCCAGTTGGATTAAGCCGGACTTCGCGCTGCGCAAACCCGCCACCACTTCAAGCAGCGATGTCTTCCCCGATCCGGATGGACCAAAGATGACCGTCACGCGACCGTGGATTTCCGCATTCACTTCCAGTGTGAAAGGGGCGAGCGGCAGGGCGACGTTTCTGAGAATCAGGCTCATGTCAGCGTTTGCAACGGCGCATCAGCCGCACATTCATCCACACCGCGGCAAACGCCAGCGCCAACGAAACGCCTGCCAGGGTCCAAGCGTGGTTGTCCTCGCCCGCCTGAACGTACTGATAAATGCCGGTGGACAACGTGGTGGTGACGCCGGGAATATTGCCCGCCACCATAATCGTCGCGCCGAATTCACCCATCGCGCGCGCGAACGCCAGCACGGTTCCGGCAAGAATTCCGCGTTTTGCCAGCGGCAGCGTGATCGTGAAAAACACACGCCACTCCCCGGCGCCCAGAGTCCGGGCGATTTGCTCCAGCGCCGGATTCACCTCTTCAATGGCCGAACGCGCCGTCCACACCAGCAGGGGAAACGACATCACCGCCAGCGCCAGCGCCACGGCCCTCCAAGTGAACACTATGTCAATATGAAATTCTGAATAAAGAAAGTGCCCCACAGGTCCGCGCCGCCCGCACAATTCCAGCAGCACCAGCCCGGTGAGCACCGGCGGCAGGACAAGCGGGAAGGCGACAAACGTCTCCACCAGGGTCTTCCCGCGCCAGCGCAGCCGCGCGAGACACCACGCCAGCGCGACGCCAGGCGGCAAAATCAGCGCCGTGCTCAACACGGCCATTCCCACCGTGAACCGCACAATCTGCCATTCCGCGGCGCTCATAATGTGCAAGGCATTGGCGCACCGTAGCTGCCGGCCAAAGACGGGCTTGCCGCGCCGTAGCCGCCAGGTGAAGGCGGAGGCGCCGTATCAGTCATCCACGCCAATCAGGACATTGGAGGCCTTGATGATGGCATAAGCAGGCTGCCCCTTCTTCAGCTTCAAGGCAGCCGAACTTTCCGCCGTGATGGTCGAGACAATCTCGATCCCGGGTGCGATTTCCAGAACGACCAGGCTGCTAATCGGCCCTTTCTTCAGGCTTTTCACCTTGCCCTTGAGAACATTGCGCGCGCTCAGTTTCATTATATTCCTCATGGTTTCACCGGCCAACTTGCCGGCACTTCAATATATCATTTCCCCTCGCGGGATAAAACAACAAACCCGTGACCCGCAAAAACCGTCCCCGCCTCCTTGCCGCCCAGATAACCCAAAAACTTCTTCGCTGCCTCGGCTTGCGGCGCGTCCTTCACGACTGCGGCCGGATAGATGATTTTCGGTCCCTCGCCGGCCGGAACTTCAAAGACCACCCTCACCTTCTTGGAAATCGCCGCATCCGTTTTGTACACCAGTCCCGCGTCCACGTTGCCGGATTCCACCATGGCCAGCACGGAACGGACACTCTCGCAGGGAACA
>Ga0182030_10002625_pt1 | contig 38252 bp, 41 predicted proteins | sample 812S3MmetaG_FD_121299 | JGI IMG/M metagenome (GOLD analysis project Ga0182030, IMG submission 121299) | Permafrost microbial communities from Stordalen Mire, Sweden - 812S3M metaG (Illumina Assembly) | ecosystem: Environmental > Terrestrial > Soil > Wetlands > Permafrost | place: Sweden...
CGGCAGCCGCGGCAGCCGCGGCAGCCGTGAAGACCGATGGGGGAAGAACGGCGGACACGGCCACCAGCGCGAGTCCGCGGAGAAATCGCCTGTTCATACTCTCTTCACGCATGACCAGCGGGATCGGTTGTCTCTCGAGGGATACGGGGCGGCTGAACAGAGAGCCCGGCATCTCGTCACAGCCGTGAGGCCGAAGATATCCCTGTTGCTCTACCGTCTCGACGTCCTCGGCGATGGAACGCCTTCCACCACGGCCACAGTTCTATAGCTGTTTCACGTGGCAGTATCGGTGATTTCATGAGGATGCTCATACTGGATCCGGTCAAGGTACGTGAAGTCCTTTTCTCCGGAGAAGAGGACTATTCGCGGTCGTAAGTGGGTATGTTCTTACTCAAATGGCCGAACCTACGCGATCACCGTGCCATCCGCAGCGAGAGCTGACACACGTACCGGGCGAGAAGTATAAGAGGTGCCCGGTATGCGAGCAGCTTTGGAGCAAAGGGCGTGACGGACGCTGGGATGTGCCGGTTCGGAACTTCACTCCGGTGAGATCGCGTTGAGCGCCGCGCCCAGCTGCCGTCACCGCTCGATCGTCCGCATCTGCTCTTCACTATGGTGATCCCCGGCCGCGGGAGTCAACTTGTCGAGACGATCGAGCTGTTCGGGGCTCAGCTCGATGGCGACAGCCGCCACGTTCTCCTCGACCCGGGACGCCCGCTTCGTTCCCGGAATCGGGGCGATGTCGTCACCCTGGGCCAGCAACCAGGCCAACGAGATTTGGGCCGGGGTGCACCCGACCTCGTCCGCAAGGGACCGGACCTCGTCGGCGCTCTCCAGGTTGTGCTGAAAGTTCTCTCCGGTGAAGCGCGGGTTCGTCCGGCGGAAGTCGGAATCAGCCAGATCGTCGATCGAGCGCACCGTCCCCGTCAGCATTCCCCGGCCCAGCGGCGAGTAGGCCACAAAGCCGATACCGAGTTCACGCAGTACGGGCAGAGTGGTCGATTCGGGGTCCCGCGTCCACAGCGAGTATTCGGACTGCAGGGCGGTGATCGGGTGCACCGCATGGGCTCGCCGGATGGTCTCGGGGCCGGCCTCGGATAACCCGACATGGCGGACCTTGCCCTGCGCGACCAACTCGGCGAGCGTCGCCACCGTGTCCTCAATCGGGGTCATCGGGTCGACCCGGTGCTGGTAGTACAGATCGATGTAATCCGTGCCGAGTCGCCGGAGAGATCCGTCGAGTGCGGTACGGATGTTCGCTGGCGTGCTGTCGAGGTGGCCCGGACCACCCCCAGCGTGGGAGATCATGCCGAATTTGGTGGCCAGCACGACCTGGCCGCGCCGGCCGCTGATGGCTCGGCCGACGAGCTCCTCATTGGTATAGGGCCCGTAGACCTCGGCGGTGTCGATCAGCGTCACTCCCAGCTCGAGCGCCCGGTGGATGGTGCGGATGGACCCGGCGTCGTCCATGCCGGCCCCGGTATAGGCGGTGGACATGCCCATGGTGCCGAGACCTATGCGAGACACCTCCAGGCTGCCCAGATTGCCGTGCCTCACGATCGCAGCGCTCCTTCTTGATTCGCCGGTGTCCCCCCGTATTCGACTTCGGTGACAGAGTGGGTCTGGCGGGTAATGCTGACAACATAATGCGACGAGCACGCGAGAGGACAGGGATTGGCGGCGATGGCAGACGATCACAATTACGAGCGCACGATCTCCCGGATCAAAGGAGCCATCGACCACCCCATAGTGGACGCCGACGCCCACCTTGTGGAGCCGTTCCCGCTCATCCTCGAGGAGCTGCGGGAGATCCTGGGTCCGAATGCCGAGGCGGACTTCGGGCGTTCCCGTTACCACACGCTTTACTCGTCGACTACGGCGTGGCCCCCGATGACCGACGACCAGAGGCGCCGTGAGTGGGCGGTGGCTCCCGTCTGGTGGGGGACGCCGGTCAACGCGACCGATCGGACCGCGGCCTACGTGCCGCAGGCCTTCCACAGCCGACTCGAGCAGCTGGGCATTGATCACGCGCTCGTCTACCCGAGCTGGCTGGGTATGACCCGCATCCCTGAGGCGGAACTGCGGACGGCGTCCTGCCGTGCCGTCAACCGCTACCTCGCTCGGGCCACAAGCGAGTACCGGGATCGCATGACGCCGGTCGCGATGCTCCCGACCTCCACACCTCAAGAGGCCATCGACGAGCTCGACTACGCCGTCAACGTCCTCGGTATGAAAGCCATCATGATCGACAGCTCCGTCGACCGCGTCATACCCAAGTGGGCCCACCTCTACGACGAGCTCGGCACCCGGGTGTGCCGTTGGGACACCTACGGAATCGATTCCGAATATGACTACGACCCGTTCTGGGCTCGGTGTGCGTCGTTGGGCGTCGCCGTGACAGCTCATGGTGGCAGCCGCGGCACCACGCTGTTCCAGTCGGTCTCGAACTTCACGTACAACCACATTGAGCATTTTGCGGCGGCCGGTCACGCACTGGCGCGGTCGCTGGTACTGGGTGGTGTCACCAGGCGATTTCCAGACCTCAACTTTGCGTGCCTCGAAGGAGGTGCGGCCTGGGGGGTCGTCTTGCTGCACTCGCTCATCGAGCATTGGGAGGTACGTGGACTACCCGGCCTGGCCCGGGTGGACCCGCACAATATTGACGCCGACGCCGTGATCGCTCAGCTCGAGAAGGTGCGCGACCCGGTCTGGAAGGAGTCCGCGCTCCTCTCTTTGTTGACCGAAGGGGAGGGTGACCGGCTGGCGCCCGCCCAGGTGGATGACTTCGCTGCGTGCGGGGCGCACTCGCCCAATGACATCAAGGAACTGTTTGCACCTCGATTCTGGTTCGGGTGCGAGGCCGATGATCCGGGTGCGGCGTGGGCGCTCAAGCCGCCCCATCGTCTCAGCGCGATGTTCGGCAGCGACATTGGACACTTCGACGTGCCCGACATGCTGAGTGTCCTTCCGGCGGCGTGGAGCCTGGTGGAGAAGAACCTGATGACCGAGCAGGAATTCGGCGACTACTGCTTCAAGAACGTGGTTCGTCTCCATGGGACGATGAACCCGGCATTCTTCGACGGCACGAGCGTCGAAGGCGCGGCCCGCCGGGTCCTTCCTGCAACGAAATGACCCACCGATCCACTAGCGGTCCAGTCGAGCCTGATTCCTCTCCACGGGGCGGCTCGACATTCCCTGGTTGCATGGAACTATGGTCCAGGGGCCGGGTCCAAAGGGAACGGTCACGGCATCAATGTTGCGACGAGGAGACCGGAGAGGTGGTGCGGGATGGCACTTGGAATCTATTTCGTGCATGAAGGATTCACGCCTGAAAAGTATGCCAGCACGATCAAGCAGCTCGAGGCAGCCGGAGCGGGGTCACCCAAGGGGCGCACTTATCACTGCGCATTGGAGTCGAACGGGGCGATCCAGGTTTTCGACATCTGGGAATCACAGGAAGAATTCGACGCCTTTGGAGCGACGCTCATACCAATCCTGACCGAGCTCGGCGTTACCCTCGGGCAGCCGATGGTGGCGACTGTGCACAACGTGATTGCCGGCTGACCTGGGGCGGTCGCGTCATCAAAGGGAACCGTCACCCCTTCGGAGGTGACATGACGACCGACCGGCTCGACCGCGATGAGTTCGCCCTGCTGGGTCAAGAGGCGAGCGAGCTGGAGGTCCGCCTCGAGCACCCTCCCGTGGTCCGGCGGGAGGGGGTGAGGACGAGCGACGGCGAGGTCAGCGCGGTCGTGTGGGGCGATCGCGATCCCGAGCTGGTCCTCCTGCACGGCGGAGCGCTGAACGCCCGCACCTGGGACGGGGTGATGCTGGCGCTCGGCCGACCGGCCGTGGCCATCGATCTGCCCGGCCACGGCCATTCGTCGTGGCGGTCCGATGGCCGGTACGACCCTGAAGTGATCGCGGTGGCCGTCGGCGAGGCCGTTGCCACGCTGGCGCCGCGGGCCCGGGCCGTGGCCGGTCAGTCACTCGGCGCGCTGACGACCATCGCCCTGGGTGGCCTCCATCCCGCGCTCGTGCGCCGCCAGATCCTCATCGACGCCATCCCCGCCGAACCGACATTCCCCGACAACCCGGTGGGGTCGTTCCTGAGCGGACCGGACAGCTTCGGCTCCCGGCACGAAATTGTGGAGCGGGCGATCTCCTTCGGACTGGGTGGTGGCCTGTCGGCGGTCGCGCGCGCTGTGGCGCTGAACACGGTGCAGCGAGACGACGGTCGGTGGACCTGGCGCCACCACATCGGCCAACGTCCGGGCGACATCTCGATCTCGCCCGACTTCCGCCCCTTGTGGAGCCCCCTCGAGGGCTACGGCGGTCCGATCACCCTCATCCGCGGCAGCAGGGGCTTCGTCGACGCGGACCAGGTGGCGGAGCTCCGGCGGCGTATACCGGGCGCCGACGTGACGACCCTCGAGACGGGCCACAATGTCCAGGAGGAAGACCCGGTGGGACTGGCCCGGCTGCTCGAGGGCCTCCTCCGCGACTGAGTGGCCTACGTGGCCTACGTCACACTCGCCTGCCTTCAGTGCGGCTGCGGCAGGGTGGACCAGGCACGATCGAACCAACGCTGAATACGGCTGGCTCCGAACTCGGCCTTCTCCGCCGCCAACACTTCGGAGGGTGAGTCGAACGTCCCGACGGGTGGCTGGCCACTCACGAACTTGACTTCGACGCGCGCGACCTCATCATGTCCGAACTCGAGGTAGCAGGTGCCATACCCGTCGTATTCGGAGGTCCCGGCGCCGCCCCGGATGATCGAGATGATGCGATCCGCCGCCACTCCGGCCTGGCGCTCCGAGAAAACCCCGGCCTTCGGTGTTCCGACGCTCGTGACGTCTCCGACGGCAAACACCCCCGGGTATGACGTCTCAAGCGTGAGGGGATTGACGGGAATCCACCCGTCGACGGTCATGCCTGACTCGGCTACCACCGCAGGAACATGGTGCGAGGGGACACCGAGGAACAGGTCGAAGGGCAACTCGGTGCCGTCCGCGAACCGGGCCACGCTCCCCGTGGGGTCAAGCTCGCGTATCAGTTGGCTGGGATACCAGTTGATGTCGCGCTGGGAGAACGCGTCGAGTATCGCTTCGGACGCCGCGGGCGACGGTGGGACCGGCACCGGCAACGGCATGACGAGAGATATCTCAGACCGGTCCCGCAGACCACGCGCCGACAGGTACTCGTGCAGCAACAGAGCGGTCTCGCTGGGAGCGGGCGGGCACTTGAACGGAGTGGAGGTCACTCCCACCACGACTCGGCCGCCCTCGAAAGCGGCCAACACGTCACGCAGCGCGAAGGCGCCCCCGACCGTGTAGAACTCGTGTCCTGCTTCGAGGAGTCCCGGCGTTGCTCCGGGGTCCAGGTCAGCGCCCAGAGCGACCACCATCAGGTCGGATTCGAACTCACCGGCATCGGTCTGGACACGTCGTGCGGTCGGGTCGATGGTTCGGATAGTGGTCTGGACGAACCGTACGCCGGGTTTGACGAGGTCGCGGTACGGGTGGTGCACCACTTCGGGCTCGGTGCGCCCAAACATGACGTCGAGCTTGGAGAAACCGAAGACGAAGCCGTCGGCCTGGTCGATCAGCACGACCTCGACGTCGTCCCCGAACTCCTCGGAGAGTCTCGTCGTCAGCTCCAAGCCGCCGAATCCGGCCCCCAACACCAGAACTCGCATCACGCAGTCTCCGCTCTGAACGACGTCGTCGCCCACCGACCCTATGAGAATGGCGCGCTCACCTGCAACACCCATGTGGTCGCCCATCCGAGACCGCCGACCACGGCCACCCGGCCGAGACGCAGGGATCGGGCAGCAAGGAACTCATCCAGACCTGACCAGGTACTTTGCATGTCCTGAAGGGACCGGGAGGCCTCCCGTGTAGAGGGACTCTTTGGAGGTACGGTTGGTGCGCTCGGCGTGGCGAGATGCCGATCCCTCGCAGTCACATAGGGAGATGTCCGTGCCGTACCACTCGATTGACGACCCCAGCAAGCTCCGCCGGGTTCTCGAAGCCGTCCTGCTCATCGAGAGGGACCTCGAACTCCCCGCTCTCCTGCGTCACGTGATCGAAGAGGCGTGCTCCATGACCGGCGCCCGCTACGGCGCCTTGGGCGTGCTCAACGAAACCAAGACGGCGCTGGAGGAGTTCGTCACGACCGGGATCGAGCCCGATCAAGTGGCCGAGATCGGCCCCTTACCGACAGGAAAAGGCGTACTGGGTCTGCTGATCGCCGACCCAGGCCCCTTGCGCCTGGCCCGTTTGAGCGAGCATCCCGACAGCTTCGGCTTCCCGCCCAACCATCCCCCCATGACGTCGTTCCTCGGGGTCCCGGTCAAAGTGCGCGACGAGGTCTACGGCAACCTCTACCTGACCGACAAGATCGGTTGGTCCGAGTTCACCAAGGACGATGTCGCTCTCGTGGAAGCACTGGCCCTGGCCGCCGGTGTCGCCATCGAGAACGCGCGACTGCACCAACAGGTCCAGATGGCGGCCGTCTACGAGGACCGGGACCGGTTGGCTCGCGATTTGCACGATCATGTGATCCAGCGGCTCTTCGGTCTGGGACTCGCCCTTCAGAGCCTGGCCGTCCGTGCTTCCCCTGACATCGCCGATGGGCTGCAAAAGCAGGTGAACGAGGCCGATGAGATCATCTCCGAGGTGCGCGCCACCATTTACGCGCTGGGGCTGGGTGGGTCGAGCCGGGGCGTCCGTGACAACCTCCTCGCCCTCGTCAGCGAACTCCGTCACACCGTGGGCTTCGCGCTGGACATCTCCTTCGATGGGGCCGTCGACACCGCGGTCAGCGAGAGGGTGGTTGAGCATCTGACGGCAACCATCCGTGAGGCGGTCACCAATATCGAACGACACGCCAACGCCACGAAGGCCACCATTTCACTCAGTGCACGCGATGGACACCTCCAACTGCGGGTGAGCGACGACGGGCGGGGCTTCAGCGGCGAAGGTCGGGAAGGAGGGCTGGGGCTCACCAACCTACGTCGTCGGGCCGAGAAACTGAATGGCCAGTTCGACATCGCGGGTGCACCGAAGGGTGGCACCGTCCTGACCTGGCGGGTGCCGATTTCTGATTGAGCGGTTCATGGCCGTCTGCCGGCGCGCTGAGCGCGGTGGAGAAGCCGACCTGGACTAACGACGACCCAGCCGGCGGCCGCTCTCAGTGGCGATCGGCGTGTAGTTCATCTCAAAATGGTGGTAGAGCGCCGACTCGTCTGCCTGGGTCAGCTCTTCGCCATGCATTTCGATGTCGGGCGCAGATCGCACCTGTTCCTTCGTCACCTGGACTTGGAGGTCATCGGGACCGATATGTATCCCACCCAGGGGAACGAAGGTCAGGTGACGGCCGATGAAACCTTCCTTCACCGTGGCGAACTGCGGTTCATCGGTCTCGACGTCGACGTAGACATCCTGCAGCTTTCCGATCTTTTCTCCGTTGCTGTCCACGAGCATCTTGCCGTGCCATTCGGTGACGCTCCACTTCGCCCGGTCCTGGTCTTGGCCTTGGTCTTGCTCTTGGTCCATGACAGTCAATCTCCCGTTGCCTCGCAGTAACCACGGTTGAGCTGGACAGCTCGCAGAAAATCTATCGTGTCTGGTGGCTTCGTTCCCGACGGATCCGTCGTAGGCTCTGCACAAATGTGTTTCTCGCCGCAAGCAGATCTGGTCGGAGGCGCCGTGATCAGCGCAATCGGCGTGGCCGCGGTTCACAACGCCCAAAAGCGCCACGGCCATGTCGCATTGGCCACGTTACCGCTGCTTCTCGGCGCCCATCAGGTCATCGAGGCGTTCGTCTGGTTCGGATTGCAGGGGCACGTGCCCCACGACGTCGAGAGGGTTGCCCTGTGGGCGTACCTCTTGATCGCCTTTGTCGTTCTGCCCGTCTTCGTACCGCTGGCCGTGGTGATCAACGAGCCATCGCGACGGCGGCAATTCATCATGGCACCGCTCGTTGCACTCGGTCTCGCCGTTTCGAGCATCCTGCTTGCCGCAATGCTGAACGGTCCGGTCACCGTGAAGCTGCGTCCGCACCATCTGGCGTATTCCATCAGTCTCAGCCATGGAGCGCTCGTCGTCGTCCTCTATGTCGTTGCCATCTGCGGCACGTTGCTCCTGTCCACCCGGCGCCGTGTCGTGATCTTCGGCATCGTCAACCTGGTCGCGGTAGGCGTCATCGCCTGGCTCACGGTCGACGGATTCGCCTCCGTCTGGTGCGGTTGGGCCGCCATCACAAGTGGTGCCATTGCCCTGCACGTACGCGTCGGAGGGATCCATCGGGCCCCGCGACTGGTCGCACAGGCATTTTGAGGCACACAGGCCTTCATCAGGACAGATTGGCCGGTGAGCGCACCGTGACAATCTCGTGACGCCCAGGCGAAGCCAGAGCGCGATGTTCTTCTGGACGGGGAGATTCCTCGCATTCGCGCCAGCCGCACGTGTCGGCAACGGAGTACAATGGGGGTACGGGCACCGGCCAAGGTGCTCGTAGGCGCCTCAGACCTCGGCGGCTCCTTAAGGACACCGAGGTGACCACGTGACCATCGCAACTACCGAGCGCGACGCTGCGCTCCAGGCCGCCCCCTTCGGTGGCGCGGGTCTACTTGAGGAAGAGGGCATCTCGGCGACCACTCGGGCCGCGGGCCCAGCGGGCCCGCGCTCTGGTCACAAGAAGCAGCAGGTGGTGACCGCGATCCTCGTCGTGGCCCCCTTGTTGGGTGTCGTGGCCGCCGCCCTTGGAGTGATCAGCCCCAGAATCACCCTGTTGGACGTGATCCTTGCGGTCGGCTTCTATGCCGTGAGTGGACATGGTCTGACCGCCGGCTTCCATCGCATGCTCACCCACAGATCCTTCAAGGCGGCACGGTGGGTGAAGATCACGCTTGCCGTGGCCGGATCCCTCGGGATGGAGGGCAGTGTGATCAGCTGGGTGGCCAATCATCGCCGCCACCACGCCTACACCGACAGAAGGGGCGATCCTCACTCGCCTTACGAATATGGGGAGGGCACGGGGAACCAGATACGCGGCGCCTTGCATGCGCACGTGGGATGGCTCTTTCAGGCCCAGCCGACCGAGGAAGAGAGATGGGCGCCCGACCTGGTCAAAGATAGAGATCTCGTCGCGATCAGCCGGCTCTTTCCCGTACTTGGCGTCGTTTCATTGGGTCTGCCCATGCTCCTCGGATGGGCCATCACTCAGACCTGGGAGGGGGCCTTGGGCGGGTTGATCTGGGGCGGGCTCGTTCGCGTGTTCGTTCTCCACCACGCAACCTTCTCCGTGAATTCCGTCTGTCATCTGTGGGGACGCCGACCCTTCAAGACGAGAGTTGACGACCGGGCGACCAACTTCGCCCCTTTGGCGGTACTGGCCATGGGAGAGAACTGGCACAACCTCCACCACTCCTGCCCCACCCTCGCCCGTCACGGCGTGGATCGGCACCAACTCGACTCCACGGCGCGGCTCATATCGATCCTTCAGCGCGTCGGCGCTGTATGGGATGTGAATTGGCCGGTTGCCGAGAGGCTGAACCTCCGCCGTCGTGCCGCGGCTCCGTCAATGCGATGATTGCCGGCGCCGGCGCCGGCGCCACCACAACAGCACCATGCCCACTATGGCGGCCAGTGGTGCCAGCCGTTTCAGAATTGAAGGCCCGGCGGCGCCGAGGAGGTCGACGGGTTCGGCCGGCGTCGAACTGATCGTCCGGACGGACGGTTGGTCCGATCCTTCAGAGGTCACCGTGCTCTCGCCGGCGGACTCGGCCACTGGTCCGCTCGGTTCCGGCCCCGAGCCCTGAGACAGGACGTCCGCCTCGAGCCGGTCGGCGAACTCCCCCAGCATTTTCGCGCTGACATCGGCCATGACGCTGCGACCGAACTGGGCCACCTTCCCCGTGATCGTGAGCTCGGTCACAATGGAGACGGTCGTGCCGTCTTTGTCGGCCACGGCTACCGCAGTCACCGTGGCCGATGCATTGCCCTGGCCCCGCGTGTCACGCCCTTCGGCCAGCAGCACCGCTCGATGTTGGCCGTCGTCCTTCTCGGCAAATTTGGCAATCCCCTTGTACTGCGCGGTGATCGGTCCCACCTTGACTTTCACGATTCCCCGATACTCTTCGCCCTCGACCTCTTGAAGCTCGGCGCCGGGCATGCACGGCGCCACCCGCTCGAGATCGGTCAGCACCGCCCATGCCACGTCGATCGGGACCGAGACGTGAAATTCATTCTTCAGCTCCATCGGGATAGATCCTCCTCGTTGTCGATATCGGCGGGCTGGCCCTCGCAAGCTACCTCGCACACCAGATCGGGTCGTCTCTTCATCAGCACTCGGGCTCCTTCGTCCCCCGCGGTGGGCAGCAGAGACCACACCGAGCGGGCCAGCCTGACGGGAGGCCGGCGCTGACCGTCGAAGGTGGCCACGGCGACGGGGCTCGCCGCGGCCGCGACCGCGGTCCAGGCCGCCGATGGGACGAGCGGTTGGTCCCCCAACCCCACGACCACAGCCTCATGGTGGCGCCCAGTGGCCCACGACACGGCTGCCTGCAAGGAGGAGGCCTGCCCGCTGGCCCAATCGGGGTTCTCGATCACGGTCACCCCCTCTGGCACAGCCACTCCCAGATCCACCGCTCCGACGATCACCGCCACCTCGCTGAGACGGGCGGCTGCCGCAGCCGCCAGGGCCCACCATACGAGCGGGCGACCACGGAACTCTGCCAGCAGCTTGTGCTCTGGACCTCCGAAGCGCGTGCCTCCGCCAGCGGCCAGGACCACGGCGGCGACGGTCATTGGGGCATACCGCAGGCACGTGTCACGCCATCACGCCCACCAACGCCTCGAGTGAGGCGGCAGAATGGCCTTCGACGAACTGATCGATATAGGGAAGCGCAGCCGCCATCCCCCGCGCCAGTGGTTCGTACCCCACGGACGCCTTCAGCGGATTGACCCATATCGTCTGATGGGCCACCCGATGGAGGCGAGCCATCTCCCCTGCCATAACTGCGGGGTCTCCCCGGTCCAAACCGTCGGACAGGATCACCACGATCGCACCACGGGCCATGCCAGGTATCCCGAAACGATCGTTGAAACTGCCGATTCCCTCCCCCAGCCTGGTCCCCCCCGACCAGTCCACCACCCGCTCAATGGCCTGGCGCAAGGCGGTATCGGCGTCCCGCGACGACAGCTGGCGCGTAAGACGGGTGAGCCGGGTGCCGACGGCGAACGCTTCCACCCGGACCCGGCCGGCTACCGCGACGTGGAGAAAGTGCAAGAGAGCACGGACGTACGGCTCCATCGATCCGCTCACATCGCACAAGAGCACCACCCGGCGCGGGCGTGCGGTGGGCTCCCGGTGCATGAGGCGGCGAACCTCGCCGCCCGATCGCAACGTTTGGCGCATGGTCGCCCGCGTGTCGTGACGTCCATGGTCGCGTCGAGAACCACGCATTCTCCGGGAGCGCTGCGTCGCTCTCACCTGTGTCTCGCGAAGGAGGCGTGAAATCTCTTCGAGCTCCTCGGGAGTGCACGCTGCGAAATCCTTGCGTCGGAGCTGCTCGACGTCGCTGTAGCTGACCAGCGCCAGATGGCTGGGACGTTCACCATCACTCGGCGGTGGATCGACGGCGCGCTCACCCTCCTGGTCGAGCAAGGGTTCAGGTGACGAAGTTGGCAAATCCGACGGATCCGGGTTACCCCACCAGAACGAGTCGAAGATCCGGTCGTACGTACCGATATCCTCCTGCCGGTGGATCAGTACGGTCCTCCCCGCCCAGTACACCGGGTCGCGACGGTCGATCCCCACGGCCTCGACGGCGCGAACGTACTGCACCACGTTGTCGACGGGAACGGCCACGCCGGCGCGGCGAAGACGACCGGCGAATCCAACGAGGAGGCCGACTGTCGAAGCGTCCCGACGCTCAGCCACGTTGCCGGGCCCGTTCGACCAGTCCGGCGAGATCACCACTCGAGACCCGCTCAATGTCCTCGCGATACTTGAGAATGCTCCCGAGGGTGCGCTCGACCGCCGTCGCGTCCAACTCCGAGTGGCCCAGTGCGGCCAGGGCCTGGGCCCAGTCGATGGTCTCGGCCACACCGGGCGCCTTGTACAGGCCCAGCCCTCGGATCGCCTGCACCGCCGCCGTGACCTGGCGGGCCAGCCGTTCATCGGCTTCGGGTGCCTTGAGGCGCACGATGGCCACTTCGCGTTCGAAGTCCGGATGCTCCACCCAGTGGTAGAGGCAGCGCCGTTTGAGGGCGTCGTGCACGTCGCGGGTGCGATTCGACGTCAACACGACGAGTGGCGGCACCTGGGCTCGGAACGTCCCGAGCTCGGGGACCGTCACCGAGTAGTCGGCCAAGACCTCGAGGAGAAATGCCTCGAATTCGTCGTCGGCCCGGTCGATTTCGTCAATGATCAACACGGGCGGAGCGGAGCGTCCCGGGGGGGGCATGATGGCGCGCAAGAGCGGACGGCGGACCAGGAACCGCTCGGAGAACAACTCGTCCTCCACGGTGCGCACGTCTTCAACCCCCTCGCCTGCCGGACCGCGGAGTTCGGCGGCCCGGAGGTGGAGCAGCTGCCGGGCAAAGTCCCACTCGTAGACCGCCTGGTTCACGTCAATGCCCTCGTAGCACTGGAGGCGAACCAGCTCACCGCCGGTCCATCGCGACAGTGCGTTCGCCACCTCCGTCTTCCCGCCGCCCGGTTCGCCTTCGAGGAACAGCGGACGACGGAGCACCATGGCCAGGAAGATCGCCGTGGCCAGACCGTCGTCGGCGAGGTATCCGTGCCCTTCGAGCGCGCGCCGCACATCGTCGGGTGCCTCTGGAGGGGCGAAGGGTCCGGTCACTGTCCCGGGCATGCGATGTCACGGGCTCTTCGTGTCAAAGATTGACGCTCTCGGCTCCGCGTTCGAGCTCTTCGCCCGCGGCGTCTTCTGTGGGAAATGCCGCCATTTCGCTCGGCGGCTCCCGCCATGGATCGGGCAACGTCCCCGCGCCCGCATCGCGAATGGCCCGCCAGACACGCTCGGGGGTGCAGGGCATGTCGATGTGCCGGACGCCGAAGTGACTAACCGCGTCGACCACTGCATTCTGCACGGCCGGGGTGGATCCCACGGTGGCGGACTCGCCGATCCCCTTGGCCCCGAGCTCGTTTGTCGGCGACGGCGTCTCGGTGTGGGCAGTGGAGAACGACGGCAGTTCCGCCGCACTGGGGATGGCGTACTCCGCCAAGGTGGAGGTGATCGGATTGCCGTCGGCGTCGTAGAGGACCTGCTCCCAGAGTGCCTGCGCGATTCCCGACGCAAGCCCGCCGTGCACCTGACCATCGACGAGTAACGGATTGACGATCACACCGCAGTCATCGACCGCGAAGTGCTGGATCGGCACGACAGATCCGGTCTCGGTGTCGACTTCTACGACGGAGACATGGGCGCCGAAGGGAAAAGATGAACCCGCCTTCGCCGTATCGTGCTGCACGAGAAGCGGCTCACCTCGCTCCGAGGCGAGGCGCGAGACTTCGCCCCACTCGAGCGCCTGGCTGGGCACACCGGCCACGCCGACGCGCCCGTCACCGGTCACGACGATGTCCTCCGGTGCTGCTTCGAGCACTTCGGCCACCAGCTCCCTGGCTCGCTCGACCACCAGCTTCGACGTCTGGAGCACCGCGGTCCCCCCGAGCTGGATGGATCGAGAGCCCCCGGTTCCACCACCGCGATCGACGAGGGCCGTGTCCGATTGCACGTAACGGACCTGCTCCATCGGCACGCCGAATTGATCGGCCGCGATCTGCGAGAACGTCGTGGCGTGGCCCTGGCCATGGGCAGAGGTGCCGGCCTTGACCGTGATCATCCCGTCGTCGTGCACCTCGACCTCGGCGAATTCCCCTCCGCCACCCGTCACTTCGACATAACACGACACTCCGATGCCGAGCTGCAGACGATCGCCGCGCCGGCGCCGCTCGGCCTGCTCGCGACGGAGCGCGGTGTAGTCGGCGATACGCAACGCCTCGTTCAGCGCGCCCTCGTAGTCGCCGCTGTCGTAGTCGGCACCCATGACGGTGGTCAGCGGGAACTCCTCGGGCTGGATGAAGTTCTTGCGGCGTATTTCCGCGGGGTCGATCTCGAGTTCATCGGCCGCCATGTCGACGATGCGCTCGAGGAAGGCGGCAGCCTCGGGCCGGCCCGCCCCGCGGTAGGCCCCGATCGGCGTGGTGTTGGTGACGACGATCCCCACGTCGAAGGCGATTTTGGGAATGTGGTACACACCTTGGGCCATGAGCTTCGTCTGGCCCAGCACGAGGATCCCGCCCCAACCGCCGTACGCTCCCGCATCCCCGATCATCCGGCAACGCATGCCGACGAACGTGCCGTCGCGCAGAAGACCCAATTCCACGTACTGCACCTGGCCTCGGCCGTGCGGCAAGCCGACCATGCTCTCCGGGCGGGTCTCGACCCATTTGAGAGGTCGGCCCAGCTCCAGGGCCAGCTTGGCCGCCACGACCCCCTCGGCCGACAGGTGCTTGGCGCCGAAAGAGCCACCGACGTTGGGTGCGACGACGCGCAGTCGCTCCGGCTCGAGGCCCAGCTGCGCGGACAGGACCCCTCGCACCATGTGCGGCATCTGGCAGGCGAGGTGCACGGTGAGGTCGTAGTCAGTTCCGGTCGGATCGACCGCGATGGCACTCCCCTCCATGGGAACCGCGGCCAGTCGCTGGTTCTCGAAACGGCCCCGTACGACGACATCGGCGCCCGCAAGGGGGTCGTCGTCGCCGGCGCGCAACCCGATGAGGACGTTGCTGCCGATCCCTTCGATCTGAACCGACGAATCTGCTGCGAGCGCATCCTCCATGTCGACGACCGCCCCGAGGGGCTCGTAGTCGATCTCCACCAGCTCAGCAGCATCCATGGCCAAGGCTCGCGAGTGCGCCACCACGACCACCACGGGGTCGCCGACGAAATTCACACGTCCCTTGGCGAGGGCGGGCCGGACCGCGGCGGGATGCAGCATCATTATCCCCGGTACATCAGGGAAGTCGAAATCCGCCGCGCTGTAGACGCCGACGACCCCCGGCATTTCTCGGGCCGCCTTGAGTTCGATCGATCGGATCGTCGCGTGCGCGATCGGTGAGCGGACGAAGTACAGCGTGAGCATGCCATCGATCTTCAAGTTGTCGACGTAGGTACCCGCCCCGCGCAAAAGATTGAGGTCTTCGACCCGCCGTACCGGTTTGCCGGAGAACGTGCCGGCGCCCAGTGTCATGAGCTGGCCTCCTCGAGTGCTCGACGAACCAGCACGGTGGCGAGATGCCGGCGGTATTCCGAGGAGGCATTGATGTCACTCGGCGGATCGGTCCCCACCTCGGCAGCCGTCGCGGCGTCCGCCGCGGTGGCACCGTGGCGGACCGCTTCTTCCACCGCCGTCGCCCGAAGGGGGGTGGCACCCATATTGACCAGTGCGATTCCGGCCGTGCCGTTGATCACCGCGGCCACGCCGACGATCGCCCAATCCTGGGCTCGGCGGTTGAACTTCTGGAACGACCACCCGGCACCGGCCACCTTCGGCACCCGTATCTCGACCAGCACCTCGTCGACGGCAAGTGCGGTCTCGAGGAATCCCCGGAAGAAATCGGGTGCGGCGATCTCCCTCCGCCCGTGAGGCCCCTGGGCCACCAAGGTGCCCCCCAGGGCCAGGACGGCGGCCGGAAGGTCCGATGCCGGATCACCGTGGGCCAGCGTGCCACCGAGCGTGCCGCGGTGACGCACCTGGGGATCACCAACCTGGTGGGCGGTGAACGCGAGCAAGGGGACCTGTTCTTTCAGCAACACCGACGTCTCGAGGTCGTGATGGCGCGCCAGCGCGCCGATGGCGATCTCATCACCACGCTCTTCGATGTACGAAAGGCCCGCAACCCTCCCGATGTCGATGAGCACCGAAGGGATGGCAAGACGCAGCTTCATCAGCGGCACGAGCGAATGGCCGCCGGCAACCAACTTGGCCTCGTCGCCGTGCTCGACCAGCAGGGCGATTGCCTCTTCCACGGAACCAGCCCGCGCGTAGTCGAACGCAGCAGGGATCATGAGCTCGACCCGGTCAGCGTCTCTTTGTCGGCGGCACAGGCGAGGACCGCCTTCACGATGTTGTGATAGCCCGTACAGCGGCAGAGGTTGCCTTCAAGGCCCTCTCGCACTCCCCTCTCATCGAGCTGGTCCTCCTCGGCCAGAAGCGAGACGGCCGCCATTACCATTCCCGGAGTGCAATAGCCGCACTGCAGCGCGTGATGCTCGCGGAAAGCCTCCTGCACCGGGTGCAACGTACCGTCGGAACCGCCAAGACCTTCGATCGTCACGATCTCGGTCTCATCGGCCTGGACGGCCAGGAGCGTGCAGGACTTGACCGACTCCCCGTTGAGCAAAACGGTGCATGCCCCACACGAGCTGGTATCGCATCCGATATTCGTGCCCGTGAGTCCAAGCGTCTCTCGAAGGTACTGCACGAGCAGCAGTCTCGGCTCGACCTCGTGCTGGCGCCTGGTGCCATTCACTTCTACCGAGATCAGGGCCATACGAATTCCTCCATCACGATGGCGAGCCTAGTGTTCTGCACCGTTCGCCGGACGAGGTCCTGGCCGGGCGGAATCCGTCGTGAGCCCGTCAAGCTGGTCGATGCTCTTCGTGTTGGTTTCAGCCCAGTACCTCCGGATGCCTTCGGGGCCTTTTCTGCTCGACCACTGGTCCATGGTCGGTCGGTGGTCCTCGAACGACATGAAGGGGACACCATACCCGCACGAATCGGCGATGCGGCTGACTTCAGCGACGATGATCGAACGTACGCCCACACCCGTTCCACCGGGGAACCGGCCCGCCAGATCCGCAAAGGACGGGTCGTCCCTCAGAATCACCCGGCCCCGGCCGTGCAGGCGCACGATCCGTGGACCTCCGGCAAAAGCACAGAACATGAGGACGATCCGACCGTTCTCGCGCAGGTGGGCGATGGTCTCGACGCCGCTCCCGGTCTGGTCGAGGTACGCCACGGTCCGTCCATCGACCACGACGAACTCGTCCCGATTGCCTTTGGGCGAGCAGTTCACCAGGCCGTCGGCCGAGAGAGGAGCCGTCGCCACGAAGAACACGGGCTGCGCCACGAGCCATTCGGCGAGGCCCTGATCGATAACCTCAAACGTCCTGGCCATTTCGCCATTATCGCACCTGTCCAGGGGTCCCCCCCATATGCTCGTGTGGGCTCCGCGCCCACGCCACCAGGGGTAACGTCGCAGGGGTGACACTCGACGCCAAGGTGCTAACCGTCTCGGAGTCCGTCAGCCGCGGCACCCGCCAGGACCGTTCGGGAGAGGAACTCGCCGCCGTGTTGGCCAACCACGGCTATCGCGTCGTCGAACGGCGGGTCGTTCCCGACGGGGTGGGGCCGGTTGCCGCGGCGCTCAGGGAGCTCTCCTCGTCGTTCGCCGGGCTGCTGGTGACGACGGGCGGCACCGGATTCTCCCCCACCGATCTCACTCCGGAGGCGACCCGCTCGGTCATCGAACGCGAGGCTCCCGGCCTGGCCGAGGCCATGCGCGCCGTCAGTCCCCTCGGACGCCTTTCACGTGGCGTCGCGGGGGCAGTCGGCCAGTGCCTCGTCCTCAATGTCCCGGGGTCGCCCAAGGGGGCGGTCGAGTCGTTCGAAGCGGTCGCGGACGTCCTGCCCCACGGCCTCGAGTTGCTCGCTGGAGGCGCACCCCATTGACCTGTCTTCATTCCCCGCACACCTTGGGGCGTCTGCGCAACCCGGCGCCACCTTCGATGGTGCCCGATCGCGCCCGACCGTGACGCCCACTCAGCTCCGCGCCTTCTCAGCCGTGGTGCGCCTGGGCTCAGTGAAAGCGGCGGCGGCCGAACTCGGCGTGACCGAAGCCGCCGTGTCACTGCACGTTGGCCACCTGCGCAAGGAACTCGAGGACCAGCTCTTCGCCCGGACCGGCAGTGGGCTGGCCTTCACCCCTGGCGGACTGCGGCTGGCCAGCCGGGCAGGTGAGATGCTCGGCTTGCAAGAACGCACCATCCGTGAGGTGGGTCAGGCGGGAAGCGGCAAGCGGCTGATGCGGGTAGCCGCCTCCAGCCTGTTTGCCGAACATGCCGCTCCGGGGCTCATCGAGCTTTTCGTCAGCAGAGCCGCTGATCTCGACGTCGAGTTGAGCGTCCACAACACGCGCGAGTTCGCCTCCCTTCTCACCACCCGCACCGTGGACGTCGCCATCGGGCCGAAGCCGAGCCAACTACCCGACTCCCTTCTGCGCAAGCCGTTCTTGAACTACCAGGTCGTCGTCGTGGCCGGGCCCCGCCACCCCTTGGCGGGCGTCCAGGCCCGCCCGACCCAACTTCGCGAGCAGATCTGGCTTCTGGGTCCCTCGGCGGCCGGAGACGACACGGTCGTACGCGGCATGTTGCGCCGCTACGACGTGCCCGAAGAGAACCAGAGGATCTTTCAGAGCCACGCCGCCGCCCTGGACGAGACCACGCACAACAAGGGGGTCAGCCTGGCGCTGTCCTTCGCCGTATCGGACGATATCGCCAACGGACGTCTGGTGGCGATCTCCGGGCCGGGCGTGAAAGGAGACGGGGTGTGGAGCAGCATGACGCTGCCCGAGCACAGCCTCCTGCCCGCCGCAGCCGAGTTGACGCGCTTCATCTCCACCCCCCGGGCGACCCGTGCCATGCTGCGCGGCTCGGGCATCAACATCGGACATTTCCGTCCCTCGGTCTACGTCACCCTCTGGAGCTGACGACGTCGGATCGGCCGGCCCGCACGATGGCGCTGACCACGTCGCCCAACGCCCCAATGTTGTGCGCCGGAAGCACGTCGTCGCAGTAGGGCAAGGCAGCGGAGAATCCTCCCACCAAAGGAGCGAAGTCCGGAGCCGCTGCTCGCGGGTTCAGCCACAGCACCCGGTACGCCCGCCGGTGCAGCCTCGCCATGACTTTCGCCAGCTCATCGGGTGGGTCGCTGTCCCACCCGTCCGATGCGATGATCACGATGGCCCCCCGGGTCGCTCCTCCGTGCCGTGAGGCCAGTAGGGCGCGGATGTTGGACGCTATGCGAGTGCCACCGAACCGATCAGCCACCTTCTCGCTGGCCTGTTGCATCGCCAACTGCGGTGACTTGTAGACCAGCACGGAGGTCAGTCGCGTCAACGTGGTGGCAAAGGCGAATACCTCAGCGTCGGTGGTCAACGCCACCGCTCGCATCAGGTGAAGGTACGCCGCGGCGTAGCACTGCATCGATTGGCTCACGTCGCAGAGCATCACCACGCGACGGTGCTTGCGCACGGGCCGTGTCAGCACGAGTTCGATCGGTTCCCAACCCGTCCGGCGGGCCCGCGCCAAGGTGGGACGCAGGGCGGTGCGGCGTCCGGCGTGATGAGCGGACTGTCGCCGTGTTCGCCGGGTGGGCCAGCTCGTCAGCGCCGCCTCGAGCCACCCGCCGAGGAGCGCCAGCTGTGCTGTGTCGAGCTCGTCGAACGGGGTGTCCGCCAGGCCCTCGAGCCCGCTCGGCATCCTCTCGGGGAGCGCCAATCCACCCGTCTCCGCCTCCGTCGTCGACGTCACACTGGGAAGGGTGGCCCAGGGCAGGCCGTCCCCCTCTTCTGCGAAGGAGGGTGCACCGGCAATGGACGCCAGCATGTCCTCGTCCCCCACGGCCCGGAGAGGCTGGGAGCGGGCATGCGGGTCGATGCCGAGACTCTCGTCAAAAACCGCAGCGAAGACCGCGTCGAACGAGGCCAGATCGCTTTGCCGTTGGACCAGGCAGATGCGAGTGGCCCAGTACAGCGACGCCCGCGAACCCAACGGGGCGGCAGCCATGGCACGCACCAAGGCCCCCATACCCGTGAACCCGACCGAGACGCCCGCCCGTTGTAGGCGCGCCGAGAGTGACACCACGAAGGCGGAGTGGTCGACGGCCGGGAGCACCAAGGGGGGTGGAGGTCGGCTAGCGGACAATTGATGCACGCCCGGGGGGCTTCATGTGGCCGCTGCCGCCTCGTAGCCGAGAGCGTCGAGCTCGCCTGCCACAGTGTCCCGATCGTCCGGGGTCTTGGTGATCGCCCCCAAAGTGAGCAAGATGTCGGCTCGGCCCAGCTCGGATGCTCCGAGCAGCGTCAAGGCGGATACCCAGTCGATGGTCTCGGCCATCCCCGGAGGCTTATCGAGGTCGAAGTGGCGCACCCGCCCGACGAAATCGGTCGCCGAAAGGATCAGTCTCTCGTTGGCTCCAGGGACCGTACGGCGCAGTATCTCGGCCGCCCGGGCGGGATCCGGAAAGTCGATCCAGTGGTACAGGCAGCGGCGACGCAGGGCATCATGGAGCTCCCTACTGCGATTCGAGGTCAGGATGACCATGGGCCGCCGTTGCGCAGTGTAGGTGCCGAGTTCGGGAATGGTGATCGACGCTTCCCCCAAGAATTCGAAGAGGAGGGCCTCGAACTCGTCATCGGCCCGATCGATCTCGTCAATGAGGAGGACCGGGACCACCGGGCCGTGGTAGCGGATGCTCTGCAGGATCGGCCTCTCCAAGAGGAACTCCTCGGTGAACAGGTCGGCATCGCGCAACTTCTCATCACGTGACTCGGCCAGTCGGATCGCCAGCAGCTGGCGTTGGTAGTTCCACTCATAGAGGGCCTCGCCGGCTGTCAGCCCCTCGAAGCACTGCAGTCGGATCAGGGGAGCTCCAAGGGCACTGGCCAGGGCCTTCGCCGCCGCCGTCTTGCCCACACCCGGTTCGCCCTCCAGCAGCAGCGGCAGGCCCAGCGCCAAGGCGAGGTAGAGCGCGGTGGACAGCCCCTCGTCGACCAGGTAGTCGACCTCGTCCAGCTGCTGACGGAGCGCGGCGGCAGAGAGCGAGCTCTCGGTCATGCGCCGGTCCCCTCGTTGGCGCCGGCGAGCAAGGCCTGGTAGTCCTCCCAGGTGTCGACGTCGAGTGGAACGTCGCCGGCAACCTCGACCTCGCGCACGGGGTAACGACCCGACTCCAGAAGTCTCCACACCCCCTTGTCGCCATGGAGGCCGCGAAGGTCATCGAATACATGGCGCCGGAACCAGAATGGGTGACCCACGCCGTCGTCATACCGGCACACTCCCAGAAGGGACGACCCGGCAGCCTCACGCAACCGCGCCACCGCCCCGGTCGTGACCTCTGGCTGGTCACCCAGGAGAAGGATGATCCCCTCGGCCCGGTCGTCGAGCACCCCCAGCGCCGCACCTATTGAAGAGGAGCATCCGCTGGCGTACTGCTCGTTCTCCACCACCTGGCAGTCCCGAAAGTCGACACGGTCGCGGAGTTCGGCCGACGCACCTCCGAGGGTGACCAGCAGCTGCTCGAAGCCACAACCTCTGGCCATGTCCAAGGTGGCGCCGAGCACCGTCGTCCCCCGGTAGGCCAAGAGGTGCTTGGGTTGGCCGAGGCGCCGCGACCCACCCGCGGCGAGCACCAGGCCGGTCACGAACATGTCAGTACCCCACCCGCTTCGCTCAATGGTCCCGGCACTCTGCGCTGCAGTACCACTGCTCCACCCCTTCGATGGTGCGATGGGGCGTGTCGGGGCCGACCGCGACCTCCATCCCGCACACAGGGTCGACCGCCTGACGGGGTGGCGGAGGCGCCGGCGTGGTCGGAGCGGTCAGACCTTCGATCCGGATGGCACGCACCACACTGGCCATGATCGACAGTGCGACCTCGGCTGCGGTACGCGCCCCGATGTCGAGACCCACCGGGGTGTGCACCCGTTCCCGTTCGGGTTTCGTCAGGTCCATGCCACCGAGTACGGCCTCACCGCGCCGGCCGCTCGCCACCAGTCCTACGAAGCGGACATCGGCATCCAGCGCCGCCCTGATGGACTCCGGCTCCTCGCGACCATGGCTGGCGACGATGACCGCCACCGCACCCTCGGGCCGGTTCCCCTCGAGCGACCGCACGGCGGCGAAGGCGAATCCGAGCGACTCGGCCAGGGCGGCAACGGCGTCGGCGATGGGCGTTTCGCCAACGATGTAGAGGACCGGCGGCGGCACCATCGGCTCCAAGAAGACCTCCAACGCGCCGCCGGAGAGGCAGGGGTTCAGCACCACCTTCGCCCCGGGTAGTTCGGGAAAGCCCTCTCCGCCGCCAGGCAACACCCGCAGGAGCAGCGATTCGCCCCGGCCGAGCGCGTCGAGCGCGGCGGTCCGCACGGACTGCTCGGCGCACTGGCCACCGACGAACCCCTCAATGGTGCCGTCGGACAGGATGATGGCGTCGTCACCCGCTCGAGCTGAGGTGGGCGACTGGGCCCGGACCACCGTGGCATGGACGAACGGCACCCGCTCGGCGAGCAACTCGGTCGCCCGAGCAGTCATCCGGTGCATCACGTGATCTCCGGCTCAAACCGAAGGCGTCGGATGTCCCTGCATGGCATCCCACACTCGGGAGGGCGTGAGCGGCATATCGGCGTGTCGTATCCCAAAGGGCTTGAGCGCATCGACGACGGCGTTCACGATCGCCGGGGGCGATCCCACCGTGGCCGACTCCCCTATGCCCTTGGCCCCGATGGGGTGATGCGGCGAAGGGGTCACCGTGTGCCCGGTCTCCCAGTCGGGTACTTCGAGCGCGGTGGGGATGAGGTAGTCCATCAGTGATGCCCCGAGGCAGTTGCCGTCCTCGTCGAAGGCGATCATCTCCATCAGGGCCATGCCCACGCCGTCGGTCAGACCGCCGTGGACCTGGCCCTCGATGATCATCGGGTTGATCCGGGTGCCGCAGTCATCCACCGCCACGAACCGACGCACCTTGACCACTGCCGTACCTGGATCGACGTCCACGACGCAGATGTACGCCCCGAACGGGTAGGTGAGATTCTCCGGGTTGTAGCAGATCTGCGCCTCCAGCCCGCCTTCCAGACCCTCGGGCAGGTCGCCGGCGCCATGGGCCTTCATGGCGATGTCTTGGATGGTGACGGACTTGGCGGGGTCACCCTTCACGTTGAAGGATCCCTTGTGCCACTCGAGGTCGGCCACCGAGACCTCGAGCATCCCCGAGGCGATGATCTGCGCCTTGTCCCTCACCTTGCGGGCCACCAGCGCAGCCGCGGCCCCCGATACCGGAGTGGAGCGACTCCCGTAGGTTCCGAGGCCGAACGGGGTCTGATCGGTGTCGCCGTTGACAACTTGGATATCAGCCGGCGGAATGCCGATCTCCTCGGCCACGATCTGGGCGAACGTCGTCTCGTGTCCCTGTCCCTGAGACATGACCGACAACCTGACGACGGCCTTCCCGGTGGGATGTATGCGCAACTCACACCCATCGGCCATGCCCAGGCCCAAAATATCCATGTCCTTGCGGGGTCCGGCGCCCACCGCCTCGGTGAAGAAGGCGATACCGATTCCCATGAGCTCGCCGCGGGAGCGCTTCTCCGCCTGTTCGGCTCGCAGCTCGTCGTAGCCCGCCATCTCCAGAGCCAAGCGCATGGCTCTCTCGTATTCGCCCGAGTCGTAGACCCAACCGGTCTTGGTCGTGTAGGGGAATTGCTCCGGCTTGATGAAATTCTTCAGCCGCAGCTCGGCCGGGTCCATCTCGAGCTCATGGGCCAGGCAGTCGACGATGCGCTCCACCAGATAGACCGCTTCGGTGATGCGGAACGAGCAGGCGTAGGCCACCCCTCCCGGAGCCTTGTTCGTATAGACGGCGGTCATCTTGGCGTAGGCCGCCTCGAGGTCGTAACTGCCGGTGAAGACCCCGAAGAAGCCGGCCGGATACTTGACGGGCGCCGCCGTCCCGTTGAAAGCCCCGTGATCGGCCAGGACATTGGTCCGGACGGCCAGGATCTTCCCCTCCTTGGTGGCCGCGATCTCCCCGCGCATGATGTAGTCACGGGCGAACCCGGTACTGATGAGGTTCTCCGAACGGTCCTCCATCCACTTGACCGGCTTGCCCAGGACGAGCGACGCCACGATGGCACAGACATACCCCGGATAGATGGGGACCTTGTTGCCGAAGCCACCGCCGATATCGGGGGCGATCACCCGGATTTTGTGCTCGGGCAGCCCCGACACCAATGCGTACACCGTACGGTGGGCGTGCGGGGCCTGCGAGGTGGTCCACAGTGTCAGCTTGCCGGCGACCCTCTCGTAGTCGGCCACACAGCCACATGTCTCCATCGGTGCCGGGTGCACCCGCGGATAGACGATGTCCTGGCTCACGACGACGTCGGCCGCTTCGAAGACCGCGTTGGTGGCGGCCTCGTCGCCGGTCTCCCAGTCAAAGCAGTGGTTGTCGGTCTTGCCCTCCAGATCGTCACGGATGACCGGCATGTCGGGATCCAGAGCTCTGCGGGCGTCGATGACCGGAGGGAGGATGTCGTACTCGACCTCGATCAGCTCCAGGGCGTCGCGGGCCGAGTAACGGTCCTCGGCCACGACGAAGGCCACCTCTTGGCCCTGGAAGCGGACCTTGTCCGTGGCCAGCACCGCCTGCACGTCGTTGGACAGCGTCGGCATCCAGGCCAGGCCCTTCTCCGCCAGGATGGCACCCGTCACGACCGCCTTGACCTTGGGGTGGGCTTCCGCCGCACTGGTATCCACGCTGACGATGCGGGCGTGGGCCACCGGGGCGCGCAGTATGGCCATGTGCAACATGCCCGGAAGCGCGATGTCGTCGCAGTAGTGGCCCATGCCCCGGATGAAGCGCGGATCCTCCTTGCGCAACATCCGGCCGTAGCCGACCGGCTTCTGGTCGTTGTCGACGAACTCGGTAGGACGTTCCTCGGTGGTGGTCATGACCGGTCCCCGCTGCTGACGGCCGATTCGTGGGTCGCAGCCCAGCGGATGGAACGAACGATGGTGGCATAGCCGGTACAACGGCAGATCTGGCCCGAGATGGCCTCTCTGATCTCCTGCTCGGAGGGGTCAGGATTGCGGTCGAGCAACGCACGCGCGGTCATCATCATGCCCGGCGTGCAGAAACCGCATTGGAGCCCGTGGCACTCCATGAATCCCTGCTGCACCGGGTCGAGCTCGCCGTCCTGCTCGAGACCCTCCACCGTGCGCACCTCCCGGCCGCCTGCCATGGCGGCCAGCACCGTGCACGACTTGACGGGTTCACCATCCATCCACACCACGCAGGTCCCGCAGTTGCTGGTGTCACACCCCCAGTGGGTACCCGTCAAGCCGAGCTGGTCCCGCAGGAAATGCACCAAGAGCAGGCGGCCCTCGATCTCCTGGCTGACCTCTTCGCCGTTGACCGTCAAAGACACCTGCATGTCAAACCCCCTGTCCGTTGATGCGGGCGACGGATCGGCGCAGGGCTCGCTGCGTCAACTCGTTGGCCAAATGACGTTTGTACTCGATAGTCCCTCGCATGTCGGTACTCGGACTACAACTCTGCGCCGCGATGGCCCCGGCTTGCGCGAACAACTCTTCGGTGGGTGCCCGGCCCCGGAGGGCTTCGGAAATGGCGGGGATGCCCGCGGTGTTCGGCCCGACCGCGGCCAAGCCGACCCGGGCATCACTGATCACGCCGTCCTGCAGCCATACCGCGGCGCCGCTGGAGACCACGGCCCAATCGCCGGCGCGCCGTTCGACCTTCTCGTAGGCACTGGAGCCCCCTGGCCGCAACGGGATGCGGATCTCGATCAGCAGCTCGGCTGCCCCGACGGCCGTTTCGTAGGGACCTTGGTGAAACTCCTCCATGGACACCTCCCGAGTGCCCCCGCTGCCCTGGATCACGCAGCTGGCATCGAGCGTGGTGCACACCGCCGAAAGGTCCTCGGACGGATCGGCCTGGCACAAGGATCCGCCCAACGTCCCGCGATTGCGCACGACCGGGTCGGCGATCACCCTCTCGGCGTCCCGAAAGATGGGAAATGCCCCGACCAGCACCTCGGACTCGAGCAGCTCCCGATGGCGGGTCATGGCACCCACCCGGACTTCGTTCCCTTCGACCCGTACGTAGCCGAGCTCGGCATGGAGGTCATTGATATCGATCAGGTACTCGAAGTTGGCCAGCCGGAGCTTCATCATCGGGAGCAGGCTGTGGCCGCCTGCAATGATCCGAGCAGAATCCCCCAGTCGTTCGAGCAGACCGATGGCGTGATCGACGCTGGTGGCACGTTCGTAGTCAAACGGTGCGGGAACTTGCATACGACCCCCTCATTCACACACTTCCCCACGGAATCTGAACCCTTCCCGGACGATTGTCAACGCCGACCTAAGGGAATGCTTAGGTAGTGGCGACCGACCGGTCGAACGGGCGCCAAGGGCCGCTGCCTCCGTGTCTCGCCCGGCGCTACCTGGGGTCCTGCCCATAACGGCGGCGGCGGCGTCCCCCGATCATTGCCAGCGCCGACCTAAGGGAATGCTTATGCGGGGGCGGTCGTTGTCGCACCGTGATTAGGCTGAGTGGGATCATTGTCCCACCAGGGACGGAAGCCGAAAGGGGGCAGTCGTGAGGGACGTACTCGACAACATCGAAGAATGGCAGAGCACCGGCCACCGCGTTGCCTTGGCCCGTGTCGTGGCCGTCATCGGCTCGGGCCCACGTGACCCGGGCGCCGCCATGGCGGTGAACGACCAAGGGGAGGTGGCCGGCTCCGTATCGGGCGGGTGTGTCGAAGGCGCCGTCGTGGCCGAAGCGCTCGAAGTGCTGGCCAGCGGGGAACCTCGGCTCTGCACATTCGGCTACTCGGACGAAGAGGCCTTCTCGGTCGGCCTCACCTGTGGCGGCACCGTCCGCATCTTCGTGGAACCGCTCGACTGATGGATGGACTGTTCGCCCTGGTGCGGGACTGCCTGCGCGCCGAGCAACCGGTGGCGTGGGCCACCGTCATCGAGCTCGCTCCCCCCGGTGACGAGCGCAACGATGTCCTCCCCCCGCTGGGTGCCAAGCTCGTCGTGCGCCCGGACGCGGAGCCGATGGGGTCGCTGGGGGAACCTGACCTCGACCGCGTCGCCATCCGTGACATCGAAGGAGCGCTGGCCGGTGGTCAAAGCGTGGCCCGTCACTACGGTCCCCGCGGAGAAGCCGGGCGCAGCGAGATCACACTGTTCATTGAGGTGTTCGCGCCGCCACGCCGCATGCTCATTCTCGGGGCAGTCGACTTCACCGCGGCGCTGGTGCGGGTGGCGAAAGTGCTCGGCTACCACGTCACGGTGTGCGACGCCCGGCCTGTGTTCGCCACGTCCGCCCGGTTCCCCGAGGCGGACGAAATCGTGGCGGATTGGCCACACCGCCATCTGGCCAAGGTGGCGGATTCATTGGGGCCGGAGGACGCCATTTGCGTCCTCACCCACGACCACAAGTTCGATATCCCGGCACTCATCGTCGCGTTGAAGACCAGGGTCGGTTACCTCGGTGCAATGGGCTCGCGGGGCACGCAAGAGGGTCGGGTGGCACGACTGCGCGCCGAGGGCGTGGATCCCGCCGACATAGGGCGGATCATGGCTCCCATCGGCATCGATATCGGTGCACGTACGCCGGAGGAAACGGCCGTCTCGATTTGCGCCGAGATCATCTCCCGGCGCGCCGGGGTGAGGGCACCCTCACTCCGGGACGGCACCGGCCCGATCCATCAGGCCGCCTCATGACGGAGCCCGAGTTGGAGAAGCCCACCGGCGAGGAGTGGATTGCCATCAGTGAGGGCCCGCTCCCCGTCGACGCCGCGTGGAAGTGGGCCGGCACCCCCGAATGTGGAGGGATTGTCACGTTCTGCGGCACCGTGCGTGATCATTCGGACGGGCGGGCCGGTGTGACGTCGCTGGAGTACGAGGCGTATGAAGAGCATGTCGTGCCACGGCTGGCTGCCGTGGCCGCCACGGCGCGGTCCCGTTGGCCACAGATCGGCCGATTGGCGCTTCTCCATCGAGTGGGGCGCCTCGTTGTAGGAGAGGTCGCGGTCGTCGTCGTGGCATCGACCCCGCATCGGGCCGAGGCGTTTGCCGCGGCCCAGTTCTGCATCGACACCCTCAAGCACACCGTCCCCATCTGGAAGCGCGAGACCTGGGAAGGCGGCTCCGACTGGAGCCTGTGCGCCCCGGAGAACCCCGAGCCGCATGCCCATGATTCTTCGCTTCTGGCGACACGGGCGCCCGTAGGGTCCGGCGAGTGAACCCCGTTTCTGCCCGGAGATGCCCATGATCCCCCTCGACGAAGCGCAACGGTTCGTCCTCGGGCTGTGCCCCCCGCTGACTCCCGTCGAACTTGCGCTTGACGATGCACTGGGTTGTGTCCTGAGCGAGACCGTGGTGGCGACCGAACAGGTTCCGTCATTCGCGAACTCGTCAATGGACGGCTATGCGGTGCGGGCCGACGACACATCGGGCGCGCCCGTCAGCCTTGCGGTGATCGGCTCCGTCATGGCCGGCCACTCCCTCGAGAAAGCCGTCGGCCCGGGCGAGGCGGCGCGCATCATGACCGGCGCCCCGCTTCCCGCCGGAGCTGACGCAGTCTGCATGATCGAAGAGACCGAAACGGCATCGGACGGACGCCACGTGGTGATCGGACGTGCGTTGCAGCCCGCTACCTTCGTCCGCCAGCCTGGCCGCGACGTCGCCATTGGGGATGTCATTGCCTCGGCCGGAACCGTTCTCGGCCCTGCTCACCTCGGCGTTCTCGCCAATCAGGGCGCCCTCGCGGTGAGGGTGCATCGCCGTCCACGGGTCGGCGTGCTCTCCACCGGCGACGAACTGTTCTCCGGAACGGGTCCGCTTCCCCCCGGCAAGATCCGCGACGCCAACCGTCACACCTTGCTGGCTCTCCTGCGCCGCGACGGGTGGGACGGCGTTGACCTCGGGATCGTCGGAGACGACGAGTCCGCCCTGGTGGAGTCGTTGTCCGCCGCGGCGTCGCGCTGCGATGCGATCATGACCAGCGGCGGTGTCAGCGTCGGCGACCTCGACCTGGTGCGGGTGGTGCTCGAGAAGCTGAGTGCCGGGACCATGCGATGGATGCAAGTCGCCATCAGGCCGGCGAAGCCACTCGCATTCGGCGTGTTGGGCGACCCGGCCATACCGGTGTTCGGACTCCCGGGCAATCCGGTCTCGGCGATGGTCAGCTTCGAGCTGTTCGTGCGCCCGGCATTGCGACGCCTGGGCGGACATCGAGTCCTGCATCGGCCGATCGTCTCCGCCGTCGTCGACGCGGACCTGCGCCGGGAAGCCGACGGCAAGCTCCACCTCTTGCGGGCCAAGGTCAGCCTCGACGGCCCGGCCTCGTGGCGCGTCCGGACGACCGGTGGCCAGGAGTCCCATCAACTGCACTCCATGTCCGAGGCCAATGCGCTGATCCTCCTTCCCGACGGCACCGGCGTAGACGCCGGAGAGCCGATCGATGTGCTCCTCATCGATCCCGATCGGTTGAGTGTCGATACGTCCCTGGTGCTGAACGTGCCCCACAGCCAACGGGAGGCGCCGTGACGGCTCCCGTACCCGTTGCGATATCGGTGCGACCACACCGCGGAAGACCCGAGAGCGCTGCGGTGGCGGCCATGCCGCTCGAGGGGCCCCTGGTCGACCGCTACGGGAGGGTGCACAACGACCTCCGGATTTCGGTGACCGATCGCTGCAACCTGCGTTGCGTCTATTGCATGCCCGAGGAAGGGCTTTCCTTTCTTCCGAGGCATGAACTCTTGACGTTCGACGAGATCACCCGGTTGGCCGAGGTGGCGAAGAGTCTCGGCGTTTCCGCTCTGCGCATCACCGGCGGAGAACCGCTCGTACGCAAGGGACTGCCCTCGCTCGTCGCTCGTCTCTCGGCGGTCGGATTCGAGGACCTGGCCATGACGACGAACGGCACGGACCTGGCCAGAGTCGCCGGGGAGCTGGTTTCGGCCGGACTGCGCCGAGTCAACATCAGTTGTGACTCGTTGCGGGCCGAAAGGTTCGCCGCCATACGCCGTCGGGGAAACCTCGATGTCGTTCTCGACGCGATGCGCGTGGCCGAGAGCGCCGGCCTGACTCCTCTCAAGGTCAACGTGGTACTCCTGCGAGGCCAGAACGACGACGAAATTCTCGACTTCGCCTCCTTCGCCCGGGCTACGGGCCGCATCGTGCGCTTCATCGAGTTCATGCCGCTCGACGCGCAAGGGCAGTGGGATCGGGACCAGCTGGTGCCCGGCCGCGAGGTGCTCGAGCGCATTTCGGACGTCTGGCCCCTCGAGCCGCTCTCGGGCGCCGGGGGCACGGCACCGGCGGAACGGTTCCGCTTCGCCGACGGAAAGGGTGAGATCGGCTTGATCTCCAGCGTGTCGGAACCATTTTGCGGTACCTGCAATCGCCTCCGTGTCACCGCCGACGGCGCGCTGCGGAACTGCCTGTTCTCCGACGACGAGCGGACCGTGCGCGACCTCTTGCGGAACGGTGGGAGCGATGCCGACCTGTCCCTCTTGTTCCGGCACGCTGTCTGGGCGAAGTTCCCGGGCCATGGGATCAACGAGCCGGGATTCCTCAGCCCGGCACGTTCCATGTCGATGATCGGCGGCTAGCGGTGGCACACCTCCGCCTTTTCGGACCGGCCCGGGAGGCGGCCGGCATCGCGAGGATCACCCTGCCGGGTCAGGACGTGGCGGCGATCATTGCCGCCGCAGAAGCGCAGTTCGGAGAGGCGTTCTCCCAGGTCGTGGCCGTCTCCAAGGTCTGGGTGAACGGGGAGCCCGCCGAAGGGGACACTCCCGTGCGTGACGGCGACGAGGTTGCGGTCATCCCCCCGGTCTCGGGCGGATGAGCACCCCGCCCGCCCAACCGGGCCCGGGCGAGCTCGATCGTGGCCCCTTGACCCATATTGACGACCACGGTCGGGCCCGCATGGTCGATGTCATGGGCAAGGCGCTCACGCGACGGGTCGCTCTCGCCAGGTGCGCAGTCGTCACCGGGGCGGATGCCGCCAAGGTCCTGGCGGAAGCTCCGGATGGCCTCAATGTCGTCGAGGGGGCGCGGTTCGCCGGAATCCAAGCAGCCAAACAGACCTCTTCGCTCATCCCCCTGTGTCATCCGATCCACCTCGACGCAGTGCGCGTCGAGGTGACCGTCGATGCGCACAGGATCGAGATCAGTGCGGTCACCGAGATTGTGGAGCGGACAGGCGTCGAGATGGAGGCACTGACGGCCTGCGCCGTCGCCGCTCTCACGCTGGTCGCGGCGCTCATCGATGTTGACCCGGAAGTGTCCGTCGAGGAACTGACCCTCTGGCACAAGTCCGGAGGCCGGTCCGGCAACTGGGAGCGCCATGGATCCGAAGGACGTCTGACCCGCACCCTCGCCCCCACCGGGGCCCCGACTGGCGAATCAGGTACCGGTCGGCCGGCCGGAGCCACGGAGGTCTCCGACGGTCCGGACCGCCGCCACGTCTAGGAGATTCCGTCCTGCGTCGAGCGTCACGGCAGCTGGTCGCCTTTTGGTCCTGCCTTCATCTCCCGCAGCCATCCTGGCGCGTACCGCGCCGCCCATGCTTCACTCACCCAGCCGTTGATCATCGAGCGCATCGAGTCGCGATGGGTCAGGGCAAACAGAATATGGCCGATGACCACGGCAAAGATGGCCAACGCCAAGACGTCGTGGACGAACGTGGCGCCCGTGCGCCAACTGACCGGGAAGAAGCGGAACCACTTCAAAATGAAGCCGGTGGCCAGCATGACCACAATGGATCCACCGATGAATATGGCGTTCAACTTCTGGCCGGGATTGAATTTGTCCACAACCCGAGGTGCGTTGCGGCCCAACGAGCGGAGCCATTTGACCTCATCATGGGTCCAGACGTTTATCCGCCGGAGATCGCGCCGCATCTGCGCTCCCCAAGGACCGACGAGCGAGATGAGAATCGGCACCGGAAGCGCGACGCCACTCCAGAGGTGGATATTGGCCACCAACGCTCGACGACCGACCACGTCGGACAACGACGGGAAGTACAGAGCCAACGCCGTCAGCATCAGGATGCCGAACAGGAGGGCATTGGCCCAATGAGCGGCACGCTGTACGCCGTCGAACCGCAGGACTCTCCCTACGGACTGGCGCTCGACGTCGACCTGTGCCGTCACGTCGCTCTTCAACTCAGCGATGCGTCGGTGGGCCCCGTGGAACCGTCGCGCCAGCCATTGACGGGATAGCCGTTTTGCTCCCAGAAACCCGGAATGACCTCATCCACGACCCGGATGGCCGAGAGCCATTTGAGCGATTTATACCCGAACATCGGTCCGACATAGAGGCGTACCGGGCCACCGTGTTCGGTGGTGACGGGAGCGCCGAGCATGCGATAGGCGACGATGACGTCGGGAAGCCGAGCCTGATCCAGGGTGAGGCTCTCAGAGTCCGCCCCGTCGTATGACTCGAAACTGAGGGCGACCGCTCCCTGCTTTACGCCGGCATTGTCCAGTATGTCGGAGAGCTTCACGCCTTCCCAGTGGACGTTCGCAACGGTCCATCCGGTGACACATTGAAACTCCTGGACAAATGATGTCGACGGCATCGCCTTGAGGTCCGCGAGGGTGAATGTCTGCGGATTGTGGACGAGCCCACTGACTTCCAGCCGATAGTCCGACTCCGAAATACTCGGGTACGAACCGGTAATCGTGTAGATGCGGAAGCGGTCGCCACCGGGAAGCAGGCCACCCAGTCCAGACCCGAGCGCGCTTCCTAGGACATTCTGCACCTTGGCCCCGAAGACGATTCCCGCGGCGCCGAGCACCCCCATGCCGAGGAAGACCCGACGACCCACGGCGACGCGTGAACCCGGCTTTTTCTCGGCGTTACCTTTGGCGGCGACCGGCACGTTGCGAGCTTAGGGACGCCGCACCGCCTTGGGGCGTCGCCCAACTGCGGTGCGCTGAGCTACCCGGTGGGGCCGAACCGCTCGACACGTATCCGTTCGTTTCCCACGCCCGCGCCGAGAAGCGTGTCGGTGGCCGCATCGGAGAAACCCGATGAGCCGCATACGAACACCGTGGTCTCCGCCCCTATGGGCGCCGGCAGATCAGCCGCCGTGAGCCGACCGGCCGGCCGGGGCCAGCCTTTTGGAGTCCGGCGGGTGTAGAGGATCTCTGCCGGAAGGCGTGCCAGCTCGGCGGCGTAGTACAGGTCTTCGGGACTGCGGGTAGACACGATGAGACGAGCGAGATCCGACCGACCCGTCCGGTGCGCCAACCGCAGCATGGCCATGAGGGGCACCACGCCCGAGCCACCGCCGAGGAGAAGGGCGGGCCCGCCCCCACGCCATACGAACCAACCTCCGATTGGGCCGCGCACTTCGAGCTCGTCCCCGACGACGACCTCGTCGTGCAAAAACGACGAGACCTCGCCTTCCGGCAGACGCTCCACGGTCAGTTCGATCTCATTGGAACCATCGGGTGCGGAAGCGACCGAGTAGGAGCGGGATGCGGTATAGCCGTCCGGCGCGGTCAGTCGGAGCACGTAGTGCTGACCGGCCAGGTGGTCCGAGGGTTCCGCCAACTCCAGGCGGAAGGTTTTGGCCGTCGCAGTCTCGCGACGGATCTGGACGACCGTGGCCGACTGCCATTTCCCGGGAGTCGGTGCTGCCCTTCCCTCAGTCACCCTGATAGCGCTCTTCCAACCAGGGATCCCCGCGGTCATGGTATCCGTTCTGCTCCCAGAACCCGGGCTCATCGTGGTCCATCACCTGTAGTCCCGACACCCACTTGGCGCTCTTCCAAAAATACAGATGGGGAACGAGGAGGCGTGCCGGACCACCGTGCTCTCGTGCGAGCGGTTCGCCCTCGTACTCCCAGACCACCCAGGCCTTACCGGCGGTCACGTCCTCGAGGGGGAGGTTCGTGGTGTAGCCGGTGTGGCTGGTGGCCAGCACATAGCTTGCCGAGGCCAGTGGTCGAGCGGCGGCCAGAACGGTGTCGACCGAAACTCCTCGAAACGAAACTCCCAATTTTGACCACGTTGTCACGCAGTGAATATCGCCGGCATAGGTGGAGTCCGGCAGGGCTCGGATCTCGTCCCACGTCCATTTCATCGGCTGCTCGACCAGACCTCCGACCGAAAAAGTCCAGGTCGCCGTCGAGAGCGTGGGCGTGGGCTCGGCCGTGAGGACCGGCCAGTCCCGACCCACGTCGTACTGGCCCGGAGGCAGGCGGGGGTCACGGTTGCCGCGGCCAAGGAATCCTCTCGTCGGCTTCATTTCTGAACCCTCCTTCTCCTCGCTGACCTTATTCCCTTGGTAGTGGCCGGACCATGGGCACGCCTGCTCAAGCAAGGGACCTTGGGCCCTGTTGGCCTCCACCGGGCAGGGTCAAGCTGGGCGCAGGATGAAAGGCCAATTGCCCTGGTCATGGGGAAACGGAGCCGCACGATGAATAGCGAATGGATGAGCCGAGGAACGTGCAGGAAGGCACCGTGGGGTGCCTTTTTCCCACGTGAGGGGACTGGCGTGATCGTCGCAAAGAAGATCTGTGCCACGTGCCCGGTGCGTCGGGAATGTCTGGACTACGCCCTGGAGCACCACATCGATCATGGGGTGTGGGGCGGGTGCTCCGAGCGTGAGCGGGCACGTATTTTGCGGCGGAGTCGAACCGGGCAACCTGTCGGCGTCGGCTGATGTCTACCTGGTGAGGGTGGGTGGGTTCCGGTGCGCGATCCCAATTCGGGCCGCCACCCCATCCAGTACGCAGTCGAGGCCGAACTCAAAACGTTCGTCCCTCGTTTCCGCGGCATCGGGGTCGATGCCTTCCCTGAAAATGCGAAGGACGCGCGCGAACTGACCGGAATCGTCGAGGCGTCCCATCCAGTCCTCCAAGCCCCCCGTTACTTCCGCGTCCCCGAGTCGGTCCCGCGCCTGTGTCTCCTCGACCCGGATCTCCCGTAGCTCGCCCAGGACCGTCCCCGTGACGTAGCCATCGATCGTCATCGGGATCTTCAGGGCCGTGCGCGCGTCGAGATCGACACCGTCGAGGACCGAGAGCGACTGCTCGACCAGGAGAAGTGCCTCGGACCCGCGCTGTTTTCGACCGCTCATGAAGTCCACGACCCAGGGATGCTCGAGGAGCGCCCGGCGTCGCTTCCTGGCGATATTGCGAAAGTCCGCTCGCCAGTCACCGCTCACGTCGGCAATCCTGCTCTCCCGCTCGACCACGTCGAGCCCCGAAGCTGCGGCGGCGGTGAGGGAAGTGCCTACTTATGAGGAAGCCCTGAACGCTGGTCCGGGTAGCGTGAAGGCAAAGGTTTGACCGAAGGGACCGCTCTGGTCCTCCGTCAACTGGGTGAAGCGGCCACCTGAGGGATTGGAAAGGGTGATCCTTGCTGGAAAATCCTTCACCGCTCCTCCGGCGCAATCTGGAATGCAGTCGTCGTAGGGCCACGTGCCTTCACCGACCGCAGAGTTGTCGGTCCAAGAGGACCACTCGATGTCGACGACGATATTCCCGGCATCGCCCGAGAACTGCATCAAAGTAGGTTCGATCCCGGTCCACGTGCCGAGCGTTGCCGTCGGCAAGGTGGTGATCGGGAGGAGCCAATAGCCTCCGCCCTCGGGATCTACTGCGATGCCGGCGATCGGATAGGTGATCTGCTGACTGCCCAGCGAGCCGTAGAACCGTGCGTCACCGAAGGTGAACACACCACCGTCGGCGGCAACCTCCCAGTAGCCGCCGCCGTCTTGCGTGGGGGCCATCCCGACAATGGGCGCGTTGAGGTGAACGCCTGCGGTCGAGCCGTAGGAAACGGCTTCGCCGAATGCAGCCACCGATCCATTGGCACGCACCAGCCAGTAGCCGTGGCCGTCGGGATCAGACGAGATCCCCACCGTCGTGGTGTTCCCAGTGGTCGGGACGGCTACCAGCGAGTTGCCGTAGTACTCGGCATCACCGAAGCTGAAGACACCCCCGTCGGCCCCTACGAGCCAGTAGCCTCCGCCGTCGGGCGTGGCCGCCATGCCGACGACTGGTTCGTTGAGATGGGTCCCGCCCATCGATCCGTAGAACGTGGCGTCACCGTAGGTGAAGACACCGCCGTCGGCCGCCACGAGCCAGTAGCCCTTTCCGTCCGGAGTCGCCGCCATGCCGACAATCGGCTGGTTGAGGCGTAGGGGAGCGGCTGAGCCGTAAAACCCGGCATCGCCGAAACTGAACACTCCGCCGTCGGAGGCCACCAGCCAGTAGCCGCCACCGCCGGAGGTGGACGCCATGCCGACAACAGGGAAGTCGTACGCCACGCCGGAGGTGTCGAAACTGGGCAGGGCACCAAAGGGGACCGGTTGGTACAAGGCGTCGCCCGTGAGAGCTCGACTCGTCAAAGAGGCAGTGGCCGCCGACGCATGGAAAGGGAGCACAACCATCAACGCAGAGATGCAGAGTGTGACTCCCGTCGACATCAGAACGGGCCGGCGCCCAACGACCCAACGATGCCTCATGGCCACTCCCTTCGGTCGTTACCGATGCGGGCCCTGCGCGTCTCCGAACCTGACCCGAATCCGATCGCGCGAAATGGCGCGGGCAGGACGACGATCGAATGCCCCTCCGGCCTGCGGGTCCCCGACGACGAGCCGCCTCGACTAGACGGTGGTGGTCGCCAGCGGGGCGGGATTGACGCGGGCCCCGGGCGTGAACGCCACGGGAATGTGCTTGATCCCACCGATGAAGTTGGAGCGCAAGAACTTGGGCTCCCCCGTCATGTGCATGTCAGGGATGCGCCGCACGATCTCGTCGAACATGAGGCGCAGCTCCATGCGGGCCAGGTTGGCACCGAGGCAGAAGTGGGCGCCGCCACCGCCGAAGGCGATGTGGGGATTCGGGTTCCGCTCTATGTCGAAGGTGAACGGGTCGTCGAACACCTCTTCGTCCCGGTTGGCGGAGATGTACCACATGACGACCTTGTCGTCCTTGGCGATGGCCTGGCCGCCGACCTCGGTGTCCTCCGTGGCGGTGCGGCGGAAATGCAGCACCGGTGTGGCCCAGCGCAGGATCTCATCGGCCGCCACGTCGAGCTTCGACGGGTCCTCGACGAGGGCGGCGTACGCATCGGGGTTCTGCATGAGGGCCAGCATTCCCCACGCCGTGGCGTTGCGGGTGGTCTCGTTGCCGGCCACCGACAAGAGCAGCATGAACATGTCGAACTCGAGCTCGCTCATCCTGTCGCCGGCGATCTCGGAGTTGATGAGCTTCGTGACGATGTCCTCGCGCGGATCGCTGCGACGCTGCTTGCCCAGTTCGTTGACGTAGGTGTACAGCTCTATGAAGGCCGTCGACCCGTCGTCGCTGGCGAACTCGGGGTCGTCGATCCCGATCATGCGGTTGGACCAGTCGAAAATGAGTTTTCGATCTTCCTGGGGGACGCCCATGATCTCGGCGATCGCTTGAAGTGGGAGCTCAGAAGCCACCTCGGTCACGAAATCGGTGGAGCCGCGCTCGATCACGTTGTCCACGATCAGGACGGCCCGGTGCTTGAGGTACTGCTCCAGAAGACCGATCATGCGCGGGGTGAAGCCCTTGTTGACGAGGAGCCGGTAGCGGGTGTGCCTCGGCGGATCGGTGTAGAGCATCATCAGCCCCCGCGGATCGCCCCCGACGTCGCCGGTCGTGGGCAGTTCGTCGGGGTTGTACAACCCCACCACTCCCTCGGCCTCCGAGGAGAACAGCTTCGAGTCCCGGTTGATGGTCACCACATCGGCGTGGCGGGAGAAGCTCCAAAAGCCCTTGGCTCCAGGGACTTCGTGCCAGGACACGGGCTCCTCGGCCCGCAGGCGGCGAAACATCTCGTGGTGCTCCTGGCGCTGAAAAGCGTCCAAATCGAGCAGATCGATGCCACTGGTCTTCACTGCGCACCCCCAGGGTGACTGGTAGCCATTGATGGCCGCATTCCCACAACTGCTAGCTGGATGCAGTTTAGGCCGCTGCGCACAGCGGGGTGTGGTCGATTTCGGGTGCTGGCACGAAGGAGGTCCGGATGCTCTGCCGTGCCCTCCCCCTCCGTCCCCGCCCTCGAGATTGCCGTCATCGCACTCGGCACGCTCATCCTGGCCAACCTGGCGGCCGTGGTCCCGGGCCGCATGGCGGCCCGGACGCCGGCGGCGCTCGTACTGGAGGCCGAGTACGTGCCGAGGGCCGAGTAGGACGGACAGGGGATGGCCGCGCAAAGAGGCTGGTCAGAGCCATAGCACCACCCAATGTTCGTAGACGCCCGCGTCGGTGTCCCACGGTCATAGCGCCTGCCGGCACTCCATCGTCGACGACTGAGTCAATGATCCGTTAGTCCCCCGCTC
>Ga0182030_10002626_pt1 | contig 38251 bp, 29 predicted proteins | sample 812S3MmetaG_FD_121299 | JGI IMG/M metagenome (GOLD analysis project Ga0182030, IMG submission 121299) | Permafrost microbial communities from Stordalen Mire, Sweden - 812S3M metaG (Illumina Assembly) | ecosystem: Environmental > Terrestrial > Soil > Wetlands > Permafrost | place: Sweden...
GATGAGGACCTGGTTTTCCAGGTCAACGCCCTTGTCTCCTCGGTGTCGGGTTCCCTCCGTCAGGGCCCCGGGTCTGGATTTCCTTTTTCACCTCCTCGTTGTGGAACATGCCCAGCGCACCCCCCAACGGCTCGTGCCGAGGCCGCGAATGTGAGCCTCGAAAAATCCGCCGTTGCGCGGCCCCGCGAATGCGACCCTTTGGACCAGGCGCGCGAGCCCTTCCCGGCCCGGAGGGTCGTCAGCGGATCCCGCACGAATCAGCAGAACGACTGCGACCTCTCCGAAGTCGGTCCAACTCTCGAAGGCGAGGCGGACCCCGTTCGGGAGGACCTGCCTTTGGTGGGCACGGGTTCGAGGTCGATCGATACGCCTCGTTCTGGCCGCGGCGATGGTGTCATTCACCGTGTACTCACATCGCGTTGGCAGTCAATGACCCCGCCGTCAGTCCAGACGAGGTCGCCGACACTACGATTGTTCCAGCCTGGCCCGTCGACTGCACGATGGCTAAGGCCTTGCCGTTGAAGGCCTTGCGGGTCGCCGATGAGAAGGCGGTCAGGTCTATCGGATCGCCGTTGTCCGCGCCTGCAAGCTTGCCGGGGCCTGAAACGGCAAATGTGATGCTACTGTTGGCGGTAGGGACGAACACGCCGGCGGAGTCCTGGACGTTTGCGGTGACGTACGCGAGGTCCCGCCCATCCGCGGCGATGGTGGTCCGATCCACCGACAGGCCAACCTTTGCGGGCGCACCCGCGGTCGTCACTTGATCGGTCGCTGCAACGGTACCGGCGGTCGTGCAGGCCGCCTTCAGGGTGCCCGACGCCCAGGGTACGCTCCATTCCAGGTGCGTGGTGGTGGACGTGTTGGCCTTCGAGCCCTGCGACGTGCCGTTGAGGAACAGTTCCACGCTGTCGCAGTTGCTGTAGACTAGGACGTTTACCGTAGTTCCGGACGTCCAGTTCCAGTGCGGGGAGATGTGGACCATGGGCGCGGTCGTATTGCGGCTCTGCCAGAAGTAGTAACCGTTCTTCGGGAAGCCCGCGGTGTCGACAATGCCAAAATAGGAGCTCTTGGCGTTGTTGGCATACGGCCAGGGCTCGCCGCCGTAGTCGAAGCCAGTCCAGTCGAACTCCCCGGCGAACCAAGGGCGACTGTTCTCGATGACATACATCCCCTCGTAGCCTGCGGGACTGGCATTGGTATCGGGGTAATCGGAGCACTCCATGACCGAGTCGTCGCAATTGCCCCAGCTCGAGGGATTGTCGTCGGCAGTGGAATAGAAGCCGCGGCTTCGCGCTCCCGACTCCATTTCGCTGCCGAAAATCTTCCAGGTCGGGTGCGCGGCGTGCTGGCCGTCGAAGATGGGCGACGTGACCGAACCGTTTTGCAGGTAGTTGTATCCTTGCAGATCGAGCAAAGCGGCTACCGCTTGATTGGTCGCGTCGCCCATGTTGTTGCAGGCCCATGTCACCGGGCGCGTCGAGTCAATCGCCTTCACCCACTTCATCAGATTCGCGGCCGTGCCCGTCGAGGCGCCCTGTATCTCGTTGCCGATGCTCCACATAATGACGCTCGCGTGATTGCGGTCACGCCGGACGAAATCCTGAATGTCGGTTTGAGCCCATTTCGTGAAGTAGAGATGGTAGTCGTTCAAGCCATTCTTTCCCGTCTCCCAGACATCGAAAGCCTCGTCCATGACGAGGAAGCCCATCTGGTCAGCGAGATCGAGAAGCTCGGGCACGGGCGGATTGTGAGACGTGCGCAGGGCGTTGACGCCCATTCCCTTCATGACCTGCATAAAGCGTTGCAGGGCTCGGTAGTGGTAAGCCGTCCCGATCGCGCCGAAGTCGTGGTGGTTTGCCATCCCCCAGATCTTCATCGACTTACCGTTGAGGGAAAATCCCTTGGAAGCGTCGAAGTCGTAGGACCGCAAGCCGACCGGGACAACGTATGTGTCTACCGTCGAAGCGTTGACCTGCAGGGTCAGCTTCACCCGATAAAGGTAGGGGTCGTCGATGGACCAGAGGTGTGGACTAGACACAGTGAGGCTCTGGGTCAACGTCGATGTCGTGCTGCCGGCGACGCTGCTGGCAGCCAGGGTGTTGCTCACGACTTTCACGCCTGTGGCGTCATCGATTTCGGCTGTCATCGTCACCGACTGGGAGCTCGTCGATTGGTTCTCGACGTCTGCGGCGATCGAGACCGTCGCCGAGGTAGCGCTCACCGACGGAGTCGTGACGAAGCCGCCGTTATACGCGATGTGGACCGGATTGAGCGCCGTAAGCCAGACATTGCGATAGATGCCGCTGCCAGAGTACCAGCGGCTATTCGGCTGGTTGCTGTTGTCGACCTTGACCGCGACGACGTTGCTGGCGCCTGCATTCAGGTTGGGCGTCAGGTCATATTCGAACGTCGAGTACCCGTAGGGTCGCGTACCGAGCGAGGTGCCGTTGATCCACACCTCGCTGTTCTCGTACACGCCGTCGAATTCGATCCGGATCTTCTGGCCCGAGTACGATGGATCCAGGGTGAATGTCTTTCGGTACCAACCGATACCCCCATCCAGAAGTCCGCCGCCGTGGCCCGCCGGCGAATTCGGGTTGAATTGAAGCTCGATGCTCCAGTCATGTGGCACGTCGAGGCTACGCCAGCTGGAGTCGTCGAACGCGGTCGCCTGAGCCCCAGACACATCGCCGAGATGGAACTTCCACCCGCTGTTGAAGCTCGTGCCCCGTGCCCCGTTATACGCTTGCGCTTGCGGCGCGGGAGTTCCTGCATCAATGCCCCCGGAGGACGCACCGCTCGAGCTTCCGGACCCGCTGGATGTGGCGCCACCGCTCGTACCCCCTGAGGCCGAGCTCCCGCTCGAACTACCTGAGGCTCCGCTGCCTCCCGAGCTCCCGCTTCCGCCCCCGGAGCTGGTCGATGTGCCGCTCCCTCCTCCGGAACTGCCCGAAGTGCTGCTGCCTCCCGAGCTACCTGAGCTCGCGCTTCCGCTGGAGCTACCTGAGCTCGTGCTCCCGCTCGAGTTGGATGTTGCGCTCCCGTCCTGAACGGTCGCGTCCTGGTGTCCTCCACTTGCGCTCACGTCGCTGGTCGACGCGTCCGCGGAGCCGGACGCCCGGTCCGATGGCGAGTTCGAATTGTCGTCCGATGATCCGCAATTCAGTTGGGCAAGGCTGAGAGCCAACGCAAACAGCAGAGCAGGGCCCCGATAGACGGTTATTCCGAAGGGCATGTTCCAAGTCCTTTTCTCACTTCGTAATCGTGAGCGTGACGTTCTGCTGGTATCGGTAAATGCTGAGTGTGATCGATTGCCCGGCCTGCACCGCGGCATACGCCGAGCTTAGGTCCGTCAGCGAGACCACGCTGACGCCGTTGAACTCCAAGATGACATCGAGCGCCTGGATACCGTCGCTCGCAGCCTGGCTTCCCGCCGGGACGGTAAGAATGAAGACACCTACGGAGTAACCGAGACCCACAAGCGACAGTTCACCCGGGCAGAGGTTCTCTATCGTTGCGCCGAGCCAGGTCGCAGTCGTCGTGCAGTCGCGCGCGCCCGCGTCCGTATTCACGGGCTTCAGCCCGACATTGCCGAACGGCGGAGTGGCCGCCTGGGCACGGAGCGCAGGGACCGTCACTCCATACTGTTCGGTCGACGGCGGCGGCAGGCTCACGATACCGAGCGCGGTGGCGGGGGAGCTCGTTCCGAGTTGGAAGTTGCCGTGAGTCGGGTCGATGAAGTTCGGATTGCCCGAGGCCGAGTGCGCGTCCGTGTGGTAGCTGTTCTGGGCAGTTGATAGCGCTGACGCACTTTCGTAAAGGTTGTAGTCGATCTCCTTGCCGTAGGCGTCGGGGCTGTCAGGCGCGAGACCCCAGAAAATATTGTGAATGAACATATCGCTGCTGCCCTTGGGCCAGACGTGCATGCTCAAGCAGCCAGACACATCGCTCACCGCAGCGTTCGGCGCGCACGGGGTGGTGTTCTGCTGCACGAGCACGTTGTTTTCGCCATCGCGGTAGTAGCCTTCGCGCCATTTGAGGCCGCCCGACAGAAAGACGTTGTCGGTAAACTTGTAGTTCGTTGAGCCGTCGTCGAGGTCGACGTCCCAGCCCTGGTCGCAGCGCCAACGGTTGTGTGCCATCGTGATCGGCTTGACGGCATCGAGCAGCGGTAGGCTGCTCGGGGGATTGCCAACCCGAGACTCGATGGATCCTGTACTGGAGTCCCAGTAGCGGTCGCGCCCCCAGCTGTTGTACGAGCCGTGATCCCCGGTGAAGAGCACCGTCGCAAACACGTCGTTATACGAGATCGTGTGGCCGCCCCAACATCCGTCTCCGACGTTGATGCCGGCGCGCGGCATGTTGTAGATGCTATTGTGTGACACCGTGATGCTGTCGGCCATGTCGATGGCGACGCCCGCGACCTGCAGCTCCGGGTCGCCGATGTCGTGAATCAGGTTCTCAGTGGCGCTGCAGTTGCTCGGGTAGTCATTGGTCTGCGGACCGGGCGTCATGTCCAGTTGGGCTACGGGGACGGTTCCGGCGCCATAACCGAACAATGGATTGCGGACAGCCTTGTTGCTCCCCATGAACAGAATCGCGCTCGACCCCGTGTCGATGAAGAGGTTGCCGGTGACCGAGACGCTGTCATTGTAACCGTTGACGAAGACACCGGCCCCGCCGAGCTGGTCGAAGAAGCTGTTCGAGATGGTCACGTGCTGGCCGCCCGTGACGAAGATGCTGCCTCCTCGATAGATCTGCCAATCGGAGCGCAGGATCTGCTCGTTGCAGCTTGGAAACGTTCTCAGCGTGTCGATATAATGGAATCCGTCGAGGGTGACCCACTGCACCGGGAGCGTCGACGCGCACGCGCTCGTCGTCGAATAGGACGGCAAACCGACTCCACCGTCGTCGAGCGTACGTGCAGCTCCCGTGCCGCAACCCCCGTCGAATTCGAAGATGCGCTCGATGCCGGCCATCTCGAGGGTGTACGAACTCGCCTTGGTGAGATCGACCCCGGTGGGTGGGTAGAAGTAAAGGGTGCCGGCCGTGCCTGCGATGCCGGTGCGGTCGTAGTACCACTCGCCCGGCGCATCGAGCTCGTCGAAGCCGTTCTCCACGAACTGTGTGCCGTTAATCCCTTGGGGCCGGCCGTTGCAGAGCGGCCCCTGCTGCTGGCCGCCACCCGTAACGATGTAGTCCTCGCTTCCCCAGAGCTGGCCGTGCACGCCGTGCAAATAGGCCGGCTGCGACGAGGAAGGCTTATGCGACCAGCTGTTCGGCCGCGACGACGCGTCACTCGCATTGCCCCCGTACGCCTTGGTCGGGTCTGTATAGTTGGGATATCGCGCCATGTGTTGGCGCTGCCCGTTGAGCAAGAGGACGCTGGAGAACCCGTACGTAGGACCGCTCGAACCCGGCGCATTGGCACTCACGGTCGGCGCGACCTTGCCGTCGTCGAACGAATAGTTCGCGAGGGTGCTCGAAGGCACCGCGGCCTGCATGACCCCGTTCTTATAAGGTGTAAAGGTCAGGTTGCTAAGCGGGACGCCGCCGCTCAGCGCGGCTGCACCCGCACCCGTGTAAGTCACCGGCGCGGCCTGTGACCCTGAGTCGGCAGACGTAAAAACTATCGTATGACCGACGTAATACGTGCCTGCGAGCACGTTCACCGTAATCGCCACCTTGCCGCGGTCCGGACTCCCTCGAACCGCCTTCTGGGCGCCCTGCAACGTCTTGAACGGTTTGTCCTTTGTCCCTGGATTGGAATCATCGCCAGTCGTGGACACGAACAGTTGGTTGCCGGGAAACTCGATGCCGCCGTCTACTCCGCTCGGCGATCCGCTCGATCCCGTCACACCCGAAGAAGATGAGCCGGAACCATTGCCGCCCGATCCCGAGCCTCCCGTCGAGCTACTGCTCGTCGATGACGAGCTGCCGCTGGAGCTGCCGCTGCTCGTGCCTGACGACGAGCCTCCCGAGGTCGAGGACCCGGACGCCGCTCCCGATGAACCGCCAGAGCCACTTGAGGCCGAACCGGCTCCGCTCGAAGACGTCGAGGCATCTTGCGCGATCGACGTCTTGACCCCCCCATCGCCGCTCGTGGAGGCATCCGGGGGGAAGACATCGGTATTCGCATCGCCGCTCGTCGAACCGCAAGCGATGGAGAGTGGAATTAGGAGAAGCCGAAGTACGGAATTGCGACACACGAGTCTCATGCGATCCCCCTCGGGAAATCCGTCAGCGAAACCGGATGGGAAGAACGAACCGCGCTCGATCCGAGCTGAGTTCGACAATAGCCGGCACATCCCTTGCCAAAGCGGTCGCTCGCGCGACGACTTCGGGCGTAAGCGAATCGTGTTACCTCGAGCTCGCACACTGCGCAGGGGACCGGCGTCCAACTCTTGCGCGCAGCCACCTCGATCTGGATCGACACGCGGATCCCGTTTCGTGAGCTGGCGAAACGAGTCAACGCTGCCTAGCTTCGCGTTCCACAAGGTCTCCGACGCCGCTACGCCGCTTCGCGTCGACGCCGGCCGCTGCGGCAACCATCCCGAGTCAAATCCCGTGCGCCTCTTCCAGGGGCGAGTCGCATGCGAGGCGAGCGCTGGGGTCACGGGATGGCGCGACGCTCTTCATTCGCTATACTGGACAACGTGTTCATGCGTATGGGATCGACCGGGGGAACGTCACGTCCAAGGTCGTACGCCGGTCTTCTCTTTGATTGGCCGAATGGCCACGCTGCACGTATGGGAAGGTCAATGCCCACCTTTCTCAGTCCACAATCCAAGGATATGGAAATGTCATCAGACCATCAATCATTCGCGGATGCGTTCACTGTCTCAGGGTCGTCGCCTCCGCACCATTCGAAACCCCAAACCGCCGCCGTGCGGGCCGGGATCTCGGCCGACGTTCAGCATCGAGCAGTCATTGCTCCCATCTATTTGTCCTCCACGTATGCGTTCGAGGGCTTCGATAAAAAGGGGACGTACGATTACACGCGGTCTCGCAACCCGACACGGGACGAACTCGGCATTGCGCTCGCAACGCTTGAAGCGGCTGCCGGGGCTACTGTGACTTCATCTGGGATGTCGGCGATCTTGCTTCTCGTCAGTCTTCTGCGGCCAGGCGATCTTCTGCTCGCTCCCCACGACGGATACGGCGGAACCTATAGACTCTTTACCGCGCTCGCAGAGCGGGGCGCCTTCGATGTCATGTGGGTCGACCAGACAGACGCGGAAGCCTTCGCCAAGGGACTCAAGCGACGTCCGAAGATGGTTTGGGTGGAGACCCCGAGCAACCCACTGCTACGCATCGTCGACCTCGCAGCCGCAAGTCGAGCAGCTCACGAAGTCGGCGCACTTCTCGTTGCGGACAACACCTTTCTATCGCCCGCGCTGCAGCAGCCGATCCGATTGGGTGCCGACGCAGTTGTCCATTCCACCACCAAATACATCAATGGTCACAGCGATGTGGTCGGAGGCGTTGCCGTTGCGGCCACCACGGAGCTTGGAGACCAGCTTTCCTGGTGGGCCAATTGCCTCGGTTTAGGCGGCTCTCCGTTCGATGCCTACTTGACCCTAAGGGGGCTGCGGACGCTGCACGCACGGATGGCCGTTCATGAGTCGAATACGAAGGCTGTCGTGGAGCGGCTCGTCGTACACCCAGCGGTGCGACGGGTCTATCACCCGAGTCTGCCGGACCACCCCGGTCATGAGATCGCCAAAGCGCAACAGAGGGGCTTCGGCGCAATGGTCAGCGTCGAGCTTCACGGCGGAGTAGACAGTGTTCGTGCGTTCGTGGACGGACTCTCATGCTTCTCCCTTGCAGAGTCTCTCGGAGGCGTCGAAAGCTTGATCGCACATCCGGCGACCATGACGCACGCATCCATGGACGATGCGGCGAGACATCGGGCGGGCATATCTGAAACGCTGTTGCGAATCTCCGTCGGAATCGAGGCACCGGAAGACTTGATCGCGGATCTCATCGCAGCGCTCGACCGAGCACGGCGGGCATAGGATCGTCGGAAGGCGGCGAATTCGGGTGGGGCTAGACGACCGGGAATCCCGCGTCAACCCACGCTCCCATCCCGCCTTCCACGCTCTTTACGTTCCGATAGCCCCGTGCTTTGAGCAGAAGCAATCCGTAGACAGATCGCTTGCCACGCGCACATATCGTGATGAGCGGTGTCTCGTCATCCATGGGCAGCCCCTCCGTAAGGCCTTTCGAGAGATCGGGCAGCGGCAGGTTGACGGCGGAGGCGATCCGCGACTGAGTGAATTCCTCCGGATTGCGCACGTCAACGACGAGAACTCCTGTTTCCGCCAGCTGCTTTGCGCGATGCACGTCGATGACATCGGGACCCGCGGAAGCGAGATCGAAAGCGGCTTGCAGGTGTGGAGCAAACGGATCGCGGGAGCCCGCCGGTGGATCCACGGGCGACGCCGGGAAGACCCCCGGGAGGTGTCTCTGAAGGGAAGACATGTATTTAAATACGTTGTCTGGAAAAATTACCACCGCCACATTTCCGGGTTCGTCAGGTACGGTCTTGAGCGCACCCGCGAGCGCGAGGCCGGAGCTAGGTCCGGCGATGATGCTCTCTTCACGATTGAGCCGGAGGCACATTCCAAAAGCCTCCGGATCGCTGACCTCGATGAGGCCGTCATATTCCTCGGGCTTAAAGAAGGCCGTTAGGCGCAGCGCCCGGCGACTGCGCACCCCTGGAATATCGTGACCTTCGGTCGGGTGCACCCCGATCACCTTCACGCCCTGATTTTGTGTCTTTAGGTACCGCCCCGTACCGGTGATGGTTCCGCACGTTCCAAGTGAAGCAACGAAATGGGTGATCTTGCCGCGGGTCTGTCGCCAGATCTCGGGCCCCGTCGTCCGGAAGTGCGCGTCCGGGTTGGCCGGATTCTGGTATTGATTGAGCTGTTTCCAACCTGGGCGCTCGCTGAGCTCCGTTGCCTTCGCCATGGCGCCCTCAGGCTGGCCCGGCATGGGACAGAGTGTGTCCTCGAGCTCATACAGTTCGGTGCCGAAAAACCGGAGAGCGTTGCGCTTCTCGAGGGGAATCTCGGTCGACAACGTGGCCGCGAATTTGTACCCTTTCGCGTTCGCCATCATCGCGAGGCCCATTCCGGTATTTCCGGATGTCGGTTCCACCAGATTCTCGAGCTTCTCGCCTCGTTCTTCGGCGTCGCGAATGAGATTTGCCGCGACGCGATCCTTCACAGCACCAAACGGATTGTACCATTCTAGCTTCGCGTAGAACTGAGTGTGCTTGAACGGCGTGACACGCTGCAGACGAACGATCGGAGTCGGATTCTCCGCGCTGGAAAGCATGTGCAGGATGGAGTCGTAGACGCGCAATGCATGGTCGGACATCGACAGGTCCTCGATTGGGGGTCGAAGGGAGGGACGGAGTAGTACCCGGAGAGCATACCATCCCGGACACAACGTTCACTTTGACAGACTCGGTGGCGACATGCGAAAGGGTCGTAACTCTCTGCGAAAAGTTTGCGATGGATCTCCAGGCGATGGTCCGAGTCGCTGTACCAAACGATCTGGAGGCATGGGTCCGAAACGCCGAGACCGCTGAGTGCAAAACCAAGAGCGCCCGCGCGGGCCCCGGGTTGCGATTCCATCCTTTCGCCGGGCGCCCGATCTGCGCCGAAGGGGAGAACCGGAGAAGGTCTCCGTCGAGCCTGGCGGCGCGAGCATGCGCTGGCAGACCGCGGCGCGGCGATGGCATCGGAATTCGACCGGTCCACAAGCCTGCGATTCCTCGAGCGATCATGCTTCCCCAAACACCCAGTCGGCGATAAGCGTGCAGCCCAAAGTCGAGTCAGGAACCACTGCCATGCAGCCAGCCCGTCGAACGAATCCGTTCTCCGAATCCGTCATCCGAGCGCAGACTCGCTTGGCCCAGCGCTTTGGCGCGATTAATTTAGCCCAAGGGTTTCCCGACTTCGATCCCCCCGCATTCATGAGTGAAGCGCTGTCAGCCGTAATCGCCCGAGGAGGACGTCATCAGTATGCCATCACGTGGGGCGCCCCAGAATTCCGCACATCTCTCGCGCGCAAGATCGGTCGCCAGACAGAATTCGAAATCGACGCCGACCGGGAGCTCACCGTCACGTGTGGGAGCACGGAAGCGATGCTTGCGTGTCTGATGTCCGTTCTCGATCCGGGTGATCGGCTCGCGGTATTCAGTCCGTTTAGCCGAAGCTAGAACTGTACTCCAAAGCGGGCCTGCACTTCTTCGAGCGTTCCGCTGCCATTTCTCGCGGAGTCCTCGGTGCCCTTGGCCAGGGCTTGCGCAGGCGAAACAGCGCGCTGAAGACTCGACTGCCGTGGCCCCCCAGTGGCGGACGGCGTTACAGGCGTAGCGTCAGGAAACATCGAATGCGTGTAGTTTAGGCCGACCCGCATATGCTTCGTCGCCCAATAGTTCACCCCAAATTCGACGTCGTACACGCGGATGTCACCGTTGGGAGTGTTGGGGTCCAGCCCGCCGTTTTCGGCGGCTCCGTCGTACGTGAGTGAAAGCTGCTCGACCTTCGCCAGGACCTCCAGCGCGTGGCTGGCCGGCTTCTGCGGCACGTTAAGGTCGACGTGCAGTGGTCTTCCATAGCTCGGGTAGGTACCCAAGATATCGCGATCGCCCAATATCCAGTATCCGGCTTCTACGTACCACCCGTAGCCGTGAAGATTGCCTTGTCGCTCAACAAAGGGCGATAGTTGATATCCGTCTACCGCTTCACGAGTACCCGACTGTGAATAAATGAATTCACCGGCCACGTCGAACCGATCCACCGGAATATACGCGTCAGCTCCGACAGCCCATTGCGACCGAGCGGGAATGATGTGAATCGTGCGCCCAAGCGAATCGGAGTAGGTAGGCTTCCAAAAGGGAAACCCTCCCTGCGTCGTCAACGAGGGGAGGTCGTAGCCCACCAATTTCGGGTCGCGCGAACCGTAGCGCGCCGACGCGCCAATTTGAGCCCAACGCAGGCTCGACGTCTCGGTGAGAGCGAAAGGTCGAGCGAAGACTCGTCCGGATACGTCGTACCGCGCATCGGTGTTGGTACGGTTCGGACCGTCGCCATTGAGGAGCGCCACAGCATAGTAAAGGACCTTGTCCGGCGATTCGCCCCACGCCATGGCGCCGATATCCCGCTGCAATGGCGCGCCAATGTTCCGTACGGCCAGCGAACGCTCCAAAAACGGCGTCGTGTTGTCGCTAATGCGATTCTCGAGCGTGAACGGCAAGTAGAACTGGCCCACTTGTACGTTAAACCATGGTGTCGGAGCGTAGTTTACAAAGACATCCGTAGGAATGGGCTTTACCGTGGCGTTCTCGACGGGGTTCGTCTTATTCGCGCAGGTGACCGCTCCCGTAGCCGCGGAGACCGAGCACGTAGGAGTCGTCTGGTTGCCCGCTGCATTGTCTATCGACGTAAACGTCGCGAACTCAGCGCCAACGAGCCACTGCCAAGTTTCGAAGAACTCGCCGCCCAACTCCAGCCGAGCGCGCCGCAGCCCGAAGCCGTCGGTCACACCACTACCCGCGGGCAGCTTCGAAGTTCCCGGCCCCGTCTGCTCGAGCCAATCGGCGTGAACTCGTCCCTGTATGTAGAGGCGAAAGACCTCGTCTGGACTGTGAATGTAGAATGTCCCGTTACGATACCCCGCCGACCGCACATACGCGTTGTCCGACCCGTCGATTTGCGGCGCTGCGCTCCCTGAACTCGGCACAGTCGCTGGCGTCGCCACCGCCACCGAAGAGAGCTGGGACACCGACGATTCTGCGGAAGTCGGGTTGGGCGGCGCATCTTGTGCGAGCGCACTTCGGGGACTGATGAATAGAGCTCCCGCAGTCATGGCAAGCATCCATGACCACGGCGTCGATTTGGACTCAAAGGCATTCATAATGTCCATCTTACAGGATCTTTCATCCTGTATAGAAGACAATACGTTAGCTGAGTCCGTTTGAAAATAGCTCCTACTGCACGGCGAACCACCCCCAGGAACGCGACTCGGAACGCTTCCTCTGGCGAGCAGATCGCTATCGTACTTCACCGGGTGCCCTGGTCGCAGCTACAGGATAAAACGGGGCGCGGGTGTAACGCGTACCGCCATCGACATCTTATGGCCAAGCGCACTGCGTGAGAAGGGCACGCGCGGTACCAGCCCCGCAGGACTTCAGAATGACGACGCGAGCACCCGATTTGGCAGCCTCACGCTTGGCCACATGAACGGCGTTATGGCTGTTGGTTCCTGTCACGATGACAACGAGGTCGGTTCGATGCACGACGGCCGCGAGCCGCTCGATTCCCTGTCCTTTGGTGTGGCCATCGTGAACCTCTACGTCCACTCCCAATTTGTCCCCAAGGGCAACGATTTCTCGCTCGACCTTGCGAACTCCACCCACGAAAGCAACCCGTGTTCGCGCAGTCATCGACGGCCTGCTTTCGTAAGCGACCCTAGACGCGGTGCGATGACATACGGTTCCGCCGAGTCACACGCCATCGCTACAACCACTTTCCCTTCCATGCTGGGGCGCGCTGCAACCGTCAAAGCCGCGCGCACATTCGCCCCTGAGGATGCGCCGGCCAAGACGCCTTCGAGATTGGCGAGTGAGCGCGCTCCTGAAAATGCGTCGTCATCCGAAATCGGGATAATCTCGTCCACTAACTCTGACCGATAGAGTGGAGGGATAAATCCAGCCCCAATCCCTTGGATCGCGTGCGATCCGGGTGGCGCTCCCGAGAGAACCGCGGACGACCATGGCTCTACGGCGACGACATGGACGTGAACGCCCTGGGCGCGAAGCCCCGTCGCCACGCCGACAAGAGTTCCACCCGTGCCAACGCCCGTGACGAACGCACCAATTTCGCCGCGGCTGTCTTCCCAAATCTCCTTCGCGGTGGTTCGCCGATGGATTTCGGGATTCGAAGCAGATTCGAATTGATCGAGGAGCGCCACATGAGGCGAGGATGCAGCAAGTGCCCGGGCTCGGTCCCTCGCAAGTTTCATCCCTCCACCCGGAGTGATGGTCACGTCCGCACCCATGTAGAGGAGCAGAGCCAGTCGCTCGTGGGCCCAGTCTTCTGGAATAGTTAAGCGAACTTTGTATCCACGGGCATTCGCGATCTGCGCGAGAGCCAGTCCCGTGTTCCCACTCGTTGCGGCAACGATGGTTCCACCCGGATGTAGCCGTCCATCAGCCTCTGCCTCTCGCACGAGCGCCAGCGCAACGCGGTCCTTTACACTACCGGTTGGATTGCGAGACTCCAGCTTGATAGCAACTCGCCCCTTTAACCCCGCGGCGAGCCGTTGCAGAAAAATCAGGGGGGTGCGTCCAATTGTATCTTCAATCGACCGCCGGATCCCATCGTGAGACGCCTGTTGCCCATCCCGGCGCATCTTGCCTAGGCCAGAGGACAAGACGCGGTCGGCACGGCTGCTTTCGGTGAACATGGTGTCTAGTATAACGAAAGTTTCATCGGCCGCAACGAACACGCGCTTGGAACCTGTTGACCGTCGTACGCAGCCGTGCACCAGAGGCTAGCGCTACGCGCGAGTACACCTGGCTCGATTGATACCTTCGCTATATCCGTGGCGATCCACTGGGGCGGACGGCGGGCCGCCCGCCGAATCATCCGACGAGCACCGGGCGCGATGGGCCCAACAGGGCTTCGTCCTCTACGCGACTCTTCTACGCAGATAGTTGAGCAAATCGATGCGCGTGACGAGTCCGAGGAATCGCTCGCCATCGACCACGATGGCGACCATTCCTAGGTCGAACACCGGCAGAAGCTGCTCGATGGATGCGGTCACCTGCAGAGTGACCAGTTTGCGTGTCATGACCGTGCGCACCGGCTCTTTGAATGCATCGGCGTCGCGAGTAGCCGCAATGAGCAAATCCGACTCGTCCAACATTCCCACAATGCGACCGTCATCCAACACCGGCAGCTGCGAGACGTCGTAGAGCCTCAAGCGCCCGTAGGCGACCAGCAACGAATCATCTGGTGCGACCGCGATCACGGCACCTGCGTCGGAACTCCGTGAGATGAGCTCTCTCAAGCCGCCCGGGCCTGACCGACCAAGAAACCCCTGGTCCCGCATCCAGTAGTCGCTGAACATCTTGGACAGATACTTGTTGCCGCTATCGCAAACGAACGTCACCACACGCTTCGCACTCGTTTGTGCTCGGCAATAACGGAGCGCCGCAGCTACCAGCGTACCGGACGACGATCCCGCGAGGATTCCACTCGTTCGCAAGAGTGCACGGGCCGTGAGAAAGCTCTCCTCGTCGCTCACGGTAAATGCATGGCGCACCCGTGACAGATCAGCGATCGAGGGTATGAAATCCTCTCCAATCCCCTCGATTAGCCACGAGCCTCCTGGGGCGACTACCTTCCCCGTTCGAACGTACTCCGCCAAAATCGAGCCTTCCGGGTCCGCCAGCACCATTTCTACGTGCGGTGCCGTGCGTTCAAAATACCGACTGATTCCCGTCAGCGTTCCGCCTGAGCCGACGCCGCAGACGATCGCATCCACGCGCCCACCAAGCGCAGACCATATCTCAGGGGCCGTCCCGACTTCGTGTGCCAGTGGGTTTGCCGGATTCTCGAATTGATTGACATAGTACGCGCCGGATTCCAACGCGAGACGCTGGGCCAGATCTTGATAGTAGTCCCGGTGCCCTTTGCACACGTCCGAACGCGTCATCACAATCTCGGCGCCGAGCGCACGCAGATGGGATATCTTCTCCAGGCTCATTTTATCTGGAATCACCAGCCGCAGGCGGTATCCCTTCTGGGCTGCCACGAGCGCAAGACCAAGGCCTGTATTGCCTGCAGTAGCCTCCACCAAGGTATCGCCTGGGCGTATTCGATGTGCATGCTCAGCGTCCTCGATCATCGACAGACCTATTCGATCTTTGATGGATCCACCTGGATTCTGATTTTCGAGTTTGATGAACAACTCGCACAGGCCCGTGTCGAAACCCTTCAGCTCAATCATCGGCGTATTGCCGATCAACCCCAAGATCCCGGAGCGGCCGCTCGGCGCCGAGCTCATGGCGCAAACGCCTCGTTCAGCGCGTCTTGCAGGTCACTCCAGAGGTCTTCCACGTGTTCCAGACCGACCGACAATCGGACAAGCCCGTCTCCGATCCCGAGCGCCTTGCGGACGGAATCGGGAATCGACGCGTGTGTCATGAGCGCGGGGTGCTCCGCCAAGGATTCCACTCCTCCGAGGCTCTCCGCCAACGTGAAAAGCCTCAAATTCGAAAGAAAGCGCTTGGCTTCGACGAGACCCCCAGCGAGATCCATGCTCAGCATTCCGCCGAATCCACTCATCTGCTGACGGGCAAGCGCGTGCTGAGGGTGTGACGGAAGGCCGGGATAGTATACCCGCTGAACGCGCGCATGCCCCTCCAGTCGTCCTGCAAGAATTTCTGCGTTTTCGGCGTGACGACGCATCCGCAGCGGAAGTGTCTTGATGCCGCGCAACACTAGATAGGAATCCATGGGGCTCGGCACCGCTCCCATGGCGTTCTGCAAGAATCGAAGCCGATCTGCTAGCGCGGCGTCATTCGTAACTATCGCGCCTCCGACCACATCGGAATGTCCATTGATGTATTTCGTAGTCGAATGCAGGACCGCAGTGGCTCCGAGCGCCAAAGGGTTCTGAAAAATGGGCGAAGCGAAGGTATTGTCCACGACGACCGGGACGTTACGCCTGCGAGCTTCAGCCGCGAGGGCCGCAATATCGACCACCTTGAGCAGCGGATTGCTCGGGGTCTCAAGCCACAAGAGTGTCGTGTTCGGCGTCAGAGCGGCTGAAAGCGACGCGGCATTGGTCAAGTCGACGAACAGAGACTCGATGCCGAATGCCGAAAACACGTTCTTTAGTAGACGGTAACTTCCTCCATACACATCGTCCGACGACACAACACGATCGCCTGCTCTTAGCGTCGAGAGCAGCGTAGTCGCCGCACCCAGCCCGCTGGAAAACGCGAATCCGTCGCGCCCACCTTCCAATGCAGCGAGCGCTCGCTCCAACGCGGCGCGCGTAGGATTTCCACTGCGCGAGTATTCGTATCCACGATGCTCACCCGGCGCCGCTTGAGCGAACGTGCTGGCAAGAACTATCGGCTGCATGACTGCGCCATAGGGCGCGTCGAGCTCGTGCCCCGCGTGAATCGCCAGCGTATCAAGGCGTGCGCTGGGCGGGCGGGCGGGCTTGCTCATCGCTCTTTGACTTAGCCAGCGCGCCTCATCGATGTCAACGCGGAATACACCAGTCGATAGCCTCGCTAGGCCTTCCGCAGGCGCTTCAGAGGCGTCAAGACGAGCGCGGTGAGCGCCAGCGGGAGGCACGGTTCTGGGAGCGACGCATTCCCGCGACGGCTTAGAGTACCGGATAGGTCACTCGCCTCCGTGGGATTCTGTCGAGCGACCGTGACTTCGGAACATTTAAGACGATGCCACGGCTCGGGACGTGGAATGTCGGGGTGACGCTTTATGACGGCTCGATTGCGCTACTTAAGAGAGAGACCATGCCCCACCCGAGCTGCGCCTCCGCTCGGAGAGATTTCGCACACTGAGTGGCACGCAAGCGCAGCGCTGCAACCCGTTGCGGAAGGCTCGCGATGTTCAACGTCGGACTAGGTCGGGACCGGGGATGGAATCTCCCCTTCCCGTCCGGAGGCCGAGCATGCCCTTGAGGTCGCCGGCTGTGAGGTTGCGTCCGACAGACGGTTCGCTATAGTGGACAGGGTGTTCGCGGTCGACGTAACCAGTGAAGGAGTCCAGCCCACAGTGAGGCCGATCCGGAATTGCGATCTGGCTTGGTTTCCCAGAGCAAAGCGATCCATCGCGAACGCCATGGATGACGCGCCGATGTCGGCGGAGCGAAGCGCCCTCGCGACGCGGATCGAATGGGATAAGCGTCTAGGCCTACGATGAGCGGGCCACATCTCTTTCGGCCGCGCTCGTTGCAAAAGTCGCCAAGGTGCGTTCAATGCATGCCTGGTGCTGAACCATGACGGTCATTTTGCCTCCCGACTACCATGCGCGCCGGGCGCTCCAACAAGCGGGGGTCGTCTGCATCGGCCCCGAAGATGCTGAACGACAGGATATCCGACCTCTGAGGATCGGCATCCTAAACGTGATGCCCAAGGCCGAAAGCTATGAATTTAGCATCCTTCAGCCCCTCGGTCGCTCGATCCTTCAGATTGAGCCGCTGTGGCTTCGACTCGAAACCCATGTGTACTCGAGCAGCGATCATGCGCATATTCGAAATCTGTACGTGACTTTTGAGGAGGCTGTGCGTCGGAAAGCGCCTGACGGCCTGCTGATCACGGGCGCGCCAGTAGAAGAGATCCCCTACGAGCAGGTCCGATACTGGGACGAGCTCGTGTCGATCCTGACCTACGCGCAGCGCAATATCGCGTCCACACTTGGAATTTGCTGGGGTGGACTGGCGCTCGCAAAGGTGCTCGGCATCGAGAAATCCATGCTGCCCGCCAAACTCTTCGGCGTATTCCAGAACCGCAACCTGCAACGCGATCACCCGATTGTCGGCGATACCGACGACGTGTTCTGGTGCCCGCAGAGTCGTCACTCGGGCATCCCCTCGGATGTCCTGGAGCGCGCTCGCGACAATGGCATTGTCCGGCTTTTGTCTCACTCCGAAACCACTGGCTACACGATCTTCGAATCGACCGACCACCGCTATCTCATGCATCTCGGCCATCCTGAGTACGAGCCGCACCGGCTCGTCTACGAATACCGCAGAGATGCAGCCGCCGGGCGTACCGATGTCAAGCCGCCTGCGAATCTCGACTTGGACGCGCCGCTCAACACGTGGCGCTCTCACCGCAACGAGTTCTTCTCGCAATGGCTGAAGTTCATTTACGACGCGGTGAGCTTTCGACCTCGGTCGCAATTCTCGGAGAACGCTAAGCACGCGTCGGATCCGCCGGACGTTGTGTCCGGATCGATCACCGCTCAGAAGTGATCGGGGAGATGCGAGCTTTGGTCTCGATCGCTATCGCGAAGACGACTACCAACGTTCAGTCGCACGTTGCCACTTCGACGCCGTGCACGGGAGTGCCCGCCCCTCAGCCAACTGCTGCGCGTATCGGCACGCAACTAACTCGATCAACGCCAGCCTTACTTCAACTTGACGCCCCGGTTTCGGCGATGCCTGCTCCTTTCGTTGGATTGCTCCACTATATGGAACAGCGTATCCGCCTGACTCTCCGAAGTCGTCAGGACAATGATATGCCGGGCGCGAAACCGAGACATTTCCCAAGAGCTCGATTTGACTGCAAAGTATAAAGAACACGAATTCTACAGAAACCATTCGGAATAGGAGCCCCATGGGACGCACAAATTATCGATTCGAGACCGTAGCCTTGCACGGTGGCCAGGAACATGCCGACCCCGCGACACTCAGTCGCGGTGTTCCCGTCTATCGCACGACATCGTTCGTGTTCAAGAATACGGAGCACGGAGCGAATCTCTTCGCCCTCAAGGAGCTTGGAAATATATATTCTCGACTGACCAATCCGACGAATGCCGTGCTCGAAGAACGGGTCACAGCGCTCGAGGGTGGGGCGGCTTCGGTCGCTGTCGGATCGGGAACGTCCGCCATATTCTATGCGATCATCACTCTGGCCAAAGCAGGCGATGAAATCGTTTCAGCCAACAATCTATACGGTGGAACGTACACGCAGTTCGAAGCGATATTGCCAGCCCTCGGTATCAAGACCACATTCGTCGATCCCAGGAATCCGGAGAACTTCTCGGCCGCCATTACGCCCAAGACGAAGGCGCTTTTCGTCGAGACTATCGGCAATCCGGTCCTCGATATCACGGATATCCCTGCTATCGCTGCCGTGGCGCACCGACACGGCATTCCGCTGATCGTCGACGCAACATTTACAACGCCGTATCTCTTCCGGTCAATTGAGCATGGGGCGGACATCGTAGTGAATTCATTGACGAAGTGGCTCGGCGGCCACGGGACGGCCATCGGAGGTATTATTACAGACGCTGGCAAATTCAACTGGAAGAGCGGAAAGCACCCGCTCCTCAGCGAGCCCGATCCGAACTACCACGGGTTGCGGTGGGCCCACGACCTGCCCGACGCTCTTGCGCCCATTGCGTATGCGCTGCGCGTTCGGACGGTGCCACTTCGCAATCTGGGCGCCGCTCTCTCGCCCGACAACGCGTGGATCTTCCTTCAGGGTATCGAGTCGCTACCGCTACGCATCGTTCGCCACAGCGAAAACGCACTTCGCGTCGCTCAACACTTGAAGAAGCATCCCAAAGTTGCTTGGGTTCGCTACCCCGGACTTCCGGAAGATCCCGCGTATCCGAACGCGTCAAAATATCTTAAGAATGGCTTTGGAGGCATGGTGGTATTCGGGCCAAAGGGCGGCTACGATTCTGCCGTCAAGTTCATCGATAATCTGCCGCTGTTCTCCCATCTCGCCAACGTCGGGGATGCCAAGAGCCTGGTGCTCCACCCGGCGTCTACGTCGCATTCTCAGTTGTCCGAGAAAGAGCAGCTCGAGGGCGGCCTCACGAGGGATCTGGTTCGCCTGTCCGTCGGTATTGAGCACATCGATGACATCATCGAGGCACTTGACGAAGGGCTGACCAAGGTAGGTTAGGTCCATAGAGCCTGACTCGAACCAGTGCGACGTGCTGGCGTTCGTCCGATGGGACTCGGTCGCGCCCCAGGTCCACGCCACACGTCACAGGGGCGCCTCACAGAATGCGCGGATCCCGAGGAATCGCATGTTCCTTTCGATCCTCGGGGTTCGCCAACTCGGGAACGCCGACGTACAGATGTTGCCGACCCTCAGACGGCTCGCGGGGAGCACGGCTAGGTGACCGATCGAACAGTTGCCTGCACCGGGGAAGGAATGCGGGTCAGGGGCACCAACCTGCGGTTTTGGCCCCGGACAGGTACGGGGAGCAAGCCGTGGCATCACCGAGACCTGCAATCATCGTGCATGTCGCGTGCTGAGCCGCTGGGAATGTGCTCGAACTGCAGCATGTGCTGAGCGTCGAGCAACCGCCACTCCCGGAGTCTCCGCCACCGATTCCGGAGGCGAAGCCAAATCCGGCGTCCACAGCTCCAGCGTCGTTTTGTACAGGCGCTACATATCCCGGAGCGGGTCGATCGACTTCGACGTCGTAGACACCCGGGAGCAGATTCACCGTAAAGTTGCCGGAGCCATCGGTGAACACTTGTATATGAAATGCCGAATTTGGCGTGCCCGTCAGCGCGGTCGAATGGACTTTGACCAGGGCCCCAGCGAGGGACTGGCTCGCAGAATCTGTCACTGCGCCCGAGATGGCAATCTGGGTGCCGATCGTAGGGACCGTGTACGTCTCAGTGACATCCCCGGTCACGGTGATTGGCGTCGATGTCTCGGGAGACGGTGTTTCGAAAAAGCCGTAGCTGTTGCTTCCGAGTACGTTCTCGTTCCCCCCGGAGCCCATCTGAACATAAAAGCGGGGATACGGGATGCACGTGATTCCGTTTCGCAGGTACGACTTGTGTGAATGCAGATTGTCCCAAATGTGGCCGACTGCAAACTCGGGCTCGAAGAAGATTGGGGTGGGCCAGGTTCCGTAGTCGTTGCTGTCGCAGTGAACCTCGGTATCTCGCACGTGCGCGACGACTACGCCGTTGAGCGTTTGCGCTGGAGCGAGCTCGCTTTGCGGATCCGAGACAGTGCCGCTCAAGGCTGCAAGCTGCGGGAGAGTCAGCGAGTAGCTCGAGCTCGCAGTCTGAGGATCCAGTCGAATCTAAGACGAATATCCGCCTTGCGTAATCGCCGAGGCCACGTTGGCTTGAATGTCGTTCAACATCACATAGGGCGTTAGCGTTTCGTTGGTCGCCACGATCGGCATCGACACAGGAAAAGTCGGACTGAGTGCGTTTCCCACGGCAAGAAGCGTCTCCGAAGCGTTCGTCAGCGAGACCGTTGCCTGATATCCGAGAGCACCCGAAGGCGCGTCAATCGTATTCGAACCGATATCGACCGTGACGTTTGCCATCGCGATCGCCCCAAATGGATCGGCCGTCACGTTGTGAATCGTATCGCCGGACGGCGTGATCGTGTCGTAGGCGATACGCTGGAGAATGGGTGCATTGCCTCCATCTGCCGCAAAGTGAACGCGGAACGTATACATCATGGATGTAGTCGGTGCCCGAAGGCAGGGCCATGGCGTATGCGAATTGGTTTGGTGCCGTTTGTACAACGCTGTCCGAAGACCACGCGTCCGCCGAGTCGGGTCTTCCGCCATCGATCGACACCGACTTGAGGTACGCAGCCACTGTCCCTTGAACGAAGGTTGCTCCCGACGGAAGCGTCGACGTCGTCACCGTGCCGTGCACCTGCGCGCAGTCGGGCACTTGGACGTTCACGGTGGCGCTCGACGCAAAGGATTGAGAGAGGAGGAAGTGAGCGGAGCACGTAGGATTGGTGCCCGCGTCGCCGGGAACGATTCCCGAATCCTCCGCGGCTGGCCCGTCGCCGACCCCTGTATCGCCCAGTGCGCCATCCTGCACCGTGGCGTCTACCGATGCGTCAACCGGGCTCGCGTCGTTCACGATAGCGTCCGCCGCAGAGTCCGACTGGTCGCCGCCGGCCTCGTTGGCCGATAGCTGCCCCCTACTGGCTGACTGACCCATCCTACGATCCCGACGCGTTGTGCAACGGCGCTCGCATTGCGTGCGCTTGTACCCGTTGAGAGAGCGTATCGCCTGCGCGAGCGCCGCTCTGTAGGTCGAGCGCGGGGGGTCGCATGATCGTATTGCCCAGCGGACGGCGTCCCATGGTTCGGAGAGCGGCTTGAGGTTCACGAACGAGTTATTCACCCGCACAGGCGTTAAAGAGGACACCGGTCGGTCGGCAGGTCGCGCGCGGCTCGGTCCTTCTGGGCTCGGGATAACAGACTCCGTGCTCCCCGCCGATCATGGCTGGAGACCATCGTACGGCTCCGCAGGTCGCCCGTCGCACGAAGTGCGAGGACTGTCCTATCCAAGTCGCTGACACGGATACAAATTGACTCTGTGCCGGCGCTGCCGTCAACGCCGCCATCCGCCTTTCTTCTTAGCGGATTGGGTATGACCTTCGCAAGAGCTGGGCCGCTCTTGAAGGTCGTCGACGCCCCTAGACTTCCGTAGCTTGTACGTCGATCTCTACCTCAACCAACTCGCCAATGAGAATCCCGCCGGCCTCGAGGATCTGATTCCAGACAATCCCAAAATCGCGTCGATCGAGAACGCCCCTCGCCGAAAACCGAACACGCTCCTTGCCAATCGGATCCTGCCCTAGGGAGACCTCCTCGACGTCGATGACAATAGACTTGGTCACTCCGCGCAGTGTCAGGTCGCCCGTCACCGCATAGTGCTTGTCACTCCCCGCCGCGACGTGACGGCTTTCGAAAACAAGAGTGTGATGGCTGGCCACGTCGAGAAAATTCGACGAGCGCAAGTGGGCGTCACGGATCCCTTGATACGTGTCGATGCTGGATGCGTCGGCCGTTGCACATATCCTGGTCTTCGTTAAGTCTAACGGGTCGTGCTCAATTTCCGCGTCCCATTTCGCGAACCGCCCGCGGACCTTGGCGAACATCATATGTCGCACGCTAAAGCTGATCCCCGAGTGCGCCCGATCAATCGTGTACTTGGACATTTCAAGAATCTCCTCGGCAGAGTCCTCCGGGCATCGAAGTCCAGATTGACGCGGCCACGCGCCAGGTCGATCATACCAGCCCTACGCGCGGCCAACTATCGAGATCACGAATAGAACCTTCAACGTCGGCATCGCAATGCCCACACGGTACTCGTTTCTTGAACCCCGTTCCAGTCTGTCCCGTTGACAACGATTCTGAGAGGATCGTGAGCGGGTGAGTCTGCTCAGACCACGTGATTGCTTCCAGAATCACTTCGTGATCGCTGCGTCTTCAATCAATACGGCGTACCGGTAACCGGAACCGAAATCCTTGTCCGTGCGAAGAACTCCGCTTGCGACAAGGACGTCGCCGACGCTCGCGTTCGACGTCGTGGTAACGACGACGCTGCCATCGCCCGGCGCCTTGACGCTTCCATCTTCGATGTGAAGCCAGTTCTTACCCATGATTGCAGCGTTCAACTTCGTTACTCGACCGCGAACCGTAACGGGCTTATCCTTGAGCCTTGCGGTAGCCGCCATAATCTCCGAAATCGTGTACGCATTCGCTCCCAACGCTCTGGCCACGGGCGATCCCGGCGGGGCGGATGGTCCCTGCGGAATTCCCGCGTGAGGGTTGCCGGTAGGCAACGGCGGGGCAGTTGGTGTGCTGCCCGCAAGGGAGCCGAACAGGATATGGTCGAAGGAGCGATTGAGCGTGGGGCTCTTGAACCCGTCGATCACCATCGGATTGACCAAGGTCACCGTGTCGCCGACCGCGACCTTCGCCTGCGGCACGGCGGCCCACTGATCGCCCTGAGACGTAGTCAGTCGCATGTACGTGTAATTCGCAACTTGCGTCGTTTCTGCGACGGTGCCGGTCACCGGCGCGGCTACGGCGCGCACTGGCGCGGGAGACGGGCCAGGATCCGCGGCACGCTCCGGCGACGCCTCGGACTGGCCACCGGAAGGTGCGGAATGACCTGACGTGCATGCCGCGATCGCAAAGAGGAAGAGGACGACGGCAGACTTCATATGTCCATCTAACGCATGTTGTCGGCCAGTAGGTTGAAATGAAAAGGGTCCTCGACGATTGATGCGAACCATCCCGTTGCAGAGCGCGCTTGAATCTCGACAAGCTCCTCTCCCCGTTCCCTCCGTCGTCTAGAAGGTCCCTGCGTCGTTGGCCGCCGAAATGGCGGCTTCGGTTGCGCTGATGACAGCATTAGTCCACGGGAAATTGTGAATACCTCCCGAGCCCTCGTTGGCGAGCATCGTGTAGTTCCACACGGCTTTTGCGGTAACCGTGCTCGGCAAGTAGACGTATCCGCCGACGGCGCCAGCATCCGCAACGTGCTGAACGTTATCCAGAACGCTTGAGGCGAACGCTCCCCCATCCTCCGTGAGTCCGCACGATGGCTGGCCGCTGACCCCGCCCGTCCCAACTTGAATCGTGTAGATTGGAACGGAAATTGACGATGGCGACGTCACGTTGCCGACCTTCGCAAGGCTATGCGGATCGATCTCGGGAATCACGAGCGAGTTTGGAGCATTCAATATCAGAGTTACGCTCGTCGACGGCGAAGCGACGCCCGACGACGTCAGACTGACTGACGACACCGATCCGGGCGGGAGCCAGACTGTCGACGGGGCGAGCGGAAACGGCACAGCGGAGGGCACCTGGCTCGATGCGCAGCTCCCGCCAGCGCAGTTCTTTGCATCGCTGATGCCGGTCACGCGCACGCAGAGGCCGTTGGTCGAGTCCAACGCGAGGGCTGTGATATCAGCGATCTCCTTGTTGACGATCATGGCGCCAAGACCCGACAACTCCGACGCAACCTGAGCTTGCAGCGCGTTGCCGTCGACTCCCGACGAGCCGTGACAATTGGCGCAGATGGTCAGGTCGGTCGCGAACGCGTGATTGACCGTCTCGCCCGCACTTACGTTTGCCGCGGTGGGTAGATTGACGTGGCATCCCGTGCACGTGTCCTTTACGGCCAGGTGCGGGGACGGGTTGTACCGAGGAACGAAAAACGCATTGAACCCGAAGAGAGCCTCTGTGGCCGTAGAGTCATGCGGAGTTTCTGCGTATGGCGAAGAATTGACCGTGTCGGTGTGCTCGCCGTTCCGTCCGTTGTGGCACATCATGCAGATAGCCCCCGACCCTACGCCGCTTATCGCCCCCTGACCGCTCGGCAATCCCGGCAGACTGCCATAGACGCGGAGCTGTCGGCATGTCGGATCGGCATTGTTGGCCTGTTGGCTGCAGTCGACCCTCGCCGCTCCGTACACTGAATTGCTGTGGGGATCGTGGCAGCTGACGCACGTCTGGCTCTGCACCTGAGCGGCATTGAGACCTATTGAGGACAGGTATTCAGTAGAGGGAGTGTTGCTGCCGTCCGCTGCGAGTGGCTTGTCATCGGTCGTTATGAAGTCGTACCGACCGACCCCGCCGTCCGGACGATTGCTCATCATGCGAACGTACTGAACGAAGCCCTGTGCGGAGTGACAACGAGCGCAGAACTGAGCGCCGCTTTGAGGGTCCGCCCCGCCGCCGTACGTGTTGGCCTTGCTCTCAACCGAGGCCCGCTGAATCGCGACCTCGAGATTGCCATGGTCGCTTGGGCCCCACTGGCTCGGCAGAGTGTGCGCATTGCGCTCCTCGTGGCAGCTCGCGCAAACCTGGGAGCTCCAATCGACTCGTGCATTGTACATATCCTGACTGCCCGGGTGGTTCGATGCTGGCCCCTTTTCTGGACCGTGGCAATTCTCGCACTGGATGCCAGCCGCAGGCGCGAGCGATGGGAAATTCGCGACCAGCGCCTCGTAGGCTCCAGGTTGCATCGGGCCACCATCCGAAGTGGTGATGCTCGCGGGCCACGACCACGTCCCTCCGTCACGACCCGCCTGCGTCATCTGGTACGTGAAGCCCCCGTTTAGTACATTGTTTTGGGCAGTCGTAACATTCGACCATCCAAGCGTGTGGCATTGGAGGCAACTTTCCCCGAAGTGGGAACCGATCCAGCCATCCATTTTTCGCTGCAGCGCGGAGGCATGCGCCGTTCCTTGCCACGGAGTGAAATAGTCAGCGGCTGCCCCTGCGTTCACTCCAAGGTCTGGCGTGAAATAGCTGCCAACATCTGCCGTGTGGCACTGCTTGCACGTAAGGTTCGCGGTGTTCATGGTCCCGACGTAGGTCCCGGCAAAGACTTTCACGGTGGCCGTCGTCGTGCCGTAAGTCGCCGCGTCCCATCCAGGTCCAGTGCTCGGGCTCGCATAGGAAGATGTCTCGACGACCTGAAGGTCGTATTCGCCAACGGCATCCGGCACGAAATACGGATACTGAGTATTGGCATCGCCAAGTGTCGCCGTAGAGACACTCGATCCTGCGGGAGCGCTGGTCACTGTCCATGTCCAAGAGGTGTTCGGCCACTTCCAGAACGTCTTGCCCTGCTCGAGCCAATTGGGCGCCGCGAACGTGTCACCCTGCAAGTACACCGGGTTGCCCACCGGGACATCGGCAAGGCTTGGCGTTTGCCAAGTCGATCGGATTGGCTGAGAAAACGTAAAGTAATGGCCTTCCGGGTCGGTCACCGTAAGCGCCACAGTGTAGTTACCAGTCTCGTCAGGATTGATTCCAAGCACGCCGAGACGACCGATGTATCCCATCGCTCCGCCATCAATGGGCGACGAGTAGGCGAACATCTCGACGGATTTCGTTTCGGCGAGCGTCATCGTCGTGAATGAGACTGAATTCGAGGAGGGAGCCCCCGCAAATGAATAGTGACCGCTTGGATCGCTCGTCGTAGGGGCAGTTGAAACACTCCAAGAATACGTGAAGGATCCGACGTCGTACGTGCCGCCTTCGATAGCGCTTCCGCCAAGCGCTGAGACATTCACCGTTACCGTCGTACCAAATCCAACCGCGTAGGGGTCGGTGCTACCATTCGAGCTCGAGACGGTTAGCTGGAATGTTGGGGCCTCTGCAGTCGACGTCGTAGACGCGGCCGCGGCTCCCACCGTGCCGCCCGCCGACGTTGTGTCCGTCGCAAGCGTCACTTCGAGGATCGTCGGGCCCGCCATGGTCACGTCGGCCGTGACCGTCTTGGCCACAAAGCCCGGAGCCGAGAAAGTGAGTTGGTACGAGCCAACGGATTCGTTGTTAAGAGAGAACACTCCATTTCCGTCGGTCTGGGTCGATAGCGACAATCCGCTTCCACTATCGATGACGGTTGCGCCAATAGCGATCGCGACCGCTACCGTCACATCGGCAAGTGGCCGCCCATCGACTGCAGAAACGACTGTGCCACCGAGCTTTCCAACCATGGAGGGACTCGCTGCCTCGGTTGGAGCATCCGTCGACGCATCAGGAGGGAATACGCTGGCGGCGTTGCTGTTCCCACATCCGAGGAACATCGCCGCGACGATGCATGTTGCTGCGCCCCTCACGATTCGCATTGGATTTACCTCTTGGTGACTCGGAGCCCGGCTTTGCGCGTCTGCAAAGCTAAGGCCGAGCAATGAGGTTTCGTCGATGCTTGGGCGAATTGGCACTTCCGCGCGGTGAGTCAGATGCACGTCATTCCATTGCGTGCAACCTATGCGCGAAAACTTGAGTTCGCATGAGGTTCAACCAATCTCGTCAATGAAATACCCGCAATAATGCCATTCGTTACTGACGCCGAGCGGTCGACAGAGCCTCGAAGTCCTGCACCAACTGCGTTGGGGTCACATTCAGTCTCGCCGTGCGACCCGTGCGCGTGCACTCTTTGCACATTCCCAAGATACCTAAGCGCCTCACGGATCTCCTGCGCAGTCTTGCTCCTGCCGCCTACACGACCAGCCGGGAACGAGAGGACCGACGACCGTGAGGTCAGGGCGCCGTCAGGGTCGTATCATTGTCCGGTATAATGGATTCGGATCCGTTCAGGGGCCAATACGCGGGGTACTCGTTGGCACCGCTCGCGGGGAGAAGCAACGCAGCCTTCCGCTGGTCATCGTGACATACGCCGCACGCGCTCGGCATCCGCGCAAACATGTTGTAAGAGGCGTTGCTCGCACTCGTGTATTGCGAATAGTAGCCGGACTGGAATGTCGGCCCGAGCTCATTGAATGCAACCTTGGACAGCGGAATCGCGGTGACGAATGAATGTGACGCGATATCCCCCGAGACAACCGTAGCCTCGCCCGTTGACGTGGTCCCGGTCGAATAGCCACCCGATCGCCCCGTCTTGGCCATGTGGCACGTCGCACAACGCCCAACGGGAAGCCCTGTCGCCGTCGGCGCGTAGACGACCTCATCACCCTGCATCGAAACTTGGTCAGCCATATGCTGCGACACGACCGCGGCGATGTTGGCAGGCCCTGCACTTGGAGTGAAACAGTTTCCTGCGTTCGCACCACCCGAAGGGTTTGTGCACTTCTGCGGAGCCGTGCAGTCAGCGTCTACAGTACAATACTGATAACAAAGACCCGTTGCTGTCCCACCCGACGGATTGAAGCAGCCGTTGAATCCGGCGGCCGCGCAGTCAGAGTCATGCGTGGGATTCATACAGCTTCCAGTCTTCGCCCGGGTGTCGGATCCGCCGTCGAAAGTCATGGATCCGCCGCTGCAAGACCACCCAGCCTGCGATCCCACACAGTCGCTGCTCAAATTGCAAGCGGCTCCAACCGTTGAAACCTCGCTGCTGCAAGGAGTCGCGCTCCCACCCCAAACCCACCCGCACGTTCCATTTTTGGCTGCCGAGCAAACATACCCTTGAGCCGGGCATTGCCCATCGCAGGCGACCGTATTGCCCGATGAGTCGGTCAAGGTCTTCGTCATTTTCCCGCAGGTCATCCCGACGAACATGCTCGGAACGCCCTTGGTCAGGTCCTGAACGCATTCGGTAAGGGCGACCGTCGCGACGTCATCTAAGCTGATGTTGGTGAAAGGGCCAGTCCCCGCGTGGCAATTGAGACACATCGCATTGCTTTGATGAAGGAGGGCCGGTGCCGCACCAGGCGCTGAAATACTGTAGTTGACCGACGTTCCGTCCCACTGAGGCGTCTGCGATTTGGCCGTCAGGCCGTGGGCCGAGTGGCAATCAGAGCAGACCACCTTCGTGTCGTTGTTGTGCGTGTGAACAGCCGTGCTGAATTCCAGATACTGATTGCGATGCAGCTGGGGAAACAGCTTTCCGGTGGTTGTGCTGCCAGCCCAAAAAGCCATGGCAGTCTCCGACTTTGTTCCGTCGTCGACGATGGGTTGACCCGGCGTCGGCAAGTTGTCGAAGTAGCTGGGGAGGTCGTACACACCGGCCACAAATTCACCGTGTCCAGCGAGGCCCGCAGCCGCGTTCTCGGAGTTCCACGGAAACTCAAATCCGTACGTTTGATTGACCCAATGCGAATAGGAATCCTGGATGTGTCCAGCCGTCCCCTTCGAGTATCCATGGCATTTGCCGCAAACCTGCCGCTCGCCGTCAGCCGTCAGATAGTCCGGGCGCAGGATGCCGGTGCTATAGCCGGCGCTTGGCGTCCCCGCGCACGTCCACACTCCATTCGCCTCGGAGCATCCCGCTGCCGTTGCGTGCGCTCCGCCGGGCCCGTGGCAGTGTTCGCATCCGAATTTCTGATCTACATAGCTGTACGACGTGATCGCCGCGTATGTCAGCTGGCCCGTCGTAGCACCGTTACGGACGATCGGAAACGGAGTCGATATCGTCGCAACGTCCCAGGCAAGCTGGAGCCCAACGTTGTGGCAGCCCGCACATGTTCGCGAGAAGGTTCGGGTGCGTTGACTCCAGGATTCCCCTGGAAACTTCTGTTCAGTGGGTTGGAGAGCACTCAAAGCCGGTCCGCCGTTGACTTGATCTCCTGACTGCAGGACCTCCACGGGGAGAACAAGGCGGTCGGCACTCTTGCCACCTTGGAGCCCAGTGGCGGGTGCAACATAGCTCCAACTCGAGGCCGCTTTGACCTCGGAAAGCAACGCGAGATAGTCCTGTTTGAAACTTCCGACATTGGGCTTGGGGAAGTACCCGTATTGAAGATTACTCTTGGCATCGATGGTGCTGCGATCCCCCTGACCTCCGTAGATGGTCGCGATGTGGACCATCGGCACCGATGGATCCGGGTTCGCAGTCGAATCGAAGACTGACCCGTCACTGCACGACCGCGAAGACCCGCCGAACTTCATCGCGTACTCGGGCGTCGTGTGGGTCGAGTCCATCCCTTGAAGATTGCAGAGATAGACCTCCACCTGACCGGCGCCGTCTGGCGACGCGGAGGTGTACATTCCGTCGTACACGTGCGGGTCATTGGGATCGTAGTTGGGGTTCGTGGCCACGACGCCTGTGTCCACGATATCGCTGAAGCTCTCGGGCCAGAGATGATGACCTCCGCGGGCGCCGCCCGTCAGAATCGGATTGATGAGCGCGGGTTGACCGCCCTTGCTCCCATCGCCGCCGTTTTGCCCCATGTACACGGCATTGATGTCGGGCGTGGGGAGAACATTGGTGAGAGCACGGTAATGCGCTTGCGTACGAATGTCGGGGCCGGAATGGCAGATGTTGCACGTCGCCCGGCCCGTATACTCCGTCGAGAGATTGTCAGGTGGACGGGTCGAAAGGGTGATGGTCGGCGCGGCGACTGACCCATTTGCGACAACAGGGATTGATGTGCGAAGTTCGCCGGGCAGCAGGCCGAGCGTTCCCAGCCCGGGCTGCGGCGGGACGTTATCCACGACCACGTATGTTGACATAGCCGGAACATTCGTAAGCGTGTAGTTGCCGTTCCCATCCGCCGTCGTCGTCGCACTATTGGCGAACGTATTGGAATCGGTATCAAAATATTGCGCCTGAACTCTGGCCCCGGAAACCCCCACAGTCTGTGTTGACGTTCCGCTCGCTTGGCCCGAGGGACCCGAACCGTTGGTGCCCGTGATGTAGACGACCTGTCCCGTCACCGTACCCACTCCAACGGCGCCGTCGCCGCTATCGCCCGAGCCCGCCCCGTCCACCGCATTCGCATTCGTGGCATCGCCAGCATTCGCGTCGCTTGCATCGATCATCGCATCACGGGCCGAGCCGTCGGAGGCATCAACTCCGTTTGCAGGCGCACTCCCGCTACTCGAAGAACACCCGATCGCAGCCACCATCAACGCGAACTCACAGACTGAGCCGAGTCTCATAAACACCTCCGGCAGATCCACGACGCAACAACACGATATCGTAAACGACCGAGACCTGTAGCGCTTGCACGCCGTCAGGCCGATGGCCTCCTATCCGCAGTCTCCGCATCCCAATTTCGTCAGCGCGCCTCGAAATGCCTCTAGCACGCGTCCGTCTGGTTCCGTAAAGAACTACGATTCCGGTGTCAACAATAACGCAGCCCCCGGTAAACGGTGCATGTAGGTTCATTGCAGACCACTCGGACGAGGCGTGCCTCGACTCGAGCCACAAGGAAAAGCGTCGCGACGTGGGGCCATCCGCACTGTTGGGTTCGGCTGCGCACTACGCCTTTGTTTCGAGGCGCAAGATATCGAACTGGTTCGCATCTCCTCTGGGGCATATTCGGCCCGAACTCAATGCGTGAGCCCGGTACATTTTCGCAAACACATCACAAATGACGAATATGGAACAGTTCGCTAACGACTCGAGTTGCTGCGATGGAAGCCGTATCATAAATGAGGGCCTCGCGTGGCGAGGTCGCAGGATGGAATCATCGGTGTGGGCGCGTCTTCGGACGGCGGGAAAGGGTTGGCCCGGTTGGCGTCGTCCGCGAGCCTCATCGAATTGTCGCCCTCTGGGGCACATGGGCGGTAAGTTGTTGGTTGACAGATAACGTTTCGTTTTCCGAAAATGGTAACAGCGTCTATCTTCCGAGCGTTCGGATAAAACAAGCCGAGGCGACACTTATGCGCATGTTGGGTTACGTGATTTCCTTGTCCAATGCGGTGATGTTCGCGTGCCTTGGCGTCGCCTCGGTGGGGAGTTGCTACCTTGGATCAGCGCCTGGTTCGGGGGGCGGCGCGCCTGGATCTGGAGGCTCGGGAGATGCTTCTTCGTCGTGGCTCGGCCCTGGTGCGAGCTCGCAATTGGATGCGAGCGACTACGGGCAGGATCTACCATGCGACGTTCAGGCGCTGTTGGCGTCCAAGTGCCAGATGTGCCACGGATTGCCGCCGAACGCGGGTGTTCCGATGAGCATGGTGACCGCGGCAGACCTGAAAGCTCCCGCTCCAGACAACGAGACCAAGACTGTCGCGGTTGTCAGCGTGGAGCGGATGCAGGACACGACCGACCCGATGCCTCCCATTGGATTGCCTCTCGCGACAAGCGATGAAATCAGTGCCCTTCAGGCTTGGATCGATGCGGGCTACCCCGCTTCCGTTGGCTGCGCGCCGTCCGAAGCGGGGCTCAATCCGTTCGCTACCGCGGCGGTATGCACAAGCGATACTTATTGGACGGAGGGCAATAACGGTAGCGGTCTAATGCACCCCGGCGGCGCATGCATCTCCTGTCATACCTCCAAGAATGGTCCTGTCCTGCTATTTGGAGGAACAGTCTATCCGACTGGCCACGAGCCTATCGACTGCAACGGCTCGAACGTAGACACCAGCGTTACCGTCGAAGCTGGCGCCGAAGGCGGCGCGAATGCCGGTGTTCCGATTCGCGTGGTCGTTACGGACTCCGATCAACAGGTTTTCACGATGTCAGTCAACAGCGCGGGCAATTTCTTCCTGCTCAGTGGGACCAGCAATCCGCCGGTAATGCCCTATACGGTCAAGGTCGTGGCCGGATCGTTGGAACGCGACATGGTTGCTTCGGAAACCACGGGCGATTGCAACAGCTGTCACACCCAGGCCGGCAACATTAGCGCTCCGGGTCGAGTCCTGGCGCCTTAGACTTTTCCCGGAGATACGACGATGGTCTCCGGGGAGTCGACCGCCGTCGACACTTCTCGAGCGAGGATGCAATCCCGAGGGCCCGCAAGGATCGACTTCGCGTGGTCGCCGTGGTTACGGTCGGCCCACGGGCTTTCGTCGCCACAATCGCCGCCGTGCAAGCACCAGCCCGCCGATAAACAGCGTTAGGAGATCCGCCGGCACTTTAGACCCGCTGGCCTTTGGAGCGATGTGCGCGCCGCAGCCGTACCGCGGGCTATCGAATGACGGCGCAGCACACTGGCCGGACGACGCACCTCCGGCGTCCGCGAGCGGCACATTGGGGTCTCGCCCGGCCTTGAGAGCATCGATATCGGATACTCCGTCGCAAACGCTGTCGGTCCCGTCTGCTGCGATCGCATCTAGCGCCGCATATAGCGAAGAGTCACTCTGTGCGACGAGTCCGTGGGCCATCATCGAAATCCCGAATGGCTTCTTCACCGTTCCCATGCCGCCCGAATTCGTGGCATGGCAGATCGTGCACGCAGGCACGGACGAAAGACTGAGGTGCGTAGCAATCGCGGTTGGGTAGTCGGGTGTGGCAGCCGCCTCCGCGGTCCACGCCAGCGACATCGCGACGACACCAGCAAAGCTCCAATGAACGGCCGCGCGAGCATTCGACTTGATCATAGGAATACATGTCCCTGGAGTACGACCGTCCACGACGAACCGATCGATTGTGCCATATACACAGCATCTAGACGCACGTCGGCGTGTGGAGCGAAGAACCATGCGGCCGACGCCCAGGTCGTACCGATAATACCGGATGGCTGCCCCGGCGGCGTCGGCATGTCGAGGAGCTCGCCAGTGGCCATCACGTGCACGCCTTGGATGGGCTCAACATCCGCTTGAAGCATGCTCGCCCAGCTTAGAGTATTGACGGCGGACGATTGGCCCGGCACCGCATTCGGTGGCTGGGATGTCAAAATCAGATTGCTCTCGGCGAGAACGACCAGAGCCTCGTGAGGCGACCAACGTCCGAACACTCCGTGCGCTTGGCGCCACGCAGGCGTCAGAAGTTGAACGTCCTTGTCAGCGTGGGTGATCATGCTGCTCACGCCAACGGCCGTCTTGAGCATCGGTGACCACTCGATGAATCCGCAGTAGCCACGTTGCCGGAATTCGTCCGGGTTCACGTTGTAGTTGCCGGCAATCGCCATCAACTCTCCGCGAAACTTGTCCACGTTCATCGCGACCGACACGCCGTCCTGCTGATCCTCGTTCGTGTCCGTCAGCGTTTGACTTCGCACAAACAGCGTGTGCTCTATGGATCGGTTCCCGAAGGGCAAGTTCATCCTGCCGGCACGTACGAGCCATTGCTTATCCTGGTCAAGGTCGTAGCCAATCCAGTGAACCCGAGACACGAGATTGTCGTTCGGAGACTGAGTGATAGAAGCAGGCAATGCTCCCTTTTGGGCGTAGCCGATGCTGGCGTTGGCTTTGAACCGGTTGACCGAGACCTGCCCTTCGAGATCCGCCTGCATGAAGAAGTTGTCGTGCGTCGACGGCCCCGACGACGGCATCATGTCGTAGTAGAAATACCGTAAATCTCCTCCCAAGAGCACACTCTCCGGAGGGTCCGCAAACCATAGGAAATTGGCCGGTTTACCAGCCTCCTCGAGCGGCTTGCCGTATTGCGTGCGAAGCAGCAGCTCGCCCTGAGCCCGACCGTAAGCCGTGAGAAGCCCACCGCCGGTCGGATCCGCGTGGCATTGGTTGCAACCGGTGTACTCGTGCCGAATCATCCACGCATACGCATGCGCGGTGCTCGGCCACGACAAGATGATTGCGGCCACCGCAAGGGGCCAAAATCGGCAACCACTGAGCCATCGTCTTTTGTTCATGGTCGTTATTGGCGGCGAGATCGGAAGGTGCATGCAGGACTGGGAGCGGCCACGCGAAAAGCGATAAGGCAGAATTAGTGCAAATCCGACGGAGGCGAAATCTCCTAGCGTAATCGGTTGGGCCATCGCCTCGTCGCTTTCCGGGTCCGAACGGCGTCGCAGCTCGATCCCGGTTCGCATCGGCTTCCTACCCGGTACCGATCAATGCGTCTGCGTCTTCAGCCACGTATAGGCATCGATGAAGTCTTGCGCTTCGATATCCTGGCTGAGCCATTGAAGCATGACGGGGTTGAGCGCCATACCCCGGTTGCTGATGTTGCCGCGCACGGCGCTACCCATGAGGCCCGCCGTCCACGCGGAATCGGCGGCCACGTTTCCTGGCTCGGCATTGATTCCCGGGCCCGCGTCTTCAATTCCGTGACCCGTTTCTCCGTGACACTGGATGCACTTATCCGAGATATACACGACCTGACCACGAATAATGTCCCCACTCGGGACCCCACTCACGTTGACCGTGGCGACCATATGTTGCGTCAGCGCTCCACTGAGGTCCGCAGCGATGGTGATCGTCCCGCCGCCGTTCGACCCTGGATCTGGGATGAAGAGCACACCAGCGAGCTCCGCGGCGGTGTAGTGCGCGGGGTTGATGAGCCAAAATGAAGTGGGTGTCGCTCCGGCTTCGGGAAGGACATCGCTTGCGTCCGGATTGTCGTCCCCCGAGTCAGACAACAAGTTTCCCGCATCGTCAACGCCCGTCGCGACCACCACCGGTGGGCCCGACCAACGGACGTTTATCGTGCTCGGTGCACTGACCAGTGATCCGTCGCTCTGCACAAACATCACCGCAAAGCGAACAACGTTACCAGCCGGCGTGCTCAGAACTTGCGTATACGCCGTAGGCGACAGCACGGGGCCCGAGTTGCCCATGGCGATCACCGGCGTTCCGGATGGAATCACAGTCGAGGAGCCCGACGAGCCGCTGCATCCGGCGAAGAAGATTGCAAGAGCCACCGGTGCCAATCGAATGGATCGAGCCATCGACCGAACGATACATGAGAACCGAAGTGGTCGGTGAAGATGTCTCGCGAATATGTGCGATAAATCAACGGATGCGTTCGCTATTGCGATATGGGCGCATGGCGCTTGCAACGGGTTCTCGCGGCAACCACTCGACGTTCGGTCGAGCTCGCCATTCGAAAAAACACAATGAGCTCAATGCTCTTGCCGTACCCAACCGCGGGACCTACGGTATTCCTAGCGAGCTCGGGGGCACCCCGCGCGACCGATTTGCCATTCTCAAATCACACGAGGTAGACAGCGATGACAAGAATTCGAGTGTTATCCGCCGCCCTGACATCCGGGGCACTCGTGCTTCTCTCGGTGGCCGCTCACGCAGCCCTGTCGAGCGCCACCGATGCCAAAGTCGTTTTTGATGCCACCGGACCCGCCGGGTTGGGCATCGAGGGGACGACGAGCGATCTCCAGGCCGCCGAGAGCAATGGCAATCTAACTCTCACCGTGAACCTGACTCGCCTGACCACGGGAATTGGCGTGCGCGACAAGCACACCAAGGAGACTTACTTGCAGGTTCCTACCTATCCTACGACCGTATTGGTCGTGGCACGCTCGGCCCTTGCCGTCCCGACCGGCGATCAAAAGGCCGAGGCAACGGTGCCGGGGACGCTGACATTGCATGGACAGACGCACCCCGTCTCGGTCCATTACGACGCGAAGCGCGACGCATCTGGAATTGTCGTCCACGGAGGATTTCACGTGAATATGAATGACTTCGGAATTCAGGTTCCGTCTTATCTCGGCGTGACGGTGAAGCCAGGTGTCGAGGTTCATGCGACTTTTCATGTCGTCGGTGACTAAGTATCGCGTTGGAGGTCGCCCCATCCGAGTTTGGCCAGGCTAGCTCTAAAGCCCATTTCAAGCTGGGGGGGACGAGCAACTCGCATTCGGGATCATCTGCCCGTATCTTGTCGCATTCTGACTCACCGATATGCAGACCTGGGTGGGCGAGAAGCCTTCGATCGGGCAAGAAGTCTCGCAGCCTCGCTTGCGGCCATCCGTTCACGATAAGACGAGTAACCCGATGCAGATAGGCACGCGGATTCACATCGTGAGCAATACACGTTGCTATGATCGAGAGGATATGCCCTGTCCTCTCCCCACCTACATCGAGCCAGGCGAAGAGCCAATTCTTCCGGCCCAGGATCAGCCGATGCAATTCCCTTTCGCGTCGATTGTTGGTGGCCTCGATATTCCCATCTTCGAGAAAACGCAAAAGGCACTGCCACTGTCTATGCAGATATCCGAGTGCCCTTCCGAGAGGTGTTTTCGGAGGGGTCGATCCTCGATGACGATCGATTCACGATCGGATCTCGTCGAGGATCGCACGGGAGTGGGCCTGACGTCTTGCCTGTCGCTGGTCGACACAGTCGCCCGCAACGGTCGATTCACGCTCGACGGTGAACAGCCGCGCGATGATTCGCAGTCCCTCGACTGCGATGGCGTCACCAGCCCTTGCGGCATCCACGAGACGCCTCCGTCCATGACTCCAGCAGCCAGGGCGCTTGCCGCCCGCGCGTTCCAGAAACGTCGTCACGCTTGTTCCGTCGCACTGCACCGTGCGCGCGAGGTTGTCGCCAAAGAAACGTTTGACGCTGTCGGAATCTCCACTTGGAGAATAGAAGAAGCTTACCCACCGCGCGTTGGTCCAGCACCACATCGCTCCGCTACGAATGCCCTCCGGAGCGCCGGGATCGAGAATCGGAATGCCGGTGGCATCGGTGCCAAGCAGCCCCGGCCCCCGTATCTGCTCGTCGATGAGTTTGGACACAGGCGCCAGCAGGTCGATCGCCGTGGAAACGCTGCGACCGAGCGTTTGCGGAGCGATGTCGACACCAGTCCGTGCAAAGCGCGTGCACTGTCTCTCGATCGGAAGATGCTCAATGTATTTATCGCACAATGCTTCGACGATGAGCGCATCGACAAGGTTGCCGCGCTCGACGATCTGCGGTGGCACCGGGGCTGATATGATGGTGTCATCATTGGGACAGGCGACCTTCTCGTCGATTCTCTATTCGACCACGATGCGAGCGGGAATTACGTTGAGTATCTTGCAGGTCGACTGTCCGACCGTGGTCATCTCCGAGCCACATCGCGGACAGATCCTCAGCTCGGGCGGGACCGGATTGGCGATGGGCACGCGCGCGAGATGGGCAGGCAGCGCTCCGCGACCGGGATGCCGACCGCGTCGCTTCTTATCTTTCGGTTGTGCATTGTCGCCAGAAGGCCGCGCTGGACCAATGGCAACGATGCTGACCAGAGGAAGGGTCAATTGTCGCTCGAGCCGCTTGAGAGTTTCGGAGCGAGGACGTTTGCTGCGCAGGTGAGTCAGTTGCTTGGTCAGCTCCGTATTGATGTCGCGCATCTGCCCAATGAGCGCGAGGATGGCGGTGACCATTTCCACGAACCCTAGCGCCGCAATCATCTTTTCGAGCAACGCACGCAGCTCGCTCAGATCCGGAGTGAACACAGAGGTGGCTGTTTCGCGTGCCGCCATTCGCACGGTATAACCGTCGACCCAAGGGGCGAGCTTCGCATCCGCCGGACAAAGGGCCGCCGCGAGCCTCTCGTTCCGCTGCTCGAGGAGGCCGGCCGCGCGCTGGCCAAGTACGTATTGGAGGCGCGGCCCCGGTGCGCGTTCTCGGCTGTCTTCCTTCGGCACGTACCCCCTGTGGGGCCATTGCCGCA
>Ga0182030_10002627_pt1 | contig 38250 bp, 30 predicted proteins | sample 812S3MmetaG_FD_121299 | JGI IMG/M metagenome (GOLD analysis project Ga0182030, IMG submission 121299) | Permafrost microbial communities from Stordalen Mire, Sweden - 812S3M metaG (Illumina Assembly) | ecosystem: Environmental > Terrestrial > Soil > Wetlands > Permafrost | place: Sweden...
AAACAATCGACGGCGGACGAACCCGGCTGGGAAAGCCCGTGGGGCCGCGGCCGGCCGGGCTGGCACATCGAGTGCTCGGCGATGAGCGATGCCTATCTCGGCGACGTCTTCGATATTCATGGCGGCGGCCTCGATTTGATCTTCCCGCACCATGAAAACGAGATCGCGCAGTCGCGCTGCGCGCACGGCACCGCCACGATGGCCAATTACTGGATGCACAACGGCTTTGTAGAAGTCGAAGGCAGGAAGATGTCTAAGTCCGACGGTAACTTCGTGACGATCCATGAACTGTTGAGTACGGATAAGTTTGGTCAACGTAAGTGGCCCGGCGAAGTACTTAGGCTAGCCATTCTCTCAAGTCATTATCGTCAACCACTTGATTTCACACAACGCGCCCTAGATGAAGCATGGAAGACCGGAAGAAGTTGGCGGAAAATTCTAGAGGCATCTGACTGGATAAGAAGCGGGCAACCGGATGCTCGCTTCCTCGAAGCTTTGGGTAACGACTTAAATACACCGGCTGCGATTGCGGTGCTTCATGAGTTGGCATCAGAGGCAAAAACGAATGCCGATAGCCGTCATCGCTTTGTGAGTTCGGCGCAATTGATCGGACTTCTTTTGACTGAGCGACATTTCTCAGGAGAGGACGATCAGGTCTCGTTTGATGCAGCAAACATAGAAGCACTAATTTCTTTGCGGAACGACGCAAGGGCCCGAAAAGACTTTAAAGAATCTGATCTCATCCGCGAGAAATTAATGGCGATGGGCGTCATCATCAAGGATTCCAAGGAAGGCACTACCTGGGAGTTATCGCGATGAACGCGCAACGGGTTAATCCCTCTCCCCTTGCGGGAGAGGGTGGCCTGCGCCGGAGGCGCAGGACGGGTGAGGGGGCGCTGCAAGGAAGGCGTCCTGACACATCTGGCGGCGGGGTTGAACAATACCCCTCACCGGTCGTCTCGCTGGCGCGAGCCGCCACCCTCTCCCGCAAGGGGAGAGGGAAAGAAGATCGCGCGCCGCGCCCGCAACAAGCAATTCACACTCTCCTTACGAAGGAGATCTCGCGATGAGCCCGCAACAGGCAAATCCCTCTCCCCTTGCGGGAGAGGGTGGCCTGCGCCGAAGGCGCAGGACGGGTGAGGGGGCGCTGCAAGGAAGGTGTCCTGACACATCTGGCGGCGGGGTTGAACAATACCCCTCACCCGTCGTCTCGCTGGCGCGAGCCGCCACCCTCTCCCGCAAGGGGAGAGGGAAAGAAGATCGCGCGCCGCGCCCCCAACAGGTAATTCACTCTCTCCTTGCGAAGGAGATCGCCCGATGAGCCCGCAACAAGCAAATCCCTCTCCCCTTGCGGGAGAGGGTGGCCTGCGCCGAAGGCGCAGGACGGGTGAGGGGGCGCTGCGTCTCACCAAGGTGGCGCGGCGACTGCGGCAGCGCATGACCGATGCCGAGCGCAAACTCTGGTTTGCCCTGAAGGATAGGAGATTTGCAGCGTTCAAGTTCCGACGGCAAGTTCCGGTCGGGCCGTACATCGCGGATTTTCTCTGTTTCCAAGCGCGCTTGATCGTCGAGGTCGATGGCGGCCAGCACGCCGATTCCATTCGAGATGTCGAACGCGACAAATGGCTGGCGCGAAATGAATTCCGGGTGCTGCGCTTTTGGAATAACGACGTGCTGCAGAATCTGGAGGGCGTCCTGACCAGTCTGGCGACGGAGCTGAACAATACCCCTCACCCGTCGTCTCGCTTACGCGAGACGCCACCCTCTCCCGCAAGGGGAGAGGGAAGCAAAAAGGCCGGCTAGTCATGGGACAGGCACTTCCAAAACCTGCCTTGCGGCCGTATCTCGCGGCGGATACGCCGGTGCTGGCGGCGATCTTCGTGGCCGCGATCGAGCAATCGACCGGCGAGGATTACAGCGAAGCCCAGCAGCAGGCCTGGGCCAGCGCCGCCGATGACGAGGAGCAGTTCGGCAAGCGGCTGGCCGGCGAACTGACGCTGATCGCCACGCTGCAGAATTCGCCGGTCGGTTTTGCCGCGCTGAAGGGCAAGGATCATATCGACATGCTCTATGTGCATCCGGACGCGGTCGGGCAGGGCGTGGCGTCGCTGCTGTGCGAGGCGCTGGAAAAACTCGCCGCCGGCCGCGGCGCCAAAAGCCTCACGGTCGATGCCAGCGATACCGCCGAAGGGTTTTTTGCCCGGCGCGGCTATGTCGGCAAGCAGCGCAACACCGTGACGCTCAATGGCGAGTGGCTCGCCAACACCACGATGGAGAAGTCGCTGGCGGCACCGGGAGTTCCGACATGACGCGGGAACGCCTCTATCTGTTCGACACCACGCTGCGCGACGGGGCGCAGACCAACGGCGTCGATTTCACCCTGCAGGACAAGCAGCGCATCGCGCGGATGCTCGACGAACTCGGGATCGATTACGTCGAGGGCGGCTATCCCGGCGCCAATCCGACCGACACCGAGTTCTTTGCGCATAAGCCCTTGCTCGATCACGCCCGCTTCACCGCGTTCGGCATGACGCGGCGGCCCGGCCGCTCGGCCTCGAACGATCCGGGGCTCGCGGCGCTGCTGGAGGCCGAGGCCGATGCGATCTGTTTCGTCGCCAAATCGTCGGCCTATCAGGTGCGGGTCGCGCTTCAGACCAGCAACGAGGAAAACCTGGCCTCGATCCGCGACAGCGTGACGGCGGCGAAGGCGGCGGGCCGCGAAGTCATGCTGGATTGCGAGCATTTCTTCGACGGCTACAAGGAAGACTCCGAATTCGCGCTGGCCTGCGCCCGCGCCGCCTATGATTGCGGCGCGCGCTGGGTGGTACTGTGCGATACCAATGGCGGCACCATGCCGCACGAGATCGAGAGCATCGTCACCGACGTGGTGAAGCATATACCGGGCGATCATATCGGCATCCACGCCCATAACGACACCGAACAGGCCGTCGCCAATTCGCTGGCCGCGGTGCGCGCCGGCGCCCGGCAGATCCAGGGCACCCTCAACGGCCTCGGCGAGCGCTGCGGCAACGCCAATCTGTGTTCGCTGATCCCGACCCTGCGGCTGAAGCGGGAATTTTCCGATTGCTATGACATCGGCGTGTCGGCGGACCGGATGGCGACCTTGATGAAGGTTTCGCGGACGCTGGACGACATGCTCAATCGCGCGTCGGATCGCCATGCCCCCTATGTCGGCGAGAGCGCGTTCGTCACCAAGACCGGCATCCATGCCTCCGCGGTGCTCAAGGATCCGCAAACCTACGAGCATGTATCGCCCGAGGCGGTCGGCAATCACCGCAAGGTGCTGGTGTCCGATCAGGCCGGCCGCTCCAACGTGATCGCCGAACTGGATCGGGCCGGCATCGCCTACGACAAGAACGACCCGAAACTGCTGCGGCTGGTCGAGGAACTCAAGGAGCGCGAGGCCACAGGCTACGCCTACGAATCCGCCAACGCCTCGTTCGACCTTTTGGCGCGGCGCACGCTCGGCCGGGTGCCGGAATATTTCCGGGTCGAGCAATTCGACGTCAATGTCGAGCAGCGCACCAACGCCAACGGCCAGCGCGTCACGGTGGCGCTGGCGGTGGTGAAGGTCGATGTCGCCGGCGAGCGGCTGATCTCGGCGGCGGAGGGCAATGGTCCGGTCAATGCGCTCGACGTGGCGCTGCGCAAGGACCTCGGCAAATACCAGAAATACATCGAAGGCCTGAAGCTGATCGACTACCGCGTGCGTATCCTCAATGGCGGCACCGAGGCGGTCACGCGGGTGCTGATCGAGAGCGAGGACGAAGCGGGCGAGCGCTGGACTACGATCGGCGTATCGCCCAACATCATCGACGCGTCGTTTCAGGCGCTGATGGATTCGGTGATCTACAAACTGGTGAAATCAGGCGCGCCGGCCTGAGTGGAGTGCGATGAGTTTAGGTTGGGACGGGGGCACGCGGGAGTTCGGTCGACCTCGCCCCGCTTGCGGGGAGAGGTCGGCGCGAAGCGCCGGGTGAGGGGCCTATCCGCGAGTCTGAGCCCGTGGATACGCCCCCTGTACCCCAACCCTCTCCCCGCAAGCGGGGCGAGGGAGCCGTGGACGCTCGCCGCTGCGCATCGACCTAAACTCATCGCGACCTGGATTGCAAAGACCGCAACAGCCACGGAGTGCCAGTCATGATCGATCATGTTTCGGTAGGCGTGCGCGACCTCGAACGCGCCGCGCAATTCTTTCAGGCGGTTCTGGCGCCGCTCGGCCTGTCGCGGCTGGTCACGCGTCCGGCGACGGTCGGCTTTGGCAGGAACTATCCCGAATTCTGGATCAATCTTCGCGCCGAAATGGCGCCGGTGCCGCCCGGCAGCGGCGTCCACATCTGTCTTCGCGCCAGATCCGCCGGTGAGGTCGACGCGTTCCATGCCGCAGCGCTGCAGGCCGGAGGCGAGAGTGATGGCGCGCCGGGCCTGCGCCCGCACGACCGGGTGCGCTATTATGCGGCGTTCGTGATCGATCCCGACGGCAACCGCATCGAGGCGGTGACGTTTCCATCCGGCGACGCAGCAACCGGCTAGACGGAAATCACAGCCGGCGCGCGACTTCCGGCGCCATCTCTTTGGACTGTTCGGAGGCGAGGGCGGCGGCGGCGCGCAGCCGCGGCAGGATATCCTCGACCCGCTCGGCCTTGAGAATATCGACCGTCAGCGTCGGCCGTATGAAAGCCGTGGCGCGCATATGCGCCAACAGCGCCAGCAGGGGCTCCCAGAAGCCCTCGATGTTGGCCAGCAGGATCGGCTTGGCGTGGCGGCCGAGCTGCTGCCAAGTCAGCTGCTCCACCAGTTCCTCGAGCGTGCCGATGCCACCGGGCAGCGCCACGAAGGCGTCGGAACGCTCGAACATCAGCCGCTTGCGTTCATGCATGTCGGGGGTGACGATCAGTTCCTGCACCCGGGTGAGGGCGTTTTCGCGGCTGGTGAGAAAGTCGGGGATGATGCCGGTCACGGCGCCGCCGTGATCCAGCACCGAGGTGGCCACGGCGCCCATCAGCCCGATCGAGCCGCCGCCATAGACCAGACGAATGCCGTTTTCGGCGAGCGCCTTTCCCAGGGCGATGGCGGCTTCGACGAAGCGGGGGTTTGTGCCGGGGCCGGAGCCGCAATAGACACAGACGGTTTTGATCTTGCTCATCACAAGCCATGTGGCACTGCAACGTAAAGGCGTCAAGCCTGCCGGATATGGGAAAGCAGCCCAATCTGACCGCAAATGCCCGAAATCGCGAAAGAATTGCCTCGCCCGAGGGTGCGCGCGGCGTTTAAACGTTCTATATCACGGGCACAATGAAGATTAACGGAACAACATCCGCAATGGCGAACCGGGGCCCCGATTCGCTCCAGGTTCTCGACTAGATGGCTCACACCGATTCGGCAGGGGGAGCCGGCCACGCGCCGCCGCCCGACAACTCCCTCGAGCGGGCGACCCTGATCGGGACGCTGCTGCATCTGTGGCCCTACATCTGGCCCAGCGACCGCGTCGATCTCAAGATGCGGGTGGTGTGGTCGGTGGTGCTGCTGCTGATCGCCAAGCTGACCACGCTGGCGGTGCCGTTCACCTTCAAATGGGCGATCGACGCGCTGACCGGCGCCGACACCGCGCCGCTGCAAGCCTCGAACTGGAGGCTGTGGCTGATCGCCTCGCCGCTGATCATGACGGTGAGCTACGGCGCCATGCGCGTCATGATGGCGGTGCTGACCCAGTGGCGCGACGGAATCTTCGCCCGGGTGGCGATGCATGCGGTGCGCAAGCTCGCCTATCTCACCTTCGTCCACATGCACGAACTGTCGCTCCGGTTCCATCTCGAGCGCAAGACCGGCGGATTGACCCGGGTGCTGGAGCGCGGCCGTCTCGGCATCGAGGTGATCGTGCGGATGGTGATCCTGCAATTGGCGCCGACCATCGTCGAGGTCTCGCTGCTGATGGGCGTGCTGCTGTGGCAGTTCGACTGGCGCTACGTGATGGTCACCCTGATCACGGTCGTGCTGTTCATGTATTACACCTACATCGCGACCGAATGGCGGATCGAGATTCGCCGCAAGATGAACGACTCCGACACCGAGGCCAACACCAAGGCGATCGACTCGCTGCTGAACTACGAGACGGTGAAATATTTCAGTTCCGAGCAGCGCGAAGCCGACCGCTACGACCAGTCGATGGAGCGCTACGAACGCGCCAGCGTCAAGACCTATACCTCGCTGGCGGTGCTCAACACCGGGCAGGCGATCATTTTCACCGCCGGCCTGACCGCGACCATGCTGATGTGCGCGATCGGGGTGCGCAGCGGCAAGAATACCGTCGGCGATTTCGTCATGGTCAACGCCATGATGATCCAGCTCTACCAGCCGCTGAATTTCATGGGCATGGTGTATCGCGAGATCAAGCAGGCGGTGATCGACATCGAGAAGATGTTCGGCGTGCTGGCGCGCAACCCGGAGGTCAAGGATGTCCCGGGCGCCAGGCCGCTGGTCGTGACTTCGGGCCATGTGCGCTTCGAGGATGTGCGCTTCTCCTACGATCCGGAACGTCCGATCCTGAAGGGTCTCAGTTTCGAGGTGCCGGCCGGCAAGACGGTCGCCATCGTCGGACCGTCGGGCGCCGGCAAATCGACCATCTCGCGGCTATTGTTCCGGCTCTATGACGTCTCCGCCGGCAGGATCCTGATCGACGGCCAGGATATCCGCAACGTCACCCAGGCGTCGCTGCGGGCCTCGATCGGCATGGTGCCGCAGGACACCGTGCTGTTCAACGATACCATCCGCTACAACATCCGCTACGGTCGCTGGGACGCCAGCGATGCCGAGGTCGAACAGGCGGCCCAGCTCGCCCAGATCGATGGCTTCATCCGGATGTCGCCGAAGGGCTATGAGACCCAGGTCGGCGAGCGCGGCTTGAAACTGTCGGGCGGCGAAAAGCAGCGGGTGGCGATCGCGCGCACGGTGCTCAAGGCGCCGCCGATCCTGCTGCTCGACGAGGCGACCTCGGCGCTCGACAGCCACACCGAGCAGGAAATCCAGGATGCGCTGGAACGGGTGTCGCGCAACCGCACCTCGCTGGTGATCGCGCATCGGCTCTCCACCATCGTCGGCGCCGACGAAATCATCGTGCTGGATCAGGGCCGCATCGCCGAGCGCGGTACCCATGGCCAGTTGCTGGGGTCCGGCGGACTCTATGCCAGCATGTGGAACCGGCAGCGTGAGGCGCAGGAGGCGCGCGAGAGGCTGGCGCGGATCGCCGACGAGAACGAAGCGCCGAACCGGGCGCCGCCGCCGCTCGACGATGCGCTGGTCACTCCGGCCGCTGCGGAATGAGGCGATTGTCATCCGCGTCGGCGTGCCCAGGCGCGCGGTTGCCGGCGGGGTGGGATCGGGAACTGGCAAGTCGCACGCATGGATCACGCGATCGATATCGATGGCCTCTGGCGCGTCGCGGCGAGGAAATTACAGGCCTCGCCGTCGCCGCCGCGCGATCTTCACGTCGAGGGCCTGCGCCGCCTGGCCGCGGCGTTGCATAGCGAGGGCCGCTACGATGCCGGCGCCTTGCGCCTGCTGCAGCGGGAGATATTTTCCCGGATCCTGGCTCACCTGAGTTTTTCCAACGATCTGATCGTCTATCCCGGAATCATCGATGTCCCGGTGCCGCGGCCGCTTTTGGTGACCGGGTTCGGCCGCACCGGAAGCACGCTGCTGCACAATCTGCTGGCGCTGGACCGGGAGGCGCGGGCGCCGTTATTGTGGGAGCTGTGGACACCGTCGCCGCCGCCGCGTCCCGAGACATCCGACAGCGACCCCCGGATCGCGATCGCGCAACGTCGGCTCGATGCGTTTACCGCGGCCGACCCGATGATCCGACAGATCCATCCGATGCAGGCGCGCGCGCCCGACGAGTGCCACTGGATGATGACGAACACGCCGCTGACGGCCATGCTCTACCAGGTTCCGGAATACTGGGCGTGGCTGAAAGGGCTCGGCGACAGCGATCTCGGCGAACTCTATTCGCATTACCGGCTGCAGGTGCAGCATCTGCAGCTGTTCGACCGCCGCGGGCATTGGCTCAGCAAGTCGTCGACACATCTGCATTTCATGCCGGTGCTGTTCGACGTGTTCCCCGATGCCAATCTGATCAGGCTGCACCGGCATCCCTGTGACGCGGTGCCTTCCTTGTGCAGCTTGGTCGCCGGCTACCGCAGGCTGTTCACGCAACGGATCGACCATCGCGAGATCGGGACAACCATCCTCGACATGTTCGTCGATGGCATGGCGCGACTGATGGCCGCCGCGCCGCAGGGCGATCCGAATCATGGCATCGACATCCGATATGACGATCTGGTCGCCGACCCGGTTGCCGAGGTTCGCCGCATCTATGCGCGCTTCGGCTATCGCTACGGCGCGGCGTTCGAGCAGGACCTGACACGCTATCTCGAGCGCGACCGCGCCACGGCGCGGCCGCGGCACGGCTATACGCTCAAGCAATTCGGCCTGTCGCGGGCCGAGGTGATCGAGCGATCCGCCGACTATCTGCGCTGGGTACAGCCGCGCTGCGGCCAGCTTGCCGAGACAGGTCACGCCCGCTGAGGCGAGCGATCCCGGCAGCCGCGTCGAAAGCTTCGCCGCCGCACTTAGGTCTTCAGGTGCCGTGGGCAGGTTCGTCCTGCAGCGGATGCGCGTCATCCGGATAGCGGCTCTTGATCAGCACCGTGATGCCGCCCTTGGTGGTGCGGGTGTCGGGCGCATGCCACATCGTCAGCTCGAAGTCGTAACCCGGCGCCCAGGCAAAGGTGATCTGGGTGGGCGGAGTGGTCGACAGCGCGTGATAGATGGTGGAACGAAGGGCCTCCTGCATGCTCTGGGGGACCTGCTTGAGATACTCGTTCCATTTGTCGTGCAGTGCCATCTTGGCATGCACGACGACGCCGGCGGCGAGCGGCTTGCCCGGCGCGAACGCCTCGCGCTGGTCCGCGAGTTTCTTGATGTTGTCCCGGGCGAATGCCGTATTGAGCTGGCCGAGTACTGTCTGAAGCTGGGGCATCGATCATCTCCGCTTTGATAGTCGCGTGAAAAAGTCCGATATCGAAATAACGTCAGGTGCAATCTATTCAGGTATATACGTAGCTGCGATGACGCGTCCACAGCCATCGCGCTGCCGTCAGGCGCAGCCGCCGCCGTTTTTGAGCTTGGCACGCAACGCATCGGATCCGTTGTTGCGTCCGGCGCCGGGTTCAAGTCTGGCGACGAGATCGTGCAGCAGCGGCTGATAGAGCGCCGCACCGGTCTCCGCCATCAAGGCCTGGATCTTCGGCAGCGCAAGCGCGGCCTGTTCGGCGTCGCCCGCCTGCAGGAATACTTCCGCCTGGACGATACGGGCAAGGCACTCCGGGACGCGGGCGGCCCGGGCGCCCGCGACCAGGATCGCCTCGGCGGCAGTGCGCCTGGCCTGGTCGAGGTCGCCGTGCAGCCGATAGGCATTGGCGAGGTCGGCGAGAATCCGGGCCTCGGATTCCAGTCCGGTCTTGCGCGACCGCGCAAACGACAGTGCCTTTTCCAGATCCTCGGCGGCAGTACCGAACCGGCCGGCGACCAGATGAGAGACGCCGCGGCAGGCAAGGGCGTTGACGCGCACATAGGGGCTGCCGCTCTCGGCGGCCATGGCGAGCGCGCGCTCGGCATGATATTCGGCGAGATCCTTGTCATCCTCGCCCCAGGCCAGGTCCACATAGGCGATGCTGACGAGATGCAAAGTGAGATCGTTGGGGTCGATGTCGGTCTGCAGCATGCGGTCGAGATGGGGCCTTGCCTCGTCGAACCGTCCAAGCAGCACGAGAATCTGTCCGCGCATTACCGTCAACCATCGCTCGACGTCGAAACCGAACAACTGACGATCGAACTCGCTGATCTCATCGATCCGGCTGGCGGCCTCGATGTTTGCCTCCAGGGCCTGCTCCATGTGGCCGGCGAGCCGGATCGCCTGCGACAGCACGGCCTTCAGCATCGACTCCACGCTGGCGTCGTTGGCTTCGGCGGCGAGGGCAAGCGCCTCGCGCACCCGCGTCACATAGTCGTCGGCCGATCCGCGCACCGCCAGGTTTCTGCCGAAGGCAGCATGTATCCAGGCGTTGGCCCGCACGTTGCCGGCCGCCAGCGCCAATTCCCGGGCCTCCTCGAACCAGCGTTGCGCCTCCTCGGCCGACATTCCCTCACGCCAGCCGAACGTCATGATCTGCACGCAGGCCTGCATGCGAAGGAAGTCGGTCGATTCCGAAGCCGGCTGGATGGCGAGAAGTGCGTGGACTTTTTTCCAGCTGCGCAGCGCCTGGCTGGCGTCGTGGCCGCCGATCCAGAGCGCGGCGCGCATCGCGGCCTGCGCCGCTTGCATCGGGTTGCCTGCCTCCTCGAGGTGGTAGGCCAAGAGGCTGGCGCGCTCTTCCTGGCGATCGGTAAAATGCAGCTTGATCGCGCCTGCGACGTCGGCGTGAATCTTGCGGCGTCGTTCGCGCAGCAGGGAGCTATAGCAGACCTCCTGAATCAGCGGATGGCCGAAGGCATGAAGCCCCGGCTCGGCCAGCGGCAGCTCGCGCAGCAGCTCGGCCCGCCGCAGCTGCCACAGCGCTTCGGAAAGGTCGGTCGCCGGCAGCCCGGTCACCTTCTCCAGGATCGCGCTCGGGACCTCGCGGCCGACCACCGCGGCGCATTGCAGCACCTGCCTTGCCGGTTCGTCGAGATGGTCGATCCGGGCCGCGAGCAGGGCTTCGATCGTGGTCGGCAGCGGGATGGCGTCGATCCCGCCGGTCAGGCGATAGGCGCCGCGTTCGCCTTCGAAATCGCCGCGCTCGATCAGCGAGTGGACCAGCTCCTCGATGAAGAACGGGTTGCCCTGGGCGCGTTCGGCGATGTGGCGCGAGACCAGCGCCAGCGAGGAATCCTTGCCGAGCAAGCCGGCCAGCATCTGGTCCGTTTCGCTGCGATTGAGCGCGGACAGGCTGATCTGCCGGTAGTGGGTGCGCTGCATCCAGGGCGCGGCGTAATCGTGCCGGAAATTGAACAGCAGCAGGGTCGTGGTGCCGATCACCGCATCCGCCATGGCTTCGATGAACTCGCCGCTGGCGGCGTCGACCCAATGCAAATCCTCGACCAGAATCACCGCCGGCTGCTGGCCGCGGCGGGAGCGCACGATATTGCGCACGAGTTCGATCAGCCGCAGCTTGCGTACCGCGGGATCGAGCCTGGGCGCAGGGTGAGCCGGGTCGGCCACGCCAAGGAAATCCAATAGCAGCGGCAACGTATCCTTGGCGCCGGGCAGGGCGGCAATCGCCTCGGACACCTGGCGCCGCGCCTCGTCCGGGCGCTGCGCCGGCTTGATGCCGAGATAGTCGCGCAGCAATTCGAGGACCGGCTGATAGGGCGTGGCATGCCCGTGCGCCATCACGCGGGCCTCGTAGACGCGGATACCGGCTTTCCGGCAGCTTTCGGCAAACTCGAAACAGAGCCGGCTCTTGCCGGATCCGGCTTCTCCGACCACGCCGACCACGTGCGCATCACCATTGGCGGCATTTTTGAGCTCGGCTTCGAGCGCCGCCAGCTGCACGGCCCGACCGGTGAGCGCGCTCAGATACGGCTGGCTGCGAAAAATGACGCTGGCCGGCGCGTGTCGGACGCGCAGCAGCCTGAACACCTCGACCGGCTCCGACAGGCCGCGGATCGTCTGCCGGCCGAGCGGGGTGGCTTCGATGAATTGCCGTGTGGCCGCAGCTGTATCGCCGGTCAGCAGGATGTCACCTGCTTCCGCCATCTGTTCCATGCGCGCCGCGAGATGGGCGGCCGAGCCGGCCACATCGTAGGTCTGGTAGAGCGTGTTCTCGACCGCCTGGACCACGACCACGCCGGTGTGGATCCCGACCCGGATCTTCAGGTCGGGATCTCCGAGCCTGGCGATCGAGGCCTGCATGGCCAGCGCCGCGGCGCAGGCGCGCACCGCATGATCCTCGTGGGGCCGCGGTGCGCCAAACAGCGCCATGATGCCGTCGCCCTGCACCTTGTTGACGACCCCGTCGTAGCTGTCGACGGCGCGCTTCATCGCATCGATCGCGGGCTGCATGCGGCCCATCGCATCCTCGGGGTCGAAACGATCGATCAGGCCGGTCGAATTGTAGATGTCGGCGAACAAGACGGTCAGGTGCTTGCGCTCTCCGCCGCTGGCGCTGAGCGCCCGCAGCATGCTTTCGGCCGACGGCCGGGTGGCGGCGGCGGTGGCCAGCGGCGCGCTGCACCGGCCGCAAAACTGGCTGTTGGGCCGGTTGATGTGTCCGCAGGCCGCGCAGGCGGGCTCCAGCGGCTTGCCGCAGGCTTCGCAGAACGCATTGGTCGCACTGTTGTCGCTGTCGCAGTACCGGCAATGCATCCGCGAGACCTTGGGCAGCCCATAATGGCTGCAATCAGCCTAGCGCCGGATCGACCGGGTTTCTACGGCTAAGATGTGAGCACATCCGGTTCGGTGCGCGCGGGTTGCCGTGCCGGCGCGTCGGTTCATCGCTTGACGAACTGGATGGGCGCGACCGTCGGTTCCAGCGGAATCGCCAGCGCATCGACGGTCCCGCTGCCGCCGAGATGGAAGGTGACCGGCACCTTGCGGTTGGCGCCGAAGGCCCGAAGCGCAAAATAAAAGCTGGTGGCCGACAATTGCTCGAGCGGCCAACTCGAGCTGTAGTAGTTGATGCTGAGATGGCTTCCCGAGGGACTGACCGAGATGTCGCCATAGCCGGGATGGCTGAACATGCCGCTGTAGCCGCCGGACGCCGGCGGGCCCGGCGCCGCGGCCGGGACGGGGCCCGTTGCGACGGCGGCGCCGACCGGAGCCAGCCGCGGCGGCAGGCTGAGCCGGCCGGCGACCTTGCCCTCGAGCAGGTACTCGTAAATTCGCGCCACCACCTTGTCCGGCCAAACACCGACCAGGTCGGGGGTGCAATGCTGGTTGCTGAGCGCAATCACCCCGAGCCCGTCATCCGGCATGAACGAGACATAGGCGGAATTGCCGTCGGCATCGCCATCATGGAAGATCAGCCGCTTGCCCTCGGCGGTGCCTACGAACCATCCAAGCCCGTAACTGACCCCGCTGCCGACGCCGATCAGGCCGGTATACATGGCCTGGAGGGCGGCCTGGCTGATGACCGCCTTGCCGCCGGGGGCGACGCCCCGGTCGAGGAACAACTGAACCCATTTCGCCATATCGAGAACCGTGGAGTTGATCTCCGCGGCGGGACCGATGTTGTTGAAATTCTTCAGCGGAATCTCTGCGGCCTTCTCATAACCCTTGGCATAGTCGGGTTGACCGACGAGATCGGCCAGCGAAAGGCTGCTGGCCGCCATGCCCAGGGGGTCGAGGATGCGCGCCTTGATGACGGCTTCCCAGCTGGTGCCGAACAGGTTTTCCAGCAGGTTGCCGGCGACCATGTAAATCAGGTTGTTGTAGATGAACGTCTTGCGGAACGCGCCCGGGATCGGGTCCAGATATGGCAGCCGATAGAACAGCTCGGACCGGTTGAAGGGGTTTAGATACCAGAGCGCATCATGCCGCGGCAGGCCGGTGCGGTGGCACAGCGCATCCTTCAAGGTCGCCTCGGCGGTGGCCTGGGGGTCCTTCATCTTGAAGTCCGGAAGATACTGCCGGATCGGCACATCGAACGCGAGCTTGCCCTCCGCGACCTGCATCGAAATCGCCATGCTGGTGAACGCCTTGGTCGCCGAGCCGACGGCAAAGCAGGTCTCGGCGTTGACCTCCTTGGCGGCGCTGCGGTCGCGCAAGCCGAACCCGCCGGCGAAGCACAGCGCGCCGTCCTTGATGACGGCAAGCGCGATGCCGGAATCCGCAACCGGCTGCAGCTCCGCGATCGCGCTCTCGACGATTTTCTCGAAACCGGGTCCCAGTCCTGAGCTGTGGATTTTCAAGGTTTTGCTCCGTCTCGGCTGGATCGCAGTTTGCGGCCGGCACCTCGAGCCGGCGTCCGGACCGATCCTTGCCGCCGTCACAGCATAGCGAACCTGACCGGCAGAGTCTTGGGGCCGCCGACAAACACCGAGGCGGAGCGGCGGGGCACGCCCGCGATTTCGATCCGCTCGAGCCGGGCGAGCAGCTCTTCGAAGAAGATCCGCATCTCCAGCCGCGCCAGATGCTGGCCGAGACAGGCGTGCGCGCCGTAGCCGAACGCCAGGTTGCGACGCGAACCGGTGTCGATACGGAAGCTTTCCGGTTCGCTGAAGGCCTGCTCGTCGCGGTTGCCGGACAGGTAGCACAACATCAGCCAGTCGCCCTTGGCGATGCGACGTCCGTGCAGCACGGTGTCCTCGCTCGCGCTGCGCATCACGTGCTGCGCCGGGGTGGTCCAGCGCACCGCTTCCTCGACCAGTTGCGGCACCAGGGCGCGGTCGGATTTCACCTTGTCGAACGCTTCGGCATTCTCGCACATCGCCCATACCGCGCCCGACAGCGCCGCCGCCGCGGTGTGATGGCCGGCAGTCGCGATCAGCATGCAATAGCTGATGGCTTCGAACGGCTGGATCGGCTTGCCGTCGATCGCGGCATTGCCGATCAGGCTGGCGAAATCGTCGCGCGGTCGCTTGCGACGTTCCTGCAGCAACGGCGCAAAATACGCATCGAAGCCGCCGAACGCGTCGCGCAGCCGCCGGGCGTGCCGCGCCGGATCCCGGCTCGCTCTGGCATCGCCGGACGGCGCCTCGTCCTGGCTGCGGAACAGTTCTCGGATCAGTTCGAGCAGCAGCGGCTCGTCGTCTTCGGGCAATCCGAGGATCGCCATGATGACGTGCAGCGGATAGGGCAGCGCGACGTCGCGGACGAAATCGCAGGCTTCGCCGCCGGCCGCCATGCGCTCGACGGCGCGGCGCGCCAGCGGCCGGATGCGGTGTTCGAGGCCGGCCACGCTTTGCGGGGAGAACCAGGCCTGGGTGAGCTGCCGGTATTGCGCATGCTCCGGCGCATCCATCTGCAGCAGCGTCCGCATCAGATGCGGGCTGCCGCCGGTCAGCGCGCGCGCCAGCTGGTCGGCGGCCCGCGGCACCAGCGTGCTGGCGCGGTCGCCATTGCGGAACAGGTCGTGCCGGCGGCTGATCTCGACGATATCGGTGTGCCGGGTCACCGCCCAGAATGGATCGAAGCCCTCGGCTTCGACGCGCCCGACCGGGTTGTGTTGGCGAAGCCAGCGAAAGCCGGCCATCAGCCGGGTCTGCCGGGCATAGGCCTTGGGAGAAACGATCAGGGCGCCGATATTTTCGGGCACATTCTCGGTCTCATGCATCGGTCATCGCATCTTGCCTGGGTGAGACGGCGCCGGGCGGCGGTCGGCGGGACTGCTGCGACCGAAGATAGCCGATCGCGCAGGGATGATCATCAATCCAACCTGACCGGCCGGTGCTGGTGACGCAAGCCATATCAGGGTGTCTCGCACGGGAGCGGAAATGATCGGCGGCTTTTCCGTTGCAGAAACGGCCCGCGGGGCCATATCTGGCACGGTGGGTGGATCATCGACAGGGCGAGCCGATGCGGCGCGGGTTCTGCGAATTCGCGGATGGCGCTGCGCCGGGTTAAGGGGTGACGTCAGAGATTCGCCACAACAAATTCGTCGCCACAGCGCCATCAGAGATCCACCGCCCATGTCCGACACGCTGACAGCCTCCCTTGCCCGCCTTCCGGTCAGCCTGCGCGACGTCGAGGCGGCGGCGGGCGTGCTCGCCGGCCTTGTCAAGCGCACGGCGTTCGACCGCAGCCGCACGCTGTCCGACATTACCGGCGCCAGCGTCTGGCTCAAATTCGAAAACCTGCAGTTCACCGCGACCTTCAAGGAGCGCGGCGCGCTCAACCGGCTGCAGGCCTTGTCGGCGGAGGAGCGGCAGCGCGGCGTGATCGCGGCGTCCGCCGGCAACCACGCCCAGGGCGTCGCCTATCACGCCGCCCGGCTGGCGATCCCGGCCACCATCTTCGTGCCGCTGGGCACGCCGACCGTGAAGATCGAGAACACCCGCCGCCACGGCGCCACGGTGATCGAAGCCGGCGCCACCCTCGAGGAAGCCGCCAGGCTTGCCACCGATCATGGCCGCGACCACCGGCTGACCTTCATCCATCCCTATGACGATCGCCTGATCATCGCTGGCCAGGGCACCATCGCGCTGGAGATGCTGGCCAGCGTGCCCGACCTCGACGTGCTGCTGGTGCCGATCGGCGGCGGCGGCCTGATTTCCGGCATCGCGGTCGCCGCCAAGACGCTGAAGCCCGGCATCGAGATCATCGGCGTGCAGGCCGCGCTCTATCCGTCGATGTACAATTTGATCAAGGGACAGCATCTTGCGATGCGCGGCGACACGCTGGCGGAGGGCATCGCGGTCAAGGCGCCCGGCCGCATCACCTCCGAGATCGTGCGCGCGCTGGTCGACGACATCGTGCTGGTGAGCGAGCCGGAAATCGAGCAGGCGCTGAGCCTGTTGATCACCATCGAGAAGACCGTGACGGAAGGCGCCGGCGCCGTCGGCCTGGCGGCGGTGCTCGCCCACCAGGAACGCTTCAGGGGCCGCAGCCTCGGGCTGGTGCTGAGCGGCGGCAACATCGACACGAGACTTTTGTCAGGCGTGCTCACCCGCCAGCTCGCGCGCGAGGGCCGCCTGTCGCAATTGCGGTTCGACATCGTCGACCGGCCGGGCCAGCTCGCCAATGTCGTCGCGGTGCTGAGCCGGACCGGCGCCAACATCGTCGAGGTATCGCATCAGCGCATCTTCACCGATCTGCCGGCCAAGGCGGTGGTGCTCGAGGTCGTCATCGAGACCAAGGACCGGGCGCATCTTTCCTCGATCATCGACTCGCTGCGGGCCGCCGACATCGAGGTCGACGTCGGCGATCATTGAATCGCCGGCCGGTCGAGCTTTCGGCGCGGGGCGCCGCCGCTGACGAAGCCGGTGGCGCGAAGATCGGGGGTTTCGCGGGCTGCGGTTCTGGAATAAGGAAGTCCTGAACGGCGCCGGCGCGGTCCTCGCTGTCCCGGTCGCTCCAAGGGCCCTGCGTGATGAGCTTCCCGGCCCGCCGCTTCGCGGCGCGCCACCTTCGCCCACAATGGGGGAGGGAAAAAATAGATCAGTGAAATTCGATGTCTGTCGTCCAATCCATCCGCGCGCAAATTCCGCCGATCCATCGCGAAGGCTATCCGTTCATCGGCGGCTTTGCGCTGGCGAGCCTGGTGCTGTTCTGGATCTGGAGCCCGCTGGGCTGGATCGGCACCGTGCTGACGGTGTGGTGCGCGCTGTTCTTTCGCGATCCGGTGCGGGTCACGCCGCTGCGCGAAGGCATCGTGGTGGCGCCGGCCGACGGGCGGGTCTCGATGGTGACGCAGGTCATGCCGCCGGCCGAACTCGGTCTCGGCGACCGTCCGCTGCCGCGCATATCGATCTTCATGAGCGTGTTCAACTGCCACGTCAACCGCAGCCCGGTTACCGGGCGGATCGACCGGATCGCGTACCGGCCGGGCATCTTCATCAATGCCGAACTCGACAAGGCGAGCGAGGACAATGAGCGCAATTCGCTTGTCATCTCCAGCGCCAACGGCCGCATCGGCGTGATCCAGATTGCGGGCCTGGTGGCGCGCCGGATCGTCTGCTTCGTGCGCGAAGGCCAGTCGATCGGCGCCGGCGAGCGATTCGGGTTGATCCGGTTCGGCTCGCGTCTCGATGTCTATCTGCCGGAGGGCACCAAGGCGCTGGTCGGCGAGGGCCAGACCGCGGTGGCCGGGGAGACCGTGCTGGCCGATTTCAGGCTCGGCGACGGCGGCCGGACCTACCGGGCCGATTAACCATCCGGGCCGTCGAACCGGCCGGCTGTCCGCCGCGATGGCGGAGCGGGCCGGCGCTTGCTATAGAGGGCAGGCCATGCTGATGCCGTTCGATCCAAAAAACCCCGAAATGCGCCGCCGCCGGTTCCGACCGATCCCGGTGCGGATGCTGGTGCCCAATGTCATCACCTTGTTGGCGATCTGCGCCGGTTTGACCGCGATCCGGCTGTCCACCGAGGGGCGGATGGAGCTGGCGGTAGCGGCGATCGTGTTCGCGGCCGTGCTCGATTTTCTCGATGGCCGCGTCGCGCGCATGATCAAGGGCCAGTCGAAATTCGGCGCGGAACTCGACAGCCTGGCGGATTTCGTCAATTTCGGCGTCGCGCCGGGGCTCATCCTGTATTTCTGGCAGCTGCATCAACTCAACAATGGCGGCTGGATCGCGGCGATGGTTTTCGCGATCAGCGGCGGGTTGCGGCTGGCGCGCTTCAACGCCACCATGGACGATCCGAACAAGCCGGCGTTCGCGGCCAATTTCTTCACCGGCGTTCCAGCGCCGGCCGGCGCCATCACCGTGCTGCTGCCGATCTATCTGGCCTTCCTCGGCGTGCCGCGACCGCCGGCCATGCTGACCGCGTTCTACACGCTGGCGATCGCGTTCCTGATGGTGTCGCGGCTGCCGGTATTTTCCGGCAAGACCGTGCGCATGCGGGTGCCGCCGGAAATGGTGCTGCCGGTGTTCGTCTCGGTGGTTTTCCTGATCGCGCTGCTGATCGGCTATCCCTGGTACATTCTGTCGGTCTGTTCGGTGCTTTATTTGTTGAGCCTGCCGGCCGGATGGAAATCCTATCGCGACCAGCAGCGCAAGGCTGCCGCGGCCGCCGCTCCGCCGGGCGATGTGGCTTCGCCAGATCCGGCATCGCCGTACATTCCGACCGTGACCGAGCCGGAACCGGACGACCGGCCGGCGCGGCTGAACTGAGCGGCCGTCCCGCCGCCGGCCACTTCATCCCAGAACTGTCTGCCATCGGCGAATCGTCGAGTTGGGTTCAAACCCGATCCCGGTTATATGGCTGACCCACTGAAAATCAGGAGAGACGCCGTGACGACATCCGCCTCCGCGCCGCTGCCGGCCTCGTTGCTCGAGGCCCTGGCGCGCCATGACACGCCGACGATCTGCAACGCGCTGGAAATCGTGGCGCCCGAACGCCGCCTGATCGGCTACACCACCAGGCCGCTGCTGTGCCCGTTCCCCGATCTGCCGCCGATCGTCGGCTATGCGCGCACCACCACGATCCGCTCGGTGGTTGCCTCCGGCCTGGCGGCCGCCGAACAGCAGGCGCGCCGGCTCGCCTATTACGAATATGTCGGCACCGGGCAGGGCCCGCGCATCAATGTGATCCAGGACATCGACGGCGCCGACGCCGGCTTCGGCGCGTTCTGGGGCGAGGTGCAAAGCGCCGTGCACAAGGCGCTGGGCTGCATCGGCGTGATCACCGACGGATCGATCCGCGACATCCCGCAATGGGCGCCGGGCTTTCAGGCGCTGGCCGGCTCGATCGGCCCGTCGCATGCCTATGTCCACGCCGAAAGCTTTGGCGGCGAGGTTCGCGTCGCCGGCATGACGGTGCGCTCCGGCGACCTCATTCACGCCGACCGTCACGGCGCCGTGGTGATTCCGCTCGATGTCGCAGCAAAGCTCCCGGACGCCGCCGAGCTCTGCGGCCGCCGCGAGACGCCGATCCTCGAGATCGCGCGCAGCCCGTCATTCACACTTGAAAAGCTCAAAGAGGCGCTGGCGAGGTCGGCTGAAATCCACTGATGGTTGATCCATGTTTGTCATTCCGGGCCTGCTCGTCATTCCGGGTTCGTTCGCTTCGCTCACGCCCCGGAATGACAAATGTCGTTGATGTCGCTGCGGACTGAAACGACTCGAATTTCGAAATCGCTGAGTTGGTTTGCACAACACGAAGCAGGAGCATTTGGCGATGAAACTGGACGGCAAGACGGTGCTGATCACGGGCTCGACCGACGGTGTCGGCCGCTATGTTGCCGCCCGGCTTGCCGCGGCAGGCGCTCAGGTCCTGAGCCATGGCCGCGATGTAGCGCGGGCCAAAACCCTTGCCGACGAGATCCGCAGCCAGGGCCATCGCGCGCCGATTTTCTATTCCGCCGATCTGTCGTCGCTGCAGGAGACACGGCAGCTTGCGGCGGCGATTCTGGCCGCGCATCCGCGGCTCGACATCTTCATCAGCAATGCCGGGATCGGATCGCGGACGCTGGGGCCGGAGCGGCGCACCAGCGCCGACGGCCACGAATTGCGCTTTGCCGTCAACTACCTTTCGGGATTTCTGCTGGCGCGCCTGCTGCTGCCCTTGCTGAAGGCAAGCGCGCCGTCGCGCATCGTCAACGTCGCCTCGCTCGGCCAGCAACCGCTCGACTTCCACGACGTGATGCTGACCCGGGGTTACAGCGGCACCGGCGCCTATGCGCAGAGCAAGCTCGCGCAGATTATGTTCACCATCGATCTGGCGCATGAACTTGCAGGTTCCGGTGTCACCGTGAATGCGCTGCATCCCGCCACCTACATGAACACCACCATGGTGCGCGAAGGCGGCATCACGCCGATCTCCACGGTGGAGCAGGGCGGCGAGGCGATCCTGCACCTCGCCACCGGCGACGATATGGCCGGCAAGACCGGGCTGTTCTTCAACGGCCTGCAACAGTCGCAAGCCAATCCACAGGCTTATGATGCGGCCGCCCGCCAGCGCCTGCGCAGCCTCAGCTTTGAGCTCACCGGCCTGGCGCCGGGGTGAAACCGTGTCCCGGACGCGGTGCGGCGTCCTTCACGCTGCACCGCAGAGCCGGGATCCAATCGTCGTCAAGGGTGGATCCCTTGATCAGCAACGTAGCGTGACCGGACGATGCGGAGCCTGTCATCGGGCGCGCATTCGCGCGACCCGTTGGCATCGCCGGGAGGACGCTGCGTGGCGTCGGGGGAACGGCCATCGTGCGCTATCAGCGCGACAGCACGACATCCTGGCCAGCGGTGGTCTTGCCCTCAAAACGGTTGGGGCCGGCCGGCGCCAGCTGGGCCAGGGTTTGCGCGTTGTGGTCGCGGATGGCGAGGCCGGCCTCGCTATAGGTCCATTTCCGGCTGGTGAAGAAGTTGAATGGGCAGCCTCCGGCAGGCGCGATGGTGCCCTCGGCGGCGTCCGGGACGGCGCCGAACGTCATCGCGCACGACCCGCTGCCGGTGGACGACAGCGTCCATCGCCCCGCAAGGCTGGAGGGCGGCGCCACCGGATTGCCGGCCGATGCAGCCGGCGCGCCCGAACTGCTGTCCAACCCAAGGCGCTCATTGCCGCCGCAGCCCGCGAGCAGCGCGATCAAGACAAGGACCGGAATTCTGGCGACGCGGGACGGCATGACAGGACACAGCGTTAGCAGAGTGTGGGGATCGTGAGTAGTGAGTAGTGAGTGGCGAATAGCGAGTAGCGAATGGCGAATAGGGAAGAAGGAATCTTCCACTCACTATTCGCTACTCGCTATTCGCCACTCGCCCCTCCCTCATTTGACGAGATGGAACGCGCCGTCCTTGACCTCGATCACGAAGGCCGAACGCTCGTCATAGCCGTTGTGATTGTCCGGCGTCATGTTGGAGAGGCCGTTGTTGAGCGCGAGATCGGTGGTCTTCTCGATCTCGCCGCGCAGCGCTGCCCGGAACTCCTCGGTGCCCGGCTTGGCGAGCTTCAGCGCCGCCGGAATCGCATGCTCGACCAGCGACATCGAGTCGTAGAGATGGGCGCCGAAAATCGACGGAATGGTCCCGTTGGCGGCCTTGTAGGCGTCGACGAAATGAGCCGTGGTCTTACGGAACGGACTGTCGGCCGGCAGGTCGTTGACGACGGTGAAGGCCTCGCCGGTGAAGATCGCGCCATCGACATCCTTGCCGCCGAGCTTGATGAATTCCTCGGTGGCGACGCCATGGGTCTGGAAGATCGGGCCCCTGTAACCGCGCTCGCGCAGCGCCTTCTGCGGCAGCACCGCCGGGGTTCCAGCCGAAGCGATGAATACCGCGTCGGGCTTGCCGGCGAGCACTTTCAGCACCTGGCCGGTCACGCTGGCATCGCTGCGGGCATAGACTTCATGTCCGCTCAGGGTGATGCCGAGCCGGGGCGCCACCTCGCTCAGCACCTTGTAATAGCCTTCGCCATAGGCGTCGGAGACGCCGATATAGCCCAGCGTCTTGACGCCGGTCCTGGCGATATATTTCAGGATGGCGTTGGCCATGATGTCGTCGTTCGGCACCACCTTGAACACCCATTTGCGCTTGTCATCCATCGGCGCCACCAGCACGGCGGCGGCGGCCAGCGTCATCAGCGGGGTTTTCGCTTCGGCGGCAATGTCGATCAGCGGCAGACTGACCGGCGTCAGCGACGAGCCGATCAGCACGTCGACCTTTTCCTCGGCAATCAGCTTGCGCGCGTTTTGCGCGCCCTTGGTCGGATCCGACTCATCGTCGAGCGCGAAATAGCTGATCGCCTGCCCGGCGATCTCCTTCGGCAAGGCCGCGACGGTCTTGCTTTGCGGCTGGCCGAGCGCTGCCCCCGGTCCGGACGCGCTCATGGTGATGCCGATCTTGATCTGCGCTTGCGCGCCGCCGATGCCCCACACGGTGGCCAACACGATCATCCAACTCTTGCTGCGTAACATCACGTTCTCCCTTTGGCTTGTTCTTGGTTCAGTATTCATTGCCGCCGAGGCCGAGATAGCTTTCGACCAGTCTCGGGTCGGCGGCGATCTGGTCGGGCGATCCCTCCGTGGTGATCGCACCCAGCTCCATCACATAAGCATAATCGGCAACCTCCAGCGCGGCCCGCGCATTCTGCTCGACCAGCAGGATCGAGACCCCGGTTTTGCGCAAATCGGCCAGGATATGGAAGACTTCGCGCACGATCCGCGGCGCCAGGCCGAGGCTGGGCTCGTCCAGCATCAGCAGGATCGGCCGCGCCATCAGCGCCCGTCCCATGGCCAGCATCTGGCGCTCGCCGCCGGACAGCGTGCCTGCCAGTTGCTGCCGCCGTTCCTTTAACCGCGGCAGGCGCGCATAAACCTGCTCCAGCGTGGCCTTGCGTTCGGCCCGCGTGCGCCGGAAACCTCCCAACAGCAGATTGTCCTGAACCGCCATGTCGCCGAACAGTTCGCGACGTTCCGGCACCAGGCAGAGGCCGGCCTGCACGCGGCTTTCCAGCGGCACCGCGCCGATCTCGGCGCCGCGAAATCCGATCTGGCCGCGGGCCTTCAGAAGGCCCATGACGGCATTGAGCAGCGTGGTCTTGCCGGCGCCGTTGGAGCCGATCACGGTGACCAGGGTGCCTTCGGCGACCGCGACCGAGACATCGTGCACCACCTGCGCCCGCCCATAAGAGACGCAGAGACCGCGGACCTCGAGCAGCGGCGCGGTCACGACACCCCTCCGAGATAGGCTTCGAGCACGGCGGCATCCTGCCGGATATCAGCCGGAACGCCTTCGGCGATTCCAGTGCCGAAATCGAGCACCACCAGCCGGTCGGCCAGGCTCATGACAAAATCCATGTCGTGCTCGACCAGAAGCACGCTGATGCCCTCGCTGCGGACTTCGCGCAGCAGCCGCGCCAGCGCCTTCTTCTCGCCGACCCGCAGCCCGGCCGCGGGTTCATCGAGCATCAGCAGCCGCGGATCGAGGCACAAGGCGCGCGCCACCTCGACCAGCCGCAACTGGCCGAGCGCCAGCGTGCCGGCCGGCTTGAAGGCGATGTCGGCAAGTCCGACGCGCTCGAGCTGGCGTTGCGCATTGGCAAACAACCGCGCCTCTTCGGCCCGATCGAGCCTCAAGATCGCGCGCAGCAGTCCCGCCGTGCCGCGCAGATGCGCGCCGAGCGCGACGTTTTCGATCACGCTCATGTCGGCGACGATTTCGACGTGCTGAAAGGTGCGGCCTAACCCGAGGGCGGCCGCGCGTTGCGGGGTCTGCGCCCGTAGCGTCTGGCCGTCGAATTGAATCTGGCCGGAGGAGAGCGGCAGCACGCCGGTGATCAGGTTGAAGGTGGTGCTCTTGCCGGCACCGTTGGGGCCGATCAGCCCGATGATGCGGCCGCTCTGGACCTCGAAGCTGACGTCGTTGACGGCGACCAGGCCGCCGAACGCCTTGCGGATGTGCAGCGCCTGCAGCAGCGGCATTCCCGGCGCCTGGAGCGGCCGCTCCTTCAGGCTTTGTTGCAGGCGCTCATGGTCGCGCAGGCGAGGTGGGGTCGGCGCCGGCGGCGGTCCGAACAGCACCGGCCACAATCCATGGGACGCTGTTTGCAGGATCAGCACCAGCACTGCGCCGAAGGCGACCGTTTCGAAATTGCCTGTATTGCCGACCAGCCACGGCAGCCAGTTCTGCAGCTGGTCGCGCAGAAAGGTGATTCCGGCCGCGCCGAGAATGGCGCCGTAAACCCGGCCGGCGCCGCCCAGCACCGCCATCAAGAGATACTCGGTGCCGGCGTTGATGCCGAACGGGCCGGGCGAGACCGAACGCTGGAAATGCGCGTAGAGCCATCCGGCCAGCCCCGCCAGCATCGCGGCATAGACAAACACCATGAGCTTGGCGGCCGCGCTGTCGACGCCGAAGGCTTCGGCGGCGCGGGCGCTGCGCCGCAGCGCGCGGATGGCACGCCCGACGCGGCCGCCGAGCAGGTTTTGCGTCGCGATCACCGCCAGCACCACCGCGACCCAGACCACCACGAAATATTCGCGGGGATCGATCAGCGTATGACTGCCGAGCCGCAAGGGCGGAATGCCGCCAAGCCCGTCATGGGCGCCGAGCCAATCGACATTTCCGAACAGATAGAAGAACGCGATGCCCCAGGCGATGGTGCCGAGCGGCAGATAATGGCCCGATAACCGTACCGTGACTGCGCCGATCAGGCCGGCCACGGCCATGGTCACGAGCAGCGAAGCGGGCAGCGTCAGCCAGGGCGACAGGCCGAAATGCAGCGTCAGCACCGCGGTCGTATAGGCGCCGAAGCCGACAAAGGCCGCCTGTCCGAACGAGGTCATGCCGCCGACGCCGGTCAGCAGCACCAGGCCGATCGCCACCAGGCTGGATATGCCAATGTAGTTGAACAGCGTGATCCAGTAGTCCGGCATCAGCCCGGTGAAGGGGATGATCAGGATCGCCAGCGCGCCACCTGACGCCATCGCCGGTCCGCGGGGCAGCCTCATTCCGTCTCCTCGGCATGCGGTGCATAGACCGAGCGCCAGGCCAGCACCGGAATGATCAGCGTGAACACCAGCACTTCCTTGAAGTTGCTGGCCCAGAACGAAAACAGCGCCTCGGCAAATCCGACGCCGAGAGCGGCGAGCACCGTCAGCGGATAGCTCACCAGCCCGCCGAGGATCGCGGCAACGAAGGCTTTCAATCCGATCAGAAAGCCGCTGTCATAAAATACCGTCATCAATGGGCCGACCAGCACGCCGGAGACCGCGCCGAGCAAAGCGGCCAGCGCGAACGCGATCTGTCCGGCGGCGGAGGTCGGGATTCCCACCAGACGGGCGCCGATGCGGTTCGAGGCGCAGGCGCGCAGCGCCTTGCCGAGCAGGGTGCGTGCGAAAAACAGCGCGAACAGTATCAGCAGCACGGCCGTGACGATCAGCACCGCGACGCTCTGGCCGGTCACCACCAGATCGCCGAGCGAAAACGAGGCCGACGACAGCGGGGCGGTGCCGGTTCCTTCCGGACCGAAGAACAACAACCCCAAGCCGGTCAGCGAAAAATGCACACCGAACGCGGCCATCAGCAGCACCAGCACGCTGGAATCGGCGATCGGCTCGAAGGCGATGCGATAGATCATCGGGCCCATCGGGGTGATCAGCGCGACAGCAAGCAGGATGTTGGCGGCCTGGCCGAGCTGCAGCGGCGCCAGCGTTCGCGTCAGCAGCAGCATGGCGACCGGCAGCGCGAGGTCGAACAGCACGATCCTCGCCACGCGGCGTAGCGTCAGATCACGGAAATGCCGCGCCAGTTCGGACAGCGCCGCGAGGCAGCCGAGCGCCAGCAGCAGCCACGGCGTCGCCGGGACCCGGCCGTTTTCGAGCGCGGCGATGGTCAGCGCGGTGAACGCGACAAACTCGCCCTGCGGCACCAGGATCACCCGCGTCACCGCGAACACCAGCACCGTTGCAATCGCAACCAGGGCATAGACGGCGCCGTTGATGATGCCGTCCTGGAGCAGGAACAGGAAAATGGTGGTGTCCAAGCGCGTTCGATCCCCCGCAAGCGCTCATATCCGGCGAACCCGGCGGCGCGAAACTTTTTCGTTGCGTCAAGTTCACCACCCAGCCGGTTAATTCAAGCGGCCAGCTGGTTTTTGGGCGATCGGCGCATCCCGCCGATCGGGCCGGATCGTCAACATGCCAAGGGTTTGATTTCAACCCCTTAATGCTGGATCGAGCGCCGGCAATTCCGCGTTCCGGCGATTTGAGCTAGAATCGGCTGTGATCGTCCTGCCAGGAAGGGAGTGACCATGGCCGAAGCGCAAGCCCAGCCCGCCGGGCCCGATCTCGCAATAGGCGTCGCAGCAGCCGACTTCAGCGGTGCGACCCTGCTCGGCCATGTCGGCGATCAGGAGGTCCTGCTGGTGCGCTCCGAAGCCGGGATTTTCGCTATCGACGCGCATTGCAGTCATTATCACGGGCCGCTCGCCGAGGGGCTGGTGACCGGGGACAGCGTCCGCTGCCCCTGGCACCATGCCTGCTTCGACCTGCGCACCGGGGAGGCCGTGCGCGCACCGGCGCTCGCCCCGCTCGCGGTCTGGCAGGTCGAGCATGACGGCGATCGCATCCTGGTCCGTCAAAAAAGTGAGCAAGACAAGCCGCGCGTCAGGGGAGCCGGCGAGGCGTCCGGCCGGATCGTGATCGTCGGCGGCGGTGCGGCCGGCTTTGCTGCCGCGGAGATGCTGCGGCGGCGGCAATTTGGCGGCGATATCGTCATGCTGAGCAGCGATGACGCGCCGCCGGTCGACCGGCCGAACCTGTCCAAGGATTATCTGGCCGGCAGCGCGCCGGAAGACTGGTTGCCGTTGCGTCCGGACAGTTTTTACACGGATGTCGGTATCGACTTGCGGCTCGCGAGCGATGTCACCGCGATCGATACCAGGGCGCGCCAGGTCATCGTCGCCGGGAGTGGCGCGGTCGGCTATGACCGCCTGCTGCTGGCAACCGGCGCCGAGCCGGTGCGGCTGCAGATCCCGGGCGCCGACCAGCCGCATGTCCATGCGCTGCGCACGCTGGCGGATTGCCGGGCGATCATTGCCGCCACCAGCGGCGCGCGCCGCGCCGTCGTGATCGGTGCCAGCTTTATTGGGCTGGAGGCCGCGGCAGCGTTGCGCGCCCGTGATATCGAAGTCCATGTCGTCGCGCCGGAGCAGCGGCCGATGGAGCGGGTGCTCGGGTCCGGCATGGGCGATTTCGTGCGCGCCCTGCATGAGCAGCACGGCGTGGTCTTTCACCTTGGGGACAGCGTGGCCGGCATCGACGGCAAGCGCGCGACGCTCAAGAGCGGCGCCGCGCTGGAGACCGACCTGGTCGTGGTCGGCGTCGGGGTGCGGCCGCGGCTGGCGCTCGCCGAACAGGCCGGCCTCGCGCTCGACCGCGGCGTCGTCGTCAATGGGTGGCTCGAAACCAGTATCCCCGGAATCTTTGCCGCCGGCGATATCGCGCGCTGGCCCGATTCCCACAGCGGCCAGAACATCCGGGTTGAGCACTGGGTGGTCGCCGAGCGCCAGGGCCAGACCGCCGCGCGCAACATGCTGGGACAGCGCGAATTGTTCGACGCGGTGCCGTTTTTCTGGAGCCAGCATTACGATGTGCCGATCAATTATGTCGGCCATGCCGAGCAATGGGACGAGATTGCCATCGACGGCGACATCGCGGCGCGGGATTGCCTGCTGCGATACAAGAGCCGCGGCCGCGTGCTCGCCGTGGCCTCGATCTATCGCGACCTTGCCAGCCTGCAGGCTGAACTGGCGATGGAGCACAATGCGATGCGCTGACGCCGCGGGCGAGAAGTGCAGCGATGCCAGTGGCATCAACGAAGGCCTAGCTCTTTATTAACCAACTGTTATGCCTACCAAATTCGGTAACGCGTCTTTAATGGCGGGCACGTAGGGTCGGCTTTGCACGGTCCAGTATGGGCCTGCCACCGTCCAGGATGGCCGGTGGTTCGCGTACGCGTTGGAGCATTCCATGGATATCATGACGTGCATTGGGCTGTTGTGCGGCTTTGCCGTCATCACCGTCATCATGTTGTTGGGTGGCAGCCTGGAAATGTTCTGGAGTGAACATGCCTGCATCATCATCTTCGGCGGCTCGATCGCCGCCACCATGATCAGGTTTCCGCTCAGCGCGATCATGCATGGCCTGCCGCTCGGCGCCAGATTCGCTTTCACCATGAGCCGGCTCGCGGCGCGCGACCTGGTCGACGAACTGGCCCGCATCGCCGAAATCGCCCGCAAGCAGGGACCGGTCGGTCTGGAAAAAGTAGAAACCGACGAACCGTTTCTCGCCAAGGGCATCCGCTATGTCGCGGACGGCTACGACCTCGAATTCATCCGCGACAATCTCGAACGCGACCGCGACAACTTCCTGATGCATCTCGACGAAGGCGGCAAGATCTACCGCGCCATCGGCGACTGCGCGCCGGCGTTCGGCATGATCGGCACGCTGATCGGCATGGTGCAGATGTTCGCCAACATGACCGACCCCTCGAAGCTCGGCCCGTTCATGGCAACCGCGCTCCTGGCGACGCTGTACGGCGCGCTGGTCGCCAACCTGTTCTGCCTGCCGCTCGCCGACAAGCTGCATGGCAAGCTGCTCGACGAAGAGACCAATCGCACGCTGATCATCGACGGCATTCTGATGATAAGGGATTCCAAGAGCCCGACGCTGGTGCGTGAAATGCTGTTGGCCTATCTGCCGGAAAAACACCGCCATGAAGAGGGCGAACCGGTTCCGGCGTAAACGCTGATCTCGGTCCGGAAAGTCGACAATGGCCAAGAAGAAACGCGATGCACATGGCGGAGGGCACGGCTGGTTCGTGACCTTCGCCGACCTGATGGGCCTGATGATGAGCTTCTTCGTGATGCTCGTCTCGTTCTCCACCATGGACCTCAACAAGCTCAAGGTTGTTGCCGGCTCGATGAAGGATGCGTTCGGCGTGCAGTCCGACAAGCGCTATTCCGGAATCATCGAGGCCGATGGTCTGCCGACCCGTCCGAGGTTGAAGAATACCGCGCATATTCGTCCCGAGGACTCCTCCAATACGCCGACCCCGGATGTATCGGACGATGGCCGTGATGCCGGCGCCCGTCTCAAGGTCGATCGTGAATTCGCACTGGCCTCGGCGTCCTTGCGGCAGGCGCTGCAGGACATGCCGGAACTGACGGAAATCTCCAAACACATCCTGTTCGAGGAAACCAACCAGGGCCTCAATCTGGAAATCGTCGATCAGGACGGCCGATCGATGTTCGCCGACGGCTCCAAGGTGCCGTATGAGCGCACCCGCCTGCTGATCGAAAAACTCGCCGGTCCGCTCAAGGCGACGCCGCTGCGCATTTCCATCGTCGGCCACACCGCGGCGGGCTTCGTACCGACCCAGAGCGACTACGATGCGTTCGACCTTTCCGCCGATCGTGCCAATGCGGTACGCCAGATTCTGGAGCGGGAAGGGCTGCCGCCAGCCCACATCTTTGCGGTGTCCGGCAAGGCCGATGGCCAGCCGCTGTTTCCCGATGATCCCTCGCTGTCGGCCAACCGGCGCGTCACCATCACGCTGATGCGCGAAGATCCGGCGCTGCCGCCCGACCTGATGCCTTAGGGGCCAGCCGCCTACCATCTTACCATGTCGGTGCGGTGACACGGAACTCACTTGAAGCATCCGTGTTTCCCCGGCTGACGTCGGGTCTCAGGTTGCCAGCCAAAAGGCTTATGCATTTTTGCATGACCCGGGCCCAAAATCAGGATAGGTTGGAAATTAAGCGCAAGGCTATATGCCGCCTCGCTTTGCTATTGTGCAGTGAAGCATTTTGAGGCCTCCACTCTCATGACCAGCGATGTTGTAGTACCCGCCGCGGAAACGACGGCGGCTCATGGTCGTGGCAATGCCCATTCCACCGCGGGCTTCAAGGCGCTCCTGCTCGGCAGCGTCGGGGTCGTCTATGGCGACATCGGCACCAGCCCGCTCTACGCCCTGCGCGAGGCTGTCATTGCGGCCAGCGGGCCGTCTGGCATCGTCAATCCGCAGGCCGTGCTCGGCGTTCTCTCCCTGATCCTGTGGGCGCTGATCGTCGTTGTGACGCTGAAATACGTGCTGATCCTGCTGCGCGCCGACAACCACGGCGAGGGCGGCACCTTGGCCCTGATGGCGCTGGCGCAACGCGCGGTGAAATACGGCGCCAGCACCATCGTTCTATTGGGGATCATCAGCGGGGCGCTGTTTTACGGCGACGCGGTGATCACGCCGGCATTGTCGGTGCTTTCGGCGATCGAAGGCATCAAGCTCGTCACCGCGGCATTCGATCCCTATGTGGTGCCGCTGACGGTGGTCATTCTGCTGGCGCTGTTTGCGGTTCAGTCGCGCGGCACCGCACGGGTGGCCGCTTTCTTCGGACCGGTAATGTGCGTCTGGTTCGCCGTCATCGCGATCGCGGCGATTGCCCCGATCATGCGCCATCCTGAAGTGCTGTTCGCATTGAACCCGCTGCACGCGGTCGCGTTCATGCTGAATCACGGCGTGATCGGATTCGTCACGCTCGGGGCGGTGTTTCTGGCCGTCACCGGCGCGGAGGCGCTCTATGCCGATCTCGGCCATTTCGGCAAGCGGCCGATCCAGACCGCCTGGCTGTTCATCGTGCTGCCGTCGCTGGCGCTGAACTATCTGGGGCAGGGCGCGCTGGTGATCGGCGACCCCAAGGCGGTCGAGAATCCGTTCTTCCTGTTGTTTCCGGACTGGGCGCTGCTGCCGATGGTCTGCCTTGCCACCGCGGCGACGGTGATCGCGAGCCAGGCCGTGATCACCGGGGCCTATTCGCTGACGCGTCAGGCCATCCAGCTCGGGCTGTTGCCACGATTTGAAATCCGCCATACCTCGGAGGCGCATTCCGGCCAGATCTACATCCCGCGCATCAACATGCTGCTGCTGGTCTGCGTGATGCTGCTGGTATTGATGTTCCGCTCGTCGAGCGCGCTGGCCTCGGCTTACGGCATCTCGGTGACCGGGACCATGGTGGTGACGGCGATGATGGGGTTTGTCGTGATCTGGCGGGTCTGGAAATGGTCGCCGTTCGCGGCCGCCGCGCTGATTGCGCCGTTCCTGTTTCTCGACCTCACCTTTCTCGCCGCGAACCTTCTCAAGGTGCTCGAGGGCGGCTGGGTGCCGCTGGCGCTGGGCTCGGTGGTGATGCTTTTGATGTACACTTGGCGGCGCGGCAGCCGGCTGTTGTTCGAGAAATCGCGCAAGCTGGAGTTTCCGCTGGTCGACCTGGTGGCGATGCTGGAAAAGCGGCCGCCGCAGCGGGTTTCCGGCACCGCGGTATTCCTGACCAGCGATCCCGCCAGCGCGCCGACCGCGCTATTGCACAGTCTGAAACACTACAAGGTACTGCATGAGAAGAATGTCATTCTCACCATCGAAACCGCGCCGACGCCGCGAATCGACCCGTCGCAGCGGGTGCGGATGGAGCAGGTCAGCGCCACCTTCTCCAAGGTGACGCTGCGGTTCGGATTCATGGAATCGCCCAACGTTCCGAAAACCCTGGCGATTGCCCGCAAGCTGGGCTGGCATTTCGACATCATGTCGACCTCGTTCTTCCTGTCGCGGCGGGCGCTGAAGCCGGCCGCGCATTCCGGGATGCCGCGCTGGCAGGATCATCTCTTCATCGCGCTCAGCCGCACCGCCAACGACGCCACCGACTATTTCCAGATTCCTACCGGCCGGGTGGTCGAGGTGGGAACGCAGGTTACGGTGTAGTTTCTGCACTTTCGAAGTTCTGTTCATATCAGGCGACGACGTTGCAAAGGTGTCGAGCTCCCGGCGCGCGGCAGAGCTATCGCCTATGGCAGGATTGAGCCGCGCCTTGATGCGTTCCTGACCGCGCAATCGTCCTTGCGCCGGTGTTTGGTCCCGGGAAAGTGCGATTGCAATCAGGCGTTCTTGAAATCGGCCTTGCGCTTGCCCAGAAAGGCGCTGACCCCCTCCGCGAATTCCCGACTACCGAAGGCCACCGCCTGCGCCATCGCCTCGGTGGCAAAGAAATCGTCGATCGGACCATAGGCGTTGTTCAACAGCATCTTGGTCAGGCCGAACGAGGTGGCTGGCCCTGCCGCCAGTTCCCTCGCCAGTTGCAGAGCATCGTCAAGCAGCGATGCGGCGGGCACCATTCGTTTGGCGATGCCGAGCGTCACCGCTTCAGCTGCGTCGATCCGGCGATTGGTCAGCAGAATATCCTTGGCACGAGCGCTACCGATGCTGCGCGGCAATGTCAGCGCCAGGCCGAGATCGGGCGCGGCACCGAGGCCGGGGAACGCGGCGCGGAAGAACGCCTTATCGGAAACGATCACGATGTCGCACAACAGCGCCAGTGAGAATCCGGCGCCGGCGGCCGCGCCGTTGATCGCCCCTACCACCGGCTTTTCGCCGGTCAGAATGCATTTGGTCCAGGCGTAGCTCTGATGCATGCGCGCCCGCACCGCCGGCGCGCCGCGATCGGCCATGTTGCTGATATCGCCGCCGGCGCAGAAAGATTCCTCGGCGCCGGTGATCACCAGACAACGCACCGCGCTGTCCTGCATCAAGGCCGGGATCCGGGTTTCAAGCTGATTCTTGATCTCTGCGGTCAGCGCGTTTCGGGCGGCCGGCCGGTTGAGACGGATCAAAGCGACGTCATCGTGATGTTCGACGATGACGGGGGCGGTTGGCCCGTCATTGGCTGACTTGTCGTGAGTCATTGTGAGTTTGCTCCCGTCGTCGATACTTATGCGGTGTCGGGAAGACTCGGCTTTCCGACCGTTGCCGACGACTTTAGACAGCTCTTTGCAAAAATGAAACTCAATTTCGCATATTGAGCAGCGGCGCGGGATCAGTGTACGATGCGCGAACAACCAACGGCATCACGGGGAGACGATGAACCTGACGATGGGTCTTCGGAAAGCCGCCAGGTTCGGCGGCGATACCGAGGCATTGGTCTGCGGCGACGTGCGGCTCGACCGACGAAGCTTTGTCGACCGGGTTGCCCGGCTCGCTTCGGTGCTGCGCGGCCTTGGCATGGGCGATGGTGAGCGGGTGGCCATGCTGGCAACCAACGGCCAGAGCTACATCGAATTCTATTTTGCGGTGCTGTGGGGCGGCGGCGTGATCGTGCCGATCAACTCCCGGTTTGCGCTGCCGGAAATGGTTGATCAGGCTCTCGATGCCTCCCCGGTAATTCTGATCGTCGACGCAACGTTCGGTGGGATCGGCGTGCAACTCAAGGAAGCCGTAACGTCGATCACGTCGCTAATTTACACGGGTGCGGATCCCGCGCCGGCGGGTGCAATCGATTATGAAAGCGCACTCGCGGCCGCGCGGCCGATCGACGACAGGATGCGCGGCGGGGACGATCTTGCATGCATCTTCTATACCGGAGGCACTACCGGCCGCTCCAAGGGCGTGATGCTCAGCCACTGCAACCTGTGGAGCAACGCGGTGGTGACCGCGGCGCGGCTCGGTTTCGACGAAAACCTGGTCAGCCTGCATTCCGGTCCGCTGTTTCATCTCGCCGCTGGGGCGCGAGTCTACACCACGGCGGTGGTCGGGGGCAAACACGTCGTTATTCCCCGCTTCTCGCCGGCGGAAGTGCTTCAGGCCATCGCCCGCGACAAGGTCACGGTGGCGACCTTCGTGCCGACCATGCTGTCGATGCTACTCGAGCTTCCCGACCTTGACTGCTACGATGTGTCGAGCCTGCGCTTGATCACCTACGGCGCCTCGCCGATGCCGGAAGCGTTGCTGACCGAATGCCTGCGGCGCTTTCCCTCGGTACGGTTCGCGCAATCCTACGGCATGACGGAGCTGTCCCCGGTCGCCACCATTTTGGGCCCGGAGGACCACATGCCCGACGCGCCCAGAAGACGGCTTCGTTCGGCGGGACGGCCGCTGTCTTCGGCAGAAGTGAAAGTGGTCGATGCCGAGGGAAACGAACTGCCGTGCGGCCAGACCGGCGAGATTCTGGTGCGCGGTCCGATGGTGATGCAGGGTTACTGGAACAAGCCCGAGCTGACCGCGCAAACCCTGCGCAGCGGTTGGATGCACACCGGCGATTCCGGATATTTCGAGCCCGACGGCTATCTCTATATCGCCGACCGTATCAAGGACATGATCATCTCCGGTGGCGAGAACGTATATTCGACCGAGGTGGAAAACGCGATCTGTTCCCATCCCGACGTGCTGCAATGCGCGGTGATCGGGATTCCCGATCAGCGCTGGGGCGAAGCCGTCCATGCGGTGGTGGTGCGGCGGCCGGCCGCGGCGCTGACCGGCGAGGATATCGTCGCCCACTGCCGTGGCCGGATCGCCGGCTACAAATGTCCGCGCAGCGTGGAAGTCCGCGACGAGGCGCTGCCGCTGTCGAGCGTCAACAAGATCAACAAGGTCGAGCTGCGCGCGCCGTTCTGGCAGGAACGCGCGCGGCAGGTCAATTGACAAGCGACCTGTCGAACCCGCTCAGAGCTTCGACTGCCCCAGCGACGCGCCAATCGTGCTTGCTGCCGCCGCAAGCGCCGGCCCGAATTCGTGATCGAGCTGGTCTTGCGAGACCAGATAGGCTGGGCCGCCGAAACTGAGCGCATAGATCGCTCCCCCGCCGGGAGCCGCGATCGGGGCGCCAACCGCATTGATGTCCTTGCGCCACTCTCCCATCGAAACACAAAAGCCGCGCTCCTCGACATCCCGGATAGAGGTCTCAACGGAGCGTTTGATCAGCGGCCAGTCGTCGCCGTACTGCCGGCGCAGCGCTTCCATGACGCGGTCGCGCTCATCCTCGGAAATCGCCGTGAGATACGCCTTGCCGATCGCGGTGACGGCCATCGGTACCCGCGAGCCCGGCGCCAGCCGCAGGCCGACCAGGCCGTGGCCCTCGCAGGTTTCGACATTGAGCATCATCAGCTTGTCGCGCACCGCGAGTGCGATGTGCAGATTGTGCGTCTCCGCGAGGTTCTGCATGATTGGCCGCGCCACACGCCGGATATCGAGGTTGGCGAGTGCGGCATAACCCAGGGTCAGCGTGCGCCCACCCAGTTCATAGGTTCCCAGGCGATTGTTGTAGGATAGATAGCCCAACTGAGTGAGGGTGTGGGTGATGCGTGAGATTGTCGGCTTCGGAAGTTCCGTGCGTCGGGCAAGCTCCAGATTGCCAAGCGCGCCGTCGCCCGCCCGGAATGCGCCGAGCACTTCGAGCCCACGCGCGAGCGCCGTGACGAACAGCCGGCCGCCCGCGTCCTCCGCAGCCTCGCCCTTTTCCGAGGGCCGCGGCCTGCGCGAGGCACGTTGCAGCAGCAGGCGTGCGCTCTTTTTCTTCGCCCTCTCGTCGGTTGCGGCGGAGGAAGCGCGGCGGACCGGTTTGGCTGCACGCGCGTCGTCGGCCTTGTTCTTGTCGGCTGCGCGACGCCCTCTCTGACCCGATCCGCGCGACTTGTCTTCCATCAGGTAACCTTTTGTTTGACGGCGAACGCGGCTGAGGCGCGAATGGCAGCCGCAACGCCTGCGGTCGCGATCAACCGGATATCAGCTCGGCGTAAAAATGTCGCTCTATCGGCCTTGCGAAAAATCTGCGAAATACGTTTTCGCATATTGCCACAGCGCGGCCGGCGTGGCAATTTTTGCGTCGCAACCGTAAAGGAAATGCCCTCGATGCCCATCGATCCGGAAGTGCTGCGGCAATGGCCGATCGCCGAAGTCGAGCACAGCTACACCGTGCGCGACACCATGCTCTATGCTCTCGGCCTCGGCTATGGCGCGGATCCAATGGACGACAAGCAGCTCCAGTTCGTCTACGAAGGCCGGCTGCAGGCGTTGCCTTCGATGGCGGTGGTGCTGGGCTATCCCGGCTTCTGGATCAGCAACCCCGGAACCGGTGCCGACTGGAAAAAGGTGCTGCATGGCGAACAGGCCATTGAAATCTTCAAGCCGTTGCCGACGGCGGCAACGGTGATCGGCCGATCGCGCGTCACCGGTCTGTTCGACAAGGGCAAGGACAAGGGCGCCGTGCTTGTTTCGGAGCGGGACGTGATCGATAAATCCTCCGGCGACGTGATCTGCCGCTTGACCTCGACCACCATGCTGCGGGGCGATGGCGGCTTCGGAGGGCCGTCGGGTCCGTTGCCGGCACCGCACCCGTTGCCCGACCGAGTCCCGGATCAAACCGTCAGCATCGCGACGCTGCCGCAGGCCGCACTTATCTACCGGCTGTCCGGCGATTATAACCCGCTGCATGCCGACCCCGCCGTGGCGCGCAGCGGCGGATTCGAAAAGCCGATCCTGCACGGGCTCTGCACCTTCGGTGTGGTCTGCCGCGCGCTGCTGGATGCGATCTGCGGCAACGATCCGTCAAAACTGCGCAAGATGCAGGTCCGCTTCAGCGCGCCGGTCTTTCCCGGAGAAACCATCGTGACGGAGCTGTGGAAGGAGACCGGCGGCGTGGTTTCGTTCCGCGCCAAGGTAAAGCAGCGCGATCTCGTCGTCATCAACAACGGCCGGGCCGAGGTGGCGGCTTGAGTCCGACTTCGGTCACTGCCCGCCGAGGCCGTTTAAATTCGACGGTTGGATTTCTCCCAATAGGGATCCCGCAGGCGCCGCTTGAAGATCTTCCCTGAATCCTCGCGGGGCAGCCCGGCCTGCAGCTCGATGCGACGGGGTATCTTGTAGTCGGCCAGCGTCGATCTCAGTTGCGCTCGAATGGTGTCGGGATCGATGGTGACGCCGGCCTGGGGTTCGATCACGGCCATCAAGGCTTCGCCGAATTCGTCATCTGGAATGCCGAATACCGCGCAGTCATGGACGCCGGGGAGGGCATGCAGCGCCGCCTCGATCTCCGCCGGGTAGATGTTGACGCCGCCCGAGATCACCATGTCGCGCTTGCGATCCGAAATGAAGACATAACCGTCTTCGTCGATATAGCCGACGTCGCCGCTGGTGATGAAGCCGTCGCGTTCGATCTCGATCCGCTTCTCCGGCTTGTTGTGGTAGCTGAAATCCGGGCTAAGGGTGGAGCGCGAATAGATCTCGCCGATTGTCCCGGGTGGCAGAACGTTGCCGGCGTCATCGAGAATCCGCAGCATGGCGCCCTCCAGAATCCTGCCGACCGTGCCGGGTTTCTTCAGCGCATCTTCCGGCGCGGCGTAAGTCACGGCGCCGGATTCGGTACTGCCGTAATACTCGTGGATCACCGGTCCCCACCATTTCATCATGGCCTGTTTGACGTCGGGCGGACAGGGTGCTGCCGCATGCACGATGTGACGCAATGAGGAGACGTCATATTTCTCTCGGACTGCCGTCGGCAGTTTCAACAGGCGGACGAACATCGTCGGCACCATGAAGATGGTGTCGATGGCCTGTTCTTGAACCAGCCGGAGCAGTGCTTCGGCGTCGAACCGCGGCATCAGAAACACCGCTCCGCCGAGACGCCCGGCGCGTAGCGCAAAAACGTTGGGCGCGGAGTGATAAAGCGGTCCCGGCAACAGCGCCCGCACGCCCGGCTTCAGGCCATAGACGCGCGCCCGCATGGCTTCGGCGGCAGCGGCCTGCGCGGCGGTTGGCGCATCCCGGCGGACGCCCTTCGGCTGCCCGGTGGTGCCCGAGGTGTAGATCATGCTCTGCGGCTGCGGGAGTTTCGGGCCGTCGTACGGCCGCTGTCTGCTCATCCACGGGTCAAGATCGTAAGCGCCGGGCGGCAGATCGAGGCGCGATGGATCGATCCGGTAGGCGCTCTCGATCTCCGGGGGCGTCGGAACGCTGAGCAGGGTGATGTCGCCGGGAATAACCTCGCGCAGCGCATCAAGGAGATCGGCGTGGCCGATCAGCACGCGGGTTGCGGTATCCTTGAGAATATAATCGACCTCCTCGGGCTTGAAGTGCCAGTTGACCGGAACCGCATAGGCCCCCAGCAACATCACCGCGTAGCTAGCTTCGAGAAAGGCAATGTCGTTTCGCATCAATATGCAGACGCAGTCACCCTCGCTGACGCCGAGGGCCTGCAACCCGCCGGCGATCAGCAGGACCCGTTTATCGATTTCATCGAAGCTTCGCCGGCGTGAACTGCTGATGATGCCGGTGGACACGGTCATGATG
>Ga0182030_10002628_pt1 | contig 38248 bp, 36 predicted proteins | sample 812S3MmetaG_FD_121299 | JGI IMG/M metagenome (GOLD analysis project Ga0182030, IMG submission 121299) | Permafrost microbial communities from Stordalen Mire, Sweden - 812S3M metaG (Illumina Assembly) | ecosystem: Environmental > Terrestrial > Soil > Wetlands > Permafrost | place: Sweden...
CGATCTTTGTGGTCATGGAGGCCGACGCTGGTGTGTCGTACGCTGTCACGAAGAAACTCTCGATCGGCGCAGCTTATCGACCAAGCTACTTCTCCGGAAACATTACGCAGCTAGCTCCGGGCTCCTTTTTCAGGGCGGTGGAGGCGAGGACCGATTTCTTGGGTGCCGTCGTTGGCATTCAATACACGCCCGAGCCCAAAACGCACCTCGCGGTCGTGTACCGCACCCGTATCACAGCCAAACTCGATGGGACCGTCACGACGCCGGGAGGGTTCTTCCACGGGACTTCGCAGTACGCCTCACCCGATAAGATTTCGCTGGGCATCGATCACCACTTCCTCTACGACCGCTTGCTTCTCGCGTCTCAGGGCGAGATACTGCTCTACGGCGCACTGCCCGGAACGACGTACGAAACTGTCACGACGCCGATGGGAACATTGTCCACGCCTCTGGTCGCCAACGACAAGAACATCTATCACATCAAGGTCGGCGCAGAGTTCTGGGTTGTTCCGAAGTTAGTCGCGGTTCGCGCGGGTGTTTACTACGGCCCGAACGAGAACAACCCTGCGTACGTCACGTCGTACGCCCCCTACCTCGGACACACTACAGCGCCAACCGCTGGGCTCGGATTCCGGCACGGTAAAATGGACATCGGCGCCTCGGTGAACTGGCAAATCAGAGGCGGCGCGACTGTCGCTAGCACCGCCAACGGATACCCTGGAAAGTACTCGCAAGGCGGAGTGATTGCCGGCGCGGGTGTACTCTACCACTTCTAGAAATAAGCAACGAGCGCCGTCTTTGTCGTGAGAGCGCAAGAACGGGTCCAATGGTCCGCTTCCAAACGGAGCCGGGCCATTTGGACCCGTTCCGCTCTATCGGCAGTCCGAAAGGGGTGGCGCTATGCCGGTCGATTTGCGTCACATGATCGCTTGGACGCCAGCGCTACCGGCGAGGCGGGAAGAGCAGGAAGCACATCTCAATAAAATGAAGATCGGACGCGGCACCCTTGAAATGCCGGGCGTGACGTTGAACAGGGCGGGCGCCTCGATTAGTGGGCCGGCTCGCGCTAGTCCCCGCCGATGCCGCGATCCTGGTCCCCGACCAGGATCACCTGAAGCGCGGGCGCGATCAGCGCAACCAGCGATTCGATCTCTTCATTGACCAGCGCCGGCATCTGCAGGATGCGCCGTCCGACCACGACACCGACGAGCATCGTAGAAGCAATTCCCACCCGGACCGCGTTCTCGATGCCGAGAGCTGCGGTGAAACGCGCTTGGAGGAACCCCCGCAGTTGGACGGTCGCCTGCTTGTTACTTACAGCACTACGGAGCATCGCGAGCATCGGCTCCGACTCCTTGGGGTCGCCTTCCCACACGCCAAAGAAGACGCGAGCGACGCGCTCACCCAGGTCGTGCTTAGGGCCTTTGAACGCATCGGCAAAACGCGACAGCACGCCCGGGGACATCGACATCACTGCGGCGAACAGTTCGTCCTTGCTCCCGTAGAACTGCATCACGAGCGCCGCATCGACACCCGCGTCCTCCGCGATCTGCCGGATTGTCGCAGCAGCGTATCCGTTCTTCGCGAAGCAGGTACGCGCTGCGTCGAGGATTACATCTCGGGTTTTACTCGGCCCCGGCCTTCGACCTCGCCGTCGGGTTGCCGGCTTATCGCGTAGAACTTTCGACATCCTTTGAGCATAACGTACTCCCGGCGAACTGTCCTGCTCCGCGGAAGGGAACGGCGTTCCACTCCCGCGGAGCCAAACTTACTTAGCCGGGAACTCTATATACGAGGCGTGCTCCCCGCCCGTGTGGACGATGTGCCGTCCCTTGTTGTCGGGCACGACGGTCTCACTTTTCGGCATTACCCCGCCCAGTAGGTTGTACCCGCTGATGACGAGCCGGAGTTGCTCGCCAGGGTGAAGCGCCAGCCCGACGGGGAACATGTCAATCTCGACGGGAACGATGGCTCCGGGCTTTAGCTTCTCCACGCGATCGAAGCTGTGAACGGGCACCTCGTCCGACGACGCCGATTCTTCCAGGTGGCGCAGCGAGACGCGCAGGCGTCCATTGGAGCCCTTGTACTTCAAGATCGACGCGCCTTGCCGGGTCAGACCGTCCATCACCTCCCCGTGGTTGGGGACGTTAAATTGCTCGAGGCGTTCGCCGCCGGCGTTCAACTTCTCCAGCAGGACGAACAGGTCCATGTCGTCCGAGCCATCGGCCTCAACCCAGAGTCGGACCTTTGGATAGCCAACAATTTCGGTTTCCGCATCGAAGAGGATAGTGAAAGCCACGCCATCTCGGTCGGCCACCGCGTCGTAGCTCGCCGCCGCAGTCGAGGCCGGTACCTGATTCGCCAGCACGCGCGTTTCACCATCGAGGTAGTACCGGACGCTCTTGTAGCCTTCCGGCGGGAATTCTGTCGCGGGCACGTTCACCTGATCATGTCCTGCGAGATCGAGCACCGCGTAGCGAACGCGGGGCGTCTGCAACCAGCCGCTGTCCTCACTCTTCAGATAATGGTCGAAGAAGCGACGCAGGTCCTGAATGTTGACCGCCTCATTAAAGTCCGGCCACTCCATGGTGTTGTGGATGCGCAGCCACTTCTCTGCCGACCTGATTTTCCGCCATCCACGGAATGTCCCGAGCGTGTGGATCGAGTTCGAATAGCTGGCGACGATGTACGCGGGCACGGTGATGTTTTCCAACCGGGCGACCTTGGACTCCCACAGGCCATTCATAAGAGGATACCGCTCGGCCTCCGCGACGAGGTCCTCGCGCTTGTGCTTTCCGGTATACGCAAGTGCCCATGTCTCCGGGAAGGAAAGATCGGGCATCCCGCCGCGCAATACGAGGTCGCGATAGAGATCGCTCATCCCCTCCCACGGCGCGATCGCGTCCAGGTGCGGCGGCTGCTCGGCAGCAGCAAACCACTGGCTGATCGCGAGATACGAGTTGCCGCACATGCCGACTTTGCCGTTGCACCACTCCTGGATGCCGAGCCATTCGATCAGGTCGTAACAGTCTTTGCCTTCCTGCTGCCCAACCATGATGCTATCGCCGTCGCAATCGAAGACGCCCCTTGCGTCAGGGTTGCAAATGGCGTAGCCATTCGCGCACCAGTAGGCGGGATCCGGCCCTTCGAACTTCCCGAGCCCGGAGAGCTGGCTCTGGTCCACGCCGAGGAGATTGAACAGATTCCAGTTCTTCGGATGAGTGCCGCCGCTCTTGCCGTACGGACTCCAGGCGACGATCACGGGAACTTTCTTATTCCCGGCGGGACGAAACACGTCGACGTAGATCGTCGACCCATCGCGCAGCGTAACGGCGGTGTCTTTCTCAAACACGATGTCGACGGGAATCGGCTTGAAGGGCGGGCGTGTCTGGAAACCTGCAGGGAGCACCCTCGTCCCCGGTTCGAATCTGACGAATAGGCTTGGGTCCTTTTCCGGGTCGTAAGGATAGGCGGGAAAGAGGACTGCATCTGCGTGACTCATCCTGAAGCTCCTTCGCGATCAACTAGTCAATGTTGGAATTTGGGGCCTGGAGCGGCATCAATCTCACGCCTTGTTCAGGATCCTGAATCCAACGGATTTGAAGCCGCCGTCCATCTCCATGAACTCTACCTTCGCGGGGAAGGGCAGCTTGCCAGTCAATTCGTCCACCTTGTCGGGAGCAACGCCATAAAGAGCGGAATGGAACACGGTCCCTTCTTTGAAGTGTCCCACGCAGATGCAGTAGGCTTCCTTGCTGACGAAGAATTGATTGGCTTTCCTGAAGGTGTAATCGACCGTCAAGCTCGTGTCGTCAAAGATGATCTCATCGATGATGGCTTCATTCCCCAGTTCATACCAGTCCAGATCGGTGCTGCCGCACTTCTGGCAGGTCGGCAAAGGACGCCAATTGATCTCGGCGCATTCCTTGCACTTCATTCCCAGCACTTTGCCCTCTTCGAGCGCATCGTAATACGTCTTCAGAATTGGCCTTAGTTTATACATGTCCGACTCCTTTCTTCCTGTTGATCCGGCAACAAAACACTATCTTCCGTGCCCCATCCATCTCCGCGTCTCTTGCAGAAATGGATGGGAAGTCGAGCCACTATCACGCGAATTAACTACCCTCGAGAATCACGCCCACTGTCGTATGGCCGCCGCCCATGCCGCGAACCAGGCACGTGTTGACAGGCTTCTTCACTTGACAATCTCCCGCCTCGCCGCGCATCTGGTGAATCGCCTCGCTCAACATGCTGACGCCGGACGCCCCGAATGCATGGCCGAAGCTCAAATCACCCCCATGGGGATTGATCGGCTTGTCGCCGTCGAAGCAGGTTCGACCTTCCAACTCATACTGATAGCCCTTGCCCTCGGGCAGGTATCCGAAAACCTCGGCGCTATCGAGCTGTTCACCGGAGGTCATCACTGTGGTGATCATCAGGTCGAACTCCGTAGGATTTCCGCCGTCCTTGTAGAGCGCGTCACGTACGGCTACGTTCATATTGTGAAAACAGAACGGCAGCCGCTGGGTGTTCGAGGAACTTGCGTAGTCGACGACGTTGATCGAACGTTTCGACAACTTACTGGCAATTGCGGAGGAGCAAACCACGATGGCGCCCGCAGCCACATTGTGCAAAACGCTGCCGTTCTTGCGAAGGAACTTGGTGATCCTGGGATTGTGTTCGGACCTCATGTAGGCCAGAACATCGTCAAAGCCTTGCTGTTTGGCAACCTCGGTGTACTCAACCCTCTCGACAGCCCGCGGATTGCGCGAGGCGTTGCGACGTAAATTGACAGCCATCGCGTTGTAGGTGTCGTCGATCGTCGACGCGGAGACGCCATAATGTTGCATATAGTAGCGAGCCTGCTCGTCGGTGAGTAGGTTGTCGCTCACGCCGTCGAATCGATAGTACGTCGTATCAAACAACGCTCGTCCGGGGTGCCACCAGCCGTCGTATTGTGCGATCGGCTTCTGTATGTAAGCAGGTTGATTTCTGGGATTGAAGTGCTTCGAGGATTCCACCCCCGCACACAGGACGATGTCAGCCATGCCGGAGGCGACGGAGTTGCAGGCTTCCACGAAGGCGATGTAGCCGCCCGCACAGGCCTGCTCGATGTGGACGATGGGCTTTCCCGCCAGACCGATCCACTCCTCCAGCACACCGACCATGGCCACCACATTGCCGGAAGTGATGAAGTTGGCCATCTGGGAGTAGACGACCTTGTCAATATCGCGAGGCTTGACACCAGCGTCCTCCATAGCCTGATGGCAGGCGCAGGCCCAGAGCTCGTAGGTTGAAAGGCCTGCGAACATGGGGTCGGTGAAATATCTCTGAGGAAGTGAGCTCGTGCCGATAATTGAGACGGGGCGTGACAGCTTGCGCGCCATGATATTGCCTTCCTTTCCTTGATGCTGCCTATGCCTTCCAAATGCCCATGACGTCATACCTCGACGCCCAGATAACATCGTAGGGTTTCTCGCTCCAGGTCTCTGACTTGTCCTTTCCGGCGGCCGAGCGTTCCTTTCCGTTCATCCAGGCTTCGAACTTTTCTTCGCTTTCAAATTCATAGACGGTTTGATATTCGGGACACTTCATTGCGGTGGGTGCCACGTCATAGGTCTTGCTTGCCAGCCGGTAACGGGTCACTTTCGCAACACAACCACCTTGCAGAAGCATGGGGACATGAACTTCGTCATACCACCTGTTGAATTTGTCCTCATCCTCGGGGCGGCATTGGATTCCTACCGTCCAGATCACCGATTTGAGTTCCATCGAAACTCTCCCCCGGACTCTCCCGGGCTTCCGATCCTGCTACTGCTTTGAGATCATCTGAAGAAACCTGACCTTGCCCTCTTCACGGTTCTTGCGCAGCACATAGTTCGTCATGACAGGATGCTGTTCGTAAGCAGGTTCGGGAACGAGTGGGTTACCGGTCCAAGAGATCAATCGGCAGACTCGCCGGCTGATGCGCCAGCCCTGTTCGGTGCGGACAAGCTCATCGTCATACCAGCCACGCCCCACCCAGTCCGTACCGCCCTGTGCCGCATGGCGGACGAGCAGCCAGTCGCCGTAGGCGAAGGCCCAGGCCATGTCGCCCTCAACATGCACGACGTGGCCCATCATGGTGTGCATGTGATTGTCCAGGGTCTCGTGAAAGTCCTTGAACGCGAATTTAAGCTTGGCGAGGCTCGTCCAGGCAGCCCCGGCGGGGCCGAAGTCTGCATGCACGTCCTGCGTGAAGATCCGGTCCATCAGCTCCCATGCGTGACTGTCAAGGGCCAGACCGTAGAGATTGATCAGTTGAATAATTTCCGACTTGTCGTGCTCGATCATTCGGGCTCCTCCATTTCCGTGGAACGTAGTTATGATTTCTGCGCAGACTCGGGAATAAATTGGATGAGTTCCAGCACGATCCCGAATGGATCCCTGAAGGTCAGTATCCTCAGCGAGCCACCTGTCGGAGCCACCACCGTACAGGGTTCACAGAGCATCTCGACATCGCCACGCTGCTGGAGTTTCCTGTAGATTGCGTCGGTGTCGTCCACGTCGAAAGCCATGCGCGTGATGCCGGTGTGGTTCATCAGCTTGTAGGGTTTGTCTCCGGCGTCGCTCCTGGGCGTGAGGAACTCGATGAGGTCGATGACGGTGGCATTCTCTTTGCGTTTGCCGCACAAGTGATTGGCATGGATCTCGATCGTTTGCCCGGGGAAACCAAGCACAGCACCATCCGCCTTCTCGTTTCTCAGGCTTCCGATGGACTCGAGCCCCAGCACATCTTGATAAAACCCGAGCGCCTTTTCGATATCCGGCACCGTAATGCATACATGAAATAGTCGATTGATGTACCGATCCATGGTCGAATCGTCTCCTGTTCTGAAATTCACATCTTGGGGGGTTCCGTGACCGCGATGAATACACCATAGGGATCCCGGAAGCTAAACCATCTGGTCACGATGGTCATGCCCGGTTCGCGAATGATGATTTCTTTGGGCTCGCAGACGATCTGAACGCCTTTATGTACGCGGATCGTCTTGCATGCCTCCTTCACATCTGCCACCAGAAGAGCCAACCGGGTTATCCCGACATGGTTCATCTGGAGGTAGGGGCCTTCTTCGGCAATCGTCTTTGGATTGGTGTATTCAATCAGGTTGATCTCGGTGGAATGCCCATGCTCTGCGCCCGCGGTGAGTACGTGGTGGGCGTAGATGCCGATCTCTTCCTCGTCAAAGCCCAGCAACTTGCCATCTGCCTTGTCGGTTCTTGTCTCAAACACGGACTTGAAGCCCAGAACGTCCCGATAGAATCTGAGTGCCTCATCGAGATCCGGAACGGTAATGCAGACATGCAGGAATGCCTTGATCAATGCGTCCATGTGTTACCTCCCATTGCGGCATCATCCAATTAGGTGAGCGGTCACGACTCCAAGGGCGTGGAGAAGCTCAGGACCTGAGCGGTGGATCGGATCATGTCTGAACTCCTTCGCAGAGATCATAAGCCGCGTTGAAGAACAAATCAACTGTTGTTGATAAAAAAGAATAGACAGCTCCCTTCTCGCGGTTTTCCCCCGGGATCGCAGGCGCTCGCTGCTATTGGGCGCTGGTTCGAATCCAGTCGCCCCGACCAATTCTCCTTTCAAACCAATCCGCAAGGAAACCTGCCGAGTCGATCCAGCGCCAGTCACCTCAGATTGAGAGTTACTTTTGTCTTAGGCGCTCAGATGCATCCAACTTTCCTATGAACCCGCGCCAGAAAAATCCCACCCTTTCACTACGTCCGCAATTTGAAAGAGTTCTGCTGTGGATTCTTCATTCTCCTTTGCGAATCACATCTGCGGTGGTCGCATTTGGCGTGTCAGCCTCGGTGATTGAGGGCGTGGTTGATATCACTGCTCGATCCTTGAGGGCACCACCCAGGGTTCAGGGCCTTGTTGACGCAGTGGTTCTCGGCGTATGTGCGGCAATCTTTGCGCTTCTGGTTCTAACGGCTGCCCGGCACCGCCATCACAAAGTGCAGGACGACCTCCGGATGATTGCAGAATTGAACCATCAGGTACGGAACGCCCTACAAGTCATTGTGTACGGAGAGTATTCGCCAGACAAACACAGTCATCGGTCTGCGGTTCTTGCGGGGGTGGAGAAAATCCAGGACGCATTGCGGGAGTTATTTCCGCTGGTAGGAGAGCGCACGGACGACCGGCCCTGGGAGGCTCACAATCAGCGCCATTTTCCGGGGAAAAATATGATCCGCGAACGCCGGGGACCATCGCGCTGATGCTCTCAACTTGCGATGATTCTGCCGGTCAATCCGTTTAAGTTGACATTCCTGTGCGCTTCCCGCAGAATTTAATCAATGAAGCTTCAGGTCACAAACCCGCACCCGCACCCGTACGCGCAGCCGCGACCGTCGGTCGAGGGCCTGTGTGCGTGGAGAGAGCTTCAGTAATCTTAGTCGCAAAGCACTCAACTCCGGCCCCAGGCAAATAGCCCGAGGGCCTTTTTACATATGGGCAGAAAATACTGAACCCCTCAATTTGAACTCTGGAAACCAATACAGGATTGGAATTACTTATGAACGCATTCAGTGAAGAAGTCACTCTCGAAGGACACATCATCGACTCATGGACGCTGCCCCGCGCCTTTGACACCATCATGGACATGGGTGGCTCATTTGACGTGCTGGAAATGCAGGTTGGCCGCGCCAAGGACGAAATGTCATTTGCCCGTCTCAAAGTGCATGCCCACTCGGAAAAAAAGCTGGAGGAAATTCTCCTGGAACTCCAATCGTTTGGCGCAGTGCTGGCCTCGCGCGATGACGTCGCCTATGCGCCTGCGCCTGCAAATGGTGTTCTGCCCGAACATTTCTATTCCAGCACTCACCTGCCTACGCAAGTGCGCCTCAACGGCCGCTGGATCGACGTGAAAGACACCGAGATGGATCTCGTGATCGTCGTAAGCCCCGCGTATTCCGAAGCCCGCATGGTTCCATCTGCCGCTGTGGTGCAGGGAGAGTTGGTGGTCGTCGGACACGACGGTATACGCATCCTGCCGCCGCAACGCTCACGTGAACGCGAAGTGTTCAGCTTCATGGGCAGCAATGTTTCATCCGAGCACCCTAAGCGGCTTGTCATCGAAGAGATCGCAAGACAGATGCGGGAGATCCGCTCACGGGGCGGCAAGATTCTCATTGTCGCCGGCCCTGCCATCGTCCATAGCGGCGCCGGGCCCCAGCTTGCGAAACTCATTCGCGACGGCTACGTACAGGTTCTCTTTGGCGGTAATGCCATTGCAACGCACGACGTGGAAAGTGTTCTCTTAGGCACCTCGCTCGGAGTGGCGCTCAAAGACGGGCGCGCGGTTCCGGGAGGCCACCGCAATCACATGGCCGCAATCAACACCATTCGTGCTGCCGGATCGCTGCGTGAAGCCGTCGCCAGCGGCGTGCTTCGCGAAGGCGTCATGTATGAGTGCATCAAGAACAACGTGAACCTCGTCCTCGCAGGCTCGGTGCGCGATGACGGTCCCATGCCTGACGTAATCACAGACACCGCGCAGGCTCAGATCCGCATGCGTTCCGCCCTGGTTGGAGTCGAACTGGTGCTCATGATTGCCACCATGCTGCACTCCATCGCAACAGGAAACATGCTGAAGGCTTCGGTGAAGGTTGTTGCCGTTGACATCAATCCCGCCGTGGTCACAAAACTTGCCGACCGCGGTACCTTTCAGGCCTTGGGCCTGGTCACGGACGCCGAACTGTTTGTGCGCGAACTCGCCAGTGCGATCGAAGCCGCGGAAAAACAGGAATCGGTGGAACTCTTGGAGGCAGAGAAACTCTAGCGTCAATTTGGGCTGGAACATCTTACGGGGCGCGGCTGGCTCGAATCCGCTGATCCGTGGTTTGGTTGCTGCCTTATAATGTTTCTTTGGTACTTCCAGGAGCGCGCACTATGTCCGTCAAACCTACTGAAAAAATCTGGCACAACGGAAAACTCATCAACTGGGACGATGCGAAGATTCACGTCATGGCGCACGTCGTCAACTATGGATCTTCCGTCTTTGAAGGCGTTCGCTGTTACCAGCTGCCAACTGGTCCTGCCATCTTCCGAGCTAAGGAACATATGCAGCGCCTGCTCGACTCGGCCAAAATCTATCGCATTCCGGTCGCTTATACCTGCCAACAGCTTATCGATGCCATGGTGGAGACCATCAGTGCCAACGGAGTATGGCCCTGCTACGTTCGTCCGCTGATTGTGCGTGGCTATGGCGAACTCGGCGTCAACCCGATTGGACTCCCGACAGAGTGTTATGTGGCCAACTATGCGTGGGGCAAGTACCTCGGCGGCTCAGAGGATGTGGGAGTCGATGTCTGCGTCTCCTCGTGGACCCGCCTTGCGCCGAACACACTGCCTTCCATGGCGAAGGCCGGCGCAAACTACATGAACTCCCAGCTCATCAAGATGGAGGCCGTGCTAAACGGCTACGTCGAAGGCATCGCGCTTGACGTCAATGGATACGTCAGCGAAGGCTCAGGCGAAAACATCTTCCTGGTTCGCGACGGCAAGCTTCTTACCCCGCCGCTGGGCAATTCGGTACTGTCGGGAATCACCCGCGACTCGGTTTTGCGCATCGCGCAGGATCTCAGTATCCCGGTTGTCGAGCAAATTATTCCGCGCGAACTTCTTTACCTTGCCGACGAAGTCTTCTTTACCGGCACTGCCGCGGAAGTTACGCCCATCCGCTCGGTTGATAAAATCCCCATCGGGGATGGCAGTGTTGGTCCGATCTCGAAGGCAATCCGTAAGGAACTGTTCAGCATCTTTGACGGCAGCAAGCCCGACCGCTACAACTGGCTCACACCGGTTCGGGTGCGGCAAAAGGTTGGCGCCTGATCCATGTTCTTGATACCTGAAGCGCAGGCTTATTGCCCGCGCTTTTGCTTTGCAGTCCATCCGGCTTGCTTAAAGTCGCGCTCCCGAATATTCTTCTTGCCATCTTTCAGAGGAGGTTTCATGCCTGCTCAACCCACTCCCGAATTTGCCGCGCTCTTCCGCGATTTCATGGTGGAGCGCATCCGCGACGAACATGCCTGTACGAGTAAGGTTTTCGCGAATCTTCATGACGGCGACTGGCGGCCGGACCTGAAGTCTCGCTCGGCGCGCGAGCTAGCTTGGCATATCGCCCACAGCGAACGTTGGTTTGTCGCTGCTTTAGCGAACCTCAACTTCGAAGGCGGACAAGATGGTCCAACTCCCGCCACTGTCGCCGAGATCATCGCCTTCTATAACTCAGGATTCGAAGCGGAACTCTCCCGCCTCGCGACTCTGACTGGCGATCGACTTCTGCAACCGACAGACTTCTTTGGCATGAGTCTGCCTGCCTACACGCTTCTCAACTTTGCACAGATTCACACTATCCATCATCGCGGCCAGCTTGCAACGTACCTCCGTCCGCTCGGAGGAAAGGTGCCGGACATTTACGGCGGCAGCGCTGACGAGCCGTTTCAACCTTAACGGTTTGTCCACTGGACAAGAGCGGCTCTGCCATTCCGCAGGGCCGCTTCTTTGTCGGCGAGATTATCGCCCCTCTACTCTCATCGGCATTCCGTCTTTTGGACGCAGGGTGAACAATGGCTCCGCAACCACCTTGTGACGATCGTTATGCCGCAACTTCCAACGTTGTGCCAGGGTAGCAAGAACCAGCACGCCTTCCATCCACGCGAATGCCTCGCCGATGCACTGCCTCGGTCCCATTCCGAAGGGGAAATATGCGCCTTTTATCCGCGCAGCCTTTGCCTCTGGAGTGTGCCGCTCCGGATCGAAACGTAGCGGGTCAGGGAAGAAGCGGGCGTCCCGGTGCAGAATGTACTGGCTGCCCAGCACCGTAGTTCCGGCGGCCATCCGGAACTCTCCTACTTGAAACTCATTCAGTGCAAGCCGCCCCATCGCCCAGGCCGGAGGATACAGGCGCAGCGCCTCGGCCATCACCATCTCGGTGTAGCGAAGCAGCGGCAGATCGTGATAGCCCGGAAGCCGCCGATTCAGCACGCGATCCAGTTCCTCGTGCATCCGGGCTTCAGCTTCGGCATTTTGCGATAGCAGATACCATGTCCAGGTCAGCGCAATTGCCGTCGTCTCATAGCCCGCAAGAATGACCGTTATTACCTGGTCGCGCACGTGCTCGTCGCTCCATCCGCAGCTCTTCTGTGATTCCAGCAGCATGGTCAGCAGATCGGTTCCGCTTGGGTCCGGACCACGGCGTCTGTGCTCCGTAATCAAACGGTCTACCGCTTCATGCAACTGTCTCCTTGCATGCACAAATTTTCGTAGCGGAGTGAATGGCACTTGCAGCAGAAGTCGTATGCCAGGTAGCAATACAATCGCGTTGTACACGTTCATGATGTCGGCCATGGCGCGGTTCAGTGCGTGTATCTCTTCGCCCAGATCTGTGCGGAAGATCGTTGCCCCAATAATCCCGAGCCCGAGCGTCATCATTTCCCGGTGGATGTCGTGTGCCTCGCCGGCTCTCCACTGATCACGCAAGGCAGCCGTCCGGCGCACAATTTCCTCTGCGTGCGCATCGATCTTCTGCCGGTGGAATGCGGGCGCTGCTGCCTGCCTCTGCTCCTTATGTCTTGCTTTGTCCGCGGTGATCATGCCTTCACCGAGCAGCAGTTTGGCCCGTTGCTGGGTGCGTTCTTTTATGAAATTGGCGTGCTGTACAACGAACACTTCGCGGAGATACCCGGGATGATTTAGAAACAGAATGTGCCGGCGCCCCAGTTTATAGTGCGCGATGTCCCCGTAATCCGCGGCGAGATGGGTGAAGTGAGCGATCGGGGCAACCCACTTTTTCTGTTTCAGCGTGGAGACCAGAAGATTTGCACCAGGTCCTGGCGGCAGGTGCAGCCGGGCCTTCTCATTCGCAGGTTCGGCTTTTGACGTAGCTTCCAATTCGATTGCCATGCTGTTTCGATGCTCTGCTTACCGGGTTTGGCGCAGAGGTTCTTGTTCGGGGTTATCTCGGCATTTACTCCAACAACTTGCCGCGCAAGCGGAACGGAATTCGCTCATGCTTCTGTCGTGGGCCTGGTCTAATTCATTGCGCCCGCAAGGCCAACGTGATAGTTTCAGGATACTTCTTTCGTAGAGACGGTCGATGAATATCGATGATTTGTTGCGCGTAGCCACCGAGCGCAAAGCGAGCGACCTTCATCTCAAGGTCGGCAACTATCCGCATGTACGCGTAGACGGCGAGCTTGTGCCCCTCACCGACCATCCTCGTATTACTGGCGAGGACATGCTCAACATGGCTTTCAGCATGATGTCCAATCGCCAGAAGCAGAAGTTCAAGGAGTGCGCCGAGATTGATCTCGCCTATGGCGCTGCCGGTCTTGGTCGTTTCCGCGTTAACGTCTTTCAGCAGCGCGGCAATGTTGGAATTGTTCTCCGCGTAATTCCCACCAAGATTCGTGCGTTGGAGGAGCTCTTTCTACCCGCCGTTACCGAGCGCATCTGCGAAGAGGCGCGCGGCCTCGTTCTGGTCACTGGTGTCACCGGCTCAGGTAAATCCACTACCCTTGCAGCCATGATCGACCGCATCAACTCATCGCGCCCCGAGCACATCATCACCATTGAGGATCCGATCGAATTTCTTCACCGGGACAAGAAGGGCTTCGTAAATCAGCGTGAGGTGGAAGTCGATACTCCATCCTTCGGCAGCGCTTTGCGCGCCTGCTTGCGCCAGGATCCTGATGTCATCCTGGTCGGCGAAATGCGCGATCTTGAAACCATCTCCACCGCGCTCCATGCCGCTGAAACCGGGCACATGGTCTTCAGTACCCTGCACACTCTGGACGCCGTAGAGACCGTGAACCGCATCATCAGCGTGTTCCCACCTCCGGAGCAGAAGCAGATTCGACTTCAGCTCGCTGCAACTCTGCGCGCCGTGGTCAGCCAGCGTCTGGTCAAGCGTTGCGACGGTGCGGGCCGCGTGCCTGCCGTCGAGGTGCTCATCTCCACGGCCTACATTCGCGAGTGCATTACCACGCCGGAGAAGACCCGCAATATCAAGGAAGCGCTTCAGCAGGGAACATCGCAGTACGGAATGCAGTCCTTCGATCAATCGCTTTACGATCTGCTGCAGAGGGGATTGATTTCCTACGAAACCGCGATGGAAAATGCCAGCAACCCGGATGATTTCAAGCTGCGAGTACAGGGAATTTCTGGCACCGCTGAATCCAGCCGCGATCAGCTCTCGCAACAGTTGGGCCGCTTCTAGCTGCTCTGCTTTGCCCATATGCAAAATCTTCTGAGGCAGCCCCACGTTTGAAATCTTCCTCCAATCGTTAAGTCACCCTTTAACAATCCGGGGTGCGGCGAGGAGATTTCTGGATGCGAAAGTTGCTGTTTCTCTGCGTCTGCGTGGTGCTGCTTTCCGTGGGAGCCTTTGCGCAAACAGGTGAGGCTTACATCGGTTTCTCTGACTTTACCTCGGGCAAGAATGGCTGGAATGCCGACCTCGGCTACGGCCCGTCAAAAACTTTCATGGTAGAAGGTGATTTCGGTGGCTATTACAGTCACAACAACACAATCCATTCCTTCATGGCCGGAGTCAAAGTCCAGTCTCCAGTCCGCCACCGCGGTTTCACGCCCTGGGGACGTTTTCTTTATGGCGGTTCTCACGTCAGCAGACTTAATGAAGCCTCGAACACGGCGCAATCCTGGGCGCTCGGAGGTGGCCTCGATGCAGCCGTGTACCGCAGGCTGGCCGTGCGACTTACGGCAGATGTCTTCCACACCAATTTCAATAGCAGCGGAGACTTTCACCTGCGGGCCGGTGCCGGAGTGGTTTACCGCTTCTGAACCGGTGGCCGTCTCGAACAGGCTTGCTTAAATTCTCTATCGGTCTGAAACTGTTCAGGCAATGCCTTGGAAGAAAAGTGCCGTAAAGAAGATCTACACGGAGGCAACTCTGTACGAGTATGCGGTTGGAGCCCTGGGCCGCCGCATGCGCACAGTTGCGGAGCTCAAGCGGCTAATGCGTCCTCGCGTGGCCCTTCAACCAGAGGGCGATGCCCTCATTGAGGCGGTCACCGCGCGACTCAAGGAGCAGCGTTATCTCAATGACTCCAGCTATGCACTGTCATACTCTGAGTATCGGCGCGACACTGAAAAATTCGGACGCATCCGCGTTGTGCAGGATCTCAAGGCCAAGGGTGTGCATCCTGACGTGGTTGGTAAGACTGTCGCCGAAGCTTACGGCGAAGTGGACGAGCAAGAGCTTGCTCGTGAATTCGTGGCGCGCAAGCGTCTCAAGAAGCCCAAGGATCAGAAAGAGGCGGCTCGTACTTTCCGCATGATGGCGCGTGCAGGGTTTTCCTCTCCCATCATCGTCAAGCTGCTCCGAAACTGGAATGTCGAGGACGAAACTCTCACCGCCCTCGAACTGGAGCGAGAGATGGCCGAGGCAGCGCCTTCTCCTGAGGACGATTCATGAAAATTCAACCGCAGCCTGAATTGTCACTGGCAGTCGAACACCTCTGCGCCGCCGACCCCAAGCTGGCAGGTCTTATTGCTCAGGTCGGGCCCTGCGAAATGCAGATTCCGCACCATTTCAGCATCTTCTATTCTTTGTCCCGATCCATCGTCTATCAGCAACTCGCCGGAGCAGCAGCCTCGGCCATCTTAGCCCGCGTTGAAAAGCTGTTTCCAAAGGGGCGCATGACTCCCAGGAACCTGCTGGCCATGGAGGACGCTTCTCTACGTGGCGCCGGTCTCTCGCAGAACAAGCTTCTGGCTCTGCGCGATCTCGCCGCCAAGTGTCTGGACGGAACGGTTCCCACAAAGCGTGTACTCGCCCGCATGGAAGATGAAGAGATCATCACCCGTATCTCCCAGGTGCGCGGTATCGGACGATGGACGGTGGAGATGATGCTGATCTTCCGTCTGGGACGTCCCAATGTGTTGCCGGTCGATGATTACGGAGTTCGCAAGGGAATGCAGCGACTTTATAGACTGAGAGAGCTCCCTGACAAAGCGGCGATGCGCCGTCGCGCCCGCAAGTGGGAGCCCTGGTGCTCTGTTGCGAGCTGGTATATGTGGCGCTGCGCTGAGCTTCCGGGTCCCAAGCCACGCACGGCAGCCAAACCCACTGCGCGCAAATAGAAGACGGTGCCAAGCTTTCCGTCGTAAAAGCATCGAAGCAAAAGGCCGCCCGGTAGGCGGCCTCGCAAAGTCCGCGTTTTCCGCCGGCTACTTCAGCACCACGTCAAATGTAGCGCGGCAATGCACATCCGGCGTGAACTCCACCATCTCCAGTTTGTCGTCTTTGCTGACGTAGATATAGATCGGCTTCTTCGGAACTTCCGGTAGCTTGACGATCTTTACTTGCCCTGCCGCACTGGTAAATGTTTCCAGATCCAGCTTCTTCACTCCAAGCGCGCCATAGCGGATACGGGTAGTCACCTTTGCGTTGTAAATCGGCTTGGAATCCGTGCCGGTCACGGTCACCAAAGCCGAGCAGGTTCCCAAGTCTGCAGAGATCTCAGTGGGCGGAACTGCCGCTGTGTTGCCTTGGGCCGATCCCGACACTGGCATGAGGACGAGACTGAACAGAAAAAGACTGATTACGGATAGTCGCATGTATTCAGGGTAACGCAGTCGGGCTACGGTTGCACGCTCTTCAGCGCCATTGCCAGTTTCTCCTGTGCATCGCTCAATCGCCCGATCATCTGTACATCCACCAGCGTATGGTTGCTCTCCAGCCGCTCACGCAAGGCGACTACCAGTTGATGCAGTTTTTCGAGCTGGGCCAATGCCTTCAATTTGCTTGAGTTTGTCTCCCCGTAGTTCAAGGAGAGTGCGCGCAGTATGTTAGTTAGCTTCTCCTGCCCATCCCAGCCCAAGTCGCACCATAGCAAGCCCATGCCAACCGTAGCACGCGACGTACGTACCTCTGCCACGCCGTTAATCTGCACTCCGTTCAGGATGAACTGTCCGCTGACGATCTCGCCGGCCGGGGCCACGTTGACGCACTGTACGTAGCAACCGCCCTCACTGATGTCGCGCAGCGTGCCCCAGATAGGCGTGGTAAACGCTGCGGAACGCAACGAAACCGATCCGTTGCACGGATAGCGGTCATTCCCACGACGGTCTCCCGGCGCAAAATGCTGCATCTGATCGCGCCATGGGCTCTTTCCCTTCTCCATGCAGTGCAGCCCAACCTGAAACGTCCCGTCCGAGCCGTTAGGGGAAATCCAAGACACCTTGAAGCGACACTTGTCTCCACTACTCTGCAATCCAACAATGTCGCCGGGATTCAACTGCGCAGTCAATCCGGTAATCCGCGCCCCGGAGAGGCTGATATCAATCGTTACTGCGGCCTGGTGAAAAGCCTTTCCAGCGGCATCAATCCCCAGTACCCGCACATTTAATGCAGCCGGCAATCGCGCTTCCCGCCTCTTTGGCAGTACTGGCACCTGCATATTCGGCTTTGCTACAAAATTCATGGGTTACACCTCAACAACTTGCCCGGAGCCTATTATGGCCGCCAAAAGTGAAAATGTCGCGAGATTTTATCAGTATCATGTAATTTTGGCGTAGCGACAGAACTACCTCCCAATTTGATCGCCTGTTCCAACACCAAATTCGGAGATGTTAAAATCAACCTTTCGTCTCCTTCGGGTCGTGCCGCGCACTTCGCGCGGCTTTTTGGCGGCCTCTGGATTCATCGAAAGTGACTCGTATGCCAACCGGAAATGACGTTCGTCGCATGTTCCTGGATTTCTTCGTCCAGAAGGGACATCGCGAGGTGCATAGCTCCTCGCTGGTGCCTGCCAACGACCCCACCCTGCTGTTTACGAATGCGGGAATGAACCAGTTCAAGGACGTATTCCTCGGTGCTGAGAAGCGCGACTACTCGCGCGCCACCACTTCGCAGAAATGCGTCCGCGCCGGCGGTAAGCACAACGACCTTGAGAATGTGGGCTTTACCAACCGCCATCACACTTTTTTCGAGATGCTTGGCAACTTCAGCTTTGGCGACTACTTCAAGCAAGACGCCGTCACCTACGCCTGGGAACTGATCACCTCGCCCAAGTGGTTCAACATGTCGCCCGACAAGCTCTACGTCACCATCTTCAAGGGTGAAAGCGGTGTACCGCGCGACCATGAAGCTTACGATTTCTGGGTCAAAGTCGGCGTCAAACCTGAGCGCATCTTCGAACTCGGCATGAAAGAGAACTTCTGGCAGATGGGCGACACCGGCCCCTGCGGCCCCTGCTCGGAGATTCACTACGACATGGGAATCGCCTCCAGCGACAAACATCTTCCCGAATGCGCCGCCGGTGAGTGCAAATTTCCCTGCGAGTGCGGACGCTACGTCGAAATCTGGAACCTGGTCTTCATGCAGTTTGACCGCAGCTCGGATGGCGTGCTGAATCCGCTTCCCAAGCCCTCGATCGACACCGGAGCGGGGCTGGAACGCGTCACCGCCGTCCTGCAAAATGTGGTCAGCAACTACGACACTGACCTCTTTGTCCCGCTGATCCAGCGCGCTGCGGAGTTAACGGGTGCAGCCGACAAGAGCGCGAAAGCCCAGTCCAACAGCGCCGCCTCGCTTCGTGTCATCGCCGACCATAGCCGCGCTGCCACCTTCCTGATAAGTGATGGCATCCTTCCGGCGAACGAGGGCCGCGGCTATGTGCTGCGCAAGATTATCCGTCGTGCAATCCGCCATGGACGTCTCCTCGGCCAGACTCAGCCTTTCCTTTTCAAGATGGTCGAAGCCGTAGTGAAGGAAATGGTGGGAGCCTATCCCGAGATCGGCGAATCTGCCGCGCGTGTGGCCAAGGTAATCGAAAGCGAAGAGACACGTTTTGCCAGCACAATCGCCATTGGTCTCTCGAAGCTTCAGGATCTGCTTGACCACGCCGAGAACAACACGCTTCCCGGCAAGGAGGCTTTCAAACTCTACGACACTTTTGGCCTCCCGCTCGACTTCATGGTCGACGCTGCTCGCGATCAGGGCGTCATCTTCGACAAGGCAGGATATGACAGCGCGATGGAGGAACAGAAGACCACCGCTCGCGCCAGTTGGAAGGGCGGCTCTCAGAAATCCGCTTCTCCGGTCTTTGCCGCGCTGCCGCCAAGCGTCTTTGAAGGATACGGTCAGCTCGAATCCAGTGCCTGCACGGTTCTCGCCATCGTCGTCAATGGACAGGGCGCGCAACAGGTGCTCCCCGGCCAGCAAGCCGAACTTGTCCTCGACCACACGCCTTTCTACGCCGAAAGCGGCGGGCAGGTTGGCGATAAAGGCTTGCTCTACTTGTCGGACCGCACCGTAGTTGTCGCCGAGGTCGAAGGTGTGTACTCGCCCGTGCAGGGCGTCCGCGTCCACAAGATCATCGTGCGGCAGCCCATCGCTGTTGGCGAGAAACTCATCGCCGTCGTTGATACCGAACTCCGTAATGCTACGCGCCGCCATCACACGGCGACTCATCTGCTGCATGCTGCACTTCGCCAGGTTCTTGGCAGCCACGTCAAACAGGCTGGCTCACTGGTCTCGCCGAACTATCTGCGCTTCGACTTTTCCCACTTCTCCAGCGTGGCAGACGAGGAGTTGCAGGAGATCGAGGACATTGCCAACCGCGAAGTCCTGCGCAACCAACGCGTCCAGACCATCGAAGACGTGCCCATCGATGTTGCCGTGAATGAGTACCACGCCATGGCGCTGTTCGGTGAAAAGTACGGCGAAAAGGTACGCGTGCTCAAGATCGCGGACTTCTCCACCGAACTCTGCGGGGGCACGCATGTTTCCTCCACGGGTGAAATCGGGCTGATCAAAGTTCTCAAAGAGGGAAGCGTCTCCAGCGGCGTGCGCCGTATCGAGGCCGTCTCCGGGGAGCAGTCGCTGCGACACTTCCGTCAGGATCATGAACTCGAGGGTCTCGTTTCCACCCTGGTAGGTCGTAGCGAGCACAGCCCCGCCGAGGCTCTGCGGCAGGAGTTGGACCGCCGCGAAGAGGAACTCAAGAAGGTACGCAAGGAACTCGACCAGCTTCGCATGAAGTCCGCCGCCTCGGCCGTGGCCAGCGCGGATGACAACGTGAAGGACGTAAAAGGCGTCAAGGTTCTCGCCCACCGCGCCGATAATCTCGACCGCAACCAACTCCGCACGCTGGTGGATAACTTCCGCAACAAGCTCGGCTCCGGCGTCGTCATCGTCGGCTCCGTTACCGACGGCAAGGTGGCTGTGACCGTTGGCGTCACCAAGGACCTCACCGCCAAGCTACAGGCCGGCAAGATTGTCGGTCACGTTGCGCAAAAGGTCGGCGGCTCCGGTGGAGGCCGTCCGGATATGGCCGAAGCCGGCGGCAAGAATCCCGAAGCGCTCGATCAGGCTTTGCGCGAAAGCTATTCGGTCGTCGAAGCCCTGCTCGGCTAGCGAATACATCTACAGGCCTGGCACCCCTTGTGTCGGGCCTGTAGTTACCTTTTTCGTCAATCTCCCGTCCTGCCATGAACTCACGTAACCTCAGGTAAGTACAAGTTCGGTCTTTCTCCGTCGTTTGTACGTGTTTTACCCCGTTCACTTACTGGATTCCCTGTGTCTCAATGATTGCTGTACAAGTGTGCGGGCCTTATAATCCAGTCACTCTGGTATCACTGTTCTCGCATTTTGCGCCGGGCTGAAATGCCCAAGAAGATTTATGAGCATCCACCTGCGGACAATCCGAACAGTGGCGCGGCATGGCAATCGCCTTTTGCCGCTTGTGGTATTGCTGCTTGCATCTGCAGGTTCGCTGGGGGCGCAGGCGTTGCAGCCGGTTTCGGTAAATGGCCGTACGGTATGGACGAATGACACGCCGCCTGCTCCCGTTGCGCGACCCGCACATGCCGTGCAGCCCTCTAAACTGTTCTACTGGAGCGACAGCGAGCATCGCTGGAAGCCAGTCAGGCCCGCAACACCTTCGGCACTACGCTCGGCCCGCGTCGTCGCCTCAGAGGTTTCCAGCTACATTGAGTCGAAGCCCCTCCTTAATCCCAACGCGGAAAAAAGCGTGAAGGGTGAGCTCGCCTCCCATAACCCCAATTACACCGTTGCGGCCAATGACCGCTCCGTCAGCGCCGCCGACATCGACCGTTTCATCAACGACGCCGCTGCGCGTCACCACGTAGACCCCAATCTCGTTCGCGCCCTTGTCGAAGTCGAGTCCAACTTCAATCCTCGCGCCGTCTCCAGCAAAGGCGCCATGGGATTGATGCAGCTCATGCCCGCAACCGCGCGTATGTATGACGTGCATAACCCCTTTGACGCCGCCCAGAACGTTGATGCTGGGGTTCGACACCTCAAAGGTTTGCTGGATGATTTCGGCGGCGACGTTACACTTTCGCTGGCTGCTTACAACGCAGGCCAGGGAGCCGTTAAGCGCAGTGGGGGTATTCCTCCATACACGGAAACTCGCAACTATGTGAAGCGCATCACCAATCTCATGAGTAGTAATCTGGATGTGCACTTCAGCAATTTATCCATCCCTATCCAGATTCGCCGCGACGAACGTGGCAGGCTGGTCATCAGCAATACGGATTAAGTTTCTTGAAGACAGGATGCTGCAGTACATGACGGGACAAACTAAACGGGGCACAGGGAAACGCTGGATGGCTGCGATCTCCATGCTGTGCCTGCTCGCCTTGCCCGCCTTCGCCGCCAGCGTCCAGGTCAGGAAGCTGCAGGCGCGCACCCAGTTCGAAAATGCCGAGCGCATGCGCGAAGAACTCAACGGCCTTCCTCAGCGCGAGCGCTCCCGCCGCGAATATCAGCGCGTCATGGACGCCTATCGCCGTGTCTATTACACCTCGCCCACCAGCAGCAAAGCCGACGCCAGCGTAGTGGCCGTCGCCGAGTTGCTCGCCGAAAGTGGCCGTGCATTCAATGATGAGAAATCCCTGCGTGGCGCAATCGCCCAGTATGAATTTCTTCGCCGTGAATACCCCGGCAGCAAGTATCGCTTTGACGCGCTCTTCACCATAGGCCAGATATATAAGGAAGACTTGGAGGAACGCGACAAGGCGCGGGAGACATTCCAGGAAGTCATTCATCGCTATCCACACCTGCAACTGGCCGCTGACGCGCGCGAAGCCATCGCTGAGCTGGATCAACAGGCGCACAGCAAGCAGAAGCCGCGCGAGCCTCGCAGCCAGGATGCACGCGCTCAGGAGTCCAAGCCGCAAGAGGCCCAGGATCCGGATTTCAAGTCGCCGGAATCAAAGCCGGTTGAAGTCTCCGCCGATGCGCCACGCAATACGCTTCCGCTCGTTACCGGAATCCGCCACTGGTCAACTCCGGATTACACCCGCGTAGCCATTGATTTGGAGCAGGAGGTGAAGTACGAAGCCGGGCGCGTCTCCAACCCCGACCGTATCTTCTTTGACCTGCATGACACCAAACTGGCTTCGACCCTGGTCGGCAAGAGCTTTGAGGTCTCTGATGGATTCCTCCGCCGTGTGCGCATCGCGCAGTTTCAAAAGGGCATGGTGCGCGTTGTGCTTGAGGTGGATGACATCTCGGACTACTCGGCTTTTCTGCTGCCGAATCCCTATCGCCTGATCATTGACATTCACGGACGCAAGAACAACGCGCCGCAGACGCTTGTGGCGCGTGCGCAGCAGGAGGAAGAGAAGAAATCTCCTGTGTCCGCTCCTCCAGAGGCAACTCTCGAGACTCATGCGCCTCCAAAGGTAGCACTCTCAGCGCCCGGCGCTCCTGGATATCCGGACACGCCAAAGCCTGCTGCCGACTTTGGTCCCCGCATGGCAGACGGTAGCTTTTCTTCTACGTACGCTCCCCGTTCTACATCGGCCAATCCAGCGTCTTCTGAGGAGTCCACGAAGTCCGAAGTCGAAAACTTGAATAGCCCCGAACTGAAGGCCACTACCGCGCCCACCTCTGAACCCACCGTCCAGGTCGTGGCCCCACGCAGCCCGGATAAGAAGACAACAGCGGCTAACAAGAAAAATCAGCACTATCCGGAAATTCGTCAGGCCCAGCCCACCGCCGATGGACAGCGTTCCCTCATTCGCGCTCTTGGCCTAAAGGTCGGGCGCATCGTCATCGATGCCGGTCATGGCGGCCATGACACGGGCACAATCGGTCCCAACGGCTTGCTTGAGAAGGATCTCGTTCTGGATGTCTCGCTTCGCCTTGGCCGTCTGCTAAAGGGGAGAATGGGCGCTGACGTTGTCTACACCCGCGACGACGATACCTTCATTCCCCTCGAAACCCGCACTGCCATCGCCAACCAGCATCAGGCGGATCTGTTCATCTCCGTCCATGCCAACTCCAGTCAGGACCCCTCCGCGCGCGGCGTGGAAACTTACTACCTCAACTTCAATCCTTCGCCTGACGCCCTCGAGGTCGCGGCCCGTGAAAACGCTGTCAGTGAAAAATCCGTGCACGAACTCGGCGATCTGGTGAAGAAGATTGCGCTGAAAGAAAAGGTTGAGGAGTCGCGTGAGTTCGCCGCCGATGTGCAGCGTTCGCTCTATCAGGGCTTGGCCGGCAAGGAGAAAACCTTGCGTGACCGCGGCGTCAAGAAGGCTCCGTTCATCGTGCTGATCGGCGCCAATATGCCTTCCATACTCGCGGAGATATCATTTGTCTCCAATCCCGGAGATGAACGCAAACTGCAGACTCCCGAATATCGCCAGAAGATTGCCGAGTCTCTCTATAAGGGTGTCGCCCGCTACATCAATGGGCTCAGCGGAGTGAAGGTGGCCGCCAAAGTTGGCGCCGGGGAAGGTCAGGAGTAATGAGAGTCGCGAAGCGGGCTCTGCTTGCCATTTTCCTGATCGGCTTTTGCTTTTGTGTTTGTATAAATGTCTATATTCAAGTCAGCTATGCCAGTTCCATGCCTGTCTCGGCTCAGCCTGAGAGCGGCAGAACTTTTCTTCTGGAAGTCAATCATGACTGCTATCGCTACGTAAATAAGAGAGAACTCGAACGTGTCGATGTTGCGCGATTCGTGCTATATCCGCTTGCCTTTGTGTGCTTATTCGGCTTCGTTGCTGTCAAGGTTGTCCCATAAGCAAGAGGCTTAAGCTTACCTGCCAGTTCAACGAGCTACACCAGAACTGACTGATACTCCTCGTAGGTTCCCTTGAAGTCGGTGATCCGGTGGTCGGTCTCAAAGTGCCAGATTCTGGTTGCGACCTCATCCACAAGATCGTGATCGTGCGTGGCAATCAGCACCGTTCCGTGGTAGCGCTGCAGAGCAATGTTCAGCGCGTTGATCGACTCCAGATCTAAGTGGTTCGTCGGCTCATCCAGCACCAGCACGTTCGGCTTCTGCAGCATCAGCTTGCAGAACATCAACCTCGCCGTCTCGCCGCCAGAGAGCACATTGGTGCGCTTGTTTGCCTCGTCGCGGGCGAACATCATCTGCCCGAGCAGCCCACGAATCTCCTCATCGGCCGCGCCCGGATCCCACAAATGCAGCCACTCGAATACCGTCATCCCCGGCGTGATCAGTGCCCTGTTATCCTGCGCAAAGTAGCCGACTGAGGCCTCGTGTCCCCATATCACTTTGCCATCGCTCAGGAACTCGCCCTCGTAGCCGCTGGTTTCGCGCAAGTCCTTCATCGGTGTCGTCGGCGAGTTCGCTAGCAGCGCGTTGATCAGGGTCGTCTTGCCCGCGCCATTGCGGCCCATCAGCCCGATCTTCTCTCCGCGCGTGACGCTTGCCGTAAATCCACGAACCACTTCGAAATCGTCGTAACGCTTGGTCACGCCTTCCAATTCCAAAATGTGTTTTCCCGAGGGCCGCTTCTGCTCGAACTTCAAGTATGGGCGCTGGATGTTCGATCTCGCCAACTCCGTTACCTGTAGGCGCTCTACTTCTTTCCGCCGCGACTGCACCTGGCTGGAGCGTGTTCCCGCCGAGAAGCGCGCGATGAAGTCATTCAGCTGAGATATCTTCTTCTCGCGCTGTGAGTTCTGCGATTCAATCTGTGAACGCACCTGCGTCTTTGCCAGCACCATCTCGTCGTAGGTGCCGGTGTAGGTGATGATCGTCTGGTAGTCGATGTCGGCAATGTGGGTGCAGATGCTGTTCAGGAAGTGCCGGTCGTGCGAAATAACCAGCAGCACGCCGTCGTAGTTGTTCAAGAAGCCCTGTAGCCAGTGAATCGAGTCCAGATCAAGGTGGTTCGTCGGTTCGTCCAGCAGCAATGCCATCGGATGCCCGAACAATGCCTGAGCCAGCAGCACGCGAACCTTCTGTCCGCCCTGTAACTCGCCCATCTTGCGCTCATGGAGTTCATCCGGCAGGTCAAGTCCTTGCAGCAGCAGTGCTGCGTCGGTGTCAGCGGAGTATCCGTCCTCTTCACCGACAATGCCTTCCAACTCGCCCAGTCTCATGCCGTCTTCGTCGGACAGATCCGTCTTGGCGTAGATCACCTCACGCTCTTCCATCGCCGCCCACAGACGCTTGTTGCCCATAATCACCGTATCGATTACGCGGTACGCGTCAAAGGCGAACTGATCTTGGCTCAACACGCCAAATTTTCGCGGGCGCACCACGGTGCCCTTTTGCGGCTCAAGCTCGTCGGTGAGCAACTTCATGAAGGTTGACTTACCGGACCCGTTCGGACCAGTTAGACCGTAGCGCTTCCCTGGCGTGAACGCCGTGGACACTTCGTCAAACAGAACTTTAGCGCCGTAGCGCATCGAAACATTGGAAACCGAGATCATAGTTTTTTCTTTGGGTAGTGCTGGAACTGCCGGGAGGCGGGACGCACTTCGTACTTAAAGAATATCACGGAGTCCGCTCTGGCCCGTGTACACCTGATGAATCCGCCAGTTCTCCCCGAAACTTCCCGGCCTCCGCGTGGTCTAATAAGCAGAGGAACCGTAGCAAGCCCATGAAATCTTTGTGCCGATCTCTGTCCGTCGCGCTCGTGGCATTCGTTTTCGCTGCGCCCGCCCTGTTCTCTCAGGCCAAGCCCGCGCCTCCAATTCTTCCCCAGGCCTTTGCTGGGTGGGAGATCAGTGGCGCGCCCCAACTCGGCACTGATCCCAACAAAATTGATAGCGCCTCCGCAAATGTGCTCACCGAGGACCGCTTCACCGATTTCGAAGTGGCTACCTACAAGAACGGAGATCGCACGATTACCGTCAAGGCCGCTCGCTTTACGGATGCCGAGGGAGCGTATGCCGCGTTCACCTTCTACCGCCAGCCGCTAATGCGGCCCGAAGACATCGGAAAGCTGGCAGCATCGCTCAATGAGCGCGTACTTTTCTTTTCCTCCAACGTTCTTGTCGATGTGCAGTTTGACCACCTCACGGCGATGAGCGGGGCTCAGCTCCGCGAATTGTCAGGCCTGCTCGCGGTGGCAAAGGGTGCGGCTGCCGAGCTGCCCACTCTGCCCACCTACCTCCGCGATATTCAGGTAGCGCCAGGGACCACGCGTTACCTGATTGGCCCTGCCGCTTACTCGGCTCTCAACATCGATCTCAGTCCCACGCTCATCGATTTCAGCAAGAGCCCCAAGGTTCTCTGGGCGCGAGTGGACGGAGAAGCGCCAGGCTCGGCCGAGATTTTGCTCATAGCCTATCCCACGCACATCATCGCCATGGACAAGCTCGGTGGATACCAGCAACTCGCTCCAGCCGCCAGCACCGATGCCAGCGTCGCAAAGCGCACTGGCCCCATCGTCGCTGTCGTGCGCGGCAATATCTCAAGCGGCGCTGCAGGCAGAATGGTTTCCCACGTGAACTACGATGCTAACGTCACTTGGAACGAAAACGCCGGGCAAAGCAAGCGCGATAACATCGGAAATGTGGTTGTCGCCGCTCTCACCCTGGCAGCCGTGCTCTTCCTCATCTCGGTCGGGGCCGGAGCTGTTTTCGGCTTTGGAAGGTTCTACATGCCCCGATTCCGGGCAAGAAAAGCGGGAGAAACCCGCGACGATGGCGAGATGATTCGCCTCGATCTCCGCTAGCGCAAAGTACCCCTAAGCTGGTTGAGGGCAACAGGTTAGGCCGGAGAAACCCCTCGGAGTGACATTTTATGTCAACAGGGAAATCACAGGCCAAAAAGTTAAGTAATTGAAAACTAAGACATTTAATTCCGAGAATTCGCTTGACACCCTGTTTTACAGGCTCATAGTATTTCTTCAGAAAGTTTTGACGGTCTAGCCTCCGTTGGAACTATTCTCCCTTGAAGAAAAGGTCGCCCAGTTGCCGGGCGGCCTTTTTGTTTTGCCTGTTCGTATTTCCAAAATGAAAAGCGCCATCAGTGGACAATCGCTCCCCACTGACGGCGCATTAAACTTCTCAGTCCGCGCACCTTTATGGTTCGAACAAATTTGCGCAATGACCGATCTCTGCGGGAGTGGACGACACGCTACCGCCGTGAGGTATGCATTGGCTCGGCGGAAGTATCGCATCATGCTCGACGTGGTTCACCAGGACGTCGAACGCCTCATGTGCGTGCGGTGTAATCAATTCGAGTTGAGGGAAGGTCGCAGCGAAGGCTTCGATGTGATTTCCGTTCTGCACTTCGTAGAGGCGATACGGCGCGTGATGCCTATGATCGAGCACTCGATCTTCGTACTGCCGCGCTTCTCTCCGGATCGGCAGCAGTGCATCCATGGTTCCGGCGACGGTGATTAGCGGTTTTCCAATGTCGCCGGTGGTTGCGATCTGCGCCAGATTATTGAACACCGCTCCGTCGGTGGCGTGAACGCGCTGCCAATAGTCATAGTTCGCCAGCCCTGAGACATAGGTGTTGTAGCCCGGGTCCAGGCGCTTCTGCCACTGACACGCCGTTACTTCCCAGAACTCTTCGTTGTACGCTTCCCAAAGAGAGCTGGTCGTAGTTGTGCCGCCGCTGCTGGTGGTGAGCGTAATGTCAGGAGGATAGCCTGCCGCGATAATATTCTTTGCGGCCTGGCTGTTTGGGTCAAATCCCCCGCTGGCGTAGGCAGGATAGTTCGCAAGCACTGGCGGGAGGTCGATCAAAATGTTGGGGCCGCGCGGATCGACAAAGGTCCCTTCCCAATCCACTCCTCCGTCGAACAACTCCGGTGCCACTTCCAGCGCTCGCCGCGTCTGATAGCCGCCGTTTGAGGTGCCCACCACGTAGGTGCGGTCGGCGTGTTTCCCGTAATAATGTTCAACCGCTGTCTGTGCCAGCTTGGTCGTCTTGATAATGTATTCGGTCCATTGGGTGAACGGTTTTTGCGGATCGTTGTCATAGAAGTGGACGAAGAAGAAGTTGAGGGTGTCTTCATTCAATCGGCAGCCCAGGGGATCAGTGGAGGCGCTCACATAGAGATTCATCACGCCCTTGTTCTGGGATGCGTAAGCGTATCCCTTCTGCAAGACGTAATCACTCCACACATAGTCGCCGTTGAATTCGCTGCGCGTGCCTGAGGAGCCTGCCATGACCAGTTTGCCGTTCCAGTTCGTTGGAAACCGGAGTAGGAATCGTGCCTCTTGAGTCGGATCGTCGGCGAAGTAGCCTTCAACCTGAATCCCGGGCACAGCCTTGGTAATTGTGGACGGATTGGTGGCCGGAGCAATTTTTGAGCGGTCCGTCACGGGTGTGAATGCGAATGGAGGCCAAGGTGTCAGTGAGTTATCGGGTGGAGTAGTGGGCCCAGTGGGTGGGTTCGTAGTGTTGTTCGTCGTGAGGTCTGGACTTTCAAAGCAGACCACACCGGTTGCCTTGTTGCCCAGCAGGTGCAGAATCGACTGACATCCTGTTTCTGCATGTCCCAGAATTGGGCATAGCAGTACAGCCAGCGTTGCGCTTAAGCAAATCAATCTGGCGCGCATCTTCTTTCACCTCAAGTTTCGGTATTGAGCCTCTTCGGAGAGGCAACCCGTGAGATGCGATTCAGAACTGCGAGGAAGTAAGTCTGGTGAACAGAAGTTCCAAAGAGGGAAAAACTGCGCGGATGCGACGAGGTTCAGCGAGTTTCATACCCGGTGAACCCTACCATCGGAACGACCACGCGGAGGCGGTATCCTTGCCTTAGCTTGCTGTCGCTTCGTCGGCCTCCGCTCCGTTCGCGGTGGAGGGCCCATCCCCGCTGGTCAGCAGTTTTTCCAGAACCGGAATATTCACCCGTTGCGTTTCTATGAAGTCCACTCCGTCAGCCGTGATTGTGAATTCCGAGTTGTCTTCGCGGGTTATGTATCCCTTGGTCCGAAGATACCAGGTCGTGAACACCAAATAGTCACGCGGACACCCGAGGCGGCTTTCGATATCGCGAAATGTAACTTCTGGGCTGTTCGGGCTTGTGCGCCGCCGAAAATACAGCACCGTCAGTACCGCCAATCGGCGGTTCAACTCACCCTCCATACTGTCCATGAAGTCAATCCATGCCGATAGGGGCTCCGGTTCGGACGCTTGGCGACTCGCATCGTATGCAGCCCGGCGCTCTGGATTGGACAACACTTCATAGGCTTGCTTTAACAGGAAGAACCTTCCAATATCGCCTGTGTCTTTATTGTCCGGGTGAAAGCGGGCCGCCAGAAATCTGAAAACGCGGTGAATTGTGTCAGCTTCCGCAGTCGGGCTGATTTGAAGGAACTCATAGTAATCTGGGATTTCCATTACGCCGCTCCGCAAGGACGCTTTGATCGCACAAAAGTAGCGCAGATGTAACCTGCAGGCCGAAGCTTAACACCATTGGTATTGCATTGCCATACAGCAGAAACGCGTTTGCTGGAGTGTGCTGCAGATGCACGGCAGCAAGACCAAACCCCGCCGGGTAGCGGGGCTAAGTGATAGAAATTCTGGAGCCGACGACCGGAATTGAACCGGTGACCTGTCGATTACGAATCGACTGCTCTACCAGCTGAGCTACGTCGGCAAGTCCTCTTCCATAGTAAAGGGCGCTTCGCATTTTCGTAAAGAGCAGTAGTCGCGATTTACCCCAGCGCCTGCATCGCCTGTCCCAAATGCCCTCCCAATTGTGCACTCGTCTACGGCCCGCTGCATTTGTCAAGTCTGTTCCGAGATTCCCCTTGCATTTAAACGCGTAGCGTGACGATAATTGCTTCGAACGGCGAACTTAAAGACAACTGAACTGTGACTCAATTCGAACGTTCGGATTTGCTCAGAATTCTTCGCATTACCGCACGGCAATTAAGCGGGTGGCAGCGGGCCGGCTTGATTGGTGTCAGTGACTCCTTTTCTTTTTTTGATCTCCTCCAGATAAAAAAAGTTCGCGACTTGCGCGCCAAGCGGGTTAAGAGTGCCACCATCCTCGCGTCGCTTCAGGCCATGCAGGCGCGAGTTGCAGGCATGGAAAATCCGTTCCTCGAAGCTGGCTCCTTCTCCATCGGCTCGCGCGTCGCGTTTCGCACTGAAGGTAGAGCGCTGGATCCCATCGATGGCCAGTTCATCATGGACTTCGCCGACTCAGGCCAGGTGGTGGAGAGCACTAGGGGCTTCCGGCCCGTAGCAGGCCCTCAAACTGTCGCCGAGTTCTTCTCCCGTGGCGTCCTTCTCGAGGAAGATCCTGCCGCTGCCCAGGAAGCAATCGCCAGCTACAAGAATGTTCTCAAGCTCGATCCTGATTACGCTCCCGCACACATTAACCTCGGCACCCTCTATTACAACCAGTCTGATTACGATTTGGCCGAGGAACACTACCGCAAAGCTATCGAATCCGATCCGCGGTACGCCTTGGCATACTTCGACCTCGGCAACGTGCTGGACGAGACCCAGCGCCTTGCGGAGGCCATAGGAGCCTACAAGGCGGCGCTGCAGCTAGCTCCTACCTACGCTGATGCCCATTACAACCTGGCACTTGCCTATGAGCGGTCACGTCAGCCCCGGCTGGCGATCAAGCATTGGCGATCCTACCTGAAGCTCGATGCCCAGGGACCCTGGGCCGCGCATGCCCGAGCTCAGTACCGGAAATTGCTTGATGCTGAAAAGCTCAAGATTGTGTACCGCCGTTAGTTTCTGGCTTTGCTCTATTCGTTCGTTGCGCTAGTTCTCAGAACTGGTACAATCTCCGGTCTGTCATCCCAATCCAAATGAGGCAGGGCATTCCAATGACTACCGCCGCCGAACGTGCATCAGCGCCGCAACCGCTGCTTGTTCTCTCCGAGGACGAGCAGCTCTTTCGCGACAACATTCGCAAGTTTGCCGAAGAATCCATCGGTCCGCTCGTCAAGGAAATGGACGAACGCGGAATGATGGACCCCTCCCTCGTCGAAAAGTTCCATCAGCTCGGACTCATGGGAATTGAGATTCCGGAGCAGTATGGCGGAGGCGGTGGCACCTTCTTTGAAGCCATCCTCGCCGTCGAAGAGCTCTCTCGCGTCGATCCTTCCGTCGGCGTTCTGGTAGACGTGCAGAACACCCTCGTGAACAACGCTCTCATCCGCTGGGGCAATGAAGAGCAGAAGCAGAGGTACCTGCCGAAGATGGCGAACGAGTGGGTAGGTTCCTATGCGCTCAGCGAGGCTGGAGCCGGGTCGGATGCCTTTGCCTTGCAGACCCGCGCCGAGGACAAGGGAGACCACTGGCTGCTCAACGGTCAGAAGTTGTGGATCACCAATGGCAAGGAATCCAGTCTTTTCATCGTGATTACCACCATCGATCCCTCCGCCGGATACAAGGGAATTACTGCATTCATCGTCGAGAAAGGCTTCCCTGGCTTCACGATTGGCAAGAAGGAAGACAAACTCGGCATTCGCGCCTCCAGTACCACCGAACTCATCTTTGAGGACTGCCGCGTCCCCAAGGAGAACCTGCTCGGCGAGGTAGGGAAGGGCTACAAGGTCGCCATTGAGACTCTGAACGAGGGGCGCATAGGCATTGCCGCGCAAATGCTCGGATTGGCTCAGGGTGCTTGGGAAGGTGCCGCAAAGTACGCCAAGGAGCGCAAGCAATTCGGTCAGGCGATCGTCAATTTCCAGGCTGTCGCCTTCGAACTCGCCCAGTTGGCAACCGAGATTACTGCCTTGCGTCTGATGGTTTACAACGCCGCCCGTATGAAGGATGCCGGTGTCTCGTTCCTCAAGGAAGCTGCCATGGCCAAACTATATGGTCCCCAGGTGGCTGAGCGCGTTGCTTCCAAGGCGGTCGAGATCTACGGCGGCTTCGGATTTACCAAGGATTACCCGGCAGAAAAGTTCTTTCGTGATTCCAAGATTGGTAGTATCTACGAAGGAACTTCCAACATGCAGTTAATGACCATCGCCAAACTAACTCTTGGATTGAAGTAGTCGCATGAAAAAAAAGAAAGCTGCCGTCTCATCTCCAAAAGCGACTGAAAAGCCGCTGGTGGAACGCCGCAAGTTCGAGCGCGTTGGAGTGCCCGCAACTGCCTTCGCGCGTGACGCACTGGGCAATGATATGGGACGTGTAGCAGAAACCAGCGGAGGCGGATTGGCGCTTGATCCTGCTTCGCCGTGGGCAAGGCTGGCCCTGGTGAAGGGCCAGCAACTCATGCTCACCGTTGTAGAGCCTGCCACTGGAAACGAGATCGATATCTACGTTGAGGTGCGGCGTATCAATACGCGCAGCATCGGTCTGCGCTTTCTGTAACTCACTTTGTAGCTCCTACGCTCCACTACTCCCGGCGTGCGGTGGTACCCTGAAACTTGAGGTGTCATGCCGCGTTTTAGAGAACCAGATCCATTTCCACTGGATGAGACTGCCGACGCAGTGTTGGCGGCGGGCCAATCTGCCACAAGTGAAAATGAAGCCGTCGCCGGCGGTTTTGAAGACAATGACACCCTGGCTATCATTGCCGTTACGCTGGCCGGGATTGGAGCATTCTTCAATCTTTATGCCACCCAGCCGCTCCTGCCGCTCTTTGAGCAGATCTTCCACGCCTCCAAGGCAGAGGTCGGAAGAACTGTAAGCGCCGCAACCCTGGGCGTTGCACTCAGCGCGCCTTTCTGTGGAGCCTTGGCTGAACGTGTTGGCCGCCGCAAGGTGATTGTCCTCTCTATCTTCCTGCTCGCCATCCCAACCATTTTGGCGGCTACCGCAAATGGACTCACACAGTTCGTCGTCTGGCGTTTTCTCCAGGGCATCGTCATGCCCGGTATCTTCGGTGTCACCATCGCCTATATTGCCGAGGAATGGCCGCGCCATCGCGTGCCGCAGGTAATGTCCATTTACGTCAGCGGTACGGTGCTCGGCGGTTTTCTTGGTCGCATCTTAACCGGAGTCGCGGCCACCCACCATCTCATTCCCTTTGTCGCTCCAAGCTGGCGTAATGGCTTCGTAGCCATCGGATCCCTTGATCTTGTCTTCGGCTTCATCCTCTGGCGCTGGCTGCCCCACGATTCGCCACTACCCGCGGGCGCCGATGAGAAGACAAATATCACCCGCCACTTCCGCAATCCGCAACTACTTGCGACCTACGCCGTCGGATTCAACGTGCTCTTTACCTTGGTGGCGACCTTTACCTACATCACCTTCTATCTCGCAGCTCCTCCGTTCGGGCTCTCGCCCGCGGAGTTGAGTGCGCTCTTCATGGTCTACCTTGTGGGGCTCATCATCACGCCTCTCGGAGGAGTCTGGATTTCGCGTGTTGGTTCGCGCGCTGCTCTTATCTGCTCGGTCGGTGCCGGCATCGTAGGAGTCCTGCTGACCCTGATCCCGAATCTTCTGGTCATCCTCGTCGGACTGGTCCTCTGCTCTTCGGGAGTATTCATCTGCCAGTCGGCCTCTACCAGTTACATCCAGCGCGAAGCCCAGTCAGGCGGACGCGCCTCTGCCGCCGGGCTGTACGTGATGTTCTACTACATCGGAGGCAGTTTCGCGGGAGTCTTGCCCGGCTTGCTTTGGCGCTACGGACAGTGGAAGGCATGCGTAGCCCTGATCGTCTTCGTGCAGGTGGTCACCGTCGCCATTGCCGGAAGCATCTGGAAGGGTAAGGACTCGTCGGAAGCCCCGTAATTCTCCGGTCAATCGTGTGCATTCACCGAGTGTCCATTTCGAAACGCCCAGCGCCTCGATTGAGCGGCTTTAGATTATCGAATCGTACGTGGATTGCGGAACCATGGGGCTCGCGGCCAACTCCACTGCGTGACGGTTTTCCGCTGGCGGTGCATCTGTCGGACGCACATCCCCTTTGTTCGAGCCTTTAAAGAGCCTGGGCCCGAACATCCCTACCTGCTGGCGGTAGGCTTCATAGGCGGGAAAAGCTGACTCGAGAACCTGTTCCTCGAATCGCGCACGCACAAACATCAGCGCGAACCAAACCATGTAAATCAAGCTGAGCGTCACCGAGAGGCGAACCAGCAGGATACCCGTGTACTCGAGGATAAAGGCGGCGTAAATCGGATGGCGCGCTATCTTGTACGGGCCGTCGATGCGCAACTCCCTCGCCTCGGGCTCAATGCTGAAAGAGCGGCGCAGATACCACAAGGACCATAGGCCAAACACGGAACCGTAAATCCAAAGGGCCCCGCCAACGGCACCCATGTGCAGGTTCGGGACTGGTATCAGCCAACGCGGTCGCCACATCTGCACAACAGTCACTAGTACCGGAACGGCGAAGCACGCACCATACGCCGCAGCGCGGGCGTACCAGGTGATGGATTGATTTTTCGGCGCCGTGCGAAATATCAGAAATGAGGCAGCAGCAAGAAGTTGATGCAAGAAGATCGGCAGCAGCAGTATGGAAAACTGTGAGGCACGCGTGAAGATAACTATGGCAGACCCCAAGAAAAATAGGGTGCCCACCCAGTCGGAAAAGTCGAGACTTCTAAGCCGCCCCGCAAGCGTCTGCGCCAATAAAGACACCAAAACACCTCAAGTCGTGTATTGTGCATTGATCCGAAGGGTATTCAAGGCAAGAGGCCCGGAATGCATCACCCGTCCGATGTCCCACTCCTGCAAGCGTCACTCTTCGTGGGTAATAAGATACCTGCTCTAGGATGCAGTAGTTCTCGGCAGAGTTGCAGTCCTGCACTTGAATTTTCTTGAACGCTGGTCGCTAGGCAAGCTGATCGTTCACTTCGCGCAGGAGCGCAATCCAAGCGCAGGGCACCCCACCAGAAAACAAGTGCCGCATCTCTAAAGGCTAAGTGTTTGATTCTGGTAGGAGCGGCAGGACTCGAACCTGCGACCCTCTGCTTAGAAGGCAGATGCTCTATCCAACTGAGCTACGCTCCCACATGCTTTGAGCAGGTGCTCCATTCCATTTTAGCTGAGTTCCCAGCCTTTCGCGCGTCCTTACTGCGGATACAACCGCAGCAGGCATCCAGATGCCAACTCCAACGCCTGCTCCCAGCTACGCGCCGCAGCTTCGGCGCAATCTCCGTATCCGCTCAGGTATAGAGTCAGGCAGTACCCTGCATCAGACGTGTCCGCCGACGCATTGCAATCTCCGTCCCCAGACTCTTCCGCGGCAATCTCGCAATGAAAATAACATCGCCGCACCACGATCTCAGCCGTTGCCTCCAGCGCTTCGTTGGCTTCCATTAACTGCCCAATCTGCCGGGCAAGCCGCTCGTGAAGTTCCAGGCCGTCGCGCAGCGCTTTGTATTGCACGGCCAGCACCAGGTCCACATAACAGCTCTGCGCAAACGCCGCGTCATACAGGTTCTCCGCGCGCTCTACTGCCTCGGCCCACACGTCGCACTTCGCCGTCTGCCATGGGCTCTGCGGTAAATTCACTTCGACCAGAAATTTTCCCAATGCAGGGGACCGCTGTGCTTCCGGGATGCGCTCAATCTGGCCAGGGTCACTACGCAGGTCGACGTATGCAAGGCGTCCGTCCGGGTCTCTCCACGGCAGTTCCAGTGCCGGTGCCTCCGGCCCCAGTTCGATGCTGAAGTCCGCGTCCATCTCAGCCTGCTCTCGAGGCTTCCACCGCTGCCAGAAACTCAACAATTTTGCGCTCTGCCCAGCGTCCGTCGCCGGAGTTCGCATCGGCCTCTCCGATGAATGCGCAATGGCCGCCGTGCCTGGTGTGCAGAAATGTCACCTTCGCGTTGCGCTCCAATTTCCGCTGGCTCTCCTCAGAGATCACGACGAACGGATCGTCGTCTGCATGGATCACCAGGGTAGGAATCGCAATCTTTTCCAGTACATGCGAGGAGGCGACTTTGTTGTAGTAATCCTCGGCTCCTGCAAATCCCATGTAACGGGCCGTGATGTGTTCATCGAAGTCGCGCATGGAGTGGACGCGTTTGAGAAATGCCGGATCATATCGCCCAGGCCATAGTTCGGACTTGCGGCGGAAGCTGCTGCGCAGCGAGCGCAGGAACCACCATTCATAGACGGAGCCTGCCGCTTTATGCAACCGGTCCGCGGTAATCGACGGATCGCAGGAAGGTGAGACCGTTGCTGCCGCAATCACCGCTGAAGGTCGCGCCGCTCCCCACAATCCCACAGTGCGTAAAACCTGGTTGCCTCCCATTGAAAACCCCACCAGCGCCACCTTCTCCAGTCTGTCGCGGGAAATCATTGATGACACCAGTTTCTCTATGTCCTGCGAGAGCCCCGAATGATAGAGCGTTGCACTAAGGTGCGCCGTTCCTCCACAGCCGCGCACATTCATTCGCACCACGTTCCAGCCCTGTTCCCAGGCGCGGTTGCCCGTCCCAATCACATACCCTGAGTTGCTTGAGCCCTCCAGCCCATGCACGATCATCAGCGTCAGCCGCTGCTGCCGTTCCTTCTGCCAGTGGCAGTGGCACAGAATCTGCACATCCTCTTCAATCTGGAAGAGCCGTTCTTCCGGCTCGGGCAGGCCATTCTCCCGTCTCATAAAGTTTCCGGCGATGGTTTGCAGGTGGCCGCCGCGCAGGCAGCGGCGCGGAACAAAGTCATTGACAATGGGAGGGAAGTTCGGAGCTTGGGAAACGATTTCCTTGCTGGACATGAGCCTTCATGGGCCCCATGGAGCCCGTATAATGAATGTATCAGTTTCGCTGCGGCGGATGGTCTCGCTTCCGTCTCGCGGCCTGCTCCGCCGGAGGTTCTAATGCCAATTTTCGAGTACGTCTGCAAAGGTTGCGGGAACAAGTTTGAAGCAATCGTTTACGGTTCCAAGCAGTCGGAGTGCCCAGCCTGCAAGAGCATCGAGCTTGAGCAGCAGCTTTCCACCTTTGCCGCCCACGGTACGGATAGATCTTCCGGCGCCGCCCCTCGGATGCCCTGCGGCATGCCTGAAGGTTCCTGCGGCGGTGGACGCTGCGGGATGAACTAATTGCCTGAGGTAGCTTGCACTCATTGTCTCGCGCCGCTGCAGCCGGAGGATAAACTCTGTCCGCAGTGTCACGAGCTGGTTCGCTCGGCAGAACTTGAAGCTCTCCGCGTCCAGGCTATCCAGTTTGAGCGCAACGCCGACCCGGCAAATGCCCGCAAGGCCTGGATGGCTGCTCTTGAACTGCTGCCTCCTGATTCCAGGCAGGCGCTGTGGATTGAGGATCACGCGCGCAACCTGGAGCACGCTCCTCACGCTGATCAACCAAAGCCGAATCCTTGGACCAAGCGCCTTGGTCCCTTCGCTCCGTTGGTCCTCCTGCTGGCAAAGGCCAAGACGCTTTTCTTCGCCCTCTTCAAGCTCAAGTTTCTTTTCAGCTTTGCGGCTTTTCTCGGACTCTATTGGGCGCTTTATGGAGCATGGTTCGGCATCGGCTTTGCGATGATGATCCTGATTCATGAGATGGGACACTTCGCAGAAGTAAAGCGCCGTGGTCTTCCTGCGAATATGCCCGTCTTTCTTCCGGGGCTGGGCGCCTACGTCAAATGGCAGGCGCTTGGCGTCTCCACGGAGGTCAGGGCTCTTGTGTCCCTCGCCGGACCCGCTTCCGGAACTCTCGCCGCCTTCATCGCCGCTGCGCTCTATTGGCAGACCGGCTCTCCCATCTGGGCAGCTCTCGCCCACACCGGAGCATGGCTCAATCTTCTCAACCTGATTCCCGTCTGGGTGCTCGATGGCCACGGCGCAATTCAGCCGCTCGACCGCATGGGCCGCATCAGTTTGCTGCTCTTTGCCGGAGTGCTCTTCTGGTGGACTGGGCAGGCCACTCTGCTTCTGCTGGCTGCAGGATTCGCCTGGCAGCTCTATCGCAAGCCCATTCCTCGCGACGGCTCCATCACCGTACAACTCTACTTCGCCGGACTTCTCACTGTCCTCGCCTGGCTGCTCCACGTCACGCCGCTGACCAGGGGATAGTATCTTCGCGCAAAAGGAAGAGCCTGCTTTTAGGCAGGCTCTTCACACTCTCTTGGGGTGGGTAGTGGGACTCGAACCCAC